>Ga0193743_1002302_pt1 | contig 13625 bp, 13 predicted proteins | sample L2c2metaG_FD_143038 | JGI IMG/M metagenome (GOLD analysis project Ga0193743, IMG submission 143038) | Soil microbial communities from a riparian zone of the East river system, Colorado, United States - L2c2 | ecosystem: Environmental > Terrestrial > Soil > Riparian zone | place: USA: East River... | reverse complement strand
TTGTCTTTTTATTGCCGCTCTGCTGGCCACGGTCTACCCAGTCCACAAGGCTGCCTCCGTCGATCCGATGACAGCATTAAGGAAAGGCAATTAGTAGCCGTGCTGACTGCGTTCTATTCACAGCCACAGCCGAAGGGAACGCGGCTGGGAGTAAGACCGGCCAATAGACGCCATGCTTCCTGCCAGGCTAAAACGGATTCCGGAGCGTTGGGCTTTTTCTGGAGAAAACTTTTGAACTGCGCGATTGCAGCGTCACGCTCAACCTTTCTCTCGGTAGCGGTGAGGGCGACGCTCCCGCCTTCCGGCACGCCATCCGTGTAAGCGAAAGACAGCTTTGCGGCATGTGCCCTGGCCAGTGCATATTGGAGAGAAGCTGTCCATTCATCCTCTGGAAAACGGGAAAGCAGGTTTTCGCCTTTTTCGATTACCAGGTCCGGCCACTCGCGCTTGCCTTTCAAGGAACAGACATCGCCCATGCTTACGAGCGCCGCCAATTTGCCGGCTTCGCCGCCTGCATCGATCTGTTCCGCTTGCTCGCGAAAGTTGTGACTGAAGTCCGGCCCATCCTGCGGGCAGCCTGCCTTGAATTCGGCCCCCAGCCGCCTGAAACTGCTATTGAGTTCATGGGAACCGGAGAGCCGCGCGCAGGTGACATACAAATCAGCAAGCAACAGCGCCGCGGCTTTTCTTTGCGGCGGCAGGCGGTCCGCGGCTCGCAGCCAGCGTTCGAGGCCAGTAGCCGTAAAGGACTGGCCGGCACGCCGAGGAGAAGTGATCTCACAATCGAACCGTTCAACATTTGCGTTGTAAGAGCCGGTTCTTCCGCCGCTATGTGGGCAGCTGCCCTGGCTATGGAGAGCCGGTTCGCGGCATTGGTCTTTCCGAACCATTGATCTAAGGCATCGTCTCTGGCCATGTCTCTTCTGGCATAGACGACCAGTCCTGGACTCGCGCTGCCACCGGCCTGATTTCCTCGATCGAGCGCAACCCAGATGCTGATGCCCCCACGATGCCAAGCCGCCACGCTGGTCCATAGACCCCAAGCGTCAATGTCCGGTTTGGCGGAAGTACCGTTCGGCTTACCCCATGACGAGGAGAGAGCGCCGACGAGAGATGTGACTGAAGCAGGGGCTTGAGCCGAGTACCAGAAGGCCTGCATTTGACAGCCGGTCTTTATTATTGAAGCGTTGGCCGTCCCGGGCAAGGGCGGAAGAGCGCCCACCGCGACTTTCGGTACGTAAAAGAAGGCGGTGCGTTTGATGACTGACGGTGAGTTGGCGATCGATGCGGCACACCAACGGTTCACTCGCGCGTAATCGACCTTGTAAGATTCCTTTTCATAGTTGTAACGCGCAAGTTGGAGTTTTTCCTGGGGATGTGCCGCTTGCCACGCTGCCACTGCCGGGTGAGAAGACAGAGTGGTTACGTCAGCTTGGACTTCTTTCGCAAATTCAGCCGCCAGTGCATCCTGAGCAAAGGACCGACAAGCGAGCAGAAACATCAGAACTGCGGTTGCTGTGAACTGAGTCCTAAAGAAAGAGCTCGGTGTCAAGCATACATTCTAGTGCAGGGCTTCCGAGCCATTTGCGTGATGCTCTGGTTGGTCCTGAGCCCCTTTAGGCTTTGTCAGATTTTGCAGCAGACGTTCGGTGACATCGGTAATTTCCAGGACTGCGGCGTCAAAGGCAGCCTGGTTCGCTTTGGAAGGCTTTCGGAGACCGCTTACTTTGCGCACGAATTGAAGCGACGCCGCTTCGATATCAGGCCTGCCGACGGTCGCGGCTGGGGTCCTGAGAACTTTGATGCTGCGACACATGCCTGCTCCTTAACTGCCGCCAAAGATCCGGTGAAAGAATTCTTTCCAATGCCATGTCATCTCCTGGCATTCGGGCGCCGGGGCGTAATTGAGGGTACGGGTGCCTCGCTGGACACCTAGAGATTGAAGTTCGGCGCCTTGGGCTTGGACGTTTACCGTCACAAAGCTCTTACAGCTTTCGACGGAGGCCACTTTCCAGGGGGAGGAGGCTTTCTTTTCCGGTCCCCAATCCTGTAAGAAGCGCGCATAGTCGTAGTTCGGGCAGGGGCTTGCGGCGTTACACCAATCGGCGTAGGCGCTTTTGTAGTCGTGGGCGTTGACTTGCGCGAGGAAGTGCTTGACAGTCTGTTTTTCGACGTAATTGTGAAAGAAAAAATAAGCCGCCGTGGCCAGGGCCGCCGCCAGCACGGCGCCCAGGATGATTCGCTTGATGACACGGCTACGACGTTCGTCCGCAACGCCATAGCCTTGCATGTAGCTACCCATCTATCGCTATCTTACCTATTCGGCGTGCTTATTTACTAGCGGGAAAAGTCTTGTCATAGGCCGCGGTGGCGGCGGCTGTGATGTCGAGGCCCGGTTTGAAGTAGAGGGTATTGGTGATGTCGATCACAACATCGAAGCCGCGTTCTTCCGCCAGCTTCTTCACGACATCGGTCATGTGGCGGCCGGCACGTCCCAGAATGTCCTGGCGCTCATTATTCACGTCGCTTTGCAGGTCTTCCCCGATGCGCTGCAATTGCTTTTGTTTGGTGGTGAAATCAGCGCGCATAGTTGCTTCACGATCGGGCGCGAGGTTGGGCGCGTTCAACTGCTGCTGGAGAGTTTGCAGCTGGGATTGCAGCGTGGTTATGGCCTGCTGACGGGTGCGGTATTTCACCTCCAGCTCGCTTTGGGCCTTCTGAATTTCCTGCGTATCGGCGACCGCCTTCTGGGCATTAATGATGGCTACTTTTGTGGGAGTGGGGGGGGCCTGGGCCTGAAGAAGCGGCACACAAAACGCCGCGATCGTGGCGGACCACATTAGACTACCCACTACATTACGGGCAAAAGCGCCACGGACTTGCAAAGACATGTACTTTCTGGACTCCTGTGAGAACAACCGCCGGATTGGCATATTACGCCGTTAACAGGCTAGCATGCACCGGGCAGTTCCGCTTCTGGTTGACGATTCAGTCTTATATGATACGCCCATCCGGATTTACCTGCAGGGTACGATCACGCCAACGAACCGTCTTTCCAGCGTAGGACGCGATCCAAATCGAAAATGAGTACAAATCCCAAACCGGAGAAAGCCAGCAAAAACACGCGGCCAGGGAGCTGCGCAGGACGAACGCTCCGCTGAGGAAGGCGGAGAGAATGCGGAGACTGAGGAGGACAATGGCGGGGAGGAAGGAAGCGGGTCCGCCGGCAAGGGCGATGGCAGCCCATAAGCCGGCATGCGTAATAGGGAGCCCCAGATGGCCGGCGCCTTTGGTCAGCCGGATGGTCCGGGCCCAGCGCAATTGGTGAAGCCAGATGCCTTTCCAGGTGGCGTCGCCCAGGGAGGTTTCGACGACGTAGGTAGAAAGTAGAGCGCGTTTGCCGAGCGCGGTGATGCGCTTGGCGAGTTGATAGTCGTCGGCGAGATAAGCGGCTAGCGATGCGAAGCCGCCGACCTGCTCCAAATCGGCGGCGCGGAAGGCAAGCGTAGAGCCGAGACCAAATTCCCGCACTCCGATCAACTGGGCCACCAGGGTACTGGGCATGAAATCGGTCATGATGCCGAGCGCTTCCCAGGCGGCCGGCAGGTTGTGCGCTTTCACACGGTAGAGGCAGGTGACAACCCCGATGCCGGGATCGCGAAGCGGCGCAGTGACGCGGGATAAGTAATCGGGGCCGACTTTGATATCGCTGTCGTTGACGACGCGCAGAGGATAGCGCGCGTGCCGGGCAAGTCCGGCCAGAATGCCAACCTTCGCGTTGGGTGTGTCCTCCCCACCAATGATGAGGCGAAGCGGCGCCTGCGGAAACTCCTGCTGAAGACGCCTGACTTCGTCCGCCGCGGGGTCGGCGGCATCGCGCGCGCCAAACAGAATTTCAAATTGCGGGTAAGCTTGCGTGAATTGAGAAACGAAGGCTTCGCGGGTATTGGGATCCAGGCCGCGAAGAGGCTTGAGGACCGAGACGGCCGAGGTGGGCGCCGGCTGCTCCGCAGGGGGAGAACCCCACAGATGCCGTAGGGCCGCGACAATAGCCAAACACTGGTAAGCAGCGGCGGGGAGGAAGACCAGCCAGTAGGCGCGCAACGTTCTATGCTAACGCGCCAGGAGCACGACTCCGCCGAGGACCAGTAAGGCTCCGGCGGCGCGGCGCGTACCGACTTCTTCTTTGAGGACAAACTTGGCCAGCACCGTTTCGAGGACAAAGGTGGCAGCGGAGGCAGGGACGGCGAAGCTGAGCGGCGCGGCCTGGACGAGCGCCATGAAGGCGAAGAACGAAACGGCCATACACACGATTCCCAGGAAAAGATAGCGGCGGCTGACGATCATGCGGAGCAGGCGGCCCAAACCGCGTGCGTCGACGGATTGCTCACCGCTGCGCTTCATCTCGTAACTCTGCAGCAGATCACCGAGGACGGTTGCGACCACGATAATGCCGAGCAGGAACCACTTCATTTGGACTCCCTGCCGACAGTTTTTTGGGTTGTCATGCCCACCAGTCCAGTCCCGATGAAAACGAGAATTGTCCCAAGCCAGTGGACGGGGCTAACTGCTTCATTCAGAAACCAGTGGCCGAAAATAGCCGCGAGAATATAGCCCACGCCGGTCAGGGGCAGCACGAAACTGAGATCCGCCCAACTGAGCAACGCCATGCGGGTGAGCAGCCAGAGGGTCAGCAATACAATGCCCAAGGCTACGTAAGGACTAAACATCGCCTTCAAATAGCTCAGCGGATCGAACAATACGGCGCTCGAGAGGTGCTTCATGCCCCACGCAAGACTCAGGTTCCCCACCGAGTTCAAAATTACGACCACAAGAACTAAAGTTAGAGTTTTCCATTTCGGCACGGGAGCGCACTGAACAGCGCATGGGTCCGCTGCCACAGGCAGGGTTGAGGTGTTACCCGCCGCCAGCTTAGTCCCCCGAACTCAACACGGGTTGTTCCTTTTGGTCTCGCTCCGTTTTCTGGTCTTTCACGTACTTTTTCCGTTTGGTGCGGAGAGCCAGATATTCGCGCGCTTCTTTGTACAGGCGTTTTCGATCGGCACTGTCAAAAATTGCGTTGGCAACAAGGCGGAAGGCCACTTTGGGACGGAAGTAGAACTCGCCGTAGAAACGTTCCACCCATTCGACGAGTTCGCCTTTTTCAAGGCCGGGGTAATTGTAATTGGGGAGTTGATGGCCCAACTCGTCGGTCATGGCATCGATCGTGATCAGGCCGTTTTTCTTGACGTGATCATAGAATTCCGTGCCCGGGTACGGGTGACCGATGGAAACCTGGATGGTTTCGACATCAAGTTCTTTAGCAAAGTCGATGCTCTTGCGGATGGTGTCACGGGTTTCACCCGGCAGGCCGACGATGAAGTCGCCATGGATCAGCAAACCGAGCTTTTTGCAATTGGCGGTGAAGCGGCGCGCCATGTCGATGGTGGCGCCCTTCTTGATGTTCTTGAGAATCTGCTCGTCACCGGATTCGTAGCCCACGATCAGCAACCGGCAGCCGGCATCTTTCATGGCCTTCAGCGTTTCGTAGTCGGTGGTGACGCGCGACGTACAGCTCCAGGTAAAGTTCAGGTGCTTGAGCTTGGCGCAAAGCTCTATGGTCCGCTTCTTCTGGTAATTGAAGGTGTCGTCGTCAAAGAAGATTTCCTTGAGACCTGTAAAATTTTCGAGAATGTAGCGGCACTCGTTGACAATGTCGTCAGAAGAACGCAAGCGCCAGCGGTGGCCGGAATGAGTCTGAGGCCAGAGGCAGAACGTACATTGCGCAGGGCATCCGCGGCTCGTGTAGAAGGATATATACGGATGGAGCAGGAAGGGGACGTTGTAGCGCGTGAAATCGAGGTCGCGATGATACGTTTTGCTGGCCCAGGGCAGCGCGTCCAGATCTTCAATGACAGGAGCTTCGGGGTTGTGCTGAAAACTGCCGTCTTCCTTACGGAAGACCACGCTGGGAATCTGTTCGATCGGCACGCCAAGCGCGTAGTCGCGTATGGCATAGTCGAATTCCTTCTTGACCACGAAATCGATAGCGGCAGAGGCGAGTAGACTCTTTTCGGGTTCGATGGTTACGGGGGGACCCACAAAGGCAACTTTCAGCCCCGGGTTCAAACCCTTCATCATCTCGGCGATCCGCACATCCACGTTGAAGCCGGGCGTGGAAGTGAAGAGCACGAGCAAGTCGTAGTCCACTGCCATGGCAACGGTCTGGTCGATGGAGATCTTGTGAGGTGGGGCATCCACCACCTTACTGTTGGGAATAAGGCCGGCGGGATAGCAGAGCCATACCGGATACCAGTAGGACTCGATCTCACGCGAAGCAGGCCAGCGGGAACTGGCACCGCCGTCAAAACCTTCAAAAGAAGGGGGGTTCAGAAAAAGCGTTCTCATGGACTCCCTGTTAGGGCAACTCACCTTAGGTTACTTTGTTTCAGGCCACTTACTCAACGATACACGGGCGACCGGGCGGCAGATGAGGCGTAGAGGCGATTCAGCGCATTTAACGGCGCCTATTTGGACCGGCTTCAAGGCAAAGAACTGGACAAAACCGCAGGTTTGACTTCCATAGCACTGCTTTCGTCCTCGTCGGCCGCATCTTCGGCGAAGTTGGAATAGCTCACCTTCAATTGCACTTTACCAACCAGGCGAGTGTCGATTGTAGTGCTCAGGCGTTCCGGGATGGCGGCGCCATTGTGTAAGCCGAACGCCTGCTCAAAATCCACTTTCTTGAAGAAAATACTAGGGTTCTTCACCAAACGGCCTTTTTCGAGAACCGGGAGACACGTGCTGGCATTCAGCCACATTTCTCCTTTAAACAGACCAACGCGCTTAGCGCGTGGGGAGACCTGGAACACGTAAATCTTCGTGCCGTCTTCCATGACTTTTTCGCCTTTGAACCGGAACTTATAATTCGCGGGTGTCACACTCAATTTTTGATTGTCGCGGTTTTGCTGTTCGGCCTCGAGATAACGACCAATCACCTGACTTTTTACGGTGTTGTCTCCCTGGAATCCAAGGACACGGTAAGTAACGCGTCCCACTTTTGAAATTTTTCGCAGGGCTCGCAAGCGCCCCCGCTCTTTCAATTTTGGAACCGAGGCGTCAATGTCGACTTGCATGGAAGCGCCGTATACGGTAGGATGCTGCTGAGTTGCCTCTAAGTATTTGGAAATAATGGCGCCAGACGGACCAGAGAGGTCATCCGCATCCTCGTTGTCCATGTAATCCGCAGCCGCAGACAGGCCTACAGACAGGCCAAACAAGGCGGTCACTAAAGCTAAATTCTTATGTTTCAAAGCGATTTAAAGAAGTGCGACCGGGATGTTAACCCAATTGCAAACACCAAGACCCGATTTGCCAGTTTACCAGATCGAGCCATTGTGAACTTCTCGTTACTCCCTACGGCGTTAGATAGCATCCCGCCATCCCAAGTTGCATTTATGCGGGTTTTATCGCCGTTCGACACAAGTTTGAAGCTTTTCGCTGAAAAACGGGGGCATGCTGCATTTTCCAATTCAACCAAGGAGACCGAACTGCGGCCGGTTTCCTTTCTGGAGATTCGGGTTTCGCCTAGGCACGGGGCGGGAAGCGGCGACTCGATCCTGCAGGCGTACAATCGTTTGGTTTTGGCGTCTGGCTTTGGCCGCGCTCGTCTTTCTAGTATTTAAAAACCAGCAACCTCGGTATCGCTCATTGCGCCCGCAGCTTTCGATAGGGCGCAGCGGTGTCGCCGCCAGCAGAAATTGCTCGCTGATTTGCTAGCAACCGGCCACCTTTCTCGCCAAATTTTGTGAATGACTGGTCGCCGTTATTGCGGCAGCAGTCCATTAGGCGCAACACGCAGAACCTCATGCTTCTCGATCGAAGAGGTTTCGTTGGTCTGTCCGAATCGGAGTAGGCAAAAACGATGAGCAGAAGAGTAGTGAATGCACAGCTTGAGTATCGTTCAGACAGCCTAACTAACCAATCAGGAGCAGTCGAACAAATCAGGAATGGAGGCCAGCTTACGGGGATTAGGTTACGCGCGATGGCAGAAGTAGTACGGGCTGGACTAAGTCGACTTAATTCTGCCCTTTCTCTTCGCTCGTAACCATATTTTTTATCTAGGAAGGCCAAATACAAGTACGATTTCTCTTAGCGGACTCCATACAACTGCGCTTTTGTTCCCTGCGCTGCAGCCTGCGTAAGATGAAAGGGAAACCTTATGCGCCGCGACTTTCACAACTGGTATTCGAGCCGGCTAGGCCGCAACATGGAATTGCTGGTTTTCGGGGAGGGTGGCGTGCCGGTAGTAGTGTTCCCCACCTCACGGGGGCGCTTTTTTGAGTATGAAAACAGCGGCATGATCCACGTGCTGGCCCAGAAAATAGAGGAGTGCCAGTTGCAGATGTTCTGCGTGGATAGCGTGGATGGGGAGAGCTGGTACAATCACGGGGTTCACCCGCACGTCCGAGTGATGCGGCACCTGGCGTACGAGAGCTACATTCTGCATGAAGTTGCACCGCTAATGCAGCAGTTGAGCGGCCGGCAACAAATCTGTACGACAGGTTGCGGTTTTGGGGGATATCATGCCCTCAACTTTGCACTGAAGCATCCGGATCTGACGGCAGCTTGCATCACCATGAGCGGAACGTTCGACCTGCGGCCGTTCATGAACGGGTATTATGACAACGATTTCTACTTGAACAATCCCGTGGACTATGTTCCGAACTTGGCTGACAGCTGGTTCCTGGACCGCTACCAGCAGATGCGGATTGTGCTGGCAGCGGGAGACCACGATATCGGCCTGGGTGAAAATTTTCGCATGGCCGAAATTCTGGGGAGAAAGGGTATTCCCCACTGGCTGGATGTGTGGACAGGCGCGGAACCCGACGATTGGCCGCTGTGGCAGCGCATGGCGCTAAAATTCTTCTAGCTCCTAGTGGTTTTTGACTAAGCCACTCAGGCGCGGGGCGAAGCTTTGGCGGCCCCAATCCCCGTGGTTCAATCGGCGCCACCGGTATCCTGCGCTGCCACCTTCACTTGGAGGAGATCTCCACCGGCGGCCACCTTCGCGATGCCGCGACTTGGCGGCGCGCGGCGATTGCGCCGCCAGTCCGAATGGGAGAGCGAATAGCCTCGCTCGGAAGAATTCGCGCGGGCGGCAGAGAGATGATAGACCAGAAACTAATGCATCGCCGTTTCGCTTTTGAGTTTGCGCTTGCGGGTCTTCCGTCGCCACTAATAGCGCAGACGTCGAGCGTGGTTTCGCCCGCCACGGCATTTCGGGTGGCGGCCGGGAGGGACCGCGAAGGGAAGAATCGTACGGTCGGCGTCAGCTCGACAACGTACAAAGTTTTGGCGCGGGATACGGCGGGCGCCCTGTTCGTGATGGAGCAGTCCAACCATAAGAAGGGAGGACCGTCCCCACACGTTCACCATGGGAGGACGAACTTTTTTATTCGCTCGAAGGGGACTACATCGTTGAGATCGGCTCGGAGCGGTTTCACCTGAAGGCGGGTGACTGTGTGCTGGGACCACGAGGGATTCCTCATGCGTGGGCGTTCGTAGGTGGTCCGCTGGACGGCTGCTGATTTCCTTTGCGCCGGTAGGAAAGATAGAGGCTTTCTTCAATGCACGGGAACGGGCGGGGATTAAGCCTGGCGCGTATGCGAGCACTCCGAATGATGCAGCATTGCTGCACGCGTACGGGATGGAGTTGACGGGGCCGCCAATTGTAGTGGATTGAGCTAGTCCAAATTGTTCCAATGCCGAAGAGGGCGCGTCGCAGCATCTTAATTTGATGAGATGCGGGTTTTTGTCGGTAACTAAAGCTTCCTTCCAGGACGTCTCGGTTATGAGAACACCTGTTCTCAATACCTGACTTACTAGTTACTAGCGTCCAGGCATCCGATTTTCATTCGCATCGCCCAGATATAAATACATTCGTTTATTCTTCATGCTCCAAATAGGCTTCCGTGACTTACAGGTATTTCTTTGGAATAAATATCCGGAACCTGGGTTGTCTAATTTTGGGTCTCCTCTTACTGGGATGGTTTGCCATCGATAGCGGAGCTTAACAACTGGAGAAGCGTTCTATGAGAACGATTCGCTTCCCGCGCCAGGAGACAAAATCTATGCGAATCTTAAAAGCCACACATGTGCACTGAATCCATTTCGCTGTCCGCGGGCACGATTTCCGCGCGGCTTGACCGGCTTCCGGCCACGCGGACGATGTGGAAGTTCGTCGTCCTGCTTAGCCTCGGTTTTTTCTTCGAACTCTACGACCTACTGTATTCCGGCTACGTCGCGCCGGGACTCATCAAGAGCGGCATCCTGACGCCTACCACGATTGGCTTGTTTGGCATGAATGGCGTGGCGAGCTTTATTGCCTGTATGTTTTTTGGACTTTTCATCGGCACGATTGGCTGCGGATTCCTCGCGGATCGTTTCGGCCGGCGGGCGATCTTTACGTACTCGCTGCTTCTCTATACCGGCGCAAACCTGATCATGGCCTTCCAGACCACGGCCACTGGCCTGAACTTCTGGCGCTTCGTGGCGGGGATCGGCATCGGCGTGGAACTGGTGACCATCGGCACCTATATCTCTGAGCTTGTGCCAAAGCAGATTCGCGGACGCGCTTTTGCCTGCGAGCAGGCAGTGGGCTTCATGTCCCTGCCCGTTGTGGCGTTCCTGTCGTATCTGCTTGTGCCTTACAAGCCGTTCGGTCTAGATGGCTGGCGTTGGGTTGTCATCATCGGCGCGCACGGGGCTATCTTCGTCTGGTTCATCCGGCGCGCCTTGCCCGAAAGCCCGCGCTGGCTCGCGCAGAATGGCCGGCTTGCGGAAGCGGACCAGCTGATGTCGAAGCTAGAGTCGATCATCGCAAAAGAGTACGGACGCCCGCTCCCCGCTCCAGCCGCGCCCGAACTCGTGACCACAGGCCGCACGCTTCGCGACATGTGGGTGGCGCCTTACCGCAAGCGCGCCACAATGATGAGCATCTTTAACATCTTCCAGACGGTCGGTTTTTATGGTTTCGCCAATTGGGTGCCGACGCTGCTCGTCAAGCAGGGCATCACAGTCACGAACAGTTTGCTGTATTCCTCGATCATCGCCATTTCAGCGCCGATCGGGCCGATCATCGGCTTGTTTATCGGTGACAAGTTCGAGCGCAAGACGGTGATCGTGGTGACTGCGTCAGCCATCGTGGTGTGCGGGCTGTTATTCAGCCAAATGTCGGTCGCGCTGCTCCTTATCACGATGGGCGTAATGCTGACACTCGCGAGCAACATTATGTCCTATAGCTATCACGCCTACCAGACCGAACTTTTCCCGACCAGCATCCGGACGAGCGCGGTGGGCTTCGTCTACTCCTGGAGCCGTTTTTCGGCAATTTTCACTTCATTTCTCATTGCAGGCATTCTGAAGGCATTCGGCACGACGGGCGTGTTTGTGTTCATTGCGGCAGCGATGCTCATTGTAATGGCGGTGATCGGGTTCATGGGACCGCGCACGCGCGATCTCGCGCTGGAAAAGATTTCGCATTGACGCGGGATTTAGATATCCCTCCGACCACTACGCGTACCGCTTAGCAGCAATTTTCGTTACGCTAGACCGAAGGACTATATCAAGTGAAACTCAAATGCTCTGTTGCTGTGATCATTACCGTTCTTTTCACTCGTCCAGGCGGTTGGCAGGCGATGAAAGGCGGCCAGACGGCAACCGATGGAAGTACGACATCGCCACAGGTTTTCGGGACAGCACAGGTACAGGAGGTCTATCGCGTCGTGCTGGATCGAAACGCGCTTCTACTCGAATCGATTCTCGACGTCATTAAGAAGAAGAACATTCAGGATGGTCAGGTCTTAGTCACCGCGGGCTCGGTACAGGAGTGCACGTACCATTACGTAACCTCGACGGCTCTCAAAGCGACGAATGCCTATCAGACAGTGAAGGGACCGTTTGAAATTCTGAACGCCGGCGGGCTTATTGCGGCCGGAGAGCCGCACCTGCATATCACGCTTTCCAGTCCGGGAAAGGGGGCCTTTGGGGGGCATTTGGAGAAGGGGTGCCGCGTCCTATATCTAGCGGAAGTTACTATTCTAAAGTACGCAGGCCAGCCGCTGTCCCGAAGGAACAATGAAAACGGTATTTCGCTGCTGCAGGCGAGATAGTCTTGTGCTCTGAGTAAATGGCCAGGCGCTCGCCGTCCTCCGCCAGTTCCCATCCTTTGGCTGTCCGGAGCCATTTTTCGTGGTGGCGAGATGCTTCGTAGGGCGACCCTTCTTCGCATGTCTCGAATAAGACGAGTACGTACGAAACAGTAGCGGCATCACCTTGAATGCGAATCTCTCCCATTCGGAGATTGAAGGTCTGGCCGTCCATTCCCTGGCACTGATCCGGATACAGTGCTTCGACCCGGGCATGGATAGCGCGGTCGAGTTCCTGACGCGCGCGCCGGCTTCGATCCTGTGCGCAGACCACCTTCGACTTCTGCGCTTGCACCGATGATCCTAGAATCGTAGCGCATATATTTACCAGGAGAAGCGCTGTTGCCGCTGAACGCTTATATCTCTGACGTCCGGGGATTAGCGAGGCAGCCATCTTTCGCTTGATAACCGGACGGCCTTTGTCTTCTAGCGGAGAAAGCATTGTTACTGGTGCTGAATGGGTCCCAGCGGTAACTACTCCGTGGGCCAACAAATAAGTCTCATTACATAAGACAATCCGGCGATGGTTCTATTCCCGGTCTGAAGCGGACCAGCCTTCTAGAAGGCTACTCCCCGGATATGGAGGCGAAGGAGGCAAGACTACTCCCCGGATATGGAGGCGAAGGAGGCGTTCATCCAGGTGGCGACGAATGTAAGTTCAAGAGGAATGAGTGAATCAGACGACAGTCGTATTGCCTACGACGTAACCACTTGTCTCGAGCTCTGACGCGATCGAGGGCGGCCAACACGGTCTGGCGACCGCCATTTCCGCGCGTTCGCGAGAGGCACGGGGAAATTTCGGCAGGGTTATATACTCATCCGTTGCACCCAAGCTTGTATTTCATCCTGATCACCGCAGCCGCCATCGGATTTTTGCTGGCTCTCATCTTGTATGCGCGATTACATGCGTTCCTCGCGCTTTTTGTCGTAAGTATGGGGTTGGGGCTGGCGGCCGGAATGCCGCCCGCCAAAGTGCTCTCGTCCATGCAGGCGGGAGTTGGAGATGCGCTGAGCTTCATCGCCGTCGTGGTCGGCTTGGGCGCAATGATCGGGCGGTTTTTGCAGTATTCGGGCGGCGGCCGTGTGCTGGCGGACTGGCTGCTCGCTAAGGCGGGACCCAGGCACGCGCAATGGGCGGTGCTGATTGCGGCTTTTCTGGTTGGCTTGCCGGTGTTCTTTGAAGTCGGGTTCATCATACTTGCCCCGCTTGCCTGGAGTCTCGCCCGCGAATCCAAGCGCCCGCTGCTGCTGTTCGGTTTGCCCATCGCAGCAGCCTTGACCGTTACACACGCACTGGTGCCGCCACATCCCGCGCCCGCGGTCGCCGCGCAGCTCATGGGAGCCGATATTGGGCGGACCATCGTTTGGGGCGCCATCCTTTCCATTCCCCTGATGATTGTCAGCGGCATCTTCTAC
>Ga0193743_1002301_pt1 | contig 13631 bp, 10 predicted proteins | sample L2c2metaG_FD_143038 | JGI IMG/M metagenome (GOLD analysis project Ga0193743, IMG submission 143038) | Soil microbial communities from a riparian zone of the East river system, Colorado, United States - L2c2 | ecosystem: Environmental > Terrestrial > Soil > Riparian zone | place: USA: East River... | reverse complement strand
ATGCAGGAACCGAGCAGGGCGACGAAACGGGCGCCGTAGTCGACCGCCGTGTCGCGGTATTGCGCCGAGACGACGCCCAGCGCGATGCCTGAGAGCGCCCCGACGACCATGGCCGCGACGACGAGTTCGAGGGTCGCGGGCAGGCGCGTCGCCAGATCGACCAGGACGGGCTGCTTGGTGCGGAAGGAGGTTCCGAGATCGCCGGTGAGCAGGTTCCCGATATAGATCAGGTAGCGCTCCGGCACGCTGCGATCGAGACCCCAGCGAGCCTCGGCCGCGGCCACCACCTCGGGGTTGCCGAGTTGCCGGGCGCCGATGATCGAGACCAGCGGATTGCCTTTGGTGAACTGGGCGAGCAGGAAGGTCGCGGTGACGATGCCCAGGATCAGGAAGGGCATGATCGCGAGCCTGCGGATGATCAGCTTCGTCATCGCCGGGACGGCCTTCCCTCAATCCGCCGAGATCTCGTCGAGCGGCAGGTTGCAGCAGGCGCTGTAGCGGACGCCGCCGATGCCCTTGCGATAGGCGAGGACGAGGTCGGGGCTGACCAGCGGCATGATGATCCGGTCGTCGATCATCTTCATCGCCAGATCGCGATAGGCCTTGTCCTGCTCCGCCCCGGACGACGCCAGGGCTTTGTGGAACATGACGAGCTGGCCCGGGCCGTCGAGGCCAGGGGTCTTGCCGACGCCGGCACGCTTGCCCCACGGCATGCCGTCGAGCATCGAGAAGTACTGCACGTACTGGCCGCTGCCGAAATAGTCCGGCGCGTAATATCCGACCGTCAGCGGGATGCCCGGACTGTCGAGGTCGGTGACCCAGACGTTGAACGTCACCGGCTTCAGGTTGAGCGAGACGCCGATCCGGCCGAGATCCTGCTGCAGCTTCTGCATCGCCAGCGACAGGTCGACGCCGTAGACGTTGAGGTTGGGGAATTCGGCATCGAGGGTGAAGCCAGCGGATTGGCCGGCCTTGGCCATCAGCTCCTTGGCGCGTTCGATGTTCTCCGCCGGCACGGGCAGATCGGCGGTGCCGGGGAAGCCGTTGGGGATCGCCACGGGCTGGTATTTGCCCTGCCCGCCGACCGTGAAGTCGATCATGCCCTTGTAGTCGACCGCGAGCGCGATCGCCTCGCGCACGTCATGGGTCAGTGCGACGGGCTGGCCTTCGACCGTCGGGTTGAGGGCCAGATAGACGAAGTTGAACGAGGGCACGGTCTCGAAGACGACATTGGGGTCGCTGATGGTCTTGGCGGTGTCGGGGTCGATCTGCATGGCGATGTCGGCGGCGCCCGACTGCAGCATTTGCGCCTGGGTCACCGCATCCGCCGCCTGCTTCATGATCACCGACGCGGCCGTAGGCTTCTTGCCCCAATAGACCTCGTTGCGCGCCAGGCGCAGCTCGTCGTCTGCCTTGTAGCCCTGCAGGACGAAGGGGCCGCTGCCCGCGGAATGCGACAGGAACCACTCATCGGCCTTGTCGCTCGTCGCCGCGTCGGCTCCTGCGGTGGCGCCGTTGGCGGCGGCGACCGTGCTGTTGATGATGCCGGCATAGGAGGCGGCGAGGATGCCGAGGAATTCCGAGCTGGGGGCGGTGGTGGTGATCACCACCGTATGGGTGTCCTTCGCCGCGATCGAGCCGAGGCTGTCCATCAGGAAAGACGGGCTGCCCTTGAGGTTCTTCAGCCGCTCCAGCGACCATTTCACGTCCTTCGCCTCGACCGGTGAGCCGTCGGAGAATTTCGCGGCCGGATCGAGGTGGAAGGTGAAGGTGGTGAGATCCGCACTGGCCTCCCAGCTCTTGGCCAGGCGCGGGACGATGCTCTTGTTGTCCGGGCCGAGCGTCACCAGCGTCTCGTAGACTGCGGTCAGGTAGATCTGGCAGGTGTCGCAGAAGCTGCGATCCGGATCGAGCGAGTTGAAATCCATGTTGCGCGCCACGACGAGCGAGTCGGAGGCGGCGGGCGCTGCGGCGACGCCCGCCAGCGTCGCGATCGCGATCGACGCCGCGGACAGGAACAGCCTTCGTCCCGCCGCGTGATCCGATCGATGATGTCTCGCACGCGCCATGGATCTCTCCCGAGCAAGAGGTTCCCGCGATAGCCTTATCGGGTCGCGGCGCCGGACGCCGTCGGCCTGAGGGTCTGGACGGCCTTGAAGCCGTGTTCCGCCGCCTCCAGCGCAACAACGATGTCGTCCGCCGTATGGGCGGCCGAGATGAACATGTTGTGCAGGGGGTGGAAGTAGACGCCGCAGCCCACCGCGGCCGAACAGAAGGCGTAGCCCTTGGCGTGGTCGTCGTCGTCTTCGAACAGCACCATTGGCATCTGCACGGGGCCGGTCTGGCGGATCGGGATGCCGTAGCGCCGGCTCAGCGCATCGAATCCATCGCGGAGCATCTGGCCCATCGCCGCCATATGGATCACGGCATCGTCCCGCCGCAGCACGCTGAGCGTCGCGACGGCCGCCGCCATCGAGACCGCCGAGCACCAGAACGAACCAGTCGAGAACACCTTCGTCGCGGCCTCGCGGAAGCGCTCGTTGCCCGTTACCGCCGCCAGTGCGAAGCCGTTCGCGATCGACTTGCTCCAGGCCGCCATGTCCGGCCGCACGCCGATCGTCTCCCAGCTGCCGCCAAGGCCGAGGCGGAAGCCGGCGCGCACGTCGTCGACGATCAGCGCGGCGTCGGCCGCATCGCAGATCTGCCGCGCCCGTTCGGCAAAGGCTTTGGTCGGCAAGGCCTGGTCCTTGCCGTAATCGTGCTGGAAGGCCGAGGCGATGATGCCGGCCAGATCGGCGCCCGCCTCCTCCGCGGCCCGCTCCAGGCTCTCCGTGTCGTTGTATCGGTAGTAGATCAGATGCGCCCGGTCCTCGGCCGTCACGCCGGCAACCGAGGGCGAGCACCACGGCACGGCGCCATGATAGGCGCCTTCCGCCACCAGGATCTTGCGCCGTGCCGTGCCGGCGCGCGCCAGGGTGACGGCGACGGTGGTCGCATCGGTGCCGTTCTTCTGGAACTGCACCCAGGACGCATGGGGCACGAGCTCGACCACGAGCTCGGCCAGTTCGACCATCGCCTCGCCGGGGCCGTTCAGGCAGTCGCCCTGCCGCAGCTGGCGTTGCACCGCCTCGTCGACGTCGGGATGGTGGTGGCCAAGGATGACCGGCCCCCAGCTGCACATGAAGTCCACATACTGGTTGCCGTCGACATCCCAGAGGCGGCTGCCCCTGCCCCGCGCGAAGAATTGCGGATAGCCCTGCGGCAGCGCTACTGCATTCATGTGCCCCCACATGCCGCCCGGCACAACGGCCAGCGCCCGGTCGCGCAAGGCCTTGTCGTAGGAATTCGTCGCACCGGCCATCCTTGCCTCGCCCCTGCTGCCTGGACGAGAGCCTAGTCGATGGGCCGGCGACCGCGAATCAACCGAAAGGTGGAGGGCGGATGCGACGGACATGCCGTCCCCGCGCCGGTGTTATCCTCAACGGAGCCGGGCTTGAGCTCACCTGAGCGCAGCATGCCGAGCAGCCTTTCATAGGCCTTGGTCGAGAGCCGCGACGTCATGGATGGATCGTCGCCCTCCTCCACGTCATCCACGGCACCCCCAACCATTCCGCTCCCCACAGCCACCAGCTTTACCAGCGCTTTGAGCCCGAAAATCAGCATGCCTCAAGATGGAATCACAGCGGATGACCGCCGACATATTCTGCCGGAGACGCCTCGCGCCGGCTACAGCGTCGAGAGTTGGCCCCTGACCATGCCGAGACGTCGCGATGAAAGCTGACGCGACGGACGCAGGCCGCGCTGCGCGTCGCGATCTGCATCATGTCGATTTCCATATGGCGGTGAACAACGAAAAGCCCCGCCTTTTTGAGGCGGGGCTTGGTTTAGACGTCGATATCGAGTGAGTGATAACAAGAGTGGTTACGGGGGCAGGATACCCAAGACGCCCATCAGCTTGCAGGCTGCAGCCGTGTCCCGGCGAGACTGAACCAGCGCCTCGAGCACCTCACCCTCGGCATCGACCGCCCGCCAGCGATACATCTGCTTGCCGCCGATCTGGACGAACATCTCGTCGAGGTGCCCGCGCCGGCGCGGGACCGGCTGCCGCGCGCGTAGCCGACGTGCAATGACCAGCCCGAACGTCGTCACCCACCGACGGATCGCCTCGTATGACACCTCGATGCCGCGTTCGGCGAGCAAGTCCTCGACGTCGCGATAGCTCAGAGTGGAGCGAAGATACATCCAGACGGCGCGCTGATTACGTCCGATGGAAAGCGGTAACCGGCATAGTCAGGTGGGGCCGTTGTTACCGCTACGCCGCCCGCCGGCCCTTCGCAAGGCCGCGACGTGACAAACCCGGTCATATGGTCGGAAGGCAGGGTTGATGGCGTTATGTGCACAATTCGTCGCACAGGCTGTGCGGCATCGCAGGAAAACACGGCCGCTTCGGCCCTCAGGATGGCGTCACCTCGGGCCTCTGCAAATGCCAGTCCGTCACCTGCTGATAAGCGTGGACGGCGCGCAGGAGGCCGCCTTCCGAGCAATGCGCCCCGACGAGCTGCAGCCCGATCGGGCGGCCGAGCACGGTGAAGCCGGCCGGGAACGTCACGGCGGGCAATCCCGCCGCATTGACGGGCGATGTGAACTTCATGATCCTGTACATGTCGGTCTCCATGAGATTGCGAAGCTCCGACCAGCTCGGCGTCCCCCTCATGAAGACCGGCATCAGGATCGCATCGACCTTGCCGAAGACACGCGCCACCTGCCCTCTGAACTTGTCGCGCTCGATCATACCTCGGCCGATATCCAGCGGCTTGGCGGCGAGGCCAACCTCTATCCCTTCGCGGATCCACCGGCCGTAGCGCTCCGCCTGGGCCGGAAACGTCGTTCGATGCGCGAAGGCTAGTTCGACCATGGTAAGGTTCATCAGGCTGTCGAGGAGCGGCCGCGGATCCGGATATTCGATCTCGCACAGCTCCGCGCCGAGATTGCCGAAGGTCGCGGCTGCCGCCTCGACTATGCCGACCGTCTCCGGGTCGGCATCCTCATCGTTGAACCCCCGGTCGATGCCGATCCTGAACCCACGCGCGCCGTAGAGATCGGCCAGATCTCCGAGGTAATCGGCAACCGGGACCGAAAGGCTGGTCGGATCGTTCGGATCGTGACCGGCGATCGGCGCCAGCATGGCCGCCGCATCCGCCGCCGAGCGGGCCATCGGCCCGACGGTGTCGTAGGATTCGGCCAGGTCGAAGACGCCATAGCGGCTGACGCGGCCCCAGGTCGGCTTGACGCCGGTCAGCCCATTGCAGGCAGAGGGAAAGCGGATCGAACCGCCCGTGTCGGAGCCGAGGCTGGCATAGCAAAGCCCCGCCGCCGTCGCCACGCCGGAGCCCGACGACGACACGCCCGTCCAGAGATCGGCGCCCCATGGATTGACCGGAGGAGGCATCTCCGGGTGATGCTCCATGCAGGCGCCTTCGGTCATATGCAGCTTGCCGAGCAGCACGGCACCGGAATCGGCCAGCCGCGATACCACCGTCGCGTCATGGTTCGGAATGAAATCGCGATGGATCGCCATGCCGGCGCTGGTCGGGATGCCCTTCGTATAGCAAAGATCCTTCACGGCGATCGGGATGCCGTGCAGCGGACTTCGATATTTGCCGCGCGCGATCTCGGCCTCCGCCTTCCTGGCCTGCTCCAGCGCGAGGCCGGGCGTGACCGTGGTGTAGCTCTTGAGACCAGGATCCAGTGCCTCGATCCGGGCAAGCATCGCTTCAGTCACGTCGACGGGCGACAGGCGGCGCGCCCTGATCTCGGCCGCAACGTCGATCAGGGGGCGGTAGTGGATATCGGCATCGGCCATGGGACGTCTCCGTCTTGCGTGATGGATCCCGAAGGGATGAGCGGTCTGAACGACCGGAAGACGGCGCGGCCTCAGCTCGCCATGGCGAACTCGAGCGTCGGCCGGACATCATTCCAGCTCGTCGCCGCCTCATAGGCAGCACCGATGCGGAACACCGTCGGTTCGTCGAAGGCCCGGCCGACGATCTGCATGCTGAGCGGCAGGCCGTTCGCTGCAAAGCCGATCGGCATCGCCATCGCCGGATTGCCGGTGACGTTGAACGGGATGGTGCGGATGCCCGACCAGCGCTTCGCGTCCTTGCCGTAGGAATCGAAGCGTTCGGCCGGCGCGAAGGCAGCCGCCGTGACGACCGCATCGAAGCGCCCCAGGATCGTCTTGTTGAGGAAGTCCGAGAGTTCCCGCCGCAACCGCAGCGCCTGCACCAGATCGGCCGCCGACAGCACGACACCCGGAGCGATCCGCTGGAATGCGTAGCGCCCGTAGTCGAGAGGCCGCGACTTCAGATTCTGCTCGTGGATCGCATAGGCTTCGGCATTCAGGATCACGCGCCCGCAGGCATCGAACAGCGCGTAATCCGGAAATTCGACTTCCTCGACGACGGCGCCCAGCGCCGCCATCTTCTCCACGGCCGTGTCGAGAGCGGCCAGGACCTCGGGCGTGACCTCGGTGTCGAGCGCGTGGAAATTCCTCGGATAGGCGAGCGTGAGCCCGCTCAGATCCCGACCGATGCCGGCGGCGAAATCCGGTACCGGCACATCGGCGCTGCCGGGGTCCGCCGGATCGAAGCCGGCAATGACCTGCATCGTCAGCGCCGCGTCCTCGACGCTCCAAGTGAGCGGACCGAGATGATCGAGCGTATAGGACAGCGGGAAGACGCCGCGCCGCGAGACCCGGCCATAGGTCGGCTTGATCCCGACGGTGCCGCAATAGGCGGCGGGGCCGCGGATCGAGCCGCCGGTGTCGGAGCCCATCGCGGTGCGGACCATGCCGGACGCGACCGCGGCGCCGGAGCCGGAAGACGACCCGCTGGTGACATGCTGGGGGTTCCAGGGATTGCGCGCCGGCGGGAAGGGCAGGTCGAAGCTCGGGCCGCCGATGGCGAACTCATAGGTCCCGAGCTTGCCGAGGAGCACCGCGCCGCCGGCCTTGAACCGCGCGGCGACTTCGGCGTCCTGCTCCGGCACATTGTCGAGCAGGAGCTTCGAATGGCCCGTCGTGCGGATGCCCGCGGTCTCGATGATGTCCTTCAAGGCGTAGGGAATGCCCTGAAGCGGACCACGATCGACGCCGCCCGCGAAATCGGCGTCGGCCACGGCGGCGTCGGCCAGGGCGCGCTCGGCGGTCAGCAGGACGAAGGCGTTGAGGCTTGGATCCAGCGCGGCGATCCGCGACAGCGCATGCTCGGTCAGGGCGGCCGAGGTGATTGTGCCGGCGCGCAGCCTGGCGCCGGCCTCGGCGATCGACAATTCGTGCAGCGGCTTCGTCATGACTTAACGCTCCGAGCCAGGCTGAAGATGTTCGACGGCTCGTTCGCAGCGGTTCTCGGCTGCCGAAGCAGCGCGACGACCGCCCGCAGCCGCTGCGCCTCGGCGAAGACGCCGGGCTTCAGATCGGCGGGAATGTCCAGACCGGCGACCGACAGGATCGCGTCGAATTCGGATTCGGAAAGGGGTGATGAACGGGACAACGCTCTGCTCCCTTGGCCAGGATGATGCGGGGACGGCGCCACCAATCATGCACAGATGATAGAATATTCAAATATCATTTTTTGCACAAAAGATCGGCAGGACCTGCCTTCCCGATCGTCATGGCCGGCCTGTCGCGACGCCTGGGACATCGCCCTCCGGCGCGCCGGGTCGCGGCGATATCAGGCCTGCAGAAAATTTCTTCGGTGCGAAATCACAAATTATATATTTTATTTCAATCAGTTATCTATTTTCCGAGGAATTAGGATCGTTCCGACCGTCCGCTCGATCCGCGAAGTTGGCATCAGCCTTGCGGGGGCGACGTCGTCGCCCTCCCCGACCGCCAAAGACCGATCCGTTGGCTCAACCATCTGGAGAGCTTGAAATGGCTATAATATCGACGACGATAAGATCGTCGGGTGCCGTTGCCCTGGCGCTGGTGCTTGGACTGTCGATGATGGATCCGACAGCCGCCCGCGCCGAAACGGTGGTTCGCGTCGCCATGACCGCCGCCGACATTCCCGATTGGACCGGCGTTCCCGACCAGGGCTACGAGGGCTACCGGTTCGCCGGCTACACGCTCTACGACGCCATCACCAACTGGGACCTGTCCCGTTCCGACGTCGCGGCCGACATCAAGCCCGGCCTGGCCACAAGCTGGAGCGTCGATCCCAACGATCACCAGAAATGGACGTTCAAGCTGCGCGAGGGCGTCAAATTCCATGATGGCTGCGCCTGGAACGCCGATGCCATGCTGTGGAACTTCGCCCGGGTGAGCGACAAGAGCGCCAAGCAATTCAACCCGCGCCATTACGCGGCCCAGCACAATCAGGTCGTCAATATCGATCGCATGGAGAAGGTCGACGATTTCACCGTCATCGTCCACACCTCGGTCATCGACTCCCTGCTGCCCTACGAAGTCTCGAGCTACTTCCAGATCTCGCCCTGCGCCGTCGAGGCCGCCGGCTACGACTATGCGAAATATGCCCAGCATCCGGCCGGAACCGGCCCTTACAAGTTCGATCGCGTCGTCCCGCACGAGCGCCTCGAACTGGTGAAGAACCCCGATTACTGGGACGCGGCCCGGGTTCCGAAGCACGACCGCCTCGTGCTGCTGCCGATGCCCGAAGCGTCGACACGGGCCGCAGCCCTTCTCGCCGGCCAGGTCGATTTCGTCGAGGCGCCCTCGCCCGACACCATCCCCCGGCTCGAAGCCGCCGGCATGCAGATCATCAAGGTCCCGTATCCGCACAACTGGAACTATCTGATCCGTGTCGACCGCCCACCCTTCAACGATCTCAGGGTGCGCCAGGCGGCCAATTACGCCATCAACCGCGATGAGCTGGTCGAGATGCTGCAGGGCGTCGCGACGGCCGGTGACGGCATTTTCATCAGCTCGCAGCCCTACTTCGGCAAGCCGATGACATACACCTACGATCCGGACAAGGCCAAGGCGCTGCTGAAGGAAGCGGGTTGCGATCCCTGCAAGATGACGATCGGCATATCGACCTCGGGATCCGGCCAGATGCAGCCGCTGCCGATGAACGAACTGGTGAAGGAGCAGCTCGAGGCGGTCGGTTTTCAGGTCGATATCCAGGCGATCGACTGGAATGCGCTGATCGATGTCTTCATCGGCGGCGTCGACAAATTCCCCCAATATGACGGCATCAACTTCTCCCTCGCGCCGATCGAGCCGATGCAGGGCATCCTGAAGACGACGATGACCCGCTATCAGACGCCGAACGGCATCAATTGGGGCCGCTACAGCAATCCCGACGTCGACAAGCTCGGCGAGGCGGCCATGCTGGAATTCGACGTCGACAAGCGGAACGCGATCCTCGGCAAGATGCACGAGCTCGTCGTGGCCGATGCCTACAACATCTTCATCGCGCACGATCTCAATCCGCGCGCCCTGTCGCCGAGGCTCAAGGGCTTCGTCCAGGCCCAGAGCTGGTTCCAGGACCTGACCCCGATCGAGGTCGTTGACCCCACCAACTGAGGCCGGGCGGCGCGCCACCGCGCGCCGTTTCCCTTGATTCGAAAATATTTTCTTTTTCAATGAACTTGACGTCGCCGGCGAATGGCGATGAAATCCGGGACATGATGCATCGCCAGGCATGGCAGCGGTGCGGTCTCGACGACTGGAGGCCGGAATGTGGCTATATGCGGCTCGACGTCTGCTCATGACCATTCCAATCGGGCTTGGCGTCACGATTATCTGCTTCACGCTCATCTATCTCGCGCCGGGTGACCCGGTGCAGAGTCTGCTGCCGCCTGACGCCACGGCCAGCGACGTGGCGATGCTCCGCGCGGCCTATGGCTTGGACAAACCCATCCCAATTCAATATTTGATCTGGCTAGGACATGCCGTGACAGGCGATCTCGGAACGTCGATCCAGACGCAGCGTCCTGTCCTGGAGGAGGTCACGCGGGCCCTCTCCAACACGATCTCGATCGCCGTCATCTCGACCGTTCTGGCTTTCGCCATCGCGCTCACGCTCGGCGTCATCGCCGCCTATCGGTCCGGCGGCATCGTCGACCGCATCGCGACGGGGGTTGCGGTCCTCGGCATCAGCGTCCCGAGCTTCTGGCTCGGCGTCGTGCTCGTCATCATCTTCGCCGTCGAGCTCGGCTGGCTGCCCGCGACCGGCATGGGATCGGACGGATCCGAGAATTTCAGCTTTCTCCATTGGGACCAGGCGAAATACGCGATCCTGCCGATCGTCACCATGACGCTGACGCCGCTCGGCATCATTATGCGCACGACACGGTCCTCGATCGCCGAGGTCCTGGCGCAGGACTTCATCCAGACCTTGCGCGCGAAGGGCCTCGGCAAGCTGGCCATCATGCGGCATGCCATCTGGAATGCCATGCCGCAGATCCTGGCGATGCTCGGGCTGCAGCTCGGCTATCTGATCGGCGGGTCGATCCTGATCGAGACGATCTTCACCTGGCCCGGCACCGGCTTCCTTCTGAACAAGGCGATCCTGACCCGCGACATCCCGCTGCTGCAGGGCACGATCCTTGTCCTCGCCCTGGCCTTCGTCGCCATCAACCTCCTGGTCGATCTCGTCCAGACCGTCGTCGACCCGCGCATCAAGCGCGCCTGAGGCAGGGACCCATCCGATGGCCGATCTTTCGCTCGATACGTCCGGTGTCACGGCGTCCCCGCGGGGACGCCGTGTCCGCGGATATTGGGCCAATGTCTGGAACAGGCTTCGCTACGACTACGTGACGTTGTTCTTCCTGACGCTGATCATTCTGATCATTCTGACGGTGATCTTCGCGCCCTGGCTGGCCCCGCTCGATCCCAACAAATCGAGCATGGCCTATCGGCTGAAACCGGTCTTCTACAAGCAGTTCATGCTGGGGACCGACGAACAGGGTCGCGACATTCTCTCCCGCCTGATCTATGGCGGTCGTACCTCGCTGATGATGGGCATCCTGCCGGTCGTGTTCGCGACGATGATCGGCGGCTTCTTCGGCGTGCTGGCCGGCTATGCCGGCGGCAAGCTGAACATGGTCATCATGCGCAGCATGGACGTGTTCTTCGCCTTTCCGTCCGTCCTGCTGGCCGTGGCGATCTCTGGCAGCCTCGGCGGCGGCCTGATCAACCAGCTGATCACCCTGACGGTCGTGCTGACCCCACCACTCTGCCGCGTCGCCGAGACCTCGACGAGCCAGATCCGCAGCATGGATTTCGTCGATGCGGCCCGCGCCAGCGGCGCCTCGACCCTGTCGATCATCTTTCGGCACGTCCTGATCAACGTCGTCTCGCCCGTCTTCGTCTACGCATCGACGCTGATCTCGGCATCGATCCTGCTCGCATCCGGCCTCTCCTTCCTCGGCCTCGGCGTCTCGCCGCCGACGCCCGACTGGGGCCTGATGCTCTCGACGCTCCGCCAGTCGATCTATGTCCAGCCCCTGGTCTGCGCCCTGCCCGGCGTCGCCATCCTGATCACCTCCATCGCGTTCAACCTCGTCAGCGACGGCCTGAGGCAGGCCATGGACGTGAAAGCCTGAGGCCCGGCCAAGCCCTGGAGAGCACCGATGTCGACAGCCACCACCACCGAAAGGCGCTTTCAGACAGTGCCCCCAGGAGATCCGAACGACCGCGGCGGCAAGGCCCAGCCAATGCTGATCGTGGAAAATCTTCGCAAATACTTCCCGATCCATGCCGGCGCGCTGAACCGCAGGGTCGCCGAAGTGAAGGCCGTCGACGGCGTTTCCTTCGCCGTGCTGAAGGGCGAGACCTTGGGCATCGTCGGCGAATCCGGTTGCGGGAAGTCGACGCTGGCCCGACTCCTGATGCATCTCCTGCCGAAGGACGCGGGCGATCTGATCTTCGACGGCGAGACCGTCGGTCCGGGATCCACGCTCAGCCTCAAGGATCTGCGGCGAAATCTGCAGATGGTGTTCCAGGACAGCTATTCCTCGCTCAACCCCCGCCTCCCGGTCGAGGAATCGATCGCCTATGGCCCGCGCGTGCACGGTGCATCGCGCAGCCAGGCCAAGAAGACGGCGCGCGAACTTCTGGACAAGGTCGGGCTGCGCCCGGATCTGTTCGGCGCCCGCTACCCGCACGAACTGTCAGGCGGCCAGAAGCAGCGCGTGAACATTGCCCGGGCGCTGGCGCTCAACCCGCGCATGCTGATCCTCGACGAAGCCGTCTCGGCGCTCGACAAATCGGTCGAGGCCCAGGTCCTGAACCTGCTGGGCTATCTGAAGCGCCATTTCAACCTGACCTACTTGTTCATCTCGCACGACCTTCACGTCGTGCAATACATCTCCGATCGCGTGCTGGTGATGTATCTCGGCCAGATCGTGGAGATCGGCCCGGTCGATGCGATCTACAACCGGCCGAAGCATCCCTACACGCGGGCGCTCCTGAACTCCCGGCTCAGCATGAACCCGAATGAGCGCGTCGAGACGGCGCCGCTGGTCGGTGACCCGCCGAACCCGATCAATCCGCCGTCCGGCTGCCGCTTCAGAACGCGGTGTCCTCATGCCGAGGCCGTCTGCGAGACGAGGATGCCGAGCCTCGGTCGTTCGACCGACAGGGCTGCGCATCTCGCCGCCTGCCACATGGAGGATCCCGCTTCCGGCCACAGCCTGGCGGGTCCTCCGGCGACCTCCCTGCCACCCGTCCAGATCAGACAGTGAGAGTGAGAAGGCGATGACCACCATCCCAGGCACAACGCCGGTTCGGCCGCTTGTCGAGGTTCGCGATCTCGAGGTGAGCTTCGTCAGTCGAGAGACGACGGTGAAGGCGGTCAGCGGCGTCTCGTTCGAGGTCATGCCGGGTGAAGTCCTGTGCGTCATCGGCGAATCCGGTTCCGGCAAATCCGTCACCATGCGCGCGCTGATGAGCCTGCATCCAAAGCGTCGGACGCGCATGTCCGGCCATATCCGCGTCGGCGATCACGACGTCATGACGATGACCGACAAGGAGCTGAACGCCTTTCGCGGGCCGACGGTCTCCATGATCTTTCAGGAGCCGATGACGGCCCTGGACCCCGTCTACACGATCGGCGACCAGATCGCCGAAACCGTCATGCGGCACGAAGGCGTCAGCCGCAAAGCCGCCATGGCGCGCGCGCTCGAACTGCTCGAATTCGTCAAGGTGCCGTCGCCCGAGCGCCGGCTGAAGGCGTTTCCGCACGAGCTCTCCGGCGGCCTCAGGCAGCGAGCCATGATGGCCGTGGCGCTGTCCTGCCGGCCGAGCCTGCTCCTTGCCGACGAGCCGACGACGGCGCTCGACGCGACCGTGCAGATCCAGGTCCTGATCCTGCTCCGCCGGCTGCAGAGGGAGTTCGGCATGGGCGTCATCTTCGTCACCCACGATCTCGGCGTCGCGGCCCAGATCGCCGACAAGGTGGCCGTCATGTATGCCGGCCGCATCGTCGAATATGGCAGCGTCCAGGACGTGCTGATGACTCCATCCCATCCCTATACGCTCGGCATGCTGTCTTCGACCGTCCACGGCCAGTCGCGCGACAAGGACATCGAGGCGATTCCCGGCAGCCCGCCGGACCTGCAGTCGCTGCCGCCCGGCTGCAGCTTCACGCCGCGCTGCAAGTTCG
>Ga0193743_1002300_pt1 | contig 13633 bp, 12 predicted proteins | sample L2c2metaG_FD_143038 | JGI IMG/M metagenome (GOLD analysis project Ga0193743, IMG submission 143038) | Soil microbial communities from a riparian zone of the East river system, Colorado, United States - L2c2 | ecosystem: Environmental > Terrestrial > Soil > Riparian zone | place: USA: East River... | reverse complement strand
GGTGCGGGACCGGCCCTTGATGCCGTAGGCGATGCAGATGTTTCCCTGCGGTGCCGCCGGGAACCAGGCGGTGGCCTGGTAAGGCGAGACGTCCCGAGGTCCCTTGGCCCACAGGTCGCGCAGGCCACGCTCGGCGAACTCCCAGCCGCCCAGGACGTTTCCGACCATCACGCCGACCCGTTCCGGTCGGACACCGAGGTCAGCACCGATCGCGAGGCCAGCGTCCGCCATCGCCGCGCCGACGGCCGCCATGGCGAGATGGGTGAAGCGGTCCGTCTTCTTGAGAAAACGCCCGGGCAGGCTCGCGGCAGCGTCGAACGTGTCGGCCTGACCGGCGACCTGGCATCGGTATGGAGTGGGATCGAAGCGGTCGATCCTGCGTACGACCGACTCGCCGCTTGACACTCGATCCCACAGCGCGTCCGCGCCTACGCCCGCGGGCGTCACCGCCCCGATGCCCGTTACCACGATGTTCGTCATCCGTCTCGCCTCCCGCCGTCCGCTTCTGTCCGGCTCCGTCGACGGCCCGTCACGCTGGATCCCGGGCTGCGCGGAGGACCATCGTGGCGTGCAGGCCGGAGAACCCGCTGGCGTCGGACAGGATGACCTCGCCATCCCACGGCCGCGAAGTGTTGGGCACATAGTCGAGGTCGCAGTCCGGATCTGGCTGCTCGTAGTTGATGGTCGGATGCACCCTGCCGTGCTCGATCGCCAGTGCGCACGCGATGATCTCCTGTGCGCTGGCGGCTGAAAGTGCGTGGCCGGTCATCGACTTGGTCGAGTTGATTGGGATGTCTCGGGCGTGCGCGCCGAGGGCGAGCAGGAGTGCCTTGGACTCGCAGCGGTCGTTCTGCGGCGTCGAGCTGCCGTGTGAGTTGACGTGGTCGACGTCGTCCGGGCCCACCCTCGCGTCCGACAAGGCGCCTGTCATCGTGCGCGCGAGGTCGGCACCGTCGGAGAGGAGATCGGTCATGTGGAGTGCGTTGCAACCCAGGTCGAATCCGCTGACTTCGGCATAGATGTGCGCGCCGCGGCGCCGGGCATGTTCCCATTCCTCCAGCACTACGACGCCGCATCCCTCGGCGAGCACGAAGCCGTCGCGCGCGGCGTCGAACGGCCGCGACGCACGGCCAGGCTCATCGTTGTGCCGCCGGGAGAGACAGTTGATGATTTCGAACGAGGCGGTGGTGATTGGAGTGATCGGCGCCTCGCTGGCGCCGGCGAGGACGACGTCCACCTCGCCGAACCGGATGCTGTCGAACGCATAGCCGATGGCGTCGATCCCACCCACGCAACCGGTAGATAGGGTCAGGCACGGGCCCTGGGCGCCGAGCAGTGCGGCGAGGATGACCGACGGCGTGTTCGACATCGAGGCGAGGTAGAGGTCGGATGCGACCTTGCTGGGGTCGACGGGCAGCAGCCCGTTTCCTGTGACAGAGATGAACTCGCGCTCCATCTGCGGCGTGCCGCAGATGGCCGTCGAGAGGGCGATGCCAAGTCGTTCAGGATCCACGGTAGCCACGTCGAGTCCAGAGTCCGATATGGACTGCAGGGCGCCGGCTACCGCGAACTGAACGTACCGGTCCAGCCGTTTCGCTTCGGCCGGCAGGAGGTCACTCGCCGCCGCGTCGAAGTCGGCCACCTCCGCGATCACGTTGGATGAGAACTCGAACCCTTCGTACAGTTTCCCGTCGACCAGCTCTGAGAGGTGTTTGGTCGCGCTCCGCCCGGCGATGAGACCCTCCCAGTAGGAGTCCTTGCCGATGCCGAGTGGGCTGATGACCCCCAGCCCGGTGATGGCCACCCGTCGCGTGCTCAGTATTCGTCGATATGTATCGACGGAGTGCGCCTCCCCGTGCTCGGTCCAGACGAGCATGAGTAACGAGAAGAGGTGGGCTTCGGGGCTCTCCTGAATGGGGCCGTCGTCCGCGGTGATGCCCACCAGCACGATTTTCCCGCCGGCAGCTGTCACGGCGGCCGCGCGACGCAGCAGCTCCTCGGCGCGTTCGGGAGTGTGGTGATGCAGGACATTCGTTATGAGAACCAGGTCGTAAGGTCCGCCCAGGTCGAGGCTGAACATGTCGCCGGCCATCGTGTGCACGCGATCGGCAACACCCGCCCGCGCGGCGTGCTTCTGGGCTATCTCCAGGACGCGTGCGTTGTCGACCGACCACACCCGGGCGTGCGGATGCGCCTGTGCGAGGGTGAACCCGTACATTCCGTGACCGCAGGCCAGGTCGAGGACGTTCAGCCGCGTCTGGTTGGTCGCCCAACCGCGGACCGTCTCGGCCATCAGCGCCACGGTGGGCTTCGTGACCGCACTCGCGTGGGTCGCGAACTCCTCGTAGTAGCCATAGTCGAGCTGTTCCGCGTTCTCGGCGATCACCGGGCCGCCACGAACGACGGCTTCACTCAGCCGGCCCATCGCTTCCCACTCCCACCTGCTGGTCAGGATGCGGCTCAGCTCACCCAGATACGCGTCCTGCGCCGGGTCGAGCGTGCGGGCGGCTAGCGGCGCCAGCCGGTAGACACCGCCGTCCTCCTCCAAAATGTCGATCGCGACGAGCGCGTTGAGCAGCAGCCGCGATCCGCGCGGCGCAAGCTCGAGATCGTCCGCCACCTCGTCGGCCGTCGCTGGTCGTTGGGCCAAGCGCCCGAAGACGCCGAGCTCGATTCCTGTGCGGAGCAGGGCACTCTTCTTGTAGGCGAGCAGCATCTGGAAGATCTCCGCCGATGCCTGCACGGGCACCTCCCGGTCTCTTCGGGCGTTGTGCGGTCAGGCTATGAAGCGGCGGGTCAGGTCGTAATCGGGAAAACCCTAGGGGTCAGCGCACTACCAGCGCGAAGTCGCCACGAGGAACGAACTCCCCGATCACCGGCGCATCATCAATTTCGCCGGCGAGCAAAAGGCCGCCGGACGTCTGGGCGTCGGCGAGCAGCAAAGCCTCGTCCTCAGTGATCGAGTCAAGGTCGCTGTGCGGGCGCACCCAGTCGAGATTGCGGCTGCTCCCGCCTGGTACGAAGCCAGCGGCCAGGGCTGCGCGGGCTCCGTCAAGGTAGGGGACCGCCGATGCGTGGACCACTGCGGTCACGCCGCTGGCGCGCGCGATCTTGTAAAGGTGGCCGAGCAGCCCGAAGCCCGTGACGTCGGTGGCGCATCGCACGCCGGCGGCAACGGCCGCCTCGGCCGCATCGCGGTTCAGGCGTGCCATCGTGTCGACCGCCTCCGGGAACACTTCCCCCGTCTGTTTGTGACGGTTGTTGAGCATCCCCAAGCCGAGCGGCTTGGTCAGGCTCAGTGGCTGCCCTGGCCGGGCAGCGTCGTTCCGCATCAGTTCTGCTGGGTCGACCAGACCGGTGACCGCCATACCATACTTCGGTTCCGGGTCATCGATACTGTGCCCGCCCGCTACATGGCAGCCCGCGAGCCGCGCCACGTCGAGACCACCCCGCAGAACCTCGCGCGCGAGGCTGAGCGGCAACTGGTCGCGCGGCCAGGCCAGAAGATTCACGGCGACGAGCGGCGCCCCGCCCATCGCATAGACGTCGGAGAGCGCGTTGGCCGCGGCGATCCGGCCCCAGTCGTACGGGTCGTCCACGACCGGCGTGAAGAAGTCCGTGGTGAGAACAATCGCGCGGTCCGCGCTCAAGCGTACGACCGCGGCGTCGTCGCCCTCGTCGAGACCTACCAGCAGCTCACTGGCATCAGCCGGGGGGCCGCTGCTGACGAGGTCGGCGACCACAGCCTCCAGCTCACCTGGCGGGATCTTGCACGCGCAGCCACCGCCGCGTGCGTAGCTGGTCAGCCGATGGATCGTGGCAGTCATGCGGCGCCCTCCAGGTAGTCCTTGATCCGTGTCTGGTTGTGCCGGCCGTGCGCGTTCATCCGATCGCGCATCTCGTCGACCGGCACGGAGAACGACGGATCCAGCTCGAAGTCCTGGGTCCACGTCATCAGGGTGCCTGTGCCCTCGGGGCGGTAGGTCCATCGCAGGTGCATGAATGCGAACGGGAAGAGCGGGTACTCCCGCTCGGACACGCTCTCGAGCGCGACGTGGTCGAGAATGCGCCAGCTGCGCCAGTCAAACCCTTCGCGATTGCACAGCCGGAAGGTGAGCCTGCTGAACCGACCGGCGTCCTCGCGTACAAGGACCTCGCTGTGGGTGTACGCGTCGAAGAGTTCCGTCCACCGGTCGATGTCGTTGGTGACCGTGAAGACCTTGGCTGGCGCCCGGTCGATGAAGACCTGGTGTTGGATCCTAGGCATGGCCACCTCCCCGACGCGGTCGGGCCGACCGTACGCGTCGACCACCTTGCGCAGACCCGGGGAAAACCCCCGGTTCTACGTGCTGACTTTGCGGTATTGCCTGGCTGTCAGGGGCACCAGCAACACCAGCAGCCCAACCGTCCAGGCCAAGGTCCAGGTGATCGCTTCCGCTGCCGCGCCACCGAGGCTCAGGGCGCGGCTCGCGTCGACCGCATGCGTGACGGGATTGACCTTTGCCACCGCCTGCAGCCAGCCGGGCATCGTGGTTAGCGGGACGAACAATGACGACACGAAGGTCAGCGGAATCGCGAAAAGCAAGCTGCCCATCGATGCCGTCTCGACATTGCGCGCGACGAGGCCAATCAGCGACCCCAGCCAGGACGCCGCAAAACCGAAGGCCAGCAGCAGCGCGATGCCGCCGATGGCACGGCCGGCCCCATCGTGGTAGCGGAATCCGGCGACAAACCCCACCACCAGGATCATTCCCAACGCGAGCAGGTTTCGTAGCGTGTCGAAGACAGCCCTGCCGGCCAACATCGACCAGCGCGTGATCGGCAGCGAACGAAACCGTTGGATCATGCCCTTGTTGACGTCTTCAGCGACCGCGACCGAGGAGTTGTTGAGGTTGAAGGTCACGGCGAGCGCCATCACACCCGGCACCAGGTAGTCGATGTATCGGACGTCACCGTCCTGCAGTGCACCACCGAACACGTAGTTGAACAGCAGAACCCACATGACGGGGAGCGCGGTCGCCGTCGCCAGGAGAGCCGGCACGCGGACCTGTGCGAACAGGTTGCGGCGGGTCATGGCCGCGACGTCGGCCAGCGCATGCAGGGAGCGAGACATCGAGGACCTCCGAAGGATCGATCGGCTATGACCGGCCGGTCAGCATGAGGAATACGTCGTCGAGGCTGGGCCGGCGGATGGACACGGCCGACACCGGGATCGACGCGTCGTCGAGCCTTCGCACGACCGCGGGCAGTGCTGCTGCGCCGTCGTCAATCGCGATCGTGACAACGCCGTGCTCGTCCTCTGCCAGCGGTTCGTGCGCACCGATGCCAGCCAGCGCGCCCAATGCCGCCGGCACATCGGCTGGTGCGGCCAGTCGCAACTCGAGACGGTCGCCGCGATAACGAGCCTTCAGCTCGTCGGACGTGCCGTCGGCGACGACTCGCCCACGGTCCATGACCACGATCCGATCCGCGAGCTGGTCTGCCTCTTCCAGATATTGCGTGGTGAGCAGGACAGTTGTGCCGTCGCCGACCAGCTCGCGGATCAGACCCCACAACGAAAGCCGGCCCTGCGGATCGAGCCCGGTGGTCGGTTCGTCGAGAAAGAGGACCGGCGCACGCCCCACCAGACTGGCAGCGACGTCGAGCCGGCGCCGCATACCCCCAGAGTAGGTTCCCGCCAGGCGGCTGGCCGCCTCTAGAAGTTCCATCCGCTCGAGGAGCTCCTGCGCTCTGCGACGGGACTCGCGGCGGCCAAGATGATAGAGGCGACCGACCTGCTCCAAATTTTCGCGGCCGGTCAGGAAGTCGTCTACTGCAGGAAACTGCCCGGCCAGGCCGATGGCACCGCGCACGGCATCGGCTTGGCGGACGACGTCGTAGCCAGCGACTCTCGCGGTCCCCGCGTCGGGGCGCACGAGCGTGGTCAACATGTAGACGGAGGTGGTCTTGCCGGCTCCGTTGGGTCCCAGTAGCGCGAGGACAGTGCCGGCAGGGACCGCCAGATCGAGACCGGCGACCGCGCCGACGTCACCGTACGTCTTGTGAAGACCTTCTGCGGTTATCTGCTCCTCGGCCATCCCGCCCCCTCATAGATAGCGTCGCCAAGTATGGCGATACTAGCTATGTGAAGGCCGAAGCGGTAGGGCTCGTGCGCCAATCGCGATACACCGATTCGCCGTGGCTTATGCGTTGCAGGCGGCGTGAACCGGCCCTATCCTCGGCTTCCACCCCGGTGTCCGATCGCGAAGGAGCACCCGCGATGGCAGCACGGACGGAAAACGAGATCGATATCAAAGCCCCAGTCGGTCTGGTCTGGGCGATGACGAACGACGTGCGTTCGTGGCCGGACCTCTTCGACGAGTACGCGTCGGTGGAGATACTCGCCGAAGACGGGCACCGCGTCCGCTTCCGTCTCACCACTCGGCCCGACGAAGCCGGCCGCACGTGGACATGGGTATCCGAACGGATCCCCGACGTCGCCACGCGGACCGTTCGCGCGCACCGCGTCGAGACCGGCCCGTTCGAATACATGCGGATTCACTGGCAATACACCCAGACGGACGACGGCGTGAGGATGCGCTGGACGCAGGAATTCGCGATGAAGCCCGACGCGCCGTTCGACGATACGGCGATGCAGAATCGGATCAACCTCAACACCCGTGCGCAGATGGCCCTGATCCGTGACAAGATCGAGGCGCGCCACGGCGCCGGCGCTACATGAAGTTGCGGGTGTGCAGCGCGGACAGCGCGGCTGCCTCGTCTGCCCCGAAGCCGAGGCGCACCAACCGCCGCTGCCGTCCCTCGTCCATCGCGTGCTGTAGCTGCCGCACCGCCCGGCTTCCGGAGGCGATGTCTTCGGGGGCCCAACTGCCTGCAGCCAACAGAACCAGCGCGTCGAGCACCTCCTGGTTGAGTCCGGCCGTATCGATCAACGCGTCGTGCCGGCGGTGGATAGCGGCACGCAGTCGATCGCGCAGAGCGGGATCGGCGGTCGCCTGGTTTTCCAGGTGGGCCATTCCGAACAAGACGTGTCGACGCTCGTCCTGACCAGCTAGCTGACAGATCCGTCGGGTCACCGGATCCGGCGCGTGCCGGTCCAGGAACGACAGCAGATCCACGAAGGTCCCCTCTCCCAGAACAGAGAGCAGGAACGAGGAGAGCGCGAAATCGGTCTCGGACACGAGCGTGAACAGCGAGGCGCGACCGCCGGCGGACGACCGTGCCAGACGATCACCGCGCAACAAGGCCCGCCTGCTGAAGACTTCCATGTGCCGCGCCTCGTCGGCCATCTGGACGGCCAACAGCTGAACGACCTCGCGGAAGTACGGATGGATCCGGCCGACGAAGCGGGCCGGTACGACCAGCGCGGCCTGTTCGTTCTCGACGAGATATGTCATCACCTGCACGACCGCGGCTTCGACGTCCGGTGTGAGCTCGAACGCGGCGTCCCACTCCACCGCTGTGGCAGGGTTCCATTGCCGCGCGGCGGCCTGGGCGTACAGCCTCGGTGCGATCGCCGCCCACACAAGGTCACGGTCGTCGAGATCGAAACTGGCTTTCGGTCCTCCGGCTTCGAGCAGCGCACCCCGCGCGCCCAAGCCCCACCGCGAGGGCGGCCGCGCAACGAGGTCGGAGGGCTCGGGCCGACCCGCGCGTTCGGCGCCCGACCAACGATCGGTGTCCGCCGTCCCGCGCCGGACGACCGCGACGACGCCGTCCCTGCCATCTGGCCACTCCAGTCCGTGACCTTGGCCGCGGCACCACGCCCGAACGTCGACGCCGAGGGCGGGATCGCGCCCCGTCACGGCAACGCGGTCCCCTGGCCGAACCCGACCCAGCTCTCGCTGGATGAGTAGGTGGGCGCCGTCGGCGAAGGACAGCGGCCCGAGGTCGACCGTCCCGGCGACCGGCGGGTCTCCTGTCACGGCTGATAGTCCGCAACGGTGATCCGTCCGTCCCGGGCGTAGAACCGGTACCTGTCGACGGCAGAGTCGAGGGCGGTATACCCAATGGTCCGACCCGGCAACCAGGTCGTCAGACCCTCCAGATCGAGCAGGTGGCGGACCTCAGGATCGGCATAGGACATCGTCAGCAGCAGCTCGGCGAGCAGGCTCACTCCGGCGCTGTCCGGTGCGGTGGCGGTGAGGTTGCAATGGTCGTATGCGGCGGTCTGGGCGACAATTGTCGTGCCGTCGGGGGGCAGGACTCCCTCCTTGACGAACGCCAGACGGTTCGCATCGATCATGCATGCCGCGTCCACCTCGCCGGCCATGAGCGCCCGCGCGGCCTCGCGCTCACCACCAACGTGGTCACCGTGCAAGCCGACACCCACGTCGAACCGGCGCGGTCGCACCACGATCCCCGCCGCCGCGAGATGGTCGAGCGGAATCAGAGTGGCTTGTGGACTATCGACCGCGCCGACCGCGACGGGCCGGCCGTCGAGATCAGCCAGTGCGTGCACATCCGAGTCGGCCCGGGCCAGGATGACCGATGTCAGATCCCGGTCGGTGTCACGCATCGCCACCGCAGCGACAGTCGTTCCCGCAACCGACGCGAGCCGGGAGGCCCGTATCCAGGCCAACGGCGAATTCCAGGCGACGTCGAGGCGGCCGGCGAGCAGGGCCTCGACCTGCCTTTCGTAATGCGAATAGAGCACAAAGTCGAAGTCCAACCCGTGGCGGGACAGCCAGGCCCGGAAACCCTGCCAGATCGTCACGACTTTGGCGTCGTAGGCAACCGCGCCCAGCAGCACCCCAGGCCGAGTCATCGGTTCGTGTCGTCCATCAACGGCATGCCGGTGTAGAGCCGGCCGACGAAGTCGTACAACGCATCGGTGGTCGGTGCCATGACGCGCGCGGCGCGCGAGTCCCTGAAGGTCCGCTCCAGTCCAAGCTCCTTACGGAAGGCGCCGCCGCCGCAAAGTTGCATGGCGCCGTCGGTCACCTCGGCAACAGTCTCGCCGGCGAACGCCTTGATCCCCAGAACCCGCAGCGTCGCGTCCTCCCGCGCGGTCTCAAGCGCCGTGAGTGTGTCGTCGAGGAGTGTGCGCATGGCGTCAGTGCGGACGCGGAGGCGGGCGAAGTCCCTGCGGGTCACCGGTGCGTCGCGCAGCACCGCTCCGGTGTGCCGCAACCGGGTCACGGTCAGATGCCGCTTGGCCTCCTCGACCGCACTCTCGGCCAGACCGAGGCAGAACGCTGAGTTGAGCACGAGGAACCAGGGAAGAGCGGTGGTGAGCGCGACATCCAGGCCAGCTCCGTCGCCCGCCATCTGAGCATCGGCCGCGACGCGCACGTTCTCAGCCGACATGGGCCGGGACCCGTTACCTCGCAACCCAAGCCCATCGAACGGTCCCGCGACCGCCAGCCCGGGCGCCTTCGCCGGGACCAGCCAGAGTGTCATGGCTCCTTCCGACGACACTGGACGACTCGACCAGACGTAGCTGTCGGCCCGGTCTGCCGAGGTCACCCAACTCTTCTGCGCGTCGAGCCGGACACCGCCGTCTTCGCCGCGACGGGCGGTGCCGACGGGTGACCAGAAGCGGCTGCGCGAGCCGAACTCCGAGAACGCCAATGTGGTCAGGTGCTCACCGCGAGCGATCGCCGAACGGATGTGCCGTGGTCCGTGTGCTTCGATCACAGCCGTCGCCGCATAGTGCATGAGGACGACCATGGCGGTGGAGCCGCACTCTCCGGCCAGCCGCTCAACGACCGACGCCGCGGTGCGCAGACTGTGTCCTGCTCCACCCACCTCCTGTGCAGACGCCAAGCCGAGGATGCCCGCGTTGGCGAGTGCCTCGACGCCTCGCGACGGGAACTCACCCTGGGCATCCACGTGCCCGGCCCCGGGTCTGATGACCTCGGTAATCGCCTTCTCCAGTGCCTCCTCGTAGCCGGCCGTCGAATCGGTGTCGCGGGTCGCGCCAGCCATCGAAGTCCCTTCGTCCGGGTGGTCGAGAAGACTCGATGATATGAAGAATTCAGGCTCTAGAACGGATTCGAAGAATCGCGATTAGCCCGCACTGCCATAAGCGGTTCTGGATGTGATAACTCGTCGCTAATCATTATGAGCGGGCGCCGCGATGGTCACGCCAACAGGAAGGACCGGCACCCGCCGGCTCGCCTCGATCGTGTAGCCGGCTGTGTCCAGCTGGGCGGCGTACTCTTCGGGCCGGTACGCCTGCCCGCCGTGGGTCCACAGCAATGCGAGGATCGAGAACATGTGCCCGCCGGCGTCCTGCGGCGACGGACTCTCGTCGGCTACGAAGTTGACCAGGACGACACGGCCGTCGTCGGCAACCGCGCCGCGCACCCGCCTGAGCAGGTCGACGCCCCGCTCAGGGCTCAGGTGGTGCAACAGGTTGGCGACCACCACGACGTCGTAGGGCCCGCCCAGCGGCACCTCGAACATGTCGCCGGAAATTTCACTGATCCGGTCGGACAGCCCCATTCGACCTGCCTGCTCGCGGGCATAGGGAAGGATGTTCTCCCAATCGAGCAACGTGGCGTGACCGTCTGGGCGCTGGTTGATCAACGACAATCCGAAGGCTCCGCTGCCACAGCCGATGTCGAGGACCCGCAGCGTCTCGCGGTTCGCCACCCATGGTTGAAGCGCCGCACCGACCAGGAACGCCAAGCGGCCGGACGCGGCGCCGGAGTTGGCCGCGAAGTCTTGCCAGTAGCCGAACCCCGGAGACTCGAGGTTCTCTGTCATGGCGGTGCCGCCGCGCCGGACCGCGTCGGGCAACGTAGTCAACGCCTTCCAGTCCCACGAATTGGCGTAGACGGCGACCATATCGCCGACGTAGGCAGGGTGGCCTGGGATGAGGTGCAGGCGGGCCGCCGGGGCCAGCGCATACGCCGCGCCTTCCAGCGTGAGCAAGCCGATCGACGTCAGCGCGTTGAGCAGCAGGCGCACGCCTCGTTCCGGTGCCCCTATCTTGGCCGCTACCGTTGCGGCGTCCGACGGTCCGGCCGCCAACGCCTCGAAGACCGACAGCTCGACGCCAGCGTGGATCAGCGACGGCGTCAAAGAGTTGAACAACATGCGGAACATGCCGGAGAACACCGGCGCAGCTGGGCCACCATCGGGAATGGTCATCGCCGCACGCTAGGCGGATCGGCGGGCATCGAGTACCGGGATAACCCCAGTGTGATGCGGTGGGATGAGGGCTAACCTGACCGCGTTTCCGGGATGGGATGCCGCCAATGACCAATCTGTTCTACAAGCGACCGACCGCGGTGCGGCGGCGCCTCTACGACCCGCTCATGCGTACGCTGATTCTGCGGTTCGGCTTCGGCGGTTTCGTTGACCGCAGCCGACGTGACAGCGTCCAGGTCCTCGCCGTCCGCGGCCGGCGGACAGGGGCGGTGCACCGTCACCCTGTAGGAGTGAGCGTGTTGGACGAGGGTCGGTTCATCATCGGCTTCTACGGACACACGCAGTGGTCGCGGAACCTGCGCGCCTGTCCAGCCGCGGAGCTCCACACTCGTGGCCGTCATCACGCCGTGACCGCAGTCGAGATAGACGGTGCGGACAAGGAGCGATTCCTTCGCATGCTGGTCGATCGCTACCGGTTCTTCGCCCGTGCCTGGTTGAAGGTCGACCCGCGCCGCCTCGAGGACCCTGACCTGCGGCGGCTTATGTCGAACTACCCTGTGTTCCGGCTGGACGCCTCCCCGGACGCCTAGGGTTTGCACCGGTCAGTGCCGCATGCCGCTGATCGTATGCTCGCCGCCTACGGGCCCGTTCCGGCCCACATCTGTCCCCGGCGGCGATGGAGCGACCATGAAATTAGTCAATGCCTCGGAGGTACCCCAGGACATCGTCCGGGAGCCGGGCGCCAAGCATGTGACCATCCGCCGTCTCATCGACGCGCCGGACGGTGCAGACCGGTTCCTCATGAGCATGTTCGAGCTGGGTCGCTCCGGCGCGACTCCGCCGCACCAGCACGAATGGGAGCACGAAATCTACGTGCTGAGCGGCAGTCTCCGCTTGGAGCTCCCGGATGAGCGCAAGGCGCTGGCGCTGCGTGCCGGGGACGTGGTGTTCATTCCCCGCGGTGAGCCGCACGGGCTCGCCACCGGTCCAGACGAGACCGCCCGCCTCCTGCTGGTCGCTCCGGCCGAGCGGCCGCCAACCCGCAGCGTCTTCCTCTCCGACGAACCCTACGAGTTCGACGAGCGGCAGACGCAGGGGGAGGCAGACGGTGAGGGGTGGCCATCCGACGAGACGACCCGCCTGCACCGGATCATGTTCGGGTACCTGTCGTCGAGGGCGGTCTTCTCGGCACTCGAACTCGGCGTCTTTGACGCACTCGAGGAACGGCTGGCGACGGCGGAAGATCTTGGAGAGCGGCTCGGTCTGCGGCCACGACCGATGCGGGTGCTGCTCACCGCATTGCTCGGCGAGCAGTTGATCGAACGCGACGACGTCGGCGTGTTCCGCAACGCGCCGGTCGCGAGCCGCCACCTGGTCACGGGAAGGCCAGAGTTCTTCGGCGCCCTCGCCGCCCACCAGGCCGGTCACTTTACGCGATTCGCGCAGCTAACTGATGCGCTCCGGGCCGACGGAGCAATCGGGGCCGGCGCCGGGGAGCACCCAGCATTCGGCGGGCCGGAGAAGTTCGCTGCCGTCACCCGCGCGGCGTCCATCATGATGGCCGGCGGGCTGGTCGCGGGTGCGTCGCTCAAGGGCCACCGGCACATGGTGGATCTCGGCTGCGGCTCCGGTGTCTACACGATCGCGTTCGCCAATGCCAACCCGGAACTGCGAATCACGGCGATCGACCGGCCCTCAGTCTGTGAACTCGCCCGCCGCAATATCGAGGAAGCCGGCCTCACCGACCGCGTCACCGTCCAGCCGGGCGACATCTTCACTGACCGGTTCCCGGATGCGGATGTCGCCCTTCTGTCCAATGTGGTGGAGGGCTTCTCGCCCGACCGCGCCCAGGCGCTTCTGCGACACGTTCACAACTGGCTGCCCGAAGACGGCGAACTTCTGTTGCACGCCCATATGTGGGAGCACGGCCAGACGCCGTTTCCGTTCTCAATCGGACTGATCCTGCTTGTCAACAACACCATGGGCGGCGAGCCTTACGGTGCCGAGCTGACCCGGCTATGGCTGGCCGACGCGGGATTCACGGAGGTGTCGACGGCCGCGGTGTCCCCCATTTCCGCGATTGCGCGCGCCCGAAAGGGCTGACCGACGCAACGCGAGTGCTACCCGCCCCCCCGGGCGATTCGTGGGTCGACACCAGGTCGGCCCACGAATCGCGTTCGGGGCCAGCTCAGTCGTCGCGCGGGCTGCGCAACTGCTGCGCGACGTGCACCCGGCGGAACCCAATCGCGGTGAGGTGGCTGCGAACAGCGGTGAACCCTGGGAGGTCCAGCAACTTCGGTGCGATCCGCTGACCTAGTGCGCGCAGGCCGCGGCTGTCACGCGCGCCGGCCAGATAGCCGCGCATCAGCCGTCGCTGAAGAGACTGCATGGCAATGACCTGCCATGCTCGCGAACGTTGGATGGCAGCGAGGTCCGACTCTCGCACAGCACCGCTGCGCAGCGGTCCGACGAGGCGATTGGCAGCCGCAACGGCATCCTGGATGGCGAAGTTGACCCCGGTGCCCCCAATCGG
>Ga0193743_1002299_pt1 | contig 13637 bp, 14 predicted proteins | sample L2c2metaG_FD_143038 | JGI IMG/M metagenome (GOLD analysis project Ga0193743, IMG submission 143038) | Soil microbial communities from a riparian zone of the East river system, Colorado, United States - L2c2 | ecosystem: Environmental > Terrestrial > Soil > Riparian zone | place: USA: East River... | reverse complement strand
CACACGACAGGATCACATACCAGCGCTTACCTTCGCGGCGGATCTGGATCGTCTTCACCCGGCCCTTGACCTGCCGGTGGGCGGTGACCTTCACCTGCCCCACCCCCAGCAGGTACACCCGGCTGGACTCCGGGTGCCAGCGCGCGCCGTCGCCGTCCTTGGGCCACTCCACACTGTCGAACCGATTCTTGCCCTTGAACCGCGGATACCCCGGCGTCGCACCGACTGTGACCCGGCGGAAGAACCCGTCGAACGCCTTGGTCAACCGGCGCAAGGTGGCCTGCTGGCTGGAGAACGACCACGCCGCCACATCCGGACGCATAGCCCGGATCTCGGTCAGCTGCGCCGACTGATCCCCGTACCGGATCCGGGTCCTGCTGTGCCGCCACGCATCCCGACGTTCCTGCAAAGCGGCGTTGTAGAGCTCCCGGTGCGCATCCAAACACGCCGCCAGCGCGACATGCTGCCGGCTGGTCGGCCGCATCCGGAACTTGTAGGAGCGCCTCACGTGACTGCGTCCCACTGGTGCTCGATATACCGTCGCACCCTCGCCTCCGACACGTACCCGACAGACGCCGAGAAATACGATTCCGACCACAACTCCTTTGTCTCGGCGAGCCATGGAAACCCCTGCCGGAGCACCCGTGCGGTTCGGCCCGTCAACCTGCCGACCACCTCCGCCGCAGCATCGGTCGGGCGCACCCCTACGAACAGGTGCACGGGGTCGGCCATGACCTCCTTGGCCACGATCTGCCACCTGTTCTCCACCGCGATCTGCTCCAGCAGCGCCTCGAACCGAGCCACGACCCGGCCGCCGAGAATCCGGCGCCGATATCTCGGACACCACACCAGATGCAGGCCAAGCGAACTCACCCCACCAGCGGAACAACGACAGCCAGACTCAGCCATGACACAACGATACAAACCACCACCGACAGTCACCGCCAGGTCGTGGCTGGGTGCCCCGATTCCCCCCACGGCTGAAGCCGCCAGTCCGCTCGGGGCACACTGATGGACTTCGTGGAACCGCCGGAACATCACGACCTGCGCGACGCGATCGGAGCAGTGACCGACAAATACGGTCCGACCTACTACGCCGAGCACGCCAGCGCCCACGAACCGACGACCGAGCTGTGGCGCGATCTCGCCGAACACGGCTTCATCGGCATCAACATGCCCGAGGCCTACGGTGGCGGCGGCGCGGGGATGACCGAGCTGGCGATCGTCTGCGAAGAGACCGCCGCGCACGGCTGCCCGCAGCTGCTGCTGCTGGTGTCCAGCGCCATCTCCGGGGAACTGCTGACCCGGTACGGCAGCGACGAGCAGCGCCGAGACTGGTTGCCGCCGATGGCCTCAGGGGAGACCAAGGTCGTCTTCGCCATCACCGAGCCCAACGCCGGGTCCAACAGCCACCAGCTCACCACCACCGCCGTACGTGACGGGGACGACTACGTCCTCAACGGCACCAAGTACTACATCTCCGGCGTCGACGAGGCCGGCGCGCTCATCGTCGTGGCCCGCACCGATCCCGATCACCTATCGCTCTTCCTGGTTCCCACCGATGCGACCGGGCTCATCAAGCATCGGCTACCGGTCGGGATCAGCCTGCCGGAAAAGCAGTACACCCTGCATTTCGACGACGTGCGGGTGCCGGCGTCAAGCCTGATCGGTACCGAACACGAGGGGTTCCGGCAAGTGTTCGACGGCTTGAACCCCGAGCGGATCACCGGCGCCGCGGTATGCGTTGGCATCGGCCGACACGTGGTCGCCAAGGGCGCCGAATATGCCCGCAGCCGTACGGTCTGGGGCCCCCCGATTGGCTCCTACCAAGCGATTTCACATCCGTTGGCGAAGGCGAAGATCGAAGTGGACCTCGCCGCCATGATGACCGCCAAGGCCGCATGGCTCTACGAGAACGGCCACCCCGCCGGCGAGGCCTCCAACATCGCAAAGTACGCCGCGGCCGAAGCGGCGGTTGGAGCGGCCGACCACGTCATTCAGCTGCACGGCGGCAACGGGCTGTCCGAGGAGTACGGACTGATGCCGTATTGGGCACTGGCGCGGCTATTGTGCATTGCGCCCGTCAGTCGGGAGATGATCCTGAACTACGTTGCGCAACACAGCTTGGCGTTGCCGCGGTCGTACTGACGTCGAGCGTACGAAGTCGGCCGAGTGAGCAGTTGAATCGCGGCGGGACGCCACGCAACCGAGGGCACACCCGCGGTGCGTAAACCGTCGAGGCGAGTTACCGGATCGGCCACGCTAACACCGGATGTACCCCCAACAGGAGGCGCAGACATCCCCTACGGGGGATGACTCACGCGACCAGTGGCGGTTGCATGGTTGTAGCAGTCCCAGACACTGAGGGGTGATCTGCAATGGGGTTACTTTCAGGAATCAGGGCCCTTCCGACCGGAGGGGCACCCGCACGGCCGCGATGGCGGCACCATCGCCCGCGAGCAGCGGCAGCACGCATTTACGCAGTGCGCCACCGCGTGGACGAGTCGCGAATTACCTACATACGCGCCGGCGAGCTGGCGGCCACGGTGACCGAGTGGTTGGCAGAGGTGGGCGCTTGCAGCCCTTTGGTCGAAGACCTCGCACAAGAACTGGACGCCAACAACTGGCCAGCAGCACACAGCATCTCGGAGTGCCTGGGCATCGAAGTGACCATCGCGACATGAGTGTCGCTACGGGCGAACGACCGTGCGCATTGCCGTGCATGCGACCCTCGCAGGGTTACGCACGCGAGCATTAACCGCGTGGCCGTGACCGCCGTGCTACGCCGCTGAGCTGTGCGTTTGAGGTGCCCCCACTGGGACTCGAAACTACGAGGACGAATGGTGGCACTTCACCTGCAAACCGGAGGCCTACCCGGAGACGAACTTTGACTTCCCGGTCGACCCGTCGTCGCTCACGGGTTAGCCAGGGCCCCACGACAAGTACAGGTATTGCACTACTCACCCGCTGAGCGGTACCGACGGCAATAATCGCCGGTATGGCTCTGACACCTCTGAGCGTGCTCGCTGACCTGATCCTCGACGGACTGGCCGCGCTCGGTGGTTCCGCCACGCCCCGACAGGTCATCGAGCAGATCGCGTCCGTGTTCGAACCCACCGACGAGGATTCCGCCAACGATGAGGACGCCGAGCGTCCGATGTGGCACTCACGGGTCCACGTCGCGCGCCGACTTCTCGGGGACGACGGCCTGGTTCTTGCGAGAGGTCGGCGCTGGGAGCTGACGGCGCAGGGCAAAGACGATGAGGATGCACGCGGTGTCGCGGCCACGCCCGTGGGCCGCCCCGCGCCGCAGCCGATGCCGTTCATGCCCAGTGTGATCAGCCCGGCACTGACTGACCCGCGGGTCCGACCACCGGCAACAGGCGCGGTGCGCGGCTTCAGAGACACCGGCGACGAGCCGATGTCCGTCATCATCGAGTTGAACGTCGCCCTCCCCGGGGGCGCGTTCTGGGCGTATCAGGCGTTGAAAGCGCTGTTCGAACAACTCGGCCTTGTCGATGCCGACCATCCGATGCCCGAGCAGTTCGAGGAGTACGTTTCCGCGGACCTGCCAATGTCCAGGATCGAGGAACTCGTGCGCCTCGACATCGACCGGGCAGAACCGGCGAACCGGATCATCTTCCGGGTGTGGCCGAACTTCCGCGTCCGTACCCAGATCGACGCGTCTGCCCGCACGATCAAGGCCGACGCCGCCGGCCGAGCGTTCAACGCACGGGGACGGGGAATCACGTGGGCCGTCATCGATTCCGGAATCGACGCGACTCATCCACATTTCGCGACGCATAACACGCTGCGCGACAAAGCAGTGTCCGACCTGCACCGAGACTTCACCGTGTCGCTGGATCCGGGATCGGAGACGGTCGAGTCCGCGTTGCGCGACGACCACGGCCCCACCGGGCATGGCACGGGGGTGGCCAGCATCATCGCGGGCTCCCTTCCAACCACCTATCCCGATCAGGACCTCGAGGTGCTGTCCCAACAGCTCACCGCCGCTGGGGATCCCGACCCGATACGGCGCGCCCGTACGGTTGCCCCCGCCGACCTGGCGGGGATGGCACCGGAGGCGCGGCTGGTCAGCTTGAAGGTCATGGCGGGTGACTCCGACTCGTCCGACGTGCTCACGGTGATGGCGGCGTTGCGCTACGTCATCCGGATCAACGACAAAGAGCAGTCCCCCCGGATCCACGGCGTGAACCTCAGTCTCGGTTACGAATTCGATCCGGCGTGGTTCGCGTGTGGTCAGAGCCCGCTGTGCCAAGCCGTGGACCGACTCGTCCGGTCAGGCGTGGTCGTCGTGGTCGCAGCGGGAAACACCGGCTACGCGACATTCGGAACCTGGTCGGGCCGCCGGGACGGCGGTTTGACGATGAGCATCAATGACCCGGGCAACGCCGACCGCGCGATCACCGTCGGCGCCACCCACCGTTCGGCGCCGCATACCTATGGAGTGTCGTACTTTTCGTCCAAGGGGCCGACCGGCGACGGGAGGCTCAAACCCGACCTGGTGGCCCCCGGTGAGCGGATCACGGTGGCGACGACAATGGCGGCTGCCGGCGCCCAACGCCGTGCGACGTACTCCGACGTTTCAGGCACCAGCTTCGCCGCGCCGCATGTCTCCGGCGCGGCCGCAGCGTTTCTGTCGGTCCGCCCGGAGTTCGTCGGCAGCCCCGAGAAAATCAAGCAGGTCCTCGTCGATTCGGCCATTCCGCTCGGCCGCGAGCGGCAGTTCGAAGGTGGCGGCCTGCTCGATCTGATGCGCGCTTTGCAGTCAATCTGACAGTTGTTCACGACAGGGGGAACGCCATGCCCGAGCCCGAGGTCCTAGAGATCCGCTTTGACGCGGACGGTGAGGTCGATCCAGACGGCGAGCGTGCTCTGCACGCCACGCTGGAGGAGACCGAACCCACCGATCTGCTGATCTTCAGTCACGGCTGGAACAACTCGCCGCCGACGGCGCGGAAGCTGTACGACGCGTTCTTCGGTGAGGTGGCGTCGGTGCTGGCGTCCCACGGTGCGCCGGGGCGCAAGGTGGCCTACCTCGGGGTGTTCTGGCCGTCGATCAGGTGGAGCGACGAACCCATCCCGGACTTCGAGCCTGACGCGGTGGTCGACCTCGGTGCCGGCGCCGGACCGGCCGCGGGTTTCGGACCGCCGCAGGTGTTTGACCCGCCGCCGCCGCCGGACGCGGAGCTGCAAGAGCAGATCCGTGCCGCCTTTCCGGCAGAGGTCGCCGACAGTGTGGCGGAGCTGCTGGCGCTCCTCGAGCAGCGGCCCGATGACGCTGCCGCGCTGGACCGCGCGCGGGAACTCGTACAGACGATCGCGGCGTCGGCGGGTCCCGGCGGTGATGGTGAGCGGGACGGGGAGCCCCCGTTGGCGGCGCTGCCGGATCCGGGCAACACGTTGTTCAAGGACTTCGCCACGGCCTTGGAGGAACTCCAGGTCGATACGGGCGAAGTCGGTGGTGCTGCCGGGTTCGGCGAGGCGCTGGGGCGCCTGTGGCACGGCGCGCAGGAGGTGCTGCGCGGAATGACCTACTGGCAGATGAAGAATCGCGCGGGTGTCGTGGGCGAGATGGGTCTCGGGCCCCTGGTCGGCAGGCTCCGTGCGCAGCACCCTGCGTTGAGGATCGACTTCATCGGGCACAGTTTCGGGGCCAGGGTGGTGTCGTACGCCCTCAAAGGGTTGGCCGGGCCGCCGGCAGTCCAGTCGGTCACGCTACTGCAGGGCGCGTTCTCACATTTCGCATTCGCCGCGGCTCTGCCGATGGATCAGAACCGCGCCGGAGCGCTAAATGGCCAACAAGCCAAGGTCATCGGGCCCGTCACCGCGTGCTATTCGAAATTCGACTCAGCAGTGGGCGTGATGTACCCGCTGGCGTCGATGGCGAAGGGCGACGACGCGGCAGCGCTTGTGAACCCTGCCTTTCGGTTCGGCGGGATCGGGCATGACGGGCATCAGCAGGGTGTGGAGGAGCTGACATTGCTGCGGCCAGGCCAGCCTTACGACTTCAACGCGCAGAAGCTGGTCAACATCGACGCACAGCGTGTGGTGCGCGAAGGCAAGCCGCCGTCGGGCGCGCACTCGGACATCATCTACGCCGATCTGGCGTGGGTGGTGGTCAGCGCCGCAGGGTTAGCGCGCTGACACGGGTTGTGCTGTTGAACGTGATCACCCCGGGCCAATACCGTGCCCCTTGTCGGACTCGAACCGACACTGACCGGATTTTCAGTCCCTCCGATCGCGTTCCGGCAGCATGGGTTGGCGTGTAGGCCGCAGCGACTGCCGCCCCATCCACCTTTCCCACATTCGTCATCGGCAGTCTGATAGGTTTTTAAATACTATTCAGTATCTCAAAGGTTGGGTTGGGAGTATCCGGATGAAGGTTCTGGTCACGGGCGCCACCGGCTACATCGGTAGCGCGGCCGCGAAAGCGCTGGCCGCCAGGGGACACGAAGTCCTGGGATTGGCGCGTTCCGAGCGGTCTGCGGAAAAGCTGCGCCAGATGGGTTTGGATGCGGTCATGGGCGACTTCGCCGACTCGTCGAGTCTGGCGAACGCCATCGCCACCTCGGACGTCGATGCGGTCGTCAGCACCGCGAGCGTCGGCGCCTCCCAGGGAGACAACGCCGACACATTCGCCCGGGATCGGGCGGCCGTCCGTGTGATGCAGGAAGCCCTCGGGGGCTCGGGCAAGGCATTGGTATTCACCAGCGGGTCAGCGGTTTTCGGAGTCTTCAACGGCGGCGATGCGACAGAGGCCGTCTATGGCGAAGATACCTCCCTGCCGCTGCCCGAGGAAGTGTTCGCACCCCGGTCGGCACGCGTGTATCCGATGCTGGTCGCGGGCCTCGGTGAGGCGATGGCCGCACGAGTCGAGACAGAACATGTCGTCCTCGCCGATCCCGGTGTCCGCGGCATCGTCGTGCGACCGGGACTCGTCTATGGCAACGGGGGCAGCCTCGACATTCCGGCCGTCATCTCCATGGCCCGCGCCAACGGACGTGCCGCTCATCTCGGGGCGGGCGCGACGCGGCAGAGCTACGTCCACATCGATGATCTCGCCGATCTCTACTGCCTGGCCGTGGAGCGTGCGCCGCAAGGAGCAGTCCTGCATGGCGTGGTCGAGGATGTGAGCCATCGCGACTTGGCGGCGGCCGTCAGCCGAATGATCGGTGCTGGCGATCGAACCGACAACTTCACCTTGGAACAGATGCTCGGGCTCAACACTGTTGCGCGACTGGGGCTTCGGCTCACCCGGGGCCTGCCGTCCAGCATCACCAGCAGGCTCGGCCGCGCCCTGACACCGCCGCCGAGCTTCGGCACGGGACTGAGCCTCTGCCTCAACAAGCGCTTGTCCTCGGACAAGACGCGCGACCTCGTGCAGTGGTCGCCCCGCCGCACGGACATCCTCGAGGACGTGGAATTCGGGTCCTACGCCCGCCCCTCCACTTAGCGGATTGGCTAGGCTGTCATCGAAATACCCAATGATCTTCGAATGACGAAGGGCATCTGTGCCACCAACGCGTTTGTCCCGGGCCGAGCAGCAGGCCGCTACCCGGGAGCGCCTCCTCTCCGCGGCAGAGGAGGCCTTCTCGCGGTTGGGGTATGGCGGCGCGTCGGCGGACATGATCGCAGCCGAGGCCGGCTACTCGAAGGGCGCCTTCTACTCGAACTTTCCCAACAAGGAAGCCATCCTGCTGGAGCTACTGCGTCGGTACTCCGAGCGTGACATGGCCGACCTCGAGAGGTTTGTCGGCCTCGAACCGGATGATCTGCGTGCCGCAGTCACCGACTGGCTCAACACCGCGTTCGTGAATAGCGACTGCCCCGAGTTGGCCACCGAGCTGCAGTTGCACGCGCGGAGAAGCCCGGAGTTCGCCGAGCAGTACTACGCGCTCCAGCGGAAGCAGATCGACGCCCTCGCCCAAATCCTGCGCGACTACTTCGCGAAGCTGTCCGTGACGTTGCCGATCGATGCGGGAGACTTGGCCGCGTCGATGATGGCACTGGCCAACGGTATTCGCCTACAACGGCCGACCGATCAATCGGCTGGGCCGAGTAGCGCTGGGCAGGTGGTCGACGCGATCCTGGGCATCCTGACGGCGAGTCCGACGGTTCGAACACACTAGATACCGGTTGTACTTTGAATACCTACCAGTATATGGTGGGGTGATGAAGTTTCTCTTCAGGAACAAGTCCTTCTCGTTCGAGTTGCTCCGCGCCGCCGGGTACGCCAACTATGCGGGGGCCGACCTGGGCGAAGTGCTCGCGACAGTGCGATCAATCCCGAACGGAAACGAAGGCGCCTGGTTGCGGTCCTGGAGTGCGACCGCTGATCGGGTGGCCGGCATCGCGGACGCGAGTGTGCGCCGAGGGCACGCGGTCAGTGCCCGGGAGGCCTACCTGCGGGCGTCGAACTACTACCGCGTGGCCGAGTTCTTTCGGCGACGCGATCCGGAGAACGACAGCACGGCCTCACATCTATCCCGTCGATCCGCCGAAACCTTCTTCGCGGGCGCGAGTCTGCTGGAAGCTCCGTTCGAGACGGTGGAGATCCCTTATGAGGGAACGACGTTGCCCGGACATCTGTTTCTGGTCGACGGCTCTGGGAAGCCACGACCAACCGTCATCTACAGCAGCGGGTTCGACTCGACGCTGGAAGAGGCGTACTTCGTGGTCGGCGACGCGGCACTGCGCCGAGGTTACAACGTCCTTGCCTTCGACGGCCCCGGTCAAGGCGCGGCGCTGCGATCGCAAGGGCTCGTCTTCCGGCCCGACTGGGAGACGGTGCTGACACCGGTCATCGACTTCGCCCTTACCCGACCAGAAGTCGACCCGGGGAGCGTCACCCTGTTCGGATACAGCCTCGGCGGGTATCTCGTCGCCCGCGCCGCCGCATTCGACCACCGCCCGGCGGCCTTGATTCTGGATGACGGCGTCTTCGATTTCCACGGTGCCTTCGCCAATGCAATACCGAGCTTCCTGCGCTCGTGGATCTATTCGGGCCAAGATCGCAGAGCGGACTACTTACTGAAAACGATGATGGCACTTGACGGGTCGGCTCGGTGGGGGTTCAACAACGGGGTGTGGTCATTCGGCTCCGCATCGGTCTCGGAATTCGTGCGCCAGACCAGGGAATACACACTCGACGGCGTCATCGGCTCGATCACGACGCCAGCCCTGGTCCTGGATGCGGACAAGGACGAGTTTCTACTGGGTCAACCGCAACGGGTGCACGCGGCGCTCCGAAGTCCGAGCCAGCTTGTCACGCTCTCCGATTCGGAAGGTGCCGGTGAGCACTGTCACGTGGGATCCATGGCCAGGCTGCATCAGGTGATATTCGACTGGCTCGACGAGACCGTGAAACCACGGTCGACGGACAACCGTATCCACGCCGCAAATCTGTCCGACTGAGGATTGGGATGGCTGATAGGCATGCAGTGGTCGTCGGCGGCCTGGGAGTGATCGGGCGATCACTGATCGATCACCTGACCGGCGACCCGGGCTGGGACGTGGTCGCGCTGTCGCGACGGGCTCCCGACTTCGAGACGACGGCCCGTTTCGTGTCGGTCGACTTGGGTGAAAGGGGCAACGCGACCGCTGCGCTTGCAGATCTCAAGCAGACCACGCACGTCTTCTATGCGGCTTACCAGCCCATGCCCACCCGCACTCTGGAGGTCGACGCGAATCTCGCCCTGCTCGTCAACGCCGTGGAGTCGCTCAGTTCCGCATCGTCGAGCTTGGAACACGTCAGTCTGATGGAGGGCGGGAAATGGTACGGCTGCCATCTCGGGCCGATTCGCACGCCCGCACTCGAAGACGACCCACGGCACATGCCTCCGAATTTCTACTACGACCAACAGGATTGGCTCAAAGAGGCCGCCGTGCGCGGTGGCTTCGCCTGGTCCGCCCTTCGCCCCGAGGCGGTCTGCGGATTCGCTGTCGGCAACCCGATGAACTTGACCATGGCGATCGCTGTGTACGCGGCGATCTGCGGTGAACTGGGCGTCCCATTCTCGTTCCCCGGCAAACCAGGCGCGTGGACGGCTCTCTATGAAGTTACTGACGCGCGCATCCTTGCCAAGGCGGCGCAATGGGCATCGACCACGCCTTCAGCTTCAGGAGAGGCGTTCAACATCACGAACGGCGACTACTTCCGCTGGTGCAACATGTGGCCGAAGTTCGCGGCCATGTTCGGCCTCCCCGACTCGGATCCGAGGCACATCTCACTGACGGAATTCATGGCAGACAAGGGATCGGTGTGGGATCGCATTGTCGCGAAGCACAACCTGCGGCCGTACGCCTACCCCGACATCGTCTCGTGGGGCTTTGCGGACGCCATCTTCGGCTCCGACTGGGACATTGCGCGGTCGACATTGAAGGCACGACGGCACGGCTTCGCCCCCTTCATCGAGACAGATCGCATGTTCGCGGAGCTGTTCGCCGACCTCCAGCGGAATCGCATCATCCCGAGCACTCTCACTGTTCAGTAAGACATTTCGACTCCCACCATCCACACCCGGCCCAAAGATCAAGGTAGGGACGAACAATCATGACTGGCCCGAATGACAACACCCCGCCTACCCGCACGACCGTGCGCATCCCGACGCCCTCAGGCGAGGAACTGGACGCATGGTTCTACGAGCCCACGGGGCAAGGCCCGCACCCGGCGGTCGTCATGGGGCATGGTCTCGGTGCCGTGAAGGCAGGCGGATTGGCGCCGTTCGCGGAGCGGTTCTGCCGTGAAGGGTTCGCCGTGGTGGTGATCGACTACCGGCAGTGGGGTGGTTCGGGCGGGTGGCCGCGCGATGAGCTCAATGTCCCGCGCCAGCGCCAGGACTACGGCACCGCAATCACCTGGGCGGCAGCGCAACCCAAGATCGATGCGCAACGAATCTTCGCCTGGGGGACTTCCTTCGCCGGCATGCACGTCACCGCGCTCGCCGCGTCGGACCCGCGGCTCGCGGGAGCCGTCGCCCAATGTCCACTCGTCGACGGCCTGGCCGGGGCCACGTTGATTCGGCCCAGTCGATCGATTCGCCTCATGGCGGTCGCAGTGGCGGATCGCATCGGTTCCCTGTTCCGGCGGGCCCCGATTTACCTGCCCATCAGCGTGGCGCCGGGGTGCTGGGGCGTCTCCGACACCCCGGACGCCCTCTTCGGCAAAACGACGGTGGCACCGAGGGAATCGGTCGACTGGAACAACCGACTGGCCGCGCGGTCGCTACTGAGCATCTCCACGCACCGACCCGTCCGCCACGCCGGCTCCATTCGCATTCCCATTCTCCTCATCGTCGCCGAAACCGACACGCAGGCTCCGGTAGCGCCAGCTCTGCGAGTCGCCGAACTGGCTGCGCACGCCGAACTGCACCGCAGCAAGGGTGGCCACTACGACGTGTACGAGGGCGGCCTTGCGTTCGATGACGTGCTGCACCTCGAGGTCGAATTCCTACGTCGGCACGCGCGCGTGGCGAAATGAGCACGCGCAGGTGTCAGGCCAGCGCCGTTTGGCCGACTTCCGCGGCGGTGACGACCAGGGCGTCAGTCGAGGCGGATCACGTACGTGCCGTCCTCGTCGCGCTCAATCTCCCGATCCCACGTGTTCAGCCACACGGGCGTCTCCGTGCGAGTGCCAATGAAGGCGTTCCGGATCGCGCCGCCGGGCTGAAGATGAACGCTCCACTCATCGCCCGTCGCAACGATGCTCACCACCTCTTCGCCGTCCGCACGGCGGATGGACAGCATCCGCGCGTTCTCGTCCTGCTCAGTCGTTTCGACGTCGTCCTCGGTCAGCTCGCCGTCTTCGATCTCTTCTGCCAGTTCGTCGTCGATGTCGGGTTCGTCGTCGGGCACGGCGCAACTCTACCCAGCCACCAAGGGCGCGGCAGACGGGTTCGCTGCGGCACCCCCGTCCACGCGATGATCCCCGCAGGGTTGCGTAACGAGTGCGCAGGGGAACTCATCCGCCCGACCCGGCACACCACCCGTTAGGCCAGTGACCAGCTGTTACACCTTGGCCCACTGCGGGTCGAACCCAGACTGTGCGGATTCTAAGTTCGTGTTGCCAACAGAGGTGTTAGCGACTCATTGCTGCACAACGGATTTCGCCAACTTCGGTGGGTGAACAGCCGCGAGGAAGGAACACTTTTGGAACAACCAGAGCAGACGTTTCCCACCATGTCTCAGCGCAGCCCCGGCCGTCTCGCAATGTGACAACTCATGACACCGAGTGCTCATCGCCGACCGGAATCGCTCAGCCGCAGTCACTGACCGGCCTCTCTGGGTTATGAGCTACGCACAGGAGATTTTCCTACAGTCCGCGCGGTCCCAAAATGAATGGGCTCGCCGAACTGCTCACCATCAAGCGCTACCAGCATGAGTGGCGGGATCGCCGCCTGATCGTGTGCGTGTTCCACACCAACGACCTCAACCAAGTCACCTGGGAACTGCGCGCCATGAGAGTAGCCCGAAGGTCTAGCAGTCGCAGTTAGTTCCCGATGCTCCCACGCCAACGTGGCCGCCGCCATGGGTGTGGATGGCCTCACGGTCGACAGCAACGACGCGATCGGGCCGGCATGGGACCGGGCATTCGCCGCCGTTGGCCCACGCTGGACGTCCTGTGCGATCCGGAGATGCCGCCGATCCCGCCGCACGCCACCTGTGAGCAGATCAGGGCACTGTCCAGTGCGTTGGCCAGAGACGATCCCGAGGCGTGGCATCTGATGTACCAGGGCGCCAAGACCAAGGCGCAGGTGTTTCCCCACCGTGGATGAGCAACGCGTCTGCCCCGCTGACGAACGTTGCGCAGTCGCCCGCGGACCGTTTGGATGCGGGATGGACGGGTAAGCCGCTGCGGTACCGGCAAGAGGAGGCCGTCGCAATGAGTCGCACGTCCAGGGCGCTATATACCCCGCTTTCGGTCGCAACGAGCGTCGCCGGCGGCATGATCGCGGGATCGGTCTTCAATCAGATCTGGAAGCGTGTGGCCGACACCGATCAGCCGCCGCCGGACCCGAAGGACCTGAATCGCTCTACCCGTGCCGCGCTGTTGGGAGCAGCGCTACAGGCCTGGTGTTCGGTGTGGTGCGCGCCGCCATCGACCGCGCCAGCGCGCGGGGCTACCAAGCGGTCATCCATGAGTCACCGGTGTGACTCCCCTGGTGCCGCCCCCCGCGGGGATGCGCACCTTCCTGCTGACCATGACTGTCGATAGTTAGGACACGCCGATGACCGTGACCCGAGACGTAGCCGCCACCCGGGCGCAGGTGTGGGACGTCCTGGCCGACGGCTGGAGCTACTCCGGCTGGGTGGTCGGCAACAGCCGCATCCGCGCCGTCAGCACCAACTGGCCGGCCCCAGGCGCGCGCATCCTGCACTCGATCGGCACCTGGCCCGCCGTCATCAACGACGAGACCGTCGTCGAAAGCTGCACGACCGGTGAACAACTCGTGCTCCTGGCGAAGGTGCGCCCGGTCGCCAAGGCCCGCATCACCATGACGCTGACCGACATCCCGGGCGGCTGCCGGGTGGCGATGACCGAGGTGGCGGTGTCGCGTCCACTGCGGTGGATCCCCGACAGCGTGCAGCTCGCCGGGGTGGCGCCGCGCAACCGG
>Ga0193743_1002298_pt1 | contig 13645 bp, 12 predicted proteins | sample L2c2metaG_FD_143038 | JGI IMG/M metagenome (GOLD analysis project Ga0193743, IMG submission 143038) | Soil microbial communities from a riparian zone of the East river system, Colorado, United States - L2c2 | ecosystem: Environmental > Terrestrial > Soil > Riparian zone | place: USA: East River... | reverse complement strand
GCGCCGCGAATGTCCGCCAAGCCCACGTTCATCAGTCGCCCCGTACAGGTCGCGATCATAGCTCCCAGGAGCACGCCCGCAATCCCGACGTAGGGATGAGTCGTGAGATTGGGGGCGCTTTCAGGCGGATTGCCCTGAGACATCATTGACCACCATCCGCTCGGCTTGCGCCCGCGCCCGTGTGTACGGTAACTACGGCCGAGAAGCCTGGCCGCAGCCGATCGAGATAGGGCTGCTCTGGATCAAGGACTATCTTCACCGGTATCCGTTGAACCACCTTGGTGAAGTTTCCGGTCGCATTATCTGGAGGAAGAAGAGCAAACTGGGAGCCACTCGCCGGCGAGAGTTGAGCGACTTTACCGTGGAAGACCCGGTGCGGAAAGGTGTCGACCCGAACGTCGGCTGGATCACCCACGCGCATATTGGTCAGCTGGGTTTCCTTATAGTTGGCCTGTACCCAGCAATCGCTCTCGACGAGGTCGATCACCTGTGTTCCCGGAGCTACCAATTGCCCTTCGAGTGCGTGCCGCTCTCCCACGGTCCCATCGGTTGGAGCCGCGATTCGTGTATAAGCCAGGTTTACCTGGGCCACGATGATCGCCGCTTTCTTCGCTGCGATATCAGCCTTGTACACGTTGTCCTTCGTGTTCAGAGCCTCCCGTTGACGCTTCGCCGCCTCCAATTGACTCTGGCTGCTTGCAAGGGCGCCTTCAGCACGCGCAACATCTGCCCGGCGCGCCTGAAGCGAGCCCCGGATCTGACCTTCCTGCGCTGTGACACTTTCCAGTTGTTGTTGTGTTGCGGCCTTTGAGCCGAACAGAGCTTCCTGTCTATGGAGTTCAGTCAGGGCTCGATCTGCCTCAGGGGAGACTGCGGCAATTCCCGCTTGCGCCGCATCGACGGCGGCATTGGCCTGGACGATGCCGGCTTTCGCGGCCTCTATCTGCGCATCCTGGATTCTTTTTGCGGCCTGATTATCTTCGAGCGAGGCTTCCGATGCCGCCAATGCAGCTTTGGCCTGGTCCAGATTCGCTCGATAGTCGTCGTCCTCGAGTTCAATGAGAGGCTGGCCGGCCTTTACGCTTTCATAGTCACCGACCTTCACCTTGCGGACAGTTCCGGAAATGCGCGTGCTGAGCGGCGTCATGTCCGCCCGCAGATACGCGTCATCGGTTCGCTGGGCAGCGCGGTGCCCCCCCCATTCTGTCCAATGACCCGCAATAGCGAAGAGAAGCACCGCGGCCGCGAGCAAGACGAGGAGCGGTATGATCCACGATCGTTTTTTCACGTCAAAGGCCTTCCACGCCATAGTCAGTTGCCTAGGTTCCCGGCCGTCTTTCGTGTTAGTTCAGCCCTCAGTGCACTCCGAGGAAGCTGCAAGTGGCATCCTGCGCGAGATCATAGACCGAACTCCAAAGGCGGGATAGATAAAAATCGTGTTGGTGCAGGCCGACCACGAGCAAATCCGCCTTCTGTTCCTTCAGAAAACTGAGTATTGCCTGTACTTCTCGGCCTTCCAGGATCGCGCTCGTCGCTTGAACGCCGTGCTCTCGGGCCAGTCGTGTTGCTCTGTCATGCAATTCGCCTTGAATACGGCGCCGGTCCTCCTTCATAGCAGATGGTGCGGCAGGATCGGCGACGATTGCGAAAGACGCGTAAGCCGGAAGATCTCCGAGGATAGAGACCGTTGCGAGAGATGCGTTGAACAAACGGGCAAGTTCGATCGCAACGCGTAGCGCACGTTGAGACTCAGGCAGATCATTCAAGGCGACAACTATCCTGGAAAACATAGCGACTCGATCGACGCGAATACGGCTTATGATATGCGCGCCTTCTGAGGAGTCGCTATTACATGTTTCTGGTAGCGCTGCCTGAGAATTCGGTCGGGCGAAAGCCCGTTATCCGTCTGAAGGCGCCATTCAGGGCTTCATCCCAACCGGCACACAGAACTATTTAGAATCAAGCTCCCAACGCGATCCCCGAGTAATCCAATCGAGATGGACAGACCATGCAGGCGGTTTTCCAGGAATAGACATCCCGCATCTGGAGGCGACCGCCATCATGTGACGGATCAAGAAACTCCTTGATCCGAGAGGGTGCGGCTCCGGCCGAGACGTTGTTTTTCGGCCAGGAACTGCGGTCTTGGGATGTGCCACACTAAGGTCGTCTATTCAGGATGGTCTGGCATCATCGTGGAAGCGCCTTGGATCTTTCGCGCATCTTCTGAGGGAGCACGCACCGTATGGATCGGCCGGGAAATTGCTATCGGGCAGCATCTGATTTGCAAACCGACTGGATGCACGTCAACAGCCCTGAGGCCAGGTTGAGGAACTGAGAATGGCAGAAGGCACTCCCGTTAGCGTCGCGACAGCCGAACCCTCCGCGCGAGCCATTTCCAAGAACCCTTATCCCCATGGGCAATTGAAAATCGGAGCCCGTTTGACGGTGTGCTTTGCGGCTTTCGCGCTCCTAATGATCGTGGGGGCCACAATGGCCGTGTGGCAGTTCGGGCGGGTCGAGGCGTTGGCGCGCCGCTCTTACGAAGCGGACCAGAGGTCGCTTCTCGTCATGCGCGTCCACCTCGATGTCGCGACGTTCCGGGAAACGCTGACTAGTTTGGCGGATGCTCAAGATCGTCGCGAATTCGCCAGGCAGGCCACCTCCCTCCGCGACGGTTTTCTGAAAGACGCTGCTCGCGCTCAGCGAGCGTTCAGCTCGGTGCCCGATGCGGACCAGGACCCTACCATCCAAACTAGATTGGAAACCGTCCGCGGTGCATTGCCTGCACAAGTTGACTACATGTTGGAACTCGTGAAAGCGGAAGACTGGCAAGCGGTGCGGCTACGGTTGGCGAATGAAGTTCAGTTCTTGGTTGGATCGAGTTCAGCGCTGGTGGACGACGTCGATCAAGAGGTCGCACAAGAAAGAGCGCAGGCTATGGAGAGCGCCGAGAGAGCGCGGCGCGAGCTTTTCCTTGTGCTGCCGCTGACCGCCGTGCTGATCCTACTGATGTCTGCAATGCTGGGGTGGTACACCACGCGCTCGATCAGCCGGCCGCTCGCGCGCTTGCATGACGGCGCGCAGGCACTCGCACACGGCGAATTTCAGCACGAGGTTGAGGTGACGGGAAATGATGAGCTGGCGGATCTGGGGAGAGCTTTCAACTACGCCGCGAAGCAGCTTCGTGAACGCCAGACGACGGAGGAAGCTTTGCGCCGGGCGCAGGCTGACCTTGCGTACATACACCGTGTGACCACGATGGGAGAGCTGACCGCATCCTTGGCCCACGAAATCAGGCAGCCCCTCACTGCGGCAGTCTTCAACGCCACCGCGTGCGTGCGGTGGCTCTCGCCCAATCAGCCCAACCTCGAAGAGGCACGGGCAGCCGCGGCGAGAATCGTCGAGAACCTGAAGCACACGGAGAGCATCATCAGCCGCATCCGTCTTTTATTCCAAAAGGGCACGCCGCATCGGGAAGAGGTGGACGTCAACGATGTCATTCGAGAGATGATCGTCCTGTTACGCAACGCCGCGAACCAGTACTCGGTCTCCATCCGAACACAAACCGCGAGGAATCTTCCCCGGGTCATGGCGGACCGAGTGCAATTGCAGCAGGTCTTCATGAATCTGATGATCAATGGCATTGAGGCCATGAAGGATATGGACCCGCCAGGTGAACTGACGATCAAATCGCAAGCTGACAATAGAGAACTGCTGTTCTCGCTGAGCGACACCGGAGTGGGACTTCCCATAGAACAAGCGGACGAAATCTTTAACGCGTTTTACACCACGAAACCCGAAGGCACCGGAATGGGACTGGCCATTAGTCGTTCTATCATCGAGGTGCACGGCGGTCGTTTGTGGGCCACCGCCAACTCCGGGTCAGGCGCAACTTTTCACTTCACCCTGCCAAACGAAGTCGAGGTGTGTGAATGACTGCCAGGGTCAGCGTAGCCCGGAAGCTGCCACGTTCAATCGTCGTCAGCATCCTGGTTAGTTTGCTGCTCTGCTCAAGTTTGAGTTGTTCAAGAGAGCCCTCGCCCGAACCGGTCACCCTTACGTATCTGGATGTCGAGTGGGAAGCACCTGATGAACTGTCTGGAATATGGCGCGACCTGCAAGACTTCACACGGCAAACAGGAATTCACGTCAAGCGTCTTCCTGCCCCGGACGGCTCGCTGAATCAACTGGCTCTCTGGAAAAAATTGCTCCAGAAAGGCAGCACCTCTCCGGACGTGTACAGCATTGACGTAGTTTGGTCCGGAATATTGAGCCCGTATCTCATCGATTTAAAGCCCTACTTTGCCAGCGAACTCGCCTCTGTGCCTCCGGTCGTGGTTTCAACCTACACCGTGGACGACAAACTCATAGCTATGCCGCACCACGCCTATGTTGGTTTATTGTTTTATCGCATCGACCTTCTGCAACGGTACGGATATCGTGAGCCACCCAGGACGTGGGACGAGCTCGAGGCGATGGCTAGCCGAATTCAGGCGGGCGAGCGAGCCAGAGGTAACAAAGATTTCTGGGGCTATGTATGGCAAGGTGCCGCCACCGAAGACCTGACCTGCAATGGCTTGGAATGGCAGATGGGGAACGGTGGCGGGCGAATCATCGAGGATGATCAGACGATCAGCGTAAATAACCCGCAAACTATACAAGCGTGGCAGCGTGCTGCGCGTTGGGTTGGGTCTATTTCGCCGCGCGCCGTGACAGCTCATGCGAAGTGGGACGCGGGGAACGTCTGGGCCGCAGGAAATGCCGCCTTTATTCGTGGCTGGGCGTCCGACTTTAGCATGGTCTCGTTCCACAAACCTCCCGCTGGTGTTACCAGCTATGGTGTCACCAGCGTACCGGGAGGCAGGGATGGCCGGGCAGATGTGTTGGGAGGAAACGGTCTGGCAGTTTCCCGCTTTTCGGCGCACCCCAAGGAGGCGGCAGAGCTGATCCGATTTCTTCGCCAAAGAGATGTCCAGGTGTTGCGCGATACGGAGCACGCTGAACCCCCCAAAGAACTTCAGCTATATGAGTTGCCAGCAGTTCTGCAACTGTATCCTCAGTTCCCTGACTTGAGGCAGAACGGTGGCAGGGTTGTAGCCCGGCCCTCCATTGTCGCCGGTCAGAAATACGAAGAGGTAACCAGGGCGTATATCGGGGCCCTGCATTCCGTGCTGACAGGTGAAAGGACGGCGCCGGCGGCGGCAGCCGAATTGGAAAAGGAATTGATGAAGATTACCGGCTTCAAGCCGGGACCGCCTTCCACGTTGGATCCGTCCATAGCGAACACCCAACCGTTGATAACTCCCGCCAAGTCGCCTCGTCGGTAATGAACATCACTTGAGATGGGCGCTCATCTCAACTCTCTCGCTGTCCATCTTCGAGACGAGTCTGTTGCACAGCAAAAGAGGTACCGCGGCGGAAGAGGATCCGCTTGCATGACGATACAGTCGAAGATTCAGGCACATGATCTCTCTTGGCAGAGGAGTGATCGTTCTGCGCAACTAACACCTGACCTTGAAGTAGCAGAACTACCGCCATCAATCCGTTAGCGACCCGTGTTGTGTTCCATTGTCATACGCTCTCGGATTTGTTTCCGCGTCGGCCCCTTCTCGATAGGAGGTCTGTACCTTTCGTTGATAACGAACTCTGCCTGCCGGGAAAGAGTGACTCCGTTATGCCGCTCATAGTCCACAAAAGATCTCGTTTCAGCGGCTAGCTTCTGAATCATGTTCGTCACGGAGGCGGTTGCGATTCCCAATCGTTCCGCCACCTCACCGCTACTGACACGTCGTCTTCCACCATCGCTCAAGTGAAAGATCGCTTTCAGATAGTCGTCAACAGATTCAGTGTTAGGCTCCCGGCTTCTTACCATCCCTGGTGTTCTCCTCTCTGGGTTTGACTCGTCGGCAATATTTAGGCTAACCTAATACGACTATTAGGTGTGCCTAATATTGGTAAAGGCTGGAACATTGTCATGAGACGACTACGGTCCCTATGTTTTGGCTTGGTGCTCTGCGGTGTCTTCTTGCCCAGCGACCACCGTGTACTGATGGCCCAGAGCGGGACGCCAAGCGCTCTCGCTGGTGTCGTCACGGACACATCAGGGGCGGTTGTGCCTCAAACCGCCGTCATAGCCACCTATCTCAGCACGCAGGCACAGAGAAAGACGATCACGGGCGAGGATGGCAGTTTTCTGTTTTTGCAGTTGAGCGCAGGAACTTATCGAATCTCGGCGCAGGCACCCGGTTTTGCCGTGAGCTCACAAGACGTGAACTATTCCGGAGTTCCCCTGCAGATGGAGTTCAAGCTGAAGACAGAAGCTGTGCAGGCGCAAATAATCGTGAATGCGCAGGAACTCGATCCTACGGCACCTGCTCACGTCGACATCAGCCCGGAGCAGATCGACCGCATCCCCAACCAAAGTGTGAGTTCCCCATTGAGTTCGCTGGTTACATTAACGACGCCAGGAGTTGCCGCTGACTCTAATGGATCGTTCCATCCTCTCGGTGACCATGCTGAAGCTTCATTTGTGATGGATGGCCAGCCGATCACTGACCAGCAGAGCCGGACCTTTTCAACACAGGTCTCTCTCAATGCTCTCCAGTCCATGGAAGTCCGCGAAGGATCTCCGCAGGCCGACGTAGGCGACAAGACCAGTATGGTCATCGTCGCCCAGACACGGTCCGGGCTCGATCAACGACGACCCTCAGGGGTAATCTCCATTGCACGCAGTTCCTTCGCAACCACACAGGCAAGCGCGAATTTGGGATTTGGGACCTCTCGGTTCGGAAGCTTCACAGCTATAGACGGGATCAACAGCGGGCGCTTCCTCGACACCCCTGAACTGGTCGCACTTCATGCAGACGGAAATGCGCAAAACATTTTCGAACGTTTGGACTACAAGGCTACTTCGCAGACCTCATTGCAATTGAATACCAGCCTAAGCCGTTCATGGTTCCAGACGCCCAATACGTTGGACCAGCAGGCGCTCGGTCAGAATCAGCGGCAAACAGTCACCAGTTTCAATATCGCGCCAACGATGCTGCATGCCTTCAACGGTTCAGCTTTCAATCAAACCAATTTATGGGTGCGGCAGGATAAGGTCCGATATCGTCCTTCCAATAACCTGTTCGCCGATACTCCAGCGACGCTGGAGCAGGGTCGCCGCCTGACCAACGCTGGTATTCGACACGAGTTCACCTACTCACGCGGCGGCCACACCGCTGTTGTAGGCGTGGAATGGAAGCACACTTTTCTGGCAGAACAGTTCACAACAGGGCTGACCGCTCCTGCCTATAACAGCCCGTGCCTGGGACCAGATGGAGCTCCGTCTCCCGATCCTGCCTATATCAATCCATCGCAATGTCCACAGGCTGGCCTTGAGGTGAATCCAGGTTTCCGGCCGGGTCTGCTATCGGTCGACCTCACTCGCAAAGGTTCGCTCTTCAATTTCAGAGGCTCGACCGACATCAAGCAAGAAGCGTTTTTTGGACAAGATAGTATCCGTCTTGGAAATTTCACGCTCAACCCTGGGCTGCGCTTCGATAACTACAACGGTCTGACGACCAGCCACGCCTTTCAGCCGCGCTTAGCGGGCTCCTACACTGCCTCTCCGCTGCGTACGATCTTTCACCTCGCCTATTCTCGTGTCTTTTTGACGCCGTACAACGAAAACCTGATCGTTGCCAGTTCGAATGGTCCTGGGTCTACTGCCGGAGATTTGGGAGCAGCCGAATCAGCGGTCCTGAAGACTGGCCGACGTAACCAATTCAACGTTGGTTTTGAGACTCAGGTATCAAAACTGCTCTCCTTCAGCGGCGAGTATCTCTGGAAGTTCACCTACGGCGCCTACGACTTCGACATACTGCTCAACAGCCCGCTTACGTTTCCTACTCAGTTTCGAAAGTCAAAGATCGACGGAGCCCTCTTCCGTGCAACGATCGCACCCACGCACGGTTTTGCCGGCTATCTCACTGTGAGCCACGTCCGCTCCCGTCTCTTCGGCCCGGAGATCGGCGGTATCAGCTTCAGCCCGCCGTACAGCAATGTGGCACGCCCTGACCACGACGAAGGGCTGGCCATGAACCTGTACCTGCGCTATCAAATTGGCACGCGTGGGCCATGGGCTGGAATTTCTTACCGTTACGACGGTGGCCTAGTTGCGGTAGCAGTGCCAGACTATGCGACTGCTCTACGTCTCACCGGTGACGAGCAAGGACAGATGGGGCTTTATTGTGGGTCAATTTTTGCTACCGCATCTCAGCCAATACGATCCTGCGCTGGAGCGCTCGGCGCAACGCGCATTCGTATACCGGCAGCGGGAACGGAAAATGACGATAGAAATCCTCCACGAATTGCGGTGAGAAACAATGTCGACTTTTCGATTGGGCAGGATGATCTCTTTCGCCATGAGAAGCAGAGCATCGGCCTCCGGTTCAACGTAGTCAATCTCGCCAATGTGGACGGCCTGTACAACTTTCTCTCTACCTTCTCGGGAACGCACTTCGTCACTCCCCGCAGCATGACAGGACAGGTCCGTTACACCTTCTAGTAACAACCGATCAACCCAATACGGGTGATGGTGTTGCTGGCGGGCAGTACTGGATTGCGGCGGGGAGAACTGATTGGCCTCCGGTGGTCTGACATCGATCTGGAGACGAGACAGGCGAACGTAACGCGCTCTGTGTGGCGGAACGTGGAGGGTGAAACGAAGACAGAAGCCTCACGGAAACCCGTGCCCCTCTGCACCCAGTGCTGGTGAGGAACTGCGGCAGTGGAGGAGGGCCTCGCTGTATCGGTCGGATGAGGACTTTGTCTTTCCGTCAATCGCAAAGAATGGAGGTCAGCCGATTTCTCCAGACATGATCCTGAAGCATCTCATCCGGCCGGCACTGAAGCAGGTCGGAGTCACAAAGCGGATAGGGTTTCATAGCTTCCGCCATGGGCTCGCCACGATGTTGCGACAGCGCGGTGTCGACATCAAGACGGCGCAGGAACTTCTACTGCATGCCAACCGCAAAATCACTTTGGAGATCTACCAACAGAGTGTCGCCGAAGAAAACGAGAGGCCCAGGACCGAGTCATGGGGATGCTGCTCGCTGCAAATGAAAAAGGCGCAGAAGGATCAAACCCTTCAGCACCCGTGGAGATCTATCGGAAAGCAACTATCTAAGCCGTAACCCCATGTTTCTACTGGATCTATGGCGGGGACGACGGGCTCGAACCCGCGACCCCTGCCGTGACAGGGCACCAGAAAAGCGTAACTTATAGAAAATAAAGCGCGACGGATGGCTCCTTTTGGCGCTTATGGGCACACTTGGCAACGCTTATTGTGCCCTTATTGTGCCCGCATTCTCTGCCCTATCGACCTCTGCCCATTGCACCGTTTGTGGTGCAAAGTCAATTTTTCTGCCCAGATCTGGCGAATGGATGGCGAATACCTCTGCCGCAGGACGGCAGAGGTCATGGGTTTGTTACAGCCTTTGAATCGGAAAACCAGGGGTCCGCTGAGTACTGGAGCGAGTAGCTTCAGCGGGAGCGACGGACTTGACCCGAAAAACAGGTCATATTATTCTGGTCATATCTGCAAAGAGGGCTGTCATGCAAAAAATAGCTGCCGCGCAATTCAAAGCTCAATGCCTCGCTGTGATGGATCAGGTATCGCAAAGCGGTCGCCCCGTCGTGATTACCAAGCATGGCAAACCGGTGGTGAAACTGGTTCCTGCAAACGAAGGCGAGGATGAGATCTTCGGAGCCTTGGCAGGCATCGCCAGAATTGCGGGCGATATTGAGAACACGGTCCCGGCCAGCGATTGGGGAGTGGAATGATACTTCTCGATACTCATATTCTCATCTGGCTCCTGATCGCTCCCGAGAACCTTGCATCAAAGGCAAAGAAGGTCATCCTGGCGGCCCGCAAATCCGGGCCGCTTGCTCTTTCTGCCATCAGTCTGTGGGAGATGGCATGGCTGGCACAGAACAAGAGAATCGACGTCGATGTGAGCGTCGATTCGTTTGTCAAAAAATGTGCTTCCTATGTGCAGGTTCTCCCGATCACTCCGGAGATTGCGGTTCGTTCTGTCCAGTTCCCCAAGTCCTACCCGAACGATCCGCAGGACAGAATTATCGGAGCCACAGCGCTTGTTGAGGGCATCCGTCTTTTGACCCACGACAAGCTGATTGTGAAATCTGGTCTCATTCCGCTGGCAGAGTAGCGCAATGCAAAGTCGTATGCTGCCGTACCAATACGCCTTAGTTAGCTTTCCCGCACGGCGTAATTGCTTGAACTCCGCAACAATCTCTTCCTCGTCTACACCGGAGAAGGCGGCTGTGCGGCGTGTCAGAGCAATTGTCCGAATCCCCGCTAAAAGCTGGTTGCAGATACCGGCTGCGATCGCAGCAGCCCGGACCGTGGTTATCAAGGTGAAGCCTCCGTTGTATGAAATGGAGGAAGAACTCAGCTGCCTCCTATCTCTAGTTTAGGAGATGACAGCAATCGAATTGATGCGTTCCCCTTAGAGTGCCCTGTCTTCCCGATTTGTGTGCGTCAGCGTACTGAGTTGCGGGCAAAGCGAAACGAAGATTGACTACGAGCGGCCGAACTCGCACGCGCTATTCCGACGCAGCTTCCCAAAAACATCTTTGTCCCGGCTTCCAGCAATACAACGCTCCACCTTTATCTCACTCCAGTTTTTAGGCAATAATTGAGGACGTTATGTCCAAGCAACAATTTCAGACCGAAGTCTCCCAGCTCCTGCAGCTGATTGTTCACTCTCTCTACTCGCACCCCGAAATCTTTCTCCGCGAGCTCATCTCCAACTCCTCCGACGCGCTCGACAAGCTGCGCCACCTCAGCCTCACCGACGATAAGTACAAGGTGCTCGTCGGCAATGGCATCGACCCGCCGCGTATCGACCTCGAACTCGACGAAGCCAACAAGACTCTCACCATCTCCGATACCGGCGTCGGCATGAGCGAGGAAGACCTCGTCTCGCACCTCGGCACCATCGCCCGCTCCGGTACCAAGAATTTCCTCGCACAACTCTCCGGCGACGCCCGCAAGGACTCCAACCTCATCGGTCAGTTCGGCGTCGGCTTCTACTCCGTCTTCATGGTCGCCGACAAGGTTGAGGTCATCTCGCGTAAGGCGGGCGACGAGAAGACATATAGGTGGATCAGCGACGGCAAGATCGGCTTCGACATCGAAGAGGTCTCCGGCGCCGATGCGCGCAAGGCAGCCGGAACCACTGTCCTCATCCACTTCAACGAAGAGGGCGCGCAGTACACTAACGGCTGGCGTCTGCAGGAGATCGTCAGGAAGTACTCCAATCACATTGCCTTCCCCATTTTCCTCACCTACGACAAAAGCGACTGGGACGCCGAGAAGAAGGAGTCCGTTAAGACCCGCACCACCGAGCAGGTCAACGCCGCCAGCGCCATGTGGCGACGCTCCAAGTCCGAGCTCACCGATGACGACTACAAAGAGCTCTACAAATCGCTCGCCGGCGACTGGGAAGACCCTCTCTTCTGGTTCCACACCCGCGCCGAAGGCACGCTCGAGTACACCACTCTCTTCTACATTCCCGCTAAGGCTCCGCTCGATCTCTACCAGGCCGACTACAAGGGCGGCGTCAAGCTCTACGTCAAGCGTGTCTTCATCATGGACGACTCGAAGGACCTGCTCCCGCAGTACCTCCGCTTCGTCCGCGGCATCATCGACTCCGAAGACCTCCCGCTCAACGTATCGCGCGAGATCCTGCAGCAGAACAAGGTGCTCACTAGCATCAAGACCGCCAGCGTCAAAAAGATCCTCTCCGAGCTGAAGACCATCGCCACCAACGACCCCGAGAAGTACTCGCAGTTCATCGCCGAGTACAACCGTCCAATTAAGGAAGGTCTCTACAACGACTACGCCAACCGCGAGACGCTGCTCGACCTCATCCGCTTTAAGTCCACTGAAGTTGAAGGACTCACTTCGCTCGCCGAGGCCAAGGAGCGCATGCAGCCCGAGCAGAAGGCGTTCTACTACATCACTGGCGGCTCCGAGTCCATGCTTCGCAACTCGCCCCTGCTTGAGATCTACAAGAAAAAGGGCCTCGAGGTCCTTCTTCTCGATGACGACATCGACGAGATCGTCTTCTCGACCGTCACCAAGTACGGCGACATCGATCTCAAGGCCGTCAACAAGTCTTCCACCTCCGAAGACCTCAAAGACGACTCCACCCCCGAGAAGGCCGAAGAGCTCAAACCCCTGCTCGAGAAGATCAAGGCCACGATCGGCGAGTCTGTCAAAGAGGTGCGCGCCTCATCGCGCCTCGCCGACAGCCCCTCCATCATCGTCTCCGACGAGGACGAGCCCAGCGCCCGCATGCGCCAGATGATGCAGGCCATGGGCCAGAAAAACCTGCCCGAGCTGCAGCCCACACTTGAGATCAACCCCGATCACGAGATCATCAGAAAGCTGCTCGCAGACCCCAGCAACAGCAAGTTAGAAGACGCCGCATGGCTCCTCTTCGACCAGGCACTGCTGCTCGAAGGCGTGCCATTGAAAGACCCCGCCATCTTTGTCCAGCGCCTGAACCGAGTGCTGAACCAATCCATCTAAACCCAAACACAAGCAGCAAACCAAAACGCCTCCCGCAAGGGAGGCGCTTCTACATTCTCATCCGAATAGCAGAATTGATGAAAAGTGCGTTGGCGTTACCAATTTGGTCTCTCAGAGCAGACCTCGGCTGTGACAGTGAATGGGAAGTTCGTAACTTATTGAAAACAGGCGCCGCGGATGGCCACCTTTTAGCGCCTAAAGGCACACATGGCAACGCTTATTGGCTGCAGCTGCGACCTCTGCCCAGACCCCTGCTTTCTTGCCCATAGTTGTGTCCAAAACTCTGTAGGCAGTTGTCGCCCCGATCTTCTTGACCGGTCTTTGATCACGAATTTCTAGGACTTACCGCTCTCGAGAGCACCGGCCGATCGGGCCAATGTGTCGAGAGAAAACGAAAGTGGTGCTGCCCGGCAAGTGGAACTGCTTCAAAAGGAAGGGTTCCATCCCGCGTTACCGCCGTCGAGGGGATCATGGGCGGATAACTGATTGAAAATAGAGGCTGAGGATGGTTCCCGAAATGCCTTTTAGGCCCGCTGGGCACCCCTTATTGGACGCCAATTGGACGCGAGATTCTGATCTCGCGAATGCTGTTCAGGGAACGCCGTCGCACATTATGCCGCATTTTTTATGGCATAATGTAGATGAAACTCTATGAATGCCGCCAATACACAGATCGGTGACTGGCTGGGACTGCGATCGCCGGCCACGGAAGGCGAGATTCTTCGCATTGTCGAAGGACGGCTTGCTCCGTCTGTCATCAAACGTCTGAGCGTCCTGGGGCTGGAACGCGCAGAGATTGATGCGGTGGTCATTCCCTCACGGACTCTCCAGCATCGCCGTTCACGCCGAGAAAAACTGACAGTCGAAGAATCCGACCGCGTACTGCGCCTGACTCGCGTGCGTTCGTTGACGGAATCCATATATGGAAGCCGCGAGCGCGCGCTCAATTGGCTTCGTAGGCCTCATCCCCGGCTCGAGGGGCGGGCGCCGCTTTCCCTTCTGAAAACGGACGCCGGCAGCAGAATAGTCGAAGAGTTGCTG
>Ga0193743_1002297_pt1 | contig 13648 bp, 11 predicted proteins | sample L2c2metaG_FD_143038 | JGI IMG/M metagenome (GOLD analysis project Ga0193743, IMG submission 143038) | Soil microbial communities from a riparian zone of the East river system, Colorado, United States - L2c2 | ecosystem: Environmental > Terrestrial > Soil > Riparian zone | place: USA: East River... | reverse complement strand
GGCCGCGCAGTGGCATACGACCGCAAACGGCGACGAGTTTCGCTACATCAAGGCAGCCGTCGACAAGTATGTGACGGACGATGGAACCATCAAGGGCTACCGGGCCGACGCGCACAGTCTGGACGAGATCGAGATGGGAAGGTCGGTTCTGCTGGTCTATCGCGTGACCCAGCAGGCCCGGTACTACAAGGCTGCGAAGTACATCCACGATCAGCTTGCGTTGCAGCCCCGGGCCGCGAGTGGAGGTTACTGGCACAAGCAGATCTATCCCAACCAGATGTGGCTGGATGGAGCCTTCATGGCGGAGCCGTTCCGCGCGGAATATGCCGTGACGTTTCAGCAGCCGGAGGAGTTCAACGACATCGCGAAGCAACTTCTCCTCATGGATCAGCACATGCGCGACGCGAAGACGGGGCTGCTGCGGCACGGATGGGACGAGTCGAAGCAGATGAAGTGGGCGGACCCGAAGAGCGGCCTCTCCCCCGAGGCGTGGGGAAGGGCGATGGGATGGTATGCCATGGCTCTGGTCGATGTGCTGGACTGGTTTCCCTCCGATCATCCGGAACGGCCTGAGCTGATTCGAGCACTGAATCGCGCCGCGAAGTCCATCGTCGCCTACCAGGACAAGAAGACGGGCCTGTGGTGGCAGGTGCTGGATAAGGGGTCACGGAAGGGAAACTTCACGGAGGCTTCGGCGAGCTCGATGTTTGTTTATTCCCTGGCGAAGGGCGTGCGTATGGGATATCTCCCGCAATCGGAGGAGTCTGCGGCGAGCAGGGGATGGAAGGCTATCGAGGCGACCTTTATCGCTGCTGGCTCCGATGGAGCCACGACTCTGAATGGAACGGTGAAGGTCGGCGGTCTGGGCGGTTCGCCTTATCGCTCGGGAACCTTCGACTACTACATCGGCGAGAAGACGCGCGTTAATGATCCCAAAGGTGTAGGGGCGTTTCTGCTGGCCGGGTCAGAGATGTCGCAGACGACAACCGAGGCGCTGGGGCAGGGCAAGACGGTCATGGTGGATGCATGGTTCAACTCGCAGACGAGGAAGAACGCGGCTGGCCAGACCGAGCTGTTCCACTACAAGTGGGAAGACGACGCCAACCCCGGCTTTGCGTTCTTTGGCCGAGCGTTTCAGCGTTACGGCGTAAAGCTGGCTACCTTGAAGACAGCCCCCAATGTGGCCGACCTGAGCAAGGCTCAGATCTATGTAATGGCTTCGCCCGATATTCCCGCGAAGAACCCGAACCTGCACTACATGGATAAGGCCAGCGGTGACGCCATCGAGGCCTGGGTGAAGGCCGGTGGCGTGCTGATCCTGATGCAGAACGACAAGACGAACTCCGAGTTCGATCACTTCAACACGATGACCGAGCGCTTCGGCCTGCACTTCAACGCCGTTCTGCGCAATACGGTTGACAACAACAACTGGCCGCAGGGTACGGCGATGGTCCCTAAGGGAATGGGAGTCTTTGAGTATCCACACCAGGCCTATCTGAAGGAGATCTCGACCATCACGCTGTCAGCTCCGGCGAAGTCGATTCTCACGGACAAGGGAGATGTCCTGATGGCCGTGGCGAAGGTGGGCAAGGGAACGGTCTTCGCCGTCGTGGACCCGTGGATCTATAACGAGTATGTCGATCGTCGGAACAAGCTGCCGCTGGAGTTCGACGGTTACGACGCGGCGATCGATCTGGCTGGATGGGCGGTGCGTCAGGCGAAGTAACAGCTAGAGGTGCGAAGCCAGCAGCTCGCGAAGCCGGCGCATCTTTTCGCCCAGTAAAGCGATGGCCTGGGGCGATGGAGCCTTAAAGGTATGTTCGATGTCGCCGGCGACCTCTCCGGCTTCCTTGTATCCGAACATGCCGAGATTTCCGGAGAGCTTGTGCGCGATGGACTGCGCCTCGATCTGGCTCGTCCTGTCGAGACAGCCGTCAGCCGCCCTCCGTGCTGCATTGTCCAGAAGGTCGAGTCGCTCGCGTGTTGAAGGAAGGTGCCGCTGCCAGAGCTCCTGCAGGAGCTCATAGATCTGGGGGTCGGGATGGGGGACCTGGTTCATGCTCGTCTTTTATTGAGAAGCGTGAGCGCACGGAACAGCTGCGCACACAAATCCATAGAGTAGTGTAATGGCGCGCGGAGGCCCTCTGCTTACAACTTGATTACTTTGGTGTGGAGGAGGTCGAGGAGACAGGCCGCGCCGGGCGGGGAGGAGGGGCGCTCCATCCGAGCGCCTCGGAGATCTGATCGGCGAGGGTCAAGGGATCGAAGGGTTTGAAGAGAATCGCTGCAACCCCGAGATCGGCAAATCGCCGCTTGTCCACTCCCTGGACCTTGGCTGTGAGCAGGAGCACGGGGATGTGCGCGATGGAGGGGATCTGCTGCATCTGATGGAAGGTCGTCGGCCCGTCCACGCCGGGCATCATCACGTCCATCAGGATGGCATCGGGCTGATGGTAGATGGCCATCTCAATGCCCTGTGCGCCTGAGCTTGCTGTCAGAACCTTCCATCCGGCCGTGGCCTCCAGTGAGAGGGAAGCGACCTCCCGGATGTCGTCCTCATCGTCGATGATCAGGATCCGCTGCATGTGTAGCACCATCTTCTCATGCAGCCAGGGAGACTGAGGAGATGGGGGAGTTTTTTCAGGCCGCTGGACCAGACGAGATCAAATGGTCGAACCTGGAACGCAGGCGACGAACCATGGAGAGGACCAGGGTTTCCACCTCCTGCGGCTGAACCTTGGCCTTGGTGAGGAACTCGGTGGGACCGAGACGCAACTTTGACATCTCTATATCCGAAAGCTCGTGGCCGGAGTAGACGACCAGCGGCAGGCTACGAAGCGCGGGCTGTCTGCGAAGCCACTCCACAAAGGAGTATCCATCGCCGTCGGGGAGCGTCAGGTCGAGGATGACCAGGTCGGGGCGACGCCCGAGGCAGTGCCGGATAGCCTGCTGCCGCGAGGAGGCATGGTCGATGTGGACGGCTGCGTCGCGGAAGTTCGCGATCAGCACGCTGGCCAGATCATCATCGTCTTCGACTAGCAGGACATAGGCGGGGCCATCGCCATGATGGAGCACGCGTCCAAGCTCGGAGAAGAGGAGGTTTTCGTTGAAGGGCTTCTGCACCCAGCCCTGGGCGTCTCCCGTCAACTGCGGACGGAGCGTCGAGGAGAGAACGCTTAGCACGACGACCGGAATCTCGGCGGTGGCGGGATTGTCGCGCAGACGTTGGAGGGTCTCCCATCCGCTGAGCCCGGGCATATAAAGATCAAGCAGGATGGCTTCGACCTTATTCTCGGTAGCCAGCCTCAGAGCCTCGGGACCGTTATCGGCCTCGATAACCGCATAGCCCTGGCGCGTAAGGTGCTCCGAAACGACTGTCCGGATCCCGGGGTCGTCGTCGCAGATGAGGATCGAGCCTTCTCCCGGAGGAAGAGGTGTAGTCGGGGCAGAAAGATCGGTCGCCCGGGCTGTCCGCGGCAGCATCACGAAGAGCGTCGTTCCCTTGACCAGATTGCGCTGCGCCCAGATGGAGCCACTATGCTGCTGCACGATGCTGCGGCAGATGGAGAGCCCGAGCCCTGTGCCGCCGCGCTGCCTCGCGTCGGCGTGCTCGACCTGCTGGAAGCGGTCGAAGATGGAGTCGAGTTTGTCGGCGGGGATCCCTCGTCCCTCATCGACTACCTTGACGAGGATCGAGTCCGAGGTAGCGTCCGTGTGGATACGCACGGTCGAGGCCGGCGGAGAGAACTTGATGGCGTTGGAGAGCAGGTTGGTCAGCACCTGAAGAATGCGGTCCGAGTCGCCGTCGAAGAACAGGGAATCGATCGAGGGCGTCTGTCCGGTGAAGGGAACCAGCTCAAGGTGAACCGTGTGGTCATCGGCCATGGCGGTCATGGTCTCGATCGCCTGCAGGCAGAGATCGCGCAGCGAGCACCGGCGGATCTGCAGCGGAGCCCGTCCGGACTCCATCCTCTCCAGGTCAAGGATGTCGTTGATCAGGCGTATGAGCCGGTCCGTATTCGTCGTCGCAATGCGAAGAAGATTCATCGCTCGGGGATCGAGCTCGCCGATTGTGCCCGAGGCTAACAGGCCAAGCGCGCCACGAATGCTGGTTAGAGGTGTGCGAAGCTCGTGGGAGACGGTGGAGATGAACTCATCTTTCAGGGTATCGAGCTGAGAACGCTCGGAGAGTTGCATCTTGTCCTGGTATTGCTGCTCGCGGGCCAGGGTAAGCTGTTCCGCAAGTGCACGCGCTGAGCGCTGTGCCCGCACGAACGCGACCAGCAAGATCCCACACGCTGCTAGCAGAGAGAAAAATCCAAGAACCGGGAGCATGTGCATGCTGAACGGACCCTTTAGTAACCTTTGGCAGTAAAAGTGGAGGAGCAACGTTTCCTTCCTCCATGACGGAACAAAAGTAATGCAAGTTAAACCATCTCGGCCGCCAATTCGAAAGGGGTTCCGGTCGAGATATGTAACAAAAGTAACCTAACTCGCATGGCTTTCACATAATTTTTTTGCATATATGCCAGATTGTGTAAAAAGTGGATTCCCAAATGCCCGGCTTGCGGCACAGAGCGGAAGGTACTTCGGGAGGGCGAGGCGGAGGTATGCAGTAAGAGGGCAGATTCAAAAGAAGATAGATGGGTGAGGGGTCGCTTTCAGCCCGGAAAAAGGCCGCCTGAGAAACCGGCGGCCTTTGAGGTGCTACGGAATGCTTCAGGCGGTTACAGCGACCCGGTCCAGGATGGAGGCCCAGTTTTTGCCTTGGCGCGAGGCCTGAGCATTTTTGTGGAAGGCATAACCGGCGATCAGGGGCAGAGCCATGGTGGCCTCGGAGTAGACCATCTGCTCGTAGGTCGTATCGACCTTGCCCCAGCTCGAGGCTTCCTTCAGAGTGGAACCGGAGAGCGCGCCGTCGCGGGAGTCCGCTACCGTGATCTGGATCGCATACTTGTGCATCGAGGCCTCGACGCCGAGAATGTCGGCGGCTACGACGATGTCCTGGGCGAAGTTCTTCGGGACTCCGCCGCCCACCATCAGAAGGCCGGTGGTGGGATTGGCGATCTTCAGCTGGGTGAGCTCGTAGAAGTCCTTGGCTGAGTCGATCGAGACAGATGGCTTGCCCTGGCGTGCGTGCTGGTGTGCGACCAGACCGAAGCCTGCTGAACAGTCCGAGAAGGCCGGGCAGAAGATGGGCACATTCTTCTCGTACGCGGCCAGGACGATGGAGTCCTTGCCACCTGCCGCGGGAGTCTTGCCGTTCTTCACAAGATAGGCACCCATCTCACGGATGAACTCACGCGAACTGTAGGGGCGGGGATCGAGCGAGTTGGTGATCTGGTGGGTCGTCTCGTCGCAGTCGCGAAGCTCTTCTTCGTCGATGAACGTATCGTAAATGCGGTCGATCATCAGCTCGCGAAGAACACCGTCTTCGTGGCCGTACTTGTACTCGTCGCCGGCGATGTAGTGGTAGTAGCCGAGGGCCTCGAAGAAGTCCTGGTCGACGATGTTGGCGCCGGTGGAGACGATCGCGTCCACCATGTTGTTGCGAACCAGGTCGATGAGAACTTTCTGGAGACCGGCTGAGATCAGCGAGCCGGCGAGGCACAGGACGATACCGCATTCGGTATCGCGCAGCATCATCTCGTAGATCGAAGCGGCGCGTGCGGTATCGCGCGAGCTGAAGGCCATCGACTGCATGGCATCCACCAGGGCAACCACGTTGTGCTGCTTGATGTCGATGTGCTGGATGGGCTGGGCGAGAAGTTCCTTTTTCGTAGGCATGGCCTGTCTAGGATATCAACGTTCAGGGTTGGATTGACGCGGGTTTTATGTGAATTTAATAGAGCTGAGTAAGGGACGCTTAGGGATGCAGTGCTGGGGAACGTTCCATTGCTTCTCAGAAACGTTTGATACATGTCTCTGACCGTTCACTCGACTGTTCTGGCATCGATCCACTGAAGCTTTCGCAGCCTGAAAAACAGGCAGTAGCGAGATATCTTAGGGCGGAAAAGTGATGTTTATGTGTTTGTTACCGTAAGTTCTTCAGACTCTCAACCGAAGGTACGAAGTAATAGGAGCCGGTCAGCGGCACAGTGAAGCGAGTGAGCGCGTCGCGCGTGCCGGTGATCAGGCCCGCCATACTGTCCAACATTCTCGAAAGCCGCTTTTGATCTGAGCTGAATCCGACGAACATGGTTCCATGGTCGTCGACGTCTCCGTAAGGCATGTTGCGGCGAAAGATATTCCCAAACTCGTCCTGGTCGGTGCGAGCGACATGCGAGTCCGATGGCTTGTTCTCGAGTTCGATGCTGTCGAGCTTGGTGCGTCCCATGATGAGCTCCTGCTGATTGACCGGCAGAGCTTCCCACTCCGTTACCTTGTGCTTCCACTTTTGCAGCAACAGGACTGAGCCGGCAGCACCGGGAACTCCTTCGGGCAGGAGCGCGTCCATAGGAGCGTCGAGCAGCGTTGGGTTCTCCGAGCCATCGATGAAGCCGGTGAGATCGCGATCATGCCGGTAAGACCAGCTCGAAGTTTCGTTCGCAAGCAAGGCCTGGCCTGCGAGGTCATGGAGGACCGAGCGAGCCATATCGAAGATGACGTCATAAGCACTGCCGGACAGCCATACTAACGCGTCGTGTTGCGTGCCCGGCATGACGAATCCTTCTGTGCCATGAATATCGCTGTTGAATCCCTCCACGCCCGGAGGGGCGTCACCCGGAACAATATCGCGCCAGAGTTCAGGCCGGAAGCCGATGACGAAGTTCACTCCTCCCGTAGTCGTACGTGGTTCACGGATAGCCGAGATTGTAGAGGCGAACTGTTTGCGTTTCTTTGCGTCCAAAATGTCGAACTCCAGGTACGCGTGAGAAGACGTTCCAAGAGCGAAGATCCCGGCTTGAGGCGTGTACATGCGGGCATTATATCGGGCACAACCCTAGCACTCAGCGTTCGTGGAGGTCGACGAGATCATGCAGCAGAGAGCTTCATGCCGTGGCCTCGTCGAGCCGGAAGGGAAGCTTACGCAGACGCTTGCCGGTTGCGTTGAAGATGGCGTTGCCGACGCTGGGACCGATGAGCGCGAGCGGAGGTTCGCCGATGCCACCGGGAGGGCGACCGCCAGGAACGACGTAGGTCTCAAGCTGGGGAGTATCGGGCATGCGCAGCAGATCGTAGCTATCGAAGTTTTTTTGCTCGATCATTCCATCCTTCACGGTGATGCGCTCTTTGAGAGTGGCACTGAGGCCCATCAGGATGGCACCCTCAATCTGCGCGCGGATGCCGCTGGAATTAATGACAAGCCCGGGGTCGACGACGGTTACGACGCGATCGACGTGAATGCCGCCGTCCTTCACTGTCACCTCTGCAACCTGGGCCAAGTAGGTGGTCTTGGAGTAGAAGCAGGAGAGGCCGCGGCCGCGATTGCGATCGAGAGGCTCGCCCCACCCAGCCTTCTCTGTGACGAGGTCGAGCATGTGGATCAAGTGAGCTGGGTCGGCGAGCCGGCCGAGGTTGGATCGAGGTGCCGGAGGATGGGCTGCGGCGCTTTCGAGCAGGCGACGACGAAAGAGATAAGGATCCTGTCTGGCAAGATGCGCCAGCTCGTCGATGAAGCACTCGACAGAAAGGATGTTGAAGGTGACTTCAACACTGCGCCAGGTTCCGCGCATCACGCCGCTTTCTACAGGTACATAAGAGGTGCGGAAGTGCTGGACGGGGTATGGCATGTCCACTGCTCCACCTAATTCGTATTCCTGTGCTCGTCGGGGATCAAGTTGACCGATGATCGATGTATTCGCAAAGCGGTCGGTCCAGGAGACGATGTTGCCTTCCTGGTCGATGCCGCCGCGGAGTCGATGCATACAGGTGGGCCGGTAACGGTCGTGGGTGAAATCATCTTCCCGTGTCCAGACGAGCTGGACAGGTCTTTGGATACGCTGCGCAATCCTTAGAGCCTGATGATCGAAGGGGTCGCCTAAACGACGTCCTAATCCTCCTCCCATGAAGGTGACGTGAACGATGACATCGCGTTTGTCGATACCGAGAATTTTGGCGGCTCTCTCCTGAGTCGATCCGCCGACCTGCGTTGGAGACCATATCTCGCAACGGCCGCCTTCGAGCCTGACGGTGATGTTCATCGGCTCCATTGTGGCGTGGGCGAGAAAAGGAAACTCGTAGACGCTCTCGATGCGTTTGGCGGTGGGGACCGTATCGGGATTGAGGCTGGTGTTGGTGGTGTTCCAGTATTCCTGTGCGTCGAGGCCGGCGCGCAACTGTGTGTTGAGAGACTCGGTGGACTCATCGTGGTACTGGCCGGGCTTCCATTCGATGGCCAAAGCATTCCGGCCCTGGATGGCAGCCCACGTATTGGTCGCCACGATGGCAATTTCGCGTGTGTTCTTATTGGCCGAGTTGGGATCGGTGGGAATATCGAAGACATCGAGGACACCGGAGACGGCCTTGGCTTTTGCAGCGTCGTAGCGGACGAGATCGCCGCGAAGGTATGGACACTGAGCAACGACCGCATAGACCATACCGGGCAGGCGGACGTCGAGTCCGAACTGGGCCGTTCCCTTCACCTTGTCGGGAATATCGAGGTGAGGAATCGGACGGCCGAGCAGAGAGAAGTCTTTGGGGTCCTTGAGTGGGACGGTGTTGGGATCGGGCAACGGAAGCCGTCGGGCATCCTGGACGAGTGCGGCATAGGAGAGAGTGCGGCCCGAGGGAGTGTGGGTGACCTGGCTGTTACGCGCGCGGCACTCGGTTGTGGGGATACCCCAACGATGAGCCGCAGCAGCGATCATCGTCTCGCGAACCTGTGCCCCGGCCCTGCGTAGAGGGGGGTAGCTCTCCATGACCGAGGCGCTTCCCCCGGTCCCGTCTGCGTTAACGGCCTGAATCACTGTGATGCGGGAGAAGTCGATCTCGGCCTCTTCGGCGAGGATCATGGGAAGGGAGGTGAAGACTCCCTGACCCATCTCTGACTTGTTCAGGATCAACTCGGTCTTTCCGTCCGGGTGAATGCGTATCCAGGCGTTGTAGGGATCTTTGGAGGGATCCGGTGAAGAGTGAAGGCGCCCGCGAAGTGTAAGTCCCACCACAAGGGCTCCGCCGGCAGCTGCCGAGGAGACGAGGAAGGCGCGGCGCGAGAGCCTAGGGCCACTTTCGATGGGGGCGGGAGTAGGTTTAGTGCTCACGGACGCGTCTCCTGCGTTTCCTGCCCGGCAACGCGGTGGATGGCGTTGCGAATCCGGAAGTAGGTGGAGCAGCGGCAGAGATTTCCGGCCATGCCTTCGTCGATATCTTTGTCGGTGGGATGGGGTTTCTGGACCAGCAGCGCTGCGGCCGACATGATCTGCCCAGGCTGGCAGTAGCCGCACTGCGGAACCTGCTCGGCGATCCACGCCTGTTGGACGGGATGAAGCTCGCCCGCCCCGAGGCCTTCGATGGTGATGATGTGTCTGCCCACGGCGGTGGAGACAGGAGTCTGACAGGAGCGTGCGGCTGTACCGTCGATGTGGACCGTACAGGCTCCGCAGAGGCCGATGCCGCAGCCGTACTTGGTGCCGGTGAGGTTGAGCAGGTCGCGGAGGACCCAGAGGAGTGGCATCGCGGGCTCGGCGTCGATATTGTGGCTGAGGCCGTTGATCTGGAGCGTGAAACTGGCCATCGAAATTCCCTCTAGGTAAAGCTCCATCCAGTCCCACTGCAGAGGCCAGCCCTTTGCAGCGAGCCATCCGTCCCGTGCGGCGAACATACGGAATGACGCAGGCAAAGTTGCATCCTTTGGGGCCAGAGGCGAGACTTGTTTCATGAACGTGAATCTGGCCGAGCGGGCCCACAACCACAACTGGAAGCTCGATCCCATCGTCCGCTCCCTGCTGGATACGGACTTCTACAAACTGCTGATGCTGCAGTTCATCTGGAAGAACTTTCCCGCGGTGCACGTCACCTCGGAGACAACCAACCGGACAGTGGCCGTGCGCCTGGCGGAACATATTCCCGTCATCGCCCTGATCGATCAGCTGGAGCACGTGCGCAAGCTCCGCTTTCGCAGGAGCGAGCTGATCTGGCTGGCGGGCAATACCTTCTATGGAACTCGCAGCATCTTCGAGCCTGCATTTCTGGAGTGGCTGGAGAACGATTTCCAGCTCTCGGACTACGAGGTCACCGAGCAGGACGGCCAGATCATCCTGCGCTTCTCCGGCCTATGGACTCAGGTAACGATGTGGGAGATCTACGGTCTTGCACTGCTGAGCGAGATGAAGACGCGCTCTGCGCTCAGCCGGCTCGGCGAGCTCGAGCTGGACATCCTCTACGCCCGCGCCAAGACTCGCCTGTGGGAGAAGATCGAAAAGCTGCGTCAGGCTCCCGATGTACGCATCTCTGAGTTCGGGACCCGCCGCCGCCACTCCTTCCTGTGGCAGGAGTACGTCGTCATGGCGATGCGCGCCGGAATCGGCAAGAGCCTCTCCGGTACATCGAACACCTATCTCGCCTATAAGCAAGACCTTGAGGCCATGGGAACCAACGCGCACGAGCTTCCTATGGCACTGGCTGCGCTTGCCGATTCCGACGAGGAGCTGCATCAGTCGCAGTATCGCGTTCTCGAGCTCTGGCAGAAGAGCTACGGCGGCGAGCTTCTGATCCTTCTTCCCGATACCTTCGGGACCACCCAGTTCCTGGAAGGTGCCCCGGATTGGGTTGCCGACTGGACGGGGCAACGCTGCGACTCCAAGGACCCCTTCGTCGCCGGAGACGAGTACATCGCGTGGCTGATGAGCCGAGGCCGCGACGCCCGGCGCAAGCGCCTGATCGCCTCCGACGGTCTGGATGTCGATGACATCCTTGCACTCGATGCCTACTTCAAGGGCCGCATCCGCTTCAGCGCAGGCTGGGGAACCCTGCTGACCAACGACTTCCGAGGCTGTCACCCGCGCGGCGAACACGATTTCGAGCCCATCAGCCTGGTTTGCAAGGTGATGACTGTCGAGGGAAGGCCTGCGGTAAAGCTGAGCGACAATGCGAACAAGTCCACCGGGCCGGCCGCGGAGATAGAACGCTACCGCCGCGTCTTCGGCACCAGTGCGGTTCTCGGCGCCGAAGTCCTCGTCTGAGCCTTAATCAAGCGATGGAATGTCGCCGGATATACTCGGTTTCATGTCCAAGATTGCTCGTGTGATTCGTTTTGTCGTGGCCTCTGCCCTGGTGCCGTGGATATCCGTTCAGCCTTCCTTCGCCTGGGGAGGCGACGGTCACAAGATGATTAATCGTCTGGCCGCGGCCAATCTCCCCAAAGATGTTCCGGCGTTCCTGCGCAACGGCAACGCACTCGACACCATGGCATATCTTGGACCCGAGCCGGATCGCTGGCGCAACCGCGCCGAGCCGGAGTTGGGCGACGCGCAGGCTCCCGAGCACTTCATTGATTTCGAGGAGGCGGATCTCATCGGAACGCTCCCCAAAAAGCGCTACGACTATATTCGCGCGCTCATCCAGGCGCAGAAAGCGCATCCCGATCTCCAGCTGACGCCGGAGAAGGTAGGGTTGCAACCTTATGTAACCGAAGAGGTCTGGCAGCGGCTCAAGGCGGGCTTGCGAGAGTACCGTCACCTGCTGGCGGCGGGAGAAGATACCAAACCTGCTGAGACGGCTGTTCTCTTCTACGCGGGCTGGCTCGGCCATTATGTAGCCGATGGATCTCAGCCTCTGCATGTCACTTCGCAGTACAACGGCTGGAACGGGCCGAACCCTCACGGCTACACCACCGAGCACAAGATTCACTGGCAGTTCGAATCTTCTTTTATTACTGCGAACATTAAATCTTCCGATGTTGCTCCTCTGGTGGAAGCGGCGCAGCCGAAGCTGCTCACTGACGAGTGGACGGACTATCTTGCCTACCTGCGACACTCGACCTCGCTGGTGGAGCAGACCTATCAACTGGAGAAGGCGGGCGGCTTCAAGGACGCTGGAACTCCCGAAGCCAAAGCCTTCACTGAAGAACGTCTTGCTGCAGGGGCAATCGAGCTCAGGGACATGATCTATACCGCCTGGGTCCGCAGCGGCGATCCCGTGGAAGAGTTCCACGGCAATTAACCACGAACCGGCGATGCTCCACGAAAGCGGATTGCTTCAGCCTTCGTTCTCGGCGGTGCGCCGTTGCAGCCGGGCCGACACCCGTCCGAGCAGTGGCGTAAGTGCTAGTGCGATCAGGGGCACCAGCACGGCGGCTATCACTGTCCATATCAGAAAGGCATGCCACTCCCAGCGCCAGATCCTGCGGACCAGAGCGATAGGATCTCGTCGCGCGGCCTCCAGCAGAACGCGCGCCGAGAAGGGAAGCGGCTCCGTATGGAAGACATAGCTTCCCAGCTGCAGAAAGGGAACCAGCAGAAGCAGTTGCAGTGGATAAATCACATGATTGGCCAGCTGCGAGGCGGCGATGTTCAGCCGCAGAAGTATCGCCACGGCGAAGCACAGCAGGGTCGTTGTGCCCAGCGCCGGATTGATCCCGATCAGTAACCCGACCGCGATGCTCCAGGCCAGCTGTCTGGGAGATGCTCCCCGGCGCAGCAGCGCAAGGATGGGAAGCACAATCCGGCGATAGAGGAAGCCCCGCCCGCTGGCCGGTTCCAGTGTCTCCGGCTGCTCGGCATCCCCGCCGGTATCTCCCTTGAGATTTCGAGGGTTATGATCCACGCCTCTCAGGATAGACTGCGCTACAGGGGGATTGGGACGGGTGAGCTTCTTTCGGTCGGTAGGGCGAAGCATTTGGCTTGCGGGATACTTCGTGCGGTTCGGCACGGAACTGCTGGTCCGACAGCCATCGACACGGCAGGCCCGGGCCGAATGGCTGCACCGCTTTGCCTCCACGGCGCTTCACGGAATGGGGATCGAGGTCGAGGTCAGTGGGGCCTTCCCGGAACACGGAGCCGTCATCTCGAACCATCTCAGCTACCTCGACATCATCGTCTACGCCTCACTTCACCCTTGTGTCTTCGTCTCCAAGGCCGAGGTCGCTGAATACCCCGTCCTGGGCTGGATGACGACCATGGCAGGAACCGTCTACGTTGCTCGAGGTCATGGAGGCTCGGCTCTGAAGGCCCGTTCCGGCCTGGAGGCAGCGCTCGACGCCAACCTGCCCGTCGTCTTCTTCCCCGAGGGGACGACCTCCAACGGAGACGGGTTGCTGAAGTTCCACAGCGGCCTCCTCTCCCAGGCGCGGGCTGTGGACGCTCCTATCACTCCAGGTCATATCTGCTATCACCTCGGTCAGGAGAATGGAGACGCGACGGTATCGGACAACGTCTGTTACTGGGGCGACAACGTCGTCCTCTTGCCGCATATCTTTCATTTGCTGGGGTTAAAGGGCATCCGGGCCGAGGTGCGCTTCGCCGGGGAGCCCATTGTCTTCTCCGGCGATGCCGAGCACCGCAAGCGCGCCGCCAAGGAGGCCTGGGTCGCCGTGGCGGAACTGGGGCAGATCCAGAGGGGTACCGAAACGGTGCACCATTTTTGATTCAACGAATCTTCATTTGGCGTGAACATTCTGTAACAAAACTCGACGCAGACTGACCACAAGCACTCATCCCGGGCACCAAGGAGAGTCGATGGTCAGTGTCAAGGAAGTACCCTCTGTAGT
>Ga0193743_1002296_pt1 | contig 13654 bp, 18 predicted proteins | sample L2c2metaG_FD_143038 | JGI IMG/M metagenome (GOLD analysis project Ga0193743, IMG submission 143038) | Soil microbial communities from a riparian zone of the East river system, Colorado, United States - L2c2 | ecosystem: Environmental > Terrestrial > Soil > Riparian zone | place: USA: East River... | reverse complement strand
TACCACCAAAACAACCTGCATTCTTATCATTGTCATTACCAACCAACACCATGTGCTTTCTACCGCAGCACAACCACAGCCCCACCATGCTCCACACACGTTCCATGTTCCAGGCCAATCACATTGCGCATGCACCAGTCTCGAGGTCATGAGTTGCGGACACCACAAGGACCTGCGAAGATTTATGTCGGCATCCTTCGGCACCATCCAGAATACGAGTCTCCTTGTTATATGTTCATTCTACTACCATATGCTCTTCACGATAACTCCTTATATGTTTATGTTTTGTCTCTATATAAATACTCCAGTTTGTTGTATGTATTTTGCTAGTTCAAATATCAACTTAGCAACCTACTTCTCCTTAACTCGCTCTTGTCTTCTTAAGCTTCTTCTCGGCTTGATCCCAGACTCTCCTACTCTGTCTGGACCTCTGAAATTCAAGGCATCCAGCAAGAGAGCGGCGCAACCTACAAGTTGAAGCCAATGCCTCGCACGACTTCGGACCCGACATCTCCGTCCAAATTCCGAGCTTAACACTAACTCAAGACAGAGTGCACTCACAGACGGCTCCGATAGCGGAGTCTGACAGACATGTGACATAGCTACCTTCTGCATTCTTATCACTTTTTTCATCATTCTACTATTTTGACTCCAATTTTTAGTATATAGACAAGCACCCCACCTTAGCAGGACTCCATCCTTTTCTTTTAGGATCCTCTGCTAGATCTCAACTAAGTCACAGCCACAGTTGCCCTAACAGAGGGGATAAAGCCCAGGATTTAAACAATAGCCAACTCCCAAGACATTTCACCTCCTGAAACAGCATCCACTAAATGAATAGTGCTGGAACAGGTGTAGTCCAGAGAGATGTCATCGAAGTGAGAGGTCTGAGATGGTGAAGAGTCAGCAAAGGTGTTCACTATGACAGGAGAGTGTGAGTCAAAGAGAAAGGAAAAAAAGAGGTGAAACATAATATAAGGAAAAGAAAGGAAGAGGCAGATTCAATGAGCAGAGACCTTTAAAAAGGCTCCCTACCCTCGGAATCCACCTTTACATTGAGTTTTGCCTGGTTATAACCAATTTTTCATTTTTTTGGTCCTTACCAGTCAGGACTAGGGAACTGCATGGGTCACTGGTATGGGTAGCAATGGATATGGGTACAGGTATAGATTCCCTACCCATGAGCTTCAAAATGAGCCAGAAATTATCCAAAATGGTTGATTATTGAGTGATTTATGATCAAAACCACAATCTAAGATTGTTTTGACATAACTCAGTCAATTTTTGACTGTAGCCAGTCTTGGTCAGTTATTTGCAGCCTGGTTAGGTTATTTTTGGTCTGGGAACAAAGGCTAACCAAGTCTCAGACTCTCAGCAAGGGGTATGCAGCGGCAAAGTCCAAAACACCATCTAGTTGTGGGAACTCTTGCCTTATATAGTAACTTTTTTTTTGGGGGGGAAGGGGTCCAAGCCCTTTTTCAGATTTTTGAAAAATGATCCTCTCACTCCAAAACATCTGGAAAATCTAAAAAAATTGGGGGTCAGTTTTTTTCACACACTTCAAGGTCTGCCTTCTCATGGAGAGGATAGTGTTATAGATTTTTTTCCTCCGTACCCTTGAGTCTCAGTCTCAGTTGGAGCCTCTGGGCACCAAATAACTGGATCTAACTGGACTTTTAATTATATTTTAAACATTTGTTTACTTTAGACTAACCACTGTGCTGGTCCCTCACAGCTGTCTCAGCCGCGCACCTTACTGCACGTTCCTCACAGGTGGTCTGACCGGTGGTTACTTTGTCATATGTCACTATAGGTTTCACTTTTCTGTAAAATATAGCTCACCCGGGTGCAAGAGGGGTCTCTCAACCCTCCGTTTCTTGTATCCTGGGTGAGCTATTCAATGTTTTTCTTATCTCGGTTGTTTTTTCACCATCTGTTTCTTGTATATTAGTTCCTAGTTTTTTCTGTAACTTCCATTTCAGGGGGTATTGCTGGTTGTCAGAATGCCCCCGTTTTTGGCTAATCGGCTCCCTCTTCGCTCCGAGCAAGTGGTTAGGTACTATTCAGGACATACAGTAGGTAGTGCTGCCACTTGGAATCCTCACCAGTCATTACATGATCAATGATTCAGTGAAGACATTCACTGATATAACACCTGGTACTTACAGTTGCTACACTGGAAGCCGCAAGCTTTGGTTAATTGAAAAGTTATTTTTGGTAGTTCACAAGTCTAAACAATTACGGGCGAAAAACATTTAGCCTACCATCCCAACCACAACTCGCTAAGGCACCTTCTTCATAAAGCGACCAGCTACACCCAACAACAAATTCTGTATGAGCATCATGAATATGAAGAAGTGAGGGCCGCCCTGGAGCCGGTGTTATTGTCCAGCTAAAAAGAAAGCAAAATCAGGAAACAGAGATATCTTAAGTAGAGATTTTATGCGGATGCTTACACTCTGCAGGTCATGTCGTAACTTGCAGTAGCGAGTACGTCAGGACGATGAGGACTCCACCGAACTTTCCTGACAGCATATTCGTGTCCTGGCAACTGGGTTTCACAGATCCCACCGACCTGACCAACTTCACCTATCTTGATCATACGACAGTCCCAAACTTTCACAAGCTTGTCAACACCTGCACTAGCGAGCACCATCGGACGATACTTGTTCCAATCTACAGATAGCACTTCTGTCGTTGAAGCAGGGATGGTTAACACGGCAGCTGAAATAGGATTTGTAAAAGTGTTGGTATTAGGTCCCGTATTCAGATAGGAAGGTGCGCGAAGATCGAATACTTTCACAGTTCCGTCTGTTGAACAGGAACTAAGAATATCTGGTTGATGGGGAGAAAACATGGCTTGGTAAACACAAGAATGGTGTGCATGCAGAGTCGTGACAGAACGCGGTCGATCGGGGTTCCACTAAGGCCTCTTAGATATGACATAGTCCTGGGGGGTACAGACAACTCCCTGCTCACCAATTTTATTGTCCCATCCCAGGATGAAGAAGCAAATGTGTCTTTCTTCAAGTTTGACCAATCCACTGAAAACACTTCGCGAGTGTGTTCCTGCCAAGCACGGATGGGTGAATCCTGGATGGGTATATGAATAAATCCACCAGAGACAAATGAGAACCTCGAAAATACGTTTAGCATGACATCCCATAGTCGTATTGATCCGTCACCCGAGGCGGTAACAAGCTGATTTTCGTGGATTTCGGACCATGCTAGATCATAAAGACCATCCTGTGTTTCATACCTGACGCCTTGAACAATTATGTGGTAGATGGAAGAAGGTGCCGCACTGTTTGTCGATGTTCAGTCTTGGGGGACCACCGGGACCTGGATTAATAGAGACAATGTGCAATCGGCCGTTACCCACAAGACCAAAGTTGGCTGCAGATGCAAGAGCCAGACGAGTTGTGTGAAATGGCGACCAGGCTACAGAATAATGAGAAAACCCAGGTGTTTGAAGCCCTCCAGGTTGTGAAGCAGGGTTCATGTGTGTCAGTGAGTGTTCAAGAAAGAGTATGCTCGGGGTTTACATACTTAAATAGATAACCGGTCTTTTACGCCTACTTTTAACACCCAACAGTCACATGCGAGTGTCGGTTCCTGGCATTCCTCAAGCCATTCTCAACGCAAAACCCTCTTTATCAATCTCTCTTGCAGAGGCAACGGAAATACTCGCTGACTTTATCAAGTCGGGTAATATCGCTGTTTTGACTGGTGCAGGGGTGAGCGTTGATTCAGGCATTCGGGCATATCGAGGCGAAGATGGACGGTATATGAATCCAGATTACAAGTGCTTATTTCAAATCGCGCTATTGTCTATATCGCTGGCTGATCTGTCATTTGAAGACCTATATTCTATCATGAACTTGTAGGTCTGACTGAGAAAAATCGGGTGTTCAGGTAAGATAAAAGCGCCTTTTGATTCCATGATTAATTCACTCGTTGTTAATTTTTAGACAAAGATACTGGTGAATAGCATCCTAGATACTGTTTTACTGGCAGCCTTAAGACATACCTAGGCTTCGCTCATATCTCGGATATCCGGCGGTTCGCGATGCACTTCCAAATACCACACATTTCGCTCTCGCCGCTTTGCAGCACACCTCTTATATTTCAAGCATTATTACACAGGTGAACAACATACTTTCATACCTTTCAACTGGCCTCGTCCGTCTTATAAATCTTAAGAATGTGGATGGCCTACATCAAAAGAGCCTCCGAAGTGCAGCGTTATCGCATTGGAGTGACAAGCGAATCCAACAAAATATACTAGAATTGCATGGCACCCTCCACGTATAAACATTTTCTCCTCCATATTCGAAATTAGTTTTTGACCTCTATCAAATTTCAAGCGAGTGCACTGCAGTCGTGGTCATACAGTAGACCGAGAGTCCTTCCAGGCCTGGCTTTCCGCAGCAAATCCAAAATGGCACCAGTACGCTAAGGGGCTGGAACGGACGGGAGCCCAGCCAAGGACTAATCCCGATGGAGATGTAAGTACTACCGAAGTAAATCTGTATCATAATAAACTCATCATGTTATAACTGGATGCTTAGGTTGCCATAGAGCATCTAAGCCTTGCATACAACGATTTCGTGGTCCCAGACTGCCCCTCCTGCATGACAGAGAACCATAGTAACTCAGTGGTATGTTTCCGAGTCAATTGGCATCAAGAAAGGAAATTTGAACTTTCTGGTTCTTCGAGTCAGCACAAACCTGAAGTAGTTTTCTTCGGAGAGTCCATCTCAAAATCAACAAAAGACAGATCGTAAGATTTTCTTTGTTAGATTGTGGTAAGTAGTGTTTAGGAATTTCCTATCTAATTTCCCGTTCGTTCGTGCTTAGATATCAGGAGATCAATAACTGTGACAAACTTCTGCTTATGGGCACTACTCTGGCAACATATTCAGCTTTCAGGTTGGTCCAATTCATTTATTTCCTAAATTCGGTATTGAGCATTGAATCACTGACAGCCATTCTTATCAGACTAGTTAAACATGCCATTGAATTGAAAAAACCGGTGGTGTTATTGAACATCGGTCCTACTCGCGCCGACGGCCTTCCAGGTCTAGTCAAACTAGACGTTCGAAGTGGTACAATACTTAGAGATGTGACGAGAGCTGTGATGTATAGATTTCAAACCTATATCGTGTCATCGGAGGCTCATTTATTTTCGTCAACATACAGTGGTACTCGAGCGCAAGATGATCCTTTGGTTGCCAAAATGTTACTGAGCGGTATTGAGAACCCGCCATCGTGCGATGACCAAGGCCGCCATCCGAGGGCCGCAGGTTGAGCCGCGTGTTATGACTAACATATACAATGGTAATATAAATCGTAGCTGAATGGCGTCTAAATACATGGTAGTGAAGGTGTGGTGGTATCTATAGTACAAAGAACGGTATCGTACACGAAGCAGAGAGCAAGACGAAAGCAACTTCAATATTATTGAACAGAATAAAAGCCCAGACTGAGTATGGTAACATCAAAGTTGAGAAACAAAAGACAGGGAAGCCCGAAGAAATATATCGGATGGTATTTCAAAGGAATCTGGGGAATCTTCATCCATGTCATCGTCGTAATTGTCATCGTCACCAACAGGGAACCGTGGGGGTTTTAATTGTGACCAGGACCAATCTCGCCATCGTCCAACAGACTGAACTGAGGCAGGAGGTTGAGCACAATCAGGATGAGAACGACGTATATAATCGTTGAACATGATGTCTAAAGACGAATAGGTATATGAAAACTCTTGCTTTGGAGGTGCAAAAGATGTCGAAGGTGTAGTAGGCGAGTTTGCAAGCTTCCCGGAGCGATCAGAAACACAGTCATCGTCATAGCCTGAAATTAGAGGTGGTGTATGCGTCAGGCTGCCATGCCTTGATGCGCTCAGGGGAGGAGTCAAAGATTTTTTCTGAGGGAGGGGAGAAAGGAATAATCAAATAACAGTTAGCATGATCAATCAACGTGATGATGACATACGAAGGTGGAGGTTTTGTTCATAGCTTTCACCTTTCTTTTATGTGCTTTCATACATCTCGTGCGATGGTTACGCCAATGAAAAGGATCGTAAGCACTCTTTGATGAAAGTTTAATCTTCCTCTTACACTGCCTACATTCGACAGATGAAGGGCTGAGTACTAGAGCCAGAGGATCCTCCTTGAGATATCTCTCTCTCGCTGTTTCAGAGGTACTCTGAGTTGGGTCTATGGTAGGAGTGCTGTGGAGTATGAGCGTGGCACAAATAATGTATCATTCAGTTACTGACTCGGGGGAAGCAAGTAGTTGGTCATTTTTACCATCTTGCTGTTCCTCTAGATGCTCACTTCATATTAGACATACGATGGTTCTAGTCATTGCTATTGACTCTAATAATTTGAAGGACTCACAGGGGAGGGGAAGGTAAGAGGGGGAAATTTGAAGCGAAGCACTGCAACAAGGCGTCCCTCCGTTAAATATTGAAGTTGAACTAGCAAAAAAAACATGGTAATACCTCCTTGTCACCTGGATCTATGCATTTCTGCCTGTAAGAGTAGTATGAGTACTATGTATGTCTCGAAAAAGAAAAACTTAAACTTACTTGTGGGCGGGATATGTGGGACCTTCCGAGTCCATGGGGCCGGTAGAAATAAGGCAGAAGGTTAAGGGGGGTCAGGGGCATGGAGATTGTTCAAGCGGAGAGGCTAGAATCCCTGCAAAGTCTAATTAAACGGCAACGTCCGTTTGTCAACCTTGAAATTTGGCCCCGCACTGACCGCCCATGGCAAACTGAACCGAGTCGATGGAGCTGTGGGTCCTTATCGATCGATGAAGTGTATTTTTGGCCGTGGGTCTGGCTGGAGAAATCGGTTCAAACACAGATTTGCGAAACGAATGCAAAGGGCATAGATTGGGATAGATGATTGACACAAGATGTTACAATAAAAGATTACAAGGGAAGAGGAATTTACGACCCGTTCTTTAAACTCTCCCTGAAACCTCGAGCAAAAGAATGGAACGGAAGTAAAAACCACCCCAAAGGACTGGGTGCTTCCGTCTCAGGCGACACATATGATTCCGTTCTTGGGCGGACGGTGGGTCTCTTGGTGTCTTCAACAGTCGCTTCAGGTTCATCACGATTACGTTTGAGGCTTTGCGAAGTGCCCGAAGGAATAGATTCCGGAGCAATGAGGGTGTTTTCTGTGGAAGCAGGAGAAGGAGGGGTTCGTGAAAACTGGCGGGGAAAAGTAATAGAATTGACACTTTCGCTCCTCGCTATCGGCACCGATCTCCAAGATAATCAATTACAATTGGTATGTAGGGTGTTAAGGACAGCTCACCTGGTGCATTGCGACTTGTGTTCATCCCAGCTTGTGAGATTGAAATCGCCTTCCCCTTGGAGTGCAACATTCACGCCACAGAATGTGCATTCAATTCTGCGTGCATCAAACGATTTGGCTTGGGGATCATTGACAACAAGCAGCTTTCTCTTAGCCGCTGCAACGCGATTGCTTGGCCTATCAAATAATGAGCAAATAACAAGAACACAGTAAAGTGAGTAGATGTACACAATATCGGAACATCTCGACTTGTGCTTGACCCATTTTTCAGTTGAAAACGCTTGCTTGTCAGAAAGAATAATCCAGGTCTGACATTTGCGGCAGCGGACGCGACCTTCTTCCACAGTTTCTGCCTGTTTATCGGATTCTAGATAGGCCTTTCTTTCTGCCACGGTTTGACGCCGAGCAACATAACTTTCTGGGATAGGCGATGCAGCAACGAAAGGTGTGTCAAGTGCAGCCCCTTCCTCAACAGCTTTTTCCGTCGTAGGGGACGCTCTATGAAATCCACCGTCAAGTCAAGGCGTGAAATATTTATCGTGAATATGTAGAACTTACCCTCCGGTCTGCGCTTGTTTCTGATCACACCTCGCTCGGTGGATTTCCCAAGGGCGAACGGTGTAAGTCTGCTTACGGCCGAGATTGACAGATTTGCCGCATCGGAGGCATTGGATATGATGAGGTTCCATCTTCCCACATTCTGGTTGATTCTGGAAGTATTCAATACGTTCTGCCTCGTTACGTCGAATTTTGACGCTAATCGAGGAATCAGCAACTGAGACGTTGTCATCGTCCTCAGCCGTGACAGATTTCCTGCAGCAAATATTAAATTGGTGATTCATCATAGGTAGGAAACGAAAAAGAAACATACGCTTTAGATTGGGGTTTCCGTGCAGACAATGGCTTCTTAGTTGTCGAAGATGCATCCCCACTTGGCTCAGCGAAACGATTCATCGAGCTAATTGATGAAGCTGATCGAACGTGGGTAGCCTTTTTGACTTTCAAAAGCTCCCTCGTTTTAGTTGGCTCGTTTGCGTCGTGACGAGGGCGTTTGGGAGAGGGTCCGGGGAGACTTTGAAGGGGATATAAGAACGGATCTCGGCGGCCTAAGTATGGTTGGAAACCGTACCTAACTTCGACCTTTTTCGGTCCTTTGCTTGTAGTCGACTAGAATTTGGGCATTAGGAATAACAAAGAAAAAAGTGGTCATAGATAGAGAGCAATACCTCAGTGCTAGGGCTGGCCGAGTTAACAGTAGTCGTCATCGGGGGGGTGTTGTGTTTAGATATAAAGCTCGTGTCGGTATCAGAGCTAAGTCGGTATGGCTAAGGGGTTGGATTTGACAAAAAGAATAGAACAGGGACAAACTCGACTTGTTGATAGGAAAGAGTCCTTTTTCTCTTGGATGATTTATAAGTAAACTTGACCAGCAACTAAGTTAACATTGACAACCAGCGGCCCCACCTTTTTCCTTTCGAGGTATGTGACTTTACAAACTGGTGTTCCAGCAAGTGGCCTGCCACAATGATTAAGTTGAGTCATTGTTCCGGAGCCCTGTTTTTAAAATTACCTTTCTGGGGATGATAATGGACTTTCCATGATTAAAAAACTTGTAAAGAACGTGTTTCAACAGAATTAGAGAATGTTGTGATGGATGGCTTGGAACAGTGGAAGATCAACACCAAATTTATTGTCCGACAAGTTATGACAAACAACGTTTATTTGTACTTCGCGGGGATTCTACTTATTATGAAGGTACTTATGTATGGTATTCGCTAATTATCAGGTAAAAAGGTACGACTGTTGGATGCCATCGCATGCGGATATCGACCAAGATCGGGATCCATGGAATGGTAATAGTTGGTTTGAGAATCTGGGGCGTGAGGGATAAACGTTAACAACGAATTGTGCATTGCGGGGATATCCGGCTGGCCCGAAATTTCCATTTGTTGAGGCTGGAAGTAGTATTGATGCTGCTGCTGCTGCTGCTCATGATGATGATGGTGTCTCGTTAGGGGGTACATTTGGGACGGAGGGGGAGGCAGTGTCGCATGATATTGTTGTTCAGGTACTTGCGCCATTCTTGTTGTCGCGGCTGAGAAAGATGAGGATGGATGATCCGTGGCTGCGTCTTGGATCACGGCATCTGTCAAGCGAAAATTTTGGAATTTCTGTTCGAGCAGAACCGTTGTATGAATGATAGCTTACCTTTACTTAGATCATGTTTACGGTGGGCGCAGCCAGCTACTCTACCATCGTTTGAACATGCTTTGCATGCACGTTCGATGCACTCGCAGTTTTTCCTGACACAAGAAGCACAAGGTCTGTGTAGTATAATAAAAATGAGATGAAATGTCGATGCAAGAAAGATGCATGCAGCCTTGCCTTACACCATCGCACCGGATTTTATCGCGTCTAAAAAAAGGATTAGTGCGAACATGAATAAGTGTATATCTCAACGCATAAGTAATACCTGCAGTTCATGCACGCCTGTAACCAATAGTGCTTAGGAACTATGGTCAAATTGACTGACCAAAGGGAAACTTACCGCCTTCACTCGCGTCCCATGTCCTCTCCCCTTCCTGGGAACAAGAACGCAAGGTTTGTGACTCTCCACGCAATACTTACATGGTCGGGAGTCTTCACAACGTCTGTTACCCTCTCTACAACCTTCGCAACGCAGCTTGACGAGTTTCGGACCGCGTCCAACATGTACGCACTCTTCCGAGCGCGCGATGCACCGCGAGCACGGACGCTGATCATCGCACTGACAAGAAGGAGCAATATCATCGAATCTAAGCCGAGCGATTCTATTGACAAGCGTTCAAATCCGGGTAGCACCTTTTTGTTATCTCGTCGGCAGCTCGAACAAGCTAGTTTGGCTCGATCGGTACCTCCACGCACAGATCGAGAGGGGACAGGGGACGTGGATGAACGTAAACTGGACATGCTGGTTTCATCACGGCACTCCAGTTGCATCATCCTACACCGTCGACAGGGTTTGCCGTCTTCACATCGTACACGAGCGTGTCGACAAGGTTCGCAGCCATCTTTACACTGTTCTGCACTGTATCCTTTCTTCGCACATCCGCCACAAGGTCTAGAGAAGTTTAACAAATAGTCATCGATTACGGTCTGCAAACGAACCTTGCACCATCGCATCGAATCTTATCACGTCTGTATCCTTGTAAGCGGCAGTTTCAGGTTTCAAGTGGCCATTATGGAAAACGTACCTGCAACTTGCACAAGCCTATAACTCACGACCATTACGTCAACTAAAGCTCAATCTCGCTGATGAAAGAACAGACCTTGGAAGCTCTCCTGGGCCATCCTGACGTATTGTTGTCGGAAATCGGGATTGAACCTGGGGAACTCATGCAGATAAGACCTGGTCGACGTCTACTAAAGAGATGTTAGAGCTTATGTAAGGCGCTAAAGTCCACAGTTTAAATATATGTAAAGAGGTTTACAGTTTAAAGAAAGATGTTTATGCACTAAAGTGGATGTATAGATAAAGCCCTCAAAATGTAGCTAACGTCCGAAGCATAATGGCATCTGAAGCTTCCAGGTCCATCACTGGTAAACAGCGATATAGTTAATGTGCCACTTCGCGGCTAAAATGAATAGTTGTTGAGCATCAATACAATATCTATCCAGAGTCGAGGCTCACTATTGAAGTTTGTTGAGTTTGCCACAGCGTCCGCACAGGTTCCAGGACACCCAGAATTTGCATATGCTGAGCCAGCATAATCTCCACACAGAGAGATATCCAGGATCAAAGAATGATTGAAGAAATGAGACTTCATATCGCAAGAATGGGAAGGGAAGATAGCAGCAGGAGTACCCCATGTCGAGGGGTTAGGTTTCTTTGCAGTGATGTCTGCGGGAATAGAATCTCTGAAGAAACGCCACATAGTAACCCCAGCATCGTTCCACAGATGGGCGAATACGCCTCCTTGGGCGAGGTTGAAACCTTTCCCGTAGGTTCGATGGTCGGTGTCGATATATGCACAGCCACTATTAGCGCCGGGAGAGCTCGTACATGTAGTACCAAGCAACTTGGCCAGGTACGTATCTTCGGAGACTTTGGGCAAAATGCAATCTGCAGAGGCATGGAGGGTGTATTGGTTCGTAAGTTGATTGTGAACACCTTCGATGATGTCGATCTCCCCTAGCGGAGTTATTCAGAGGAAATGAAAATTTTCAAGCCATGTTGCGTACCTCCACCTGGCCAACCAGGGCCAACAGACCAGTACGCAGGCCATGTACCACATCCATGAGGCATTGCCTTGAAGTCAGCAATGAAAAGACCACGATTGTATGTTTTCTTCGAGCTAATGCGGATACTATACATAGAGGATTATTGGATCTCGTACGTTGATATAGGGCGACGATCTCATAACTCACGAATCACGATTGCCACCTGATGACACATGGGAGAAGTCATCGACAGCTAAGACGGTCGTATTATCAGCTTGAACAACAGCAAGTTTTTTTTTAATAGCATTTTCTTTGGTTTGGTAGTTAACATTTCCATTGGTGGGATCGCGAGAGGAGAAAAACTCCCAACCACTGTAGCCGGTTGAGTGGTATGCAAGGATATACCGATCTGACCACATACTTTAGGAAAGATTGACCTTCATAGAGATCATGCAAAGTGTACGTAGTGCCAGAGCCGTTCTGGGTCGGTACGCGTTTGGCGTGTCGAGACCGCAAAATAGACGCTTCATGAAACTTGCCAGCAAGTCCGCCCAGAGCCTGAGGGAGTAACGAAAGCAAAAAAGGCAGAGCCCAAAGCATCACACCACGATAGGAGAGGAGAAGAAAAGAGCGGAAGGTATTAGGGAGGGGAGAATCAAAGGTCCTTCAGCACGTACCACTGTTGTGGTTTAAATGGTCCTAGGGGCGATGGATCGGGGGGTTGAGACTGCAGACCATTGTACGTAACGGTAACCAAGAATTGGCCTCCAATTGTGTGGTCGTCATTGTACATATGTAGCAGCACTAGTGCTTAACTATGACTAAGGTTCAACGTTCAACGTTCAGGCCTCAGGCCTCAGGCCGTTCAGGTTTTTTCCCCTTGAATAATGGGCTTTCAAAGGTTCAATACATGTCCGAATGCATGGCTTTGTTGTTCTGATAACCTGTAACGAGAAAAGTGCTGCATCGGTAGAGTTTGAATGAGCAACCTTTTTTTTGCGCCCAAGTTTGGAACCGTCCATTAATATTTGTTCTTTGAGCCGGTGGTCCTTTGTAGTACTTTTATTGTCTTTTGTCATTCTTTCTGACTTCACTTGACTTCAAGCCCAGTGAAAATCGGACCTAATAAAATCGAATTGATCCGAAGAAAATCGAAGCAAATCGAAGAAAGTGTGTCAAAAATAAAATAAAATAGTTTTGCTTCGAATTGTTGCTTACAAAGCTGTAACAATGCATGCACAACGTTGCGTGCAGCGCACATGTATGTGGGCATGTGCCGTTGAATTTTTTTTAGTCTAAGTTCTGTTCGTCAACGTATGCATCAACGCATGCACGTGTGCACACAACGACACCTGTGACGTGTCCGCCTCGTCTACTACCAGCGGACTTCATAATATTTCTTTCCTTTCTACATCCATCATCGACTCCATCCTTCTCCCTTCTCTTGTCCACCTTTCGTCGGACAACCCCAGCCCAAGCTCACTCTTGTCAATCATAGGTGCATTCAATTAGATGGTCTCCAGCTCAGGCTCATTTCTCTTTTTCCTACTGTTATCTTTTTACTAAATAGAGCTTTTCTTGGTTTCTAGGATTTCTGGTTTCAACTTCTCTCCTTCTACTCCTCTCCGGGACGGACTGGTACTACCGGGTGGATTTGGGTTGGATTTGGGAGTTATGGTAGTCATCCTAGTCTACATTGATATGCAGTAGTCTATGTAGTTTTATTTTTTCTAATAAAATTGAGTTTCCATACCGAATGCAAACCTGTAAGGGAATGCATATATATGTGCAACATTTAGATTTAATTATATGACATTCAATTATATTCGAGCTTATTCGAGCTTATTCGGTTTATAAATATTCAACATCGAATAAAATCTAAGAAAGTGTGTCATTTTGCGAATGCCACAGAATTAGACCGAATAAAATCGAAGGGTACTATTTTACTCGATTTTACTCGATCTAATTCGGACCGATTTTCACTGGGATTCAAGCCCAGTGAAAACGGGATCGGACCTGGTCTGGGGTTTCCCGGCCAGATCTGGGAGAGTTATGGCGAGGTCCGAAATTTTCTGTAAGCGGATTAGGCCGGTAAAGGTCAGATGAACCCAAATCACATC
>Ga0193743_1002295_pt1 | contig 13655 bp, 19 predicted proteins | sample L2c2metaG_FD_143038 | JGI IMG/M metagenome (GOLD analysis project Ga0193743, IMG submission 143038) | Soil microbial communities from a riparian zone of the East river system, Colorado, United States - L2c2 | ecosystem: Environmental > Terrestrial > Soil > Riparian zone | place: USA: East River... | reverse complement strand
GTAGCTAAATAACCTGTACTCTTTAGCTTGTCTTTAATAACTTGTTAATAACGATAGTGCTTGATTGGCATTTATCCATTCTCAAACCTGTGGATACTTGACTGGACGTCTTCCAGTTGATATTCATGGGCTCAGCTAGCTCCTTGGACAGATGCTTGGGCATTATCAGATACTGACTGTATCCGATCACGTCTGTAAAGACTGAATCGGTCGAAGTCGTAACAGCAAGTCCAGCATTTTAAAAACTTAGCAAAATGTCAATCACCTTTCCAGTTAAAATTTCCATTTTCCTGGAAAGGGAGTTTGCAGGTTGTCAAATATAATATCTCTATGTATATAATTCCTACAGCTTGTCCAATATTATATATTAAAATTAATTTTATATGACGCTTTCTATTTAAAATATTCAATTTGCTACAGGACACACATGTTAAGCTTGGAATTTGGATGGAGATGTCGGGTCCAAAGTCAGGCGAGGCATTGGCTTCAACTTGTAGGTTGCACCGCTCTCTTGATGGATGCCTCAAATTTTGGAGGTCCGGACGGAGTAGGAGAGTCCGGAGTTGAGCCGAGAAGAAGCTTAAGGCAGACAAGAGTGAGTTAAGAGAAGTAGGTTGCTAAGTTGATATTCGAACTAGCAAAATACATACTACAACTTGAGTATTTATACAGATAAGGACATGAACATATAAGGAGATAGTTAGGAGAGCATATGGTTGTAGAATGGAACATATAACGAAAAGACTCGTACTCCAAAGGGTGCCAAAGGATGCTGACTCAAATCCTTGCAAGTCCTTGTGGCAACCAAGACCCATGACCTCGAGAACTGGTGCATGTGTGATATGATTGGCCTAAGACATGGAACATGTGTGGAGTGTGATGGGGCTCTGGTTGTGCTGCGGTCGAGTAGCACATGGTGCTGGTTGGTAATGGCAATGATAAGAATGCAGATTGTTGGTGGTATCGGAGTAGTGGATGAATTCCAACAGAGGTCCAATATAAGTCTGACGAGGGTGGCTGGTGGTAAAGGTGGCACTGAACAATGGTGAGGTGGCCATCATCGGAGACTCTGTCAGAGCCATCCTTTGATTGTTCTTCTGAACGAATGTGACCAAGCATGGACCATGACAACATGTTAAAATCAGTGTTTAATCTTGAGCCTCCCAAAGTGTGATGCTCAGAGTCCAAAAGTCAATGACAAACACAAATGTGTATGGAGAACAGATACTATCACAATCACTCTGATACTGTAAGAGTACTAAATTAATGAATCAGGATGAGAGTATACATGGAAGCAATGAGTTGCAGCAGGCTGATCCTGGTAGCCTGCACTGCTGGCACTGGGTGGTGTTTCCCCCAGAAAAACCCATTTTGAGACAGGTTTTGTGATTTCCAAAGGGTTTTCCCAACAGAAACACTTTTTTGGAACAAAGGCACTTTTTGTGTTTCCATGGGAAAACCCTTTGGAAATCACAAAAACCTGTCTCAAAATGGGTTTTACGGGGGAACCACCACCCAGTGCCAGCAGTGCTGGTAGATCTCAAGCAGAGAGAGCCAGAACCTCAGCTGGCACCTCAAAGTGATGAGCAAGATCTTGTGCAGGACAATGCAAATGCTCCAGTACTTGCAACTCATGATGAGCTCAATGGGAAGATAATTTACAGACATGGGATGGTTATATTTTTCATTTTCTTGGTGTTGTAATACAAAGATGACCATGGATAAGGCTAGAGAGGTAGCCCAGGAAGAAGCTTGCTCTGTTCCACTTCCTCAGTAAGTGCATCCACATCAGGAAAATAGCAAGCTGCTAGGGTTGCTAAAGCCAGTACTTCCAGTGGTTTAGCTCCCCAGCATATGTGCTGGGCCTACCTTGACATGCCCTTCATCCAGCATGGGTGCTAGAGGGAGAAAAATTACTGGTACCAGTTCCCTAAGTTAGACCTCCATCGGAATTCACCTCCTACTCTGTCACCACCAGAAAACCATCATTCTTATCATTGCCATTGCCAACCAGCACCACATGCTATCCACCACAGCACACCTAGAGCACCACTAGCTCCACACACATTCCATGTCACAGGCCAATAATATTGTGCATGCACCAGTTCCTGAGGTCATGGGTTTCGGTCACCACAAGGACCTTCGAGGATTTGAGTCAGCACTCTTTGGCATCCTTTGGAGTATGAGCCTTTTTGTAATATGTTCCATTTCACTACCATATGCCTTCCTAAATAACTCCTTATATGTCCATATCTCTTTCTGTATAAATACTCAAGCTGTAGTATGTATTTTGCCAGTTTGAATATCAACTTAGCAACCCTATTCTCTTAACTCACTCTTGTCTGCCTTAAGCTTCTTCTCAGCCTAACTCTGGACTCTCCTACTCTGTCCAGAACTCCAAAATTCAAGGCAACCATCAAGAGAGTGGTGCAGCCCATAAGTTGAAGCCAACACCTCGCACGACTTTGGACCCAACATCTCCCCCCAAGCTTAACAGTTACCTTATGCAATCTTAATATTATCACTCTTTTCATCATTCTTCATTTTTTCATCATTCTGTTATTTTGACTCCGATTTTTGTATATAGACACGCACTCCACCTTAGCAGGACTCCATCCTTTCCTTTTAGGATCCTCTGCTAGGTGTGCTTTCCTGTCGTATTATGTTTAGGATCCCCTGCTAGATCTCAACTAAGTTGCAGCCGCAGTTGCCCTAACAGCAACACATCAATGATGTGGTGACAAAATATATTAGATTAATTAAAATTAAAAAAAAATACTTACCCCACACTGAACATCTACTTGCCAGGGTAGGGACTAGTGCAGCACCACCAGAGCACCCATGCCCATCCAAGTCCACCACAGGTCCCAAGTCAAAATGCCTGTCATGGTGATGATACACCAACTGCAACTGTTATATTGGTTCCAGCTCCTATTCCTTCTCCAAAGTCTGAAGATGAGGACAATGCCTATTCCAGGACACCTAAACAGCTTATACCTGATGATGGTAAGTTTAATATTTTATATAAATTCAAAATTAAATTCAATCTTTTTCAGATGTTGAAATCCACAGCCCTCCTCATTGTTAGGGGATGTTCCGCTTTGTCCAATGTTTCTTCTGATAAATGCTCCATCCCATCTGACATGGCTCTGTCATCTCCATACATTCCTCCTCATTGTTGCTAAATCAAGATGGAGTGCACTCACGGCTCCAATAGCAGAGTCCAATGGACACCTGATGTAGCTACCTTTTTCATTCTTATCACTTTTTTCACCATTCCTCATTTTTTCATCATTCTATTATTTCATCTGATTTTTAGTATATAGACATGCACCCCACCTTAGCAGGACTCCATCCTTTTCTTTTAGGATCCCCTGCTAGGTGCGCTTTCCTGTCGTATTATGTTTAGGATCCCCTGCTAGATCTCAACTAAGTTGCAGCCGCAGTTGCCCTGACACTCATCCTGAAGGCTCCTCTTGTGCTACTGGAGGAATTTTTCAGGGCAATGCAGTTGGCAGTATCTCACTTCATAGATATCTGGCCTATCTTAGATATATGAAGCAGGCAACCTTGTTGAAGAGACTGAGAAAGACCTAAGTGTTAGGGGACGCTCCGCTTTGTCCGACGTTTCCTCCAATATTTCTCCATCACCTCTGTACATCCCTCCTCATCGTCACTAGCCCAAGACGGAGTGCACTTGCAGCTCCGATATCGGAGTCCAATGGTCATGTGATGTAGCATTCCTATCACCTTTTCACCATTCTCTATCTTTTTCATCATTTTATTATTTGACTCCGTTTTTTGGTATGTAGACATGCATCCTACCTTAGCAGGGCTTTATCCTTTTCTTTTAGGATCCCCTGCTAGGTGCACTTTCCTGTCATATTTTATATGTTTTATATATTTAGGATCCCCTGCTAGATCTTGACTAAGTCGCTGCCGCAGTTGCCCTAACACTAAGTCAATCTGAATATGAGACTCACAGGCACAAGACTATTTAGCCTAAACCACACTACTGCTTACAAAATCCTACAAGCTCTGAAAATGAGGAACTATTCTGGAAGAAGACCAACCAAAGAAAACCTGAAAATTGTACTGCAAGAATCACATCAAAACTTCCAAATGACCTTAAAAGACAAAGATGTCTGGCTGGCAATTAGGTACTGAGATTGGCATTGAACTACAAAATCCTTCCTGTGGATGACAATGCATAATGCATACATGATAGGGCTCCAACCAGGAACAAAGTGAATGTAAACATTGCCTGAAACAGAAGCTATGGAACACAAAATGTCAATCCCCAGGCCAAAAGATGGTATGCACCTTAGCCAAAAATTTCTGGTAAAAAAAAAAGAGGAAAACACCTGAACCCAACACTTGGCACTATTCTTGCAAGCTCTGCTGTGACCATCAATAAGAGTGAAAAGAAATCAGATGTGGGTACAAATAGGCTGTACCACATTCTAACAGCTAAATCTGCATACTTGATATGGAAACTCAGATGTGAATGTGGTATCCAAAGAGACAATGCAGCAGTTACTATTAATGAAATAATAAACAGATGGATCAATTTAATGAATGTTAGATTGGATCTTGACAGAAAGCTAATGAATTCCAAATATAGAATGAAGGCCATACCAAATAGTCTAATTAAAGCCACCTGCAAAAGTGTTTTAAGAAATGAGGAGGCTCTCCCAGAAAATTGCATCATGCATGACAGGGTTTTAGTGGGTACTGACTTACAAGAAGATGATGGAAGAGGTCATCATCAACCCAGATAGCAGGCCTAAGACAGCCAAATAGTCTGAGTCCCACACTATGTGTGTAAATGTGTTTCCTCATGGTAGCTGATCCTATTTATGATTTATGCTTCTTATATTCTATGAGTTATAACCAAATTGAGGTCTTTTGTCCTTAAAAAACACTAGCAGGCTGGCAGTAATGACCATCTCATTACCATAAGGCTACTCCAAACACTCCACCAAAAACAAATAAAAAATAGAATAAAAACAGTACCTGCTGAACCACATGAGAGGTTCTGCTGAGCCACAAGGGAATAACACAAGCATACAGAGCAACAATCCCACTCTTACCAATAGCTCAGCAATGGTAATAAGTAGAGCCAGAGTTGTAAACATTATTATGGTTGATAGCAGGTGTGGACAAAGTAAAAAAAAAATTGGTATTGTGAAAATTGGTATTGTGAGGCATTGATATAAATTCTATATCATAGGAAAAAAGGGATTCAGTGAGTTATCTAGACTCCAGCCAGTTTTCTCAATATTGCAAATTCTGCTTTTCCTGTTGCTTTGCACAATGAATAAAAATTGGAAGTTGAATTTCTCAACAATGCAGCAGGCCTGAAGAATACAAATAGGTTAGTTTTTCTCATTATCACTAAATTGAAGGTGTGCAGCATACCAATCAAACTCAATGATTCTCCCCTGCTCAAGTAGCATCACCTGTTTCAGAATTTTTTACTTAGCCATTTGTGAAAGTTTCAAAAAATATCAACATGCTCACTCTATCATAATCTATCACTGTGCGAAGTCGATGGGCAATGGTTAAGATAGTGCTTTCTGCAAATTCACTAGCAAGTATTGAATTATTAATGGCACATATTCAGTAAGACAATCAGTCTTACTGTCGGATGGTCTTTCCAATTAGTTCATCAGTCACATAATCAACACTGTAAAGGCAACATTGAGCCCATAGATCATAGATAAATTAAAAGTGTTCAAACCTCGCAGTAGCCTTATTGTATATCATCGGGATCAGCGACAGTGGTCAGACATAAGATAAACAAATAGACATACCTCATCCATCACAAGAACTTTTGACTTCTTAAGGATAGCGCGAGCCATACATAGGAGCTGTTTTTCGCTGTGAGGAAGAACAACGAGGTCCAATGAGAAAGGAAGTCCAGAATTCTGATTAGTGAAATACTGACCCTGTTGAAAGGTTGTCACCTCCTTCAGATACAGATGAATCCAAGTCACGGAAAACATTGGCATTGACCATGTCAGATGCTTCGGCAGGGGTGTCTTTGGATGGGATGAGATGAACACGACGAAGTGCTTCATACTAGCATAAATAGTAAGTATCACAATTAAAACATTTTGGCATGTCACTGACAATCTCTTCATCTTGATACTCTCCAAATACATCGAGCGTTGAGCGAAGGCTTCCACTAAGGATGGTCGGGTCCTCTAAACAATTTGATGAGCACTGATTGAAAGTCAGTAGCTAAGTGAATCAATCTACGCGGAATAATAGTCAATCGACTGCGAAGATCTGCCAACCCAATTTTTGAGGTGTCCACTCCATCAACAAGAATTCGCCCCTCAGTGGCTTCTACAAATCTAAAGAATGACAGTGCCAATGTGCTCTTTCCCGATCCTGTTCTTCCGAGGATACCGACCTTCAAAATTGCAAGTTAGTTCAAGATTCTTTGTCCAATACTAATACACAAGTCAACCTTTTCACCCGTGTTGATCTCAAAATTGAGGTTATGAAGAACATTAGGCAGCTCGGGCTGAAATCATATCAATACTAAACTAAGAACAAGATAGCGATACAGAGACCTACAGCATAACGAATGACAAGGTCCTCGCATCTTATTGCGCCACCGGACGGCCACGAAGGAGATGGCCTTGGTTCAATAAACTCCGGAGGTTCAAGTTTGAGCTCCGTATATTCTTTGACACGTTCTAACGCTACCTAGATGCGGATAGGATATCCCGACAACTTTAGCAGCGGGTGAAGTGGCATACCATGGATTGTTCAAGACTAACAAACCTTCTCACCTAGAGGCAAGTCAACTTTTTGAGACCCATCATCAATCGAAACTTACCAATAATATAAGATCATTGGTGACAGTTGAGGCAAATGCAAGTGCAAACCCTGCAGTGGAGGCACTGATGCTCGGAGTAAGGAGACACAACAAACCGGTTACCCCAATGATAACTGCGGAGAGTAGGTTGAAGCGGGTCGAGAGCCAACGATTCACTATAAATGGCGGAGAATCAACTGATGTTCGAGAATAGATTTGATAGGGTCATACTTCCGCAAATCCAGTAGTAAGGGCTAGCATTCTGTCATGTATTTGGCGCTTATCAGCGTGTAAATTGATAGATCAAGATGTTCGCGCAAACCGTGTCAACACAGCAGAGCATATCACGCAAGAACTTCGACGAAGCTCCGAAAGCACGAATTATCGTGAGCCCAGAAATAGTTTCTCCGTAGATGGAATAAAGAGGTGATCGGGTAACAGAATCTAAAATACGTCGCTGAATGTCGGCTGTTTAAACCATTATATTCGGACCCACCCAATCGTCTCATATCTCTTGATGTTTGGCCGTATATCTACTAGACATCAATATAGGAGCCTCAAAAGCCATTTTAAAGCCTTACTTTAGCAGCTGAACAGAGTATGAAGTGTTAGTAATAAATAAGATTGTAAAGCTTTCAATGCTTACCATCCCAGTAAACAATGCCCAAAATGGACGCGGCAACAATGAAAGGAAGCCCTCCCACATAACTGAGAGTGGTAAATGTAGTTATGCACGAAAGCAGATGGATAATGCTTCGGCCAATGTTGTCCGCGAGATTGCTGTCGATACCTAGATTGAGAAGTAAACGAATCTATTTCAAAATTGCCAAAAGAACCGAAATGATGAGCCAACCTTCAAAATCTTTCCCAAAGCGGTTTAGCAAACGACCGCGAGATACAGTATCGTGGAAACGAATATTGGTGAAGAGAACTGATTCAAGAAGTCGTTCATAAAGGACATGCGAAGCACGGATGGAACCACTATATAGAATATACCACCTCAAGGTTGCAATGACCAATCCAAGTCCTGTGATAGCCGCGTACACCAATAAGTAGAATACAGGACTGTTATGTTCGTCATCCCGAGAATGTTTGATGCCTGCGATGGCTGTGTAGCCGGATAAGTAGAAGGCAGGATGATGTTTCTGAGCAGCTCTTGACCAGTACCTGACAGAACAGTTAGCAAGGTATAAGACGTCAAAGCAACAGGTAATCCCGTACCCCAGCCAACCATTCTCAAAGACGGGACTCACTGAGGCTATTACCAAGACAGGTATGAAAAGCAACCAGTACCACACGTTCCCGCAGGCGCGAATGTATGTTTCCCAGACACCTCGATCAATGCGACCAACTGCACGTTTTTCCTCCTCCACAAGTTTTCGGGCAGGCTTTTTGCCCATTTTTCCAGTTGCTGGGGTTGAGGACGCAAGGGTAGAACTCGTTTCGGACTGCGGGTCGGCTGCAGTCAAGACAGTCTCTTCTGCTTTCTCCAAAGTTGGTTTGTCTTCCGTTTCTCCAGAAGACTCCGTAGACTGGACCAATGTTCTGATGATGCCAGAACTATAGAAGGCTTCTTTCGAACCTTCAAACAGCACTTTACCGTTATCAAGAGCAGCAATGTAGCTTGCTCCTGGCGCACAGAGCTGAACGTGATGCGATACCAAAATAACGGTTCTTCCGCGCATAAGTTCGCCCTTTAGACATTCGTGATAAAGATGATGAGCAGTATGTGCGTCAACTATTTGATTGTGATAAGCAAATGACAAGGAGGAGAGGTAATCCATCGACCTACCAGCAGACAAAACATCGTCCAATAGCAGAATGGAAGCCCTGGAGTAGACAGCTCGAGCTAACGAGACTGAAAGTTGTGTTAAGTTCGAGACGTTCGGTTGACGTCGATGTCTGCAGCATACCTCGTGCTTTTTGACCACCGGAAAGATTGATCTAAGTCATGTTAAAGACTATTGTCCGAGTGTCTGAAAAACTGAGAACTTACTCCGCGCTCTCCAATTTCAGATTCATGACCATCCTCCAAGATATCCAGATCAATGGCTAGGGCGCATACCTGCAAAACCCAGCGTTTCAGCGATTGAGTCTCAGAATGGAAGCCCTGGAGTAGACAGCTCGAGCTAACGAGACTGAAAGTTGTGTTAAGTTCGAGACGTTCGATTGACGTCGATGTCTGCAGCATACCTCGTGCTTTCTGACCACCGGAGAGATTGATCTAAGTCATGTTAAAGACTATTGTCCGAGTATCTGGAAAGCTGAGAACTTACTCCGCGCTCTCCAATTTCAGATTCATGACCATCCTCCAAAATATCCAGATCAATGGCTAGGGCGCATACCTGCAAAACCCAGCGTTTCAGCGATTGAGTCTCAGTATTCATATTAGAATCCCTACCTCTAGTGTCTTCAAGTAACGTTCTTCGTCGTATGGCAAGTTGAAAAGGATGTTATCTGAAGATGATAGTGAGTTTTCATGTGTCTGCTAGTAGAAGGAACCACCTTTGATTGATGCATTGCGAAGCCATGCAGCCTGAAGTTAAGGATAAGTGACAGACCAATCGACGTATCATCAAGTCAAACAAATACCTGAGGAACATATGCACAAACTCCCGAAACAACCCAATCTTCCTTGCGGATTCTGCCGCCCGACAAAGTAGCTAGCGAATCAGGTGGCGATCTTGGGCAGAGAACTTGACCAGCAAGGATATCGGCTTCACCCAACAACGCTGTATGATAAAACAGGATTTAGAATGTTATCTCAAAAAAAAACGGTGAGAGCTGCTTGCCTAGCAACAAAAGTGTCTTTCCGGATCCCAATTTACCGCAGATAAGGGAGAGTTCGCCCTGTGGGAAGTCTAATGACAAGTCAACCAGGACAAATAGATGTTTAGGAGTTGCTGCTGCGGAGGGTGTCAGGCTGCTTGCATTGCGACATTGCGGCCATGTTGCCGTACAGGATTGAAACGCGACGGTTTTGATTTGTTGGGAAAGAGGTGGGACGACATTTACTTCGGCACCGTTAAGGTATTTTTCAATGCGACGAAGGGAGACGAAGCTCTGAACAAATGATGAGAATATAGGAAAGAGAGGAAAGAAAGCATACCTGAAGCATGTTGATGAATGTTTCGGGTAAAGCAGTGAACGCATACCTCATCTTTGCGAAAACTGCAGAAAATGCAGTATTAGCCAAAATACAACCTCAAAGCCAATTATATAATCACCAAGTATCGATGTAAAGGCTATCGAAGGGGTCAGTGGTTGTTTCCTCAGAACCGCAAAGTGCCAGAATGATACGAGCGTCACCAAGATTGGTAAAGCATTCCTATAAAGAGATCTTTGAATATTGAGAGTCAACTTGGTTGGAACTGTACCTACCAGGTAGAATTCCAGAGAATCTATAAGCGCTCGTCAGACAAAAGTGGACGAGAAATATTAATCACAGCACCTCAATGGTATAGTTGAGTTTTTGGAATTTGAGTTCTTTGTCCCGAATTTTGAGAATTCTCTTCTCGAAACTACGTTCCCAAGCCATAAACTTAATTCACGTGTTAGGACATGAAAAAAGGAAATGAACCTTCCTTCCGTACCTTGAGCATACGTATTCCACCCAAGACCTATGACGCCAGATGACAAATTCATTCACCATTCGAAGATAAGTCGAAAATCTAACGTACTTCGTTCATCAGTGCGACTCGCTCGTCACGAGCCTTCATCAAATTTTCCTGAGCGCCTATAGGTATCTTACGTTATAGATCACACTTCAAGCACATGAATGAAGGTAACGCACCAACGACCACTTTCCTAGCAAAATGGTTCACGGGGAAGAATAAACATGTTACAGCAAGACCAAAGAAGCAAGAGACGCCTGAAAAAGGAGCATTCAGATATTACTGAAGACCTCGTCCGATGCTCATACCAAGTAAACTATACAAAAGCATTGTTCCGATGACGATCTCGATAGGAACATCTAGTTTTGCGTCAGAGATATCCCTGAAAGATATAAGGAAAGTATCACGAACCGACAAGATTATAAAGATGCCAAGTGAAGCGAGCGACTCTATCTACGTCAGTGGTCATCAGGGTCATTATCTGGGCCTTGCTTGAAAAATTCTCCTCATCCCGCTCTGGTGTTTCCGTGACATGTTTCCCATTTTCAGTAGTTTTGACAACAGCTGACGAAGGGGGAGGGGCAGAAGAGGCGACATCCTTACGGACAAGAGTCTTCGCGTATAAGGCTGAGTTTAGTTGGATTTTAAGTCGGACTAGAACGGTGGTAGTCGCCAATGACCAAATTTGCCCAGTAACTGTTGACATCAATCAATATCTGGACGGATGAATATAAAACGACTTGCCCAAGAAAATTAAAACGTTAGTGGCGAAAAGTCCGACCACATAAACATATCCCCATCCCTTGTTTTCTCTGTTGTGGTCAACCTCGAGGTATTGGACGAATTTCTGCAAGAAAAGAGCTGGGGCATAGAAGAGAAAAGCACAGATAAAAGTGAGAATCAACAGCCCTAAAAGGATCTCATAATTCAAGCGGATCAAGCGCCAGATCAGGTGCCAACCACTGCCTTGTGCAGGACTCCAAGAGAATATTTTAAGCTCGATTTCGCGCAGGACTGTCCTCATGCGTGCATAGTTGTAGCTGGCGCGCATGTTCCGAGGAACTATGGGTAAATCCCCAATATCAAGGCTGCCCACGATATTTCCAAGCCAAACGACTTTGGTAGTGTATGAGAATAGTAAGCCGCCCCATGGAGAGGCATCTAAAGAAGTATGTGATTACAGCATAACGACTTGAGACAAAGAAGACGCCTACCTATGCTGCCGCAGACGTTCCGTTCGTCCATGTTAGTAATCGACTTAACGGTCTTCTCAGAGTAAATAGCTGAAGGCGGATAGTGAAGGGGTGGGCCTAGTGGAGTTGAATAGGCCAATATACAACCAACGGTGTATATGCCGAGAAGAGCATACCACAGGCCCAGGAGAACGGGCTCGTCGTCGCCAATGGAAAATGCCGCCGGAGGAGGGCTGTTGGGCAATATTGCAACCGAGCCCAGAAGCAAAAATGCAACAGTCAACAACGCAGTAAGATGTATAATCGAATTTGAATGATCATCTATCGTGACTTGGAGGACGGAGAGTGCTGAGATGAGGAAAATGTAAAGAGCGAAAGATAGGTGGAGACTATAGATTGTTGTATCGATATGGTCGTCATTAGCGATGGACCAACCCAATGATACTGTAGAGATCACCACGGCAAAAGCAAGGAACAGCGATAGGAGAGCTTTCCTCCATCGCATCTAGTCAACGCAAGTCAGAACAATGCCCGAAACGCATAGTGTCTCTTCAACACACCCTTTTCCAGAACCTTTCCGCGTCAATAGGGTATCCGTCCATATCTTCTGATCTGGTAGCATCAGATATATCGCTTTCAATTTGTTCGTCCACCACATCTCTCTGACCGGGCAACTGGATTTTCCCTTCTTTATTTCGTGTAAAATAGAACGTAAGGAGACTGGTGACAATGCTGACGACGAGCGCAATGGCAACCGAAAGCTGAAAACGCGGCATGGCCAAAAAAAATTGGCTCAGAATGTTCAGAATACACTGGGGGCAAAAGGCTGGAGCAGTTGACTCTCGTGTCGTCCACCTTTTGTTTGGCTTGGAGCCGAACATCCAACAATCTATATTTGATATTTAATAACTAAATGTCGTCGAACTTGAACTGCACTTTCCTTTCTCTCCTCAGCGAGACCTCCTTCTGCAACTTACAACGAGTGAGTTGGCAGGGAAGTATGTGGAGAGTCTCTTTAGCCATAGCTTGATCGATACGGGTTCGCGATAGGATTTGTTTCAAAGAATCAAACTCAATCCAGCCTATAAGTAGCAGACGAGTTTCGCTGTCCAATCAGGCATCTGATAATGAAGATGTGATGCAATCGTCACGTGGCCTCAATGCAAACATACAACAAAATGAAGTCACGTAACTTGAGGGGCTCTTCTTTTTATAGAACAAGATAGTCTCGAAATAATAGACTATATTGTTGTTGTAAGTTATACCTATAGAACAAGATACAACTAATGATTGTTAGTAAGTAAGAAATAAGATGGTATGAAAAGTACTGACCTCAGTCTTGAAATAATAGACTGAGGTATTAACTACAAAATATTTATATCCAGCAACTACTGTCCAAGTAGCATGACCCAAATGGTCATAGTATGATAATGGCAAAAGACAAAAGAATATATGGGACTAAGAAAGACAATAATATAACATACGGTTTGGATTATATTCAACACTTTTCCTCATGTGGAAGTGATCTGTGTTGTTCTTCCAAGTGGATATTCACAGCATAAGCCTTGAGACCATCAACTTCTTGGCAAAGAATCAGACAATAATATAACATACGGTTTGGATTATATTCAACACTTTTCCTCATGTGGAAGTGATCTGTGTTGTTCTTCCAAGTAGATATTCACAGCATAAGCCTTGAGACCATCAACTTCTTGGCAAAGAATCTGTTTCTTGAGTTCTTGGGGCTTTGCCTTATTTCCCATGGTATGCTGGAAAATAACTTGAATGCATTGAATTTTTCCCTTCCCAATTTGGCAAGCATGATGATGATGTGACCTCACACAATGCTTGATTTTGCTTGTCTGAGACCTTTTCCCAAACTTCTTGCAACATATCATAGATACTGTATCTTAAGAATTAGTATCTCCAGTCCATTATACAAGGTGTAAGGTTAATATGTTCTCCAAAATTTATACAAAAATGAAACTTTCTCCTTGTTATCTCATTATCAATTTT
>Ga0193743_1002294_pt1 | contig 13656 bp, 16 predicted proteins | sample L2c2metaG_FD_143038 | JGI IMG/M metagenome (GOLD analysis project Ga0193743, IMG submission 143038) | Soil microbial communities from a riparian zone of the East river system, Colorado, United States - L2c2 | ecosystem: Environmental > Terrestrial > Soil > Riparian zone | place: USA: East River... | reverse complement strand
TCAGACTCCCAGCGTCTCATGCAGCAGGTCCATCTTGTCGGCCATCTCCTCGCGCCGGATCTCGGCGACGACGCGGCCATCCTCCATCACATAGTGGCGGTCGGCGATGGCGCTGGCGAAGCGGAAGTTCTGCTCGACCAGCAGGATGGTCATGCCCTGCGCCTTCAGCGCCCGCAGCAGCTCGCCGATGCGCTGCACGATCACCGGCGCCAGCCCCTCGGTCGGCTCGTCCAGCAGCAGCAGCTTCACGCCGGTGCGCAGCACCCGGGCGATCGCCAGCATCTGCTGCTCGCCGCCCGACAGCTTGGTGCCCTGGCTGCCCGCGCGCTCCTTCAGATTGGGGAACAGCGTGTGGATCTCGGCCAGGGTCATGCCGCCCTCGGCGACGCGGGGCGGCAGCGTCAGGTTCTCCGCCACCGACAGCGAGGCGAAGATGCCCCGCTCCTCCGGCACATAGCCGATGCCGGCGCGGGCGATGCGGTGCGGCGGCGTCGCCAGCAGGTCGATTCCGCCCATCCGGATGGTGCCCTGGCGCCGGCGCAATATGCCCATGATGGCGCGCAGCGTGGTGGTCTTGCCGGCGCCGTTGCGGCCCAGGAGGGTCACGGTCTCGCCCGGGAACACGTCGATGTCGACGCCGTGCAGCACATGGCTCTCGCCGTAGAAGCCCTGCAGCCCGCGCACGTGGAGCAGCGGTGCGGCCTCAGACATGCTCGGACCCCATATAGGCCTCGCGCACCCGCGGGTCGGCCGAGACCTCGGCGTAGCTGCCCTCGGCCAGGATCTCGCCGCGCTGCAGCACCGTGACCCGGTGGCACAGATCGGCGACGACGGACAGATTGTGCTCGACCATCAGCACGGTGCGGTCGGCGCCGACCTTGCGGATCAGCTCGGCGATGCGGCCGATCTCCTCATGCCCCATCCCGGCCATCGGCTCGTCCAGCAGCAGCATCGGCGGGTCGAGCGCCAAGGTGGTGGCGATCTCCAGCGCCCGCTTGCGGCCATAGGACAGGTCGACCGCCGTGGTCCGCACGAAATCGCCGAGATTGACCGCCTCGATCAGCGCCAGCGCCCGCTGGTCCAGCCGGCGCAGCACGCCGGCGGAGCGCCAGAACTGGCGCGCCAGCCCTTCCGGCCGCTGCAGCGCCACCCGGACGTTCTCCAAGACCGTCAGATGCGGGAACACCGCCGAGATCTGGAACGACCGCACCAGCCCGCGCCGCGCCACCTCCGCCGGCTTCAGCCGGGTGATGTCCTCGCCGCGGAAGGTGATGCGGCCGGCGGTGGGCTGGTGGAACTTGGTCAGCAGGTTGAAGACGGTGGTCTTGCCGGCGCCGTTCGGCCCGATCAGGGCGTGGATGGTGCCCTCGCGCACGGCGAGGTTCACGCCCTTCACCGCGACGAAGCCGCGGAAGGCCTTGGTCAGGCCCTCCGCTGCCAAGATCGGCTGGGCTCCGCTCATCGGCTGCGCTTCGGTCACCGGCGGCCTATTTCTTCGCCGTCAGCGGGCAGCCGCTCTCCTCGGGTTTCAGGAAGGCCTGGTCGCCGGGGATGGTCGCCAGCTGCTTGTAGTAGTCCCAGGGCTTGGTGCTGTCGCCCGGCGCCTTGACCTGGAACAGGTACATGTCGTGCACCATGCGGCCGTCCGGCTGGACCTTGCCGCCATGGGCGAAGACGTCGTCGACCGGCAGCTCCTTCAGCTTGGCGGCGACCTTGTCGCCGTCATCGGTGCCGGCGGCCTGCACCGCCTTCAGATACTGCAGCACCGAGGAGTATTCCGAGGCCTGGACCGAATTCGGCATCCGCTGGGTGCGGGCGAAGAAGCGCTGGGCGAAGGCCCGGCTCTCGTCGTTGCGGTCCCAGTAGAAATCCTCGGTCAGCACCAGCCCCTGCGCCGCCTCCAGCCCCAGGCCATGGACCTCGGCCAGGGTGAACAGCAGCCCGGCCAGCTTCTGGCCGCCGGCGACGATGCCGAACTCCGCCGCCTGCTTGATCGCGTTGGCGGTGTCGAGGCCGGCATTGGCCAGGCCCACCACCTTGGCGCCGGAGGCCTGGGCCTGCAGCAGGAAGGAGGAGAAGTCGGTGGTGTTCAGCGGGTGCCGCACGCTGCCCAGCACCTTGCCGCCCTTGGAGGTCACGAATTTGGTGGTCTGGTCCTCCAGCGAATAGCCGAAGGCGTAGTCCGCGGTCAGGAAGAACCAAGTGTCGCCGCCCTGGTCCACCAGCGCGCCGCCGGTGCCGACCGCCAGCGCGTGGGTGTCGAAGGCCCAGTGGAAGCCGGTGGTGGTGCAGGCCTTGCCGGTGAGGTCGGAGGTCACGGCGCCGGAGGTGATGGTGATCTTGTGCTTCTCCGCCGCCAGCGCCTGCACCGCGAGCGCGACGGAGGAGGTGGTGAGTTCGCTGATCATGTCGACGCCATCGACGTCGAACCATTGCCGGGCGATGTTCGAGCCGATGTCCGGCTTGTTCTGGTGGTCGGCGGACACGATCTCGATCGGGGCGCCCAGCACCTTGCCGCCGAAATCCTCGACCGCCATCTTCGCGGCCTCGACCGACCATTTGCCGCCGTAATCGGCATAGACGCCGGACTGGTCGTTCAGCACGCCGATCTTGACCACATTGCCCGAGACCTGGGCCGCGGCGGGCAGGGCGAGGCCGGCGGCCAGCAGGCCGGCGACAACAGCGTATCGTTTCATGGTGCCTCCCAAAAACGTTTCATTCGCAAGGATTTTAAGGATTTTCGAAACCCTGCCTGAGTCGGGGCACGCGGCGCAATCGCCATCTCGCAGTGCGGGATGAAATCCGCGTCGGTGATCGCAGGCTCAGGCGACGCCGCGGCCGGTGGCGGCGATCATCAGGCGGTCGAACAGTCCTTCGGGCAGCAGCCGGCGGGCCCAGAACAGTGTGGTGGCGTCGCGCCCCAGGCGCAGCCGGGCCGGCATCCGCCGGGCCTCGGCCAGGCGCAGCAGGCGCCGCGCCGCCCGGTCGCTCACGGCCGCCGCCTGGTCCGGCGCCACGGCGCCCCGCTTGGTGCGGTGGGCCAGCGCCCGGCCGAACAGGCGATGATAGGGCAGGTCCGGCGCCAGGACGGGGTGGTCCAGCCGGCGGTTGAAGCCGGTGTCGTGGCGCCCCGGCTCGACCGCGCAGACCTGCACGCCATGCGGCGCCAGCTCGAAGCGCAGCGCCTCGCTGAAGCCGGACATCCCGTGCTTGGTGGCGCAGTACAGCGCCATGAAGGGCGTGCCGACGAAGCCGAGCAGCGAGGAGATGTTGATCACCCGGCCGCGGCGGCGGCGCAGCGCCGGCAGCAGGTCGCGGGTCAGCAGGATCGGGCCTTCGAGGTTGGCGGCGATCTGGCGGCGGATCTGATCGTCCTCCAGCGCCTCGACCGGGCCGGTCAGGCCGTAGCCGGCGTTGTTGATCAGGCAGTCCAGGCCGGCAGGCCCGATGGCGGCGACCACCGCTGCCCGCTCCGCGGCGACGGTGACGTCGAGCGCCAGCACGGTCACGCCCGGGATCGCGGCCAGGGCCGTCGCCTCAGGCCGGTCCAGCGGGCCGCGCAGCGTCGCCCACACCGACCAGCCGGCTTCGGCGAACCGTCGGGCGAAGGCGAAGCCGAAGCCCGAGCTGCAGCCGGTGATCAGCACTGTTTTGGTCGTGGTCACCCGATGTTCCCCCTGTCGCGCATGGCTGTCCGGTTGAGCTTTTCGGGTCGTCGATTGAGGTTCGGATTTCAACTTTTAATGTCATTGCCCGGCTTGCCCTCGGATCAAGTCCAAGGGGGGCAATCCAGGGGCCACCAAGAGCCGTTCTGGCCGCCCCTGGATGCCACGGTCAAGCCGTGGCATGACAATGGAAAGTGGTGAGCACCCAAACCCCCTCTCCCATAAATCGCTCTTTTCTCTCAATCGGACAGCGGTGCTTGCCGTGTGGCGATGCCGTGCTTGCGCAGCAGGTGGCGCAGCTGGTCGTAGCCGAGGCCCAGCGCGGTTGCGGCGCGGCCCTGGTGCCCGCTTTGGGCGGCCAGCGCCGCCTCCAGCCAGTTCTTCTCGACCGCGGCGATCCCGGCCCGGAAATCATAGGGCAGGGCCGGCGCGGTGTCGGCGGGCGCGGCCCCTTCGCCTCGCCCTGGCGGCCGTGCCGCCCCCTTCGCCTGCGGCCGCCAGGGCGAGGCGAAAGGGTCGAGCACGATGTCCTCCACCGGCCGGTCCGGCGGGCTGCGGTAGACCGCGCGCTCGATCGCGTTCTTCAGCTCGCGGATGTTGCCGGGCCAGCCATGGCCCTGCAGCGCGGCCATCGCCTCCGGCGCGAAGCCGGGAAAGCCCGGCCGGTCGAGGGTGTGCGCCATGGCCTGGGCGAAATGCCCGGCCAGCAGCGGGATGTCCTCCGGCCGGGCGCGCAGCGGCGGCACCGTCAGCACGTCGAAGGCCAACCGGTCCAGCAGGTCGCCGCGGAAGCGCCCGGCCTCGACCTCGGTCGGCAGGTCGACATTGGTGGCGGCGATGACGCGGACGTCGACGGTCATGGCCTGGGTGCCGCCGACCCGCTCGATCTCGCCATATTCGATCACCCGCAGCAGCTTCTCCTGCACCCGCATCCCGGCATTGGCCAGCTCGTCCAGGAACAGGGTGCCGCCGTCGGCGCGCTCGAACCGGCCGGCATGGCGCCGCACCGCGCCGGTGAAGGCGCCGGCCTCGTGGCCGAACAGCTCGCTCTCCAGCAGCTCGGGCGACAGCGCGGCGCAGTCCAGCTTGACGAAGGGCCGGTCCCAGCGCGGCGACAGGTAGTGCAGCCGGGCGGCGATCAGCTCCTTGCCGGTGCCGCGCTCGCCGATCACCAGCACCGGCCGGTCCAGCGGCGCCGCGGCCGAGACCTGGTCCAGCAGGTCGGCGAAGGCGGGGGCTTCGCCCATCATCTGCGGCAGCGCGTTGGTCATGGGCACCGCTTCGGTGAATTCCGCCGGAGATTCGGGAATTTTCGCCGATCAGGCAAGGGGCTGTTTGAGCCAAACCGCGGAATTCTGCGGAAATCCGAATTGGCACGCCGTTTGCAAACCAGGGAGGCGACCCCCGAATCCTTCGGGCAGGAGGAAGACGAGATGAGCCACCGACCCGACCCGACCGGCGCCTTCGACCGCTTCGGCCGGCGCTCGGCCGGCCCGTTCGGGGGCGGCCGGACCGCCGACTGGCAGCGAACCGCCGAGCGCCTGTTCGCCTGGATCCGCAGCCGGCCGGCCGAGAACTGGGTGTTCTTCGGCGCCGGCGCCCTGATCGGCTGGCTGTTCCTGTGACGCCCCGCCTGCAAGCGACCATATGAGGACCGAATGATGGGTATCTTTTCCCGCCTTGGCGACATCATCAACTCCAACATCAACTCCATGCTCGACCGCGCCGAGGATCCCGAGAAGATCGTCCGGCTGATCGTGCAGGAGATGGAGGACACGCTGGTCGAGGTGCGGTCCGCCGCCGCCCGCTCGATCGCCGACAAGAAGGAGATCCTGCGCCGGGTCGACCAGCTGGAGGCCGGGCAGGCCGAATGGCAGCGCAAGGCCGAGCTGGCGGTCGAGAAGGGCCGCGAGGATTTGGCCAAGGGCGCGCTGGTGGCCAAGGCCCAGGCCGCGACCACGATCGAGATCCTGCGCGGCGAGCTGGAGGCGATCGAGACCGCCCTGGCCAAGACCAACGAGGATCTCGGCCGGCTCGAGGCCAAGCTGACCGAGGCCAAGAACAAGCAGAAATCCTTCGCCATCCGGCATGAGGCGGCGCGCGACCAGGTCCGCATCCGCACCCAGCTGCATGACGGCAGGATCGACGAGGCGCTGTCCCGCTACGAGCAGATCGAGCGCAAGATCGACACGGTCGAGGGCCAGGTCGAATCCTTCGATCTCGGCCGGCGCAAGACCCTGTCGGACGAGTTCGCCGAGCTCGAGGCCGAAAGCGGCGTCGAGAAGGAGCTGCAGGCGATCAAGGCGCGGCTCGGCCGCACCGGCAACTGACGCCCCTCGTTCCTGTCAATCCCGGGCCCGGCGGATCCAACCGCCGGGCCGAAGAGGACAACCATGGACATGGACATGCTGCTGGTTCCGGCCATTCTGTTTCTGGTGATCGTGGCGCCGATCTGGCTGGTGCTGCACTACATCACGCGCTGGCGGTCGCTGCGCAGCCTGTCGAGCGAGGATGAGAAGATGCTCGTCGACCTGTGGCAGAGCGCCAAGCGGATGGAGCAGCGCATCGTGACGCTGGAGAAGATCCTCGACGCCGAGGCGCCGCATTGGCGGAGGGCGCCATGAGCCCGCGCTTCGCCGAATCCCCGAACCCGCATCGCATCTACCGCGATCCGGACCATGGCGTCTTCCTCGGGGTCTGCGCCGGCATTGCCGCCTATTTCGGCATCTCCCGCGGCAAGGTCCGCCTCGGCGCCGTGGCGTTGGCCTTCTTCTTCCCGCCGCAGATGGTGATCGCCTACCTGATCATCGCCGCGGTGCTGAAGCGCCGGCCGGTGCTGATGTACCGCAGCCCGGACGAGGAGGAGTTCTGGCGTTCGGTCTCGGTCCAGCCGGCCGACACCTTCTCCACCCTGCGCCACAGCTTCCGCGAGATGGAGCAGCGCGTCGGCGGGATGGAGCGCTACGTCACCTCCGCCGAATTCAAGCTCAACCGGGACTTCCGCGACCTCGAAGGCCGCTGAGCCCCGCGGATCAAACCGGGTTTGATCCGCGGATCCCGTCCCCCACCCGAAGAAAGGAGCCAGCAATGGCCGCCTCCTACCGACCGGACTACGACATCGTCTCGCCGCGCGGCTCGCGCCGCAGCCTCGGCACGGTCGGCCACGTGGTCTACGCCATCTACGCCCTGTCGCTGTTCACCGGCCTGCCGATGCTGATCGGCGTGGTCATCGCCTACCTCGCCCGCGGCGATGCCCGCGGCACCGTGGGCTGGGACCACTTCACCTGGGCGATCCGCACCTTCTGGGCGACGCTGCTGCTCGGCCTCCTGTTCTGGGCCCTGGTCTGGGTGGTGATCGGCTGGCCGCTGCTCGCCATCCTGTGGCTCTGGACCGTCTACCGCATCATCCGGGGCTGGCTCGCCGTCGCCAACGGCCGCCCGCTGTACCGCTGAACCCCGACCACTGAACCCAGGCCGGGCCGACACGGCCGGCCGATTGCAGGAGGGATTGTGATGGGAGCATTCACGACACTGGCCTTCCTGGCGGGGCTCGGCTTCCCCGCCGAGCCGGCCGATGCGGAGCGGTTCGCGCCGGTCGACCTGACCCAGGTCGATGCGGTGGAGGTGACCGGCGACGGCGTGGCCGTCGCCGCCAGCACCGATGCCGGGCGGTCGCTGGTGGCGACGCTCGACCAGGCGGAAGGCTGCGCCGCGACCATGCGGGTCGAGGGGCGCCGGCTGACGGTCGACATCCGGCAGGCCTCGTCGTTCTGGCCGCGCGACTGCCGGCCGACGCTGGCGGTGAACCTGCGGCCCGGCGCCGACCTCGTGCTGCGGCCGGCGGCGGTGTCCGCCACGCTGGACGGCCGCTTCGGGACGGTCGCGGTCACCGCCCAGGCGGCGCAGCTGTCGCTGACCGGCCGGGTCTGGGCGCTCGACGTCTCGGCCAAGGCGCTGAAGGCGAGCATCCACAACACCAGCCCGGACCCGGGCCAAGCCATCCGCATCGAGGCCAAAGCCGCCGATATCGACCTCGGCTTCCGCCGCGGCACCCCGGTCGGCTACACGGTCGACGCCAAGGTCGCGATGGTCGACAGCGAGATTCCCACCAGCGCCGGCGGCCGGCCGCTGGTGTCGATCAAGGGCGATTTCGTCCGGGCCCGCATCGGCTACGACGACTGAGCCCGACATACGGCATCTGTCCGTCCGGCATCGCCGCCTGATAGGCGAGATGCTTTCACACTCCCTTATTCCGTCATCCCCGCGAAAGCGGGGATCTCGTCACGCCAAGAGCTGAAAGAGATTCCCGCTTTCGCGGGAATGACGTTCGGGGGGATGGGGGCCGAACGGTCTCAAGCGCAGAAGGGGATATGGTGAAGATTCTGGCTATGGCGCTGTCGGCCGTGCTCCTGCTCGCTGCCGGACGGGCGGGGGCGGCCGGCTTCCGGAGCGCGACGGCGCCCGACCCGGCGGACCGCCCGCTCGCGATCGGCATTTGGTACCCCAGCGACGCGGCCGCGCCCGGGGAGCCGAACACCCCGTTCCGCCAGGCGCTGGCGCTGGATGCGGCCATCCGGGGCGACAGGCTGCCGCTGGTCGTGATCTCGCATGGCAGCGGCGGCTGGCTCGGCAGCCATGCCGGCCTGGCCAAGGCCCTGGCCGAGGCCGGCTTCGTGGTGGTCGCCGTTACCCACACAGGAAACAATTATCAGGACGACAGCTATCCGGGGCGGCGCCGGCTGGTCGACCGGCCGCGTCACATCAGCCGCGTTCTCGACTACATGCTGACCGCCTGGCCGGGGCGCGATCGGCTCGACCCTGCGCGGATCGGCATCTTCGGCTTCTCGGCCGGAGGCTTCACCGCCCTGGTGGCGATCGGCGGCACCCCCGACCTGCGGCTGCTGGTCGGACATTGCCGGGAACATCCCGAGGAGCGGTCCTGCCTCGACGGAAAGGAGAGCAATTCGGATGCCGTCGGGGCGGCGCCCGCGCGCCCGGCTCCGGTCTGGGTGCACGACCGGCGCATCCGGGCCGCGGTGATCGCGGCGCCGGGCCTGGGTTTTGCCTTCGACAAGGCGGGGCTGGCCTCCGTCACCGTGCCAGTCCAGCTGTGGAACGGGATCGAGGACGACAGGGTGCCTGTGGCCACCAACGCGGAGGTGATCCGCCAGGCCCTGCCGACCCCGCCCGACGTCCATCTGGTCGACGGTGCCGGCCATTTCGCCTTCCTGCAGCCGTGCCCGCCGAAGCTAAAGGAGCTTGAGCCCGAAACCTGGGCGATGGTGTGTGTCGATGTTCCCGGCTTCGACCGGGCCGCGTTCCACCAGCAGCTCAACGGCGAGATCGTCGCGTTTTTTCAGGCGCGGCTGGGGAATCCCTGACGAGCGACGGATGGGCTACGGCCGCTTCCCTTGAAATAGCCGTCGATCATCCCTAAAACAGAAAACAGGTGCATCGATTGCCGTCCAGACACGGCGGCGGTGCGCCTGTTGTCTTGTCTGAATTCGTTTCGGATGGACAATCTTTACGGAAATCTGACATGGAGATTTGACCGCGCATGGCGCCGCAGACCATCGACACGACCGCTTTCGCCGAAGGTATTTCTGAATCGGCATTGTTCCTCGATGTCGATGGCAGCCTGATCGACTTGGCCGAACGGCCCGAAGACGTGGCGGTGCCGCCGGATCTGGTCGCCGCGCTGGGCCGGCTCTCCGCCCGGGTCGGCGGCGCCCTGGCCCTGGTCTCCGGCCGCGCGATCGCCGATCTCGACCGGCTGTTCGCGCCGCTGTGTCTGCCCGCCGCCGGGCAGCACGGGCTGGAATGGCGCGCCGCGCCGGCCGGGCCGGTCGACCGCGTCGCCGTCGACCGGCTGGTGCTCGAACGGCTGGAGGCGGCGCTGCGCGGCTACACCGGCCGCGACCCCGGCCTGCGGGTCGAGCCCAAGGGCGCGGCGGTCGCGATCCACTATCGCCTGGCGCCGGCCTTGGGCCCCGATGTCATCGCCTTCGCCGAGAGTTTGATGGCCGAGGCGCCGGGATGGCACGCCATGGCCGGCAAGATGGTGGTCGAGCTGAAGCCTGCGGGCGTCGACAAGGGCGCGGCGCTGGACCGCTTCCTGGCCGTGTCGCCCTTCGCCGGGCGCCGGCCGCTGGCGCTGGGCGACGACGTCACCGACGAGGACGCCTTCGCCGCGGCCCTGCGCCATGGCGGCGCGGCGATCCAGGTCGGCGACAGGGAACCGACCGTCGCGACGCACCGTTTGACAGATCCGGCGGCCGCGCGCGCCTGGATCGCGGCCCTGGCCGTTGCCCGTTGAGAAAGAAGAATCGGAATGGGTCGCCTGATCGTCGTGTCGAACCGCATCGCCCCGGTCGAGGAGGGCACGGCGCCGCAGGGCGGCCTGGCCGTCGCCGTGCTCGCGGCGCTGAAGGAGGCCGGCGGCGTCTGGCTGGGCTGGAGCGGCAAGCTGCTGGACGCGCCGGGCGGGGCGCCGAAGCTGAAGCGCGCGGGGTCGCTGACCTACGCCATGCTCGACCTCGCCCAGGCCGATTTCGACCTCTACTACAACGGCCACGCCAATTCGACGCTGTGGCCGATCTTCCACTACCGCATCCAGCTGGCCCATTACAGCCGGGCGGCGGAGGACGGCTACCGCCGGGTCAACGCCCAGTTCGCCGAGGCGCTGCTGCCGCTGCTGCGGCCGGGCGACCGGATCTGGGTGCATGACTACCAGCTGATCCCGCTCGGCCGCCTGCTGCGCGACCGCGGCGTGACGGCGCCGGTCGGTTTCTTCCTGCACACCCCCTTCCCGACGCCCGAGGTGCTGCGCACCCTGCCGACCTACGAGGTGCTGCTGCAGGACCTCGCCGCCTACGACGTGGTCGGGCTGCACACCACCCGCGACCGCGACGCCCTGCTGGCGGCGTGGCACCGCGGCTGGCGCGAGACCCCGGACGGGCGGATCGAGATCGCCGGCCGCCGCATCGTGGTCGAATCCTTCCCGATCTCGATCGAGACCGAGGAGATCGCGGCCGACGCCCCGGGCGCCTGGAACATGCGGTCGGCGCATCGGCTGCGCGACAGCCTGGTCGGGCGCGACCTGATCATCGGCGTCGACCGGCTGGACTATTCCAAGGGCTTGCCGCGGCGGTTCGAGGCCTTCCGCACGCTGCTGGAGCGATGGCCGGACCGGCGCGGCCGGGTCAGCTACATGCAGATCGCGCCGCCGACCCGCGGCGAGGTCGCCGACTACCAGGAGATCCGGCACCAGCTGGAAAGCCTGGCCGGGTCGATCAACGGCGAATTCGCCGACATCGACTGGGTGCCGCTGCGCTATCTGAACAAGAGCGTGCCGCGCAAGACCCTGCTGGGCTTCTACCGCTCGGCCCGGGTCGGGCTGGTGACGCCGATGCGCGACGGCATGAACCTGGTGGCCAAGGAATATGTCGCGGCGCAGGACCCGGAGGATCCCGGCGTGCTGGTGCTGTCGGAATTCGCCGGCGCGGCGGAGGAGCTGGACGCCGCCCTGATCGTCAACCCGTTCGACGTCGAGCGGGTGGCCGAGGCGCTGGAGCGGGCCCTGACCATGCCGTTGGAGGAGCGGCGCGACCGCCACGCCTCGATGATGCGGGTGCTGCGCGCCAACGACATCGGCCATTGGCGGCGCCGCTTCCTGGCGGCGCTGGAGGGGGCTGCGTAGGTCCGCGGCTACGTCAGGCGTTCCCGGACCTTCGTCTTCCGCGGCTCCAGCAGCACCGCCGCCAGCACCAGCGCGGCCTGGGCAACCTGGGCGGTCTCCGGCGGCAGGCCGGTCAGCCGGATCGCGGTGTCGATCGCGCCCAGCAGCAGCACCCCGGCGAAGACGCCGGACAGGCGGCCGGCGCCGCCCTTCAGGCTGACCCCGCCGATCGCCACCGCGGCGAAGGCCGGCAGCAGCAGGCCGAAGCCGAGATAGGCGGTGGCCATGGTGGCCCGCGCCACCAGCAGCCAGCCGGCCAGGGCGGCCAGTGCGCCGGCGAGGGTGAAGGCGGCCACCACCAGCCGTCCGGCCGGGATGCCGGCGCGGGCCGCGGCCTGGGGGTCGCCGCCGATCCGCACGAGGTTGCGGCCGAACGTCGTCCGCAGGACGCCGCCGAAGGCCAGGAAGACGGCGGCCAGGATCCAGGCCGGGATCGGGACATCCAGCACCCGGCCGGCGGCGACGGCCAGGATCTCGGCCGGCAGGCCGGCGGCGCGATGGCCGCCCGAGACCCACAGCGTGATGCCACGCAGGACCATGTAGGCGCCCAGGGTGACGATGAAGGGGTTGATCCGGACCCGCACCACCAGCACCCCGTTGACCAGGCCGGCCAGGGCGCCGATCAGGACCGCGCCGGCCAGGGTGGCCGGCACCGCCAGCCAGGCCGGGTCGGTCGTCCAGCCCAGCCCGACCCCGCCGGTGCCGAACAGCATCGCCGCGGCCATCGCCGCCAGCCCCGCCACCGATTCGGCCGACAGGTCGATCTGCCCGGCGATGATCACCAGCGCCAGCCCGACCGCGAGGATGCCGACAGGGGCCGACTGGTCGAGGATGCCGATCAGGGTGTCGGCCCTGGAGAAGCCCGGGATGGCGGCCGAGAACACCGCCAGCGCGACCAGCAGGAGCAGCCAGGCGAGATGGTCGAGACCCCGTTCGATCCAGCGGCGGCGGTCGTCGATCGGGGAAACGGGTGGCGCCACGCTGCGGTCCATGCGTCTGTCGTCCTGGGCGGGATGTCCCGATTCCCCCGCATTCTCTCTCCCCCGTCCGCGGCCCGATCAAGGCAAAGCTGCGCGCGGGACCGGCGGCAGGGTTGATCGATGCGCCGCAGGGTGTAGGCTTTCGCTCCTTTTCGGGGCAGGGGATCCGGGTTCCGTCATGGCAGAAGGCACAGGTCACCGATGACCGCCGGGCGGCGTCGCAGGATCCGGCTGCTGCCGGCGGTGCTGGCGCTGGCCGCGGCGCTGCAGCCGGCGGCGGCCTCGGCCGGCGACTGCATGGCCCGCGCCGCCCGGCTGGCCGGGGTCGAGACCGAGCTGATCCTGGCGATGTCCTATGTCGAGACCAAGTGGCGGCAGGAGGCGGTGAACGGCGCCAACAGCAACGGCAGCGAGGATGTCTGCATGATGCAGATCAACTCGGTGCACTACCCCCGCCTGGCCGCGCTCGGCGTCACCCGCGAGCAACTGCTGGCCGACCGCTGCGTCTGCCTGCTGGTCGGCGGCGAGATCCTGCGCGAGATGCGCGCCGCCACCGGCGGCAGCGACATCTGGGCCGCCGTCGCCGCCTACAATGCCGGCCCCGACAACCTGGCGGCCGGCCGGTCCTACGCCGACCAGGTCCGCCGGGTGTACGAGGCCATCCACATCATCCAGACGCAGTGAAGGGGTGGTCTCGCCGGCCTCGACCGGGGCGCCGCCCCGCTTGTCCATGGCGTAGGCCGCCATCATCGGGCGCGGGCCGGTGTCGGCGCCGGGCTCGGCGATGGTCAGGATGCGGCCCAGCTTCACCCCCGCCGCCTTGGCGGTCAGCTCCGCCTTGCGCCGGGCATCGGCCACTGCGGCCTCGCGCGCCTTGTCCAGCACGGGCGCCGGGTCGGCCAGGTCGAAGCCGACGCCGTTGATCTGGTTCGACCCGGTCGAGACCGCGGTGTCCAGCAGGGCGCCCAGCTTGGTCAGGTCGCGCACCCGCACCGTCACCTGGTTGTTCACCTGGTAGCCGTCGATGTGCGGCGCCTCGCTCGACCCCTCCTTCGGCTGGGCGTAGTGCGGCTGCACCGAGAAGCCGCTGGTCTGCAGGTCGGCCGGCTGGATTCCGGCCTTCTTGAAGGCATCGATCAGCGCGGCCATCGCCTTGCTGTTGGCGTCCAGCGCCTCGCGGGCGGTCTTGCCCTCGCTGGCGACGCCGCTGGTCACCGTGGCCTGGTCCGGGGCCGCGCTGGCGCTGCCCTGGCCGCTCATCGACAAGGTCGCG
>Ga0193743_1002293_pt1 | contig 13662 bp, 10 predicted proteins | sample L2c2metaG_FD_143038 | JGI IMG/M metagenome (GOLD analysis project Ga0193743, IMG submission 143038) | Soil microbial communities from a riparian zone of the East river system, Colorado, United States - L2c2 | ecosystem: Environmental > Terrestrial > Soil > Riparian zone | place: USA: East River... | reverse complement strand
TTGCCCGAGCCGTTGGGGCCCATGATGGCGTGGGTCTCCCCGGCGCGGACAGTGAGGTCGACGCCCGCCAGGATCGGCTTGAGCTGGCCGTCGGGCAGCTTGACCGAGACCCTCAGGTCGCGGATCTCCAGGGTGCTCATGCCGCCCCCTCCCTTCGGTCGGCGGGGCAGGACCACCGGTGACTGAGCTGGCTGCGCTCGCTTCGCTCGCTCATGCGGGCATAACTCCATTGCTCGGCGTGAGGGCGACGTACACGTCGCCGTCGCGGACTTCGACGGGATAGACAGGAACGGGTTCGGTCGCGGGCAGCCCGGTCGGCTCGCCGGTGCGCAGATCGAAACGCGACCCGTGCAGCCAGCACTCCACCGTGCAGCCGTCGACCTCGCCTTCGGAGAGCGCGACCGCGGCGTGCGAGCACTCGTCGTAGACGGCATAGAAGTTGTCGTCCTGGCCGTGCACGACCGCGAGCTCCAGGTCGTCGGTGACGGCCCGGATCGCCGTGCCCTTCGGCACGTCCTCGACGGAGCACAGACGGACGAAGCTCACTGGTCGCCCTTCGCCAGCCGGGCCTCGATGGCGTCGCCGAGGCGGTCGCGCAGCGACTCCAGCGGGATCTTCTGCAGCAGCTCGGCGAAGAAGCCGCGGACCACGAGCTTGCGCGCCTCGTGCTCGGTGATGCCCCGGGCCATCAGGTAGAACAGCTGCTCGTCGTCGAACCGGCCGGTCGCGCTGGCGTGCCCGGCGCCGGCCACGTCGCCGGTCTCGATCTCCAGGTTGGGGATCGAGTCCGCCCGCGCGCCGTCGCTGAGCACCAGGTTGCGGTTGATCTCGTAGGTGTCGGTGCCGGTCGCGGCCACCTGGATCAGCACGTCGCCGACCCAGACCGTGTGCGCGCCGGCGCCTTGCAACGCACCGCGGTAGCTGACGTAGCTGCGGCAGTCGGGAACACCGTGGTCGACCAGCTGGCGGTGCTCGAGGTGCTGGTCGCCGTCGGCGAAGTAGAGCCCGTAGAGCTCGGCGTCGCCGCCCCGGCCGGCGTATTCCACGCTGGCGAACTGGCGGACCAGGTCGCCGCCGAGGCTGACCTGCACGTGCGTCACCTTGGCGTCGCGGCCCAGGCGGAACTTCACGTGTTGGGCCTGCACCGCGTCGGACGCCCAGTCGGCGACGGTGACCAGGGTGAGCTGGGCGCCGTCGGCGATGTCGACCTCGACGTTGTCGGCCAGCGTGGTCGAACCGACCTGCTCGACGACCAGCGTGGCCTTGGCGAACCGGCCGACCTCGATGACGGTGTGCGCGTAGGCGACGCCCACGCCGCCACCGATCACCTGGACCGATGCCGGCTCGGCGACCTGCGCGTCCGGCGCGACCGCGATCAGCGTCGCGCCGTCGGCGTTGCCGTAGCCGAGGGCGCTGACCCGGTCGAACGGGACCAGCACGCGGCCGATCCGCGGGTCGCCCTTGGCCAGCGTCGACACGGTCACGCCGGCCGGCAGCACGCCGTGCTCGTAACGCAGGGCGGTCTGCGCCGAAGGGGTCGCCGTCGCCAGGCCGCGCAGCCGCTTGAGCGGCGTGAAGCGCCACTCCTCCTCCAGGCCCGTCAGGGCCGGGAAGTCGGCGACATCGGTCGAGCGCAGGCTCTGCGCCTTGGTCTTGGGCAGGCTCGACGTGTTGGGTGGCGTCAACGCCACCTCGGTTTCCGTGGGCATTTAGCCGACGGCCCCTTCCATCTGAAGTTCGATGAGCCGGTTGAGCTCCAGGGCGTATTCCATCGGGAGTTCCTTGGCGATCGGCTCGATGAAGCCGCGCACGATCATCGCCATCGCCTCGTCTTCGGTCATGCCCCGGCTCATCAGGTAGAAGAGCTGGTCGTCGCTGACCTTGGAGACGGTCGCCTCGTGACCCATCGACACGTCGTCTTCGCGGATGTCGACGTAGGGATAGGTGTCGGAGCGGGAGATGGTGTCGACCAGGAGCGCGTCACACTTGACGGTGCTCTTGGAGTGCGCCGAGCCCTCCAGCACCTGCACCAGGCCGCGGTAGGAGGTGCGGCCGCCGCCACGCGCGATCGACTTGGAGATGATCGTGCTGCTGGTGTGCGGCGCGGCGTGCACCATCTTGGCGCCGGCGTCCTGGTGCTGGCCCTCGCCGGCCATCGCGACCGAGAGCACCTCGCCCTTGGCGTGCTCGCCGACCATCCAGACCGCGGGGTATTTCATCGTGACCTTGGAACCGATGTTGCCGTCGATCCACTCCATGGTCGCGCCCTCGTGCGCCACGGCGCGCTTGGTGACCAGGTTGTAGACGTTGTTGGACCAGTTCTGGATGGTCGTGTAACGACAGCGGGCGTTCTTCTTCACGATGATCTCGACGACCGCGCTGTGCAGCGAGTCGGACGAGTAGATCGGCGCGGTGCAGCCCTCGACGTAGTGCACGTAGGCGCCCTCGTCGACGATGATCAGCGTCCGCTCGAACTGGCCCATGTTCTCCGTGTTGATCCGGAAGTAGGCCTGCAGCGGGATCTCGACCTGCACGCCCGGCGGCACGTAGATGAAGGAGCCGCCGGACCACACGGAGGTGTTGAGCGCGGCGAACTTGTTGTCGCCGACCGGGATCACCGAGCCGAAGTATTCCTTGAACAGCTCCGGGTGCTCGCGCAGGGCAGTGTCGGTGTCGAGGAAGAGGACACCCTGCTCTTCGAGGTCTTCACGGATCTTGTGGTAGACGACCTCGGACTCGTATTGCGCCGCGACGCCCGAGATCAGCCGCTGCTTCTCGGCCTCCGGGATGCCCAGCTTGTCGTAGGTGTTCTTGATGTCGGCCGGCAGGTCGTCCCAGCTCGCCGCCTGCTTCTCGGTCGACCGCACGAAGTATTTGATGTTGTCGAAGTCGATCCCGCTGAGGTCGGCGCCCCAGTTCGGCATCGGCTTGCGGCCGAACAGCCGCAGACCCTTGAGGCGCAGGTCGAGCATCCACTCGGGCTCGTTCTTCTTGGCGGAGATGTCACGCACCACCGCCTCACTGAGCCCGCGCTGCGCCGTGGCGCCAGCGGTGTCGGAGTCGGCCCACCCGTATTGGTAGCTGCCCAGGGCGGCGAGGTGCTCCTCCTGGGTCGTAACGGGCTGGACGATCTGCTCGGTCATTTATCTGTCCTCACAGTTCCTGTCGACGCTGGGGAACCCCAGCTTGCTGTGCAGGGATGTGTGTTGTGCATACCCCGTCACCGTGTGCGATGGTGGCAAGTCGCTGAACATGCGTGCCGACCAGGCGGGAGATGACCGCCGTCTCGGCCTCGCACAGCTCGGGAAACTCGGCCGCCACGTGCGCCACCGGGCAGTGGTGCTGACACAGCTGCCCGCCGGTGGCGATCGTGGACGCGTTGGCAGCGTAGCCCTCGGCGGTCAGCGCGTCGGCGAGCGCTTCGGCCCGCGCGATCGGGTCGTCGCCGGCCCCGGCCATGGCCTCCTGGCAGCGACTCTCCAGCGCGGAGACCTGCTCGGCGGCGAACGCGCCGACCGCGCCGGCACCACCGTTGGCGGAGATCCAGCGCAGGGCGGCGTTGGCCATGTTGTCGTAGGTGTGCCGGCCGCAGCGCAGCCGGGCGGCGTCGGTCAGCGTGAACACCTTGGCGGGGCGGCCCCGGCCACGGCCGGCGCGCACCGGGCGCTGCCGGGCGACCACGTCACCGTCGGTCAGCAGGGCGTCGAGGTGCTTGCGGATCGCGGCGGAGCTAAGCTGCAGCGCGGCGCCCAACTCGGCGGCGGTGGCGGTGCCCCGCTCCAACAGCAGCCGGAGCACCTCGTCGCGGGTGCGCCGATCCGCGGGGACGACCCGGGAACCGGTCGTCTCCACCTGCGGAGGCAGCATCGCCGCGTTTTTCACTACCCCAACGTAACGTAATTCCGGCGGGCGGAGCAAACCGCCCCGCCAGTGATCGGCATCACCGTGCGCTGCTGGCTTCCGATGCCTGGACCTTCGGTCGGCATGGAGGCCCGGGTAAGGGGTGCGGGGTCGGACGCGGATCTCTCTCCTACGGTCCGTAGGATCTCGCGCGTGATCCCCCTGCTCCGCCGCCTGGCGCTGGCCAACATCATCGCGAACGTCGCCATCGTGGTCACCGGCGGGGCCGTCCGGCTGACCGGATCTGGCCTGGGCTGCCCGACCTGGCCTAAATGCACCGATGCGTCCTACACGCCGAACGGCGAAATGGGCATCCACGGGGTGATCGAGTTCAGCAACCGGATGCTCGGCTGGGTGGTCGGCGCGGTCGCGTTAGCGGTGCTGGTCGCCGCCTATCTGCACTTCCGGCGCACCCGCACCGCCGAAGCACGCCGGCTGATGCTGCTGTCGCTCGGCGTGTTCCTGGGCATCCCGGCGCAGGGCGTGGTGGGCGGGATCACCGTGCTGACCGACCTCAACCCGTGGGTGGTCGGCCTGCACTTCCTCGCCTCGATCGGGGTGCTGGCCGCCTGCTACGCGCTCTGGCGGCGCACCGTCGATGGCGGCGGTCCCCGGCGGGCGGCCGCTTCGGCGCCGGTCCGCCAGCTCGTCGCCGTGCTGACCGCGGTCTCGCTGGCGGTCATCGCGCTCGGCGTGGTCGTCACCGGCAGCGGGCCGCACGCCGGCGACGTCGACGCGCACCGCACCGGCCTGGACCCGGAGACCATTTCCCAGGTGCACGCCGACGTGGTGTTCCTGCTGATCGGGCTCTCGCTGGCGGTCTGGTTCACGGCCCGCGCGATGGGCGCCCGGCGCACCGCCCGGGCCGCCCTCGTCCTGGTCGTGGTGGAGCTGTCCCAGGGCCTGATCGGCTTCGTTCAATATTTCACCGGCCTGCCCGAGGTGCTGGTCGGCTTCCACATGCTCGGCGCCACCCTGGTCTGGCTGGCGACGCTGGCCGTGCTCTGGTCAACCCGCGCGAGTGGCGGCGGCGATGGCGCCGGCGAGGCGCTCGGCGGCACCGGCGGCCATGCCCAGGAAGAGCGAGGGCTCGGTGAGCTCCAGCTCGATCAGGGTGGGCGCACCGCTGTCGTCGGGCACCAGGTCGACCCGCGCGTAGAGGAGCCGGTCGCGGCCGCCCGGCACGGCGTCGAGAGCCCGCTCGGCGACTGCCAGCTCGGCCGCTGACGCTTCGGCCGGGTCGATCCGCTCCGCCTTGTAGAGCCCGCTGACGCCCTTGTCCGGGCCGCTGAGCATGGCGCCCTTGCGGGCCGCGTGGCTGAACCGCAGCCCGGCGCCGGCGTTGAGATAGACCAGTGCGGTCTCGCCGGCCGTTTCGATCGCGCCGAGGAACGGCTGGAGCAGCGCCGCGCGGCCGGCGTCACCGATCCGCTTCAGGTGCGCGTTGAACGCGGCGGCCTCGGCGTCGTCGGCGAGCCGGTAGCGGCCCGCGTCGACGCTTCCGGCGCCGATCGCGGGCTTGAGGACGACGTCCTGCGGCAGATCGCCGTTGAACGAGCCGCCGGGCTCGACGACGGTCGTCGGGATCACCGGGACGCCGGCCGCCGCCAGCTCGCTCAGATAGCGCTTGTCGGTGTTCCAGGTGACGACGTCGGCCGGGTTGGCCAGGTTGGCCACCCGGGAGGCCCAGGCGACGAACTCGGCCCGGCGGGGCGCGTAGTCCCAGGGCGAGCGGAGCACGACGAGGTCGTAGCCGGCCCAGTCGACAGCCGGGTCGTCCCAGACGACCGGCTCGGCGGCGACGCCGCGGGCGGCCAGCGGCGCCAGCATCAGTCGGTCGTCGTCTTCGAGGTCAGGAATTTGATCGCAGGTAACAAGAGCGACCCGGGATGTCTCCCGGGTCGCCGCCTGCTCGTGCGTGGATGTGGTGGTGGGCAAGGTGTCAGCGGGAGAAGGTGCGCCGGGCCATCGACCGCCACAGGTCGTTGCTCGGCCGCATCTGGTCCATCAGCTCCCGCTCCCACTCGTTCTCGACGGTGACGCCCGCGCTCACACAGGCCGCACGGGCCACGTCGGTCCCATCCGCGAACTGGTCCGCCCAGGTGCCGTCCGTGCCGACGAGGACGACCCGGGCGCCACGCTTGCCGACGTACTCGATGACCGCCCTGGCGCCGCCGTGGTCGGCGGCGAACGACCGGATCCCGGTCACGAGACCCGCGGGCGCCTCCTTTTCGGGCTGCTCGGTCGTCAGCGTCGTATCGGAACCATCTGCCATGCCGGAGAGCGTAAGCACGCCTACCGGATTCCGGATGCCATCCGATCGTGTTTTGTGACTCCTGTCATCGGCTGATTTAAGACAGGCCACAGCAAGTTTGAGTGACAAAAGTTAGACATATCCGGTTAATAGCGGATGACATCTCGGACAACTCGTGTCCCCCGTCCGTGGCGGCCCGCCGCTGCCAGGAAACTCGGCGATTCTCGGTCGAACCACCCAGATCAGACAGGGGTACGGGCGCCGGCTCAGAGCAGCGCGTCGAGCGCGATCGCGAGCGACACGATCGTCAGATAGGTGATCGACCAGTGGAACAGCCGCATCGGCTTGAGCGGCTCACCCCGCTTGGACCGGCCGACCAGCTTGTGCGACTCGCTGAGGAACACCGCGCCGCTCACGACCGCCGTGCTGCCGTAGAGCGGGCCCAGGCCGAGCGGCCAGGCCGCCAGCGACGCCGCCACGGTCAGCCAGGTGAAGATCACGATCTCCCGGTTGACCCGGGTCGCCGAGCGGACCACCGGCAGCATCGGGATTCCGGCGCGGGCGTAGTCGTCCTTGTATTTGATGGCGAGCGCGTAGAAGTGCGGCATCTGCCAGAAGAACACCACCGCGAACAGCGCCCAGGCCAGCGGCGAGAGCCCGCCGGTCACGGCCGCCCAGCCGATCAGCACCGGCGCCGCGCCGCAGGCGCCACCCCAGAACGTGTTCTGCGGGGTGGTGCGCTTGAGCCACAGTGTGTAGACGAGGTCGTAGTAGGCGATCGCCGCGCCGGTCAGCGCGGCCGCGAGCCAGTTGGTGAACCCGGCCATCAGGCCGACCGAGACCACCGCCAGCACCAGCCCGAACACCAGCACGCTGCGCGGCGAGAGGGCGTGGGTGGGCAGCGGGCGCCGCTTGGTGCGGCGCATCAGCTGGTCGATGTCGCGGTCGATGTAGCAGTTGAGCGCGTTGGCGGCGCCGGCCGCGAGCGAACCGCCGACCAGGACCACCACCATCGTCCAGACCGACGGGATGCCACCTGCGGCCAACAGCATCGCCGGCACGGTGGTGACCAGCAGCAACTCGATGATGCGCGGCTTGGTCAGGGCCACATAGGCCCCGAGGACGGCACGGGGGTCGCGCCGGGCTGGCACCGGAACCGGACCCGGCTCCAGGATCGGCGTCGGGCGCTCCGTGACCATGCTCAAGGCCGTGTCCACCTCTCTCGTCGGACCGCAGACCGGCGACGGTCAACAGGCCGCTCGACAGCGTACGCGGCGCGTATCCGTGCTGATCGTCGACCCGACGCGGTGCGGCCGGAACCACTCGGGCGGTGTCTCTCCGCCCACATCGCAACGCCGAGGGCCAGATCCGGCGGCAGGTGTTTAGCACGGGTCGCTAGGGTCAGAGGGGAGGGACCGGAAACACTCGCCGAGGAGCGCATACATCGTGCCTGCCAGCAACTCAGAGCAAGCCTCACTTAACTGGTCCGAGCTGGACCGCAAGGCGGTCGACACGATCCGCGTCCTCGCGATGGACGCGGTCGAGAAGGCCGGCAACGGGCACCCGGGCACCGCTATGAGCCTCGCCCCCGCCGCATACCTGCTGTTCAACAAGGTGATGCGGCACGACCCGACCGATCCGCACTGGCCGGGCCGCGACCGGTTCGTGCTCTCCGCGGGGCACAGCAGCCTGACCCTCTACATCCAGCTCTACCTGACCGGCTACGGCCTGGGCCTGGAAGACCTGATGTCGTTGCGGCAGTGGGGCTCGCTGACTCCCGGCCACCCCGAGCACGGGCACACCAAGGGCGTCGAGACCACCACCGGCCCGCTCGGCCAGGGCCTCGGCAACGCGGTCGGGATGGCGATGGCCGCCCGGCGCGAGAAGGGCCTGTTCGACTCCGACGGCTCCGCCGGCCCGCTGTTCGACCACAACGTCTACACGATCGTCTCCGACGGTGACATCGAAGAGGGCATCAGCCACGAGGTGAGCTCGCTCGCCGGGCACCAGCGGCTGGGCAACCTGACCGCGATCTGGGACGACAACGAGATCTCGATCGAAGACGACACCCGGATCGCCAAGAGCGAAGACGTCGCCGCCCGCTACGCCGCCTACGGCTGGCACGTGCAGACGGTCGACTTCCGCACCGGCCACGCCGACGAGGGCGACTACCGCGAAGACCCCGAGGCGCTCTGGCGCGCGATCGAGGCCGCGAACGCGGTCACCGACCGGCCGTCGTTCATCGCGCTGCGCACGATCATCGGTTGGCCGGCGCCCAACAAGCAGAACACCGGCAAGATCCACGGCTCGGCGCTCGGCGCCGACGAGGTCGCCGCGACCAAGAAGGTGCTGGGCTTCGACCCGGCGAAGAGCTTCGACGTCTCCGCCGAGGTGCTCGAGCACACACGGGCGGCGGTCGCCCGCGGCCAGGCCGAGCACGCCGAGTGGGACAAGGCGTTCGCCACCTGGTCCACCAACAACGCCGACCGCCGTGCCCTGTTCGACCGGCTGACCTCCCGCGCCCTGCCGGCGGGCTGGACCGACGCGCTGCCGGTCTGGCCGGCCGACCCGAAAGGCGTCGCCACCCGGGCCGCCTCCGGCAAGGTCCTGGAGGCGCTGGCGCCGGTGCTGCCGGAGCTGTGGGGCGGCTCGGCCGACCTGGCCGAGAGCAACAACACCACGATGAAGGGCGAGCCGTCGTTCGTGCCCGCCGAGCACGCGACCAAGGAGTTCCCGGGCGACGAATACGGCCGCACGCTGCACTTCGGGATCCGCGAGCACGGCATGGGCGCGATCCTCAACGGCATCGTGCTGCACGGCGCGACCCGCCCCTACGGCGGCACGTTCCTCGTGTTCAGCGACTACATGCGACCGTCGGTGCGGCTGGCCGCGCTGATGAAGTTGCCGGTCACCTACGTCTGGACGCACGACTCCATCGGCCTCGGCGAAGACGGGCCGACGCACCAGCCGATCGAGCACCTGACCGCGCTGCGGGCCATCCCGGGCCTCGACGTGGTGCGCCCCGGCGACGCCAACGAGACCGCCTGGGCGTGGCGGATGGCGATGGAGCACACCGACCGGCCGACCGCGCTGGCCCTGACCCGCCAGGCGCTGCCGACCATCGACCGCGAGCGTTACGCGCCGGCCGACGGCGTGGCCCGGGGCGGCTACATCCTGGCCGACGCGTCCAACGGCGCGCCCGAGGTGATCCTCATCGGCACCGGCTCCGAGGTGCAGCTCTGCCTGACCGCCCGGGAGCGGCTGGAGGCCGATGGCACACCGACCCGGGTGGTCTCGATGCCCTGCCAGGAGTGGTTCCGGGCGCAGGACGAGGCCTACCGGCAGACCGTGCTGCCCAACTCGGTCAAGGCCCGGGTCAGCGTCGAGGCCGGCATCGCCATGTCCTGGCGCGACCTCGTCGGCGACTTCGGCGAGAGCGTCAGCATCGAGCACTACGGCGCCAGCGCGCCCCACACGGTGCTCTTCGAGCAGTTCGGATTCACCGCCGACAACGTCGTCGCGAAGGCACACGCCTCGCTGGCGCGGACCGGCGCCATCACCGGCACCACCACGGGCAACTGAGGGAGCGAAGCGTAATGACCGACCGCCTGGCCGACCTCGCCGCCGCGGGCGTCGCCATCTGGCTTGACGACCTTTCCCGCGTACGGCTGAACACCGGCACCCTTGACCAGTTGCGCCGCGAGCAGCACGTCGTGGGCGTAACCACCAACCCGACCATCTTCGCCAAGGCGCTCTCCGACGCCACCGCCTACGACGGACAGGTCCAGGACCTGGCCACCCGCGGCGTTTCCACGGAAGAGGCCGTGCGCATGCTCACCGCGTACGACGTGCGCTCGGCCTGTGATGTTCTGCGTCCCGCCTTCGACGCCTCCGACGGTGTCGACGGGCGGGTCTCGCTCGAGGTCGACCCGCGGCTCGCCGGCGAGACCGAGAAGACCATCGCCGAGGCCAAGGGCCTCTGGTGGCTGATCGACCGGCCCAACGCCTTCATCAAGATCCCCGCGACCGAGCAGGGGCTGCCGGCGATCACCGCGACGCTGGCCGCCGGGATCAGCGTCAACGTCACGCTGATCTTCTCGCTCGACCGCTACAGCCAGGTGATGGACGCCTTCCTCGCCGGCATGGAGCAGGCCAAGGCCAACGGGCACGACCTGACCAACCTGGCGTCCGTCGCGTCGTTCTTCGTCTCCCGCTTCGACACCGAGATCGACAAGCGGCTGGAGAAGATCGGCAGCGACGAGGCCAAGGCGCTGCGCGGCAAGGGCGCGGTCGCCAACGCGCGGCTGGCCTACGAGCGCTACGCCGAGGTGTTCGCCGGCGAGCGCTGGCAGGCGCTGGCCGACGCGGGCGCCAAGCCGCAGCGGCCGCTCTGGGCGTCCACCTCGACCAAGAACCCGGACTACCCGGACACGCTCTACGTGTCCGACCTGATCGCGCCCGGGATCGTCAACACGATGCCCGAGTCGTTGATCCACGCCTGGGCCGACCACGGTGACACGCGGCCCGACACGGTCACCACCAACTACGCCGACGCCAAGCAGGTGATGGCCGACCTGACCCGGGTGGGCATCGACCTCGACGACGTGTTCGACACCCTCGAGAGCGAGGGCGTCGAGAAGTTCGCGGCGAGCTGGCAGGAGCTCATCGACGGAGTCGACAAGTCGCTCAAGGCAGCGGCGAAGGAGCGTGGGTAACACGTGAGCACGTACGGGTTCGGGTCCGACGGGATTCCGGCGAACGACGACGACGCCGGGCCGGCATTCGCCGACGGCGTGGTGGCCGCTGCCGGCATCGCCGTCTACGGCGCCGGCAGCACCGAGGCGGCGGCGATCCGTTCGTCGTTGGTCGGCGCCGACGTGCCGGCCAAGCTGGTCGCCAAGGACGCCACGCTCTGGGGTCCCGACGCGGAGGCCGAGGCGAAGATCCGGCTGGGCTGGGTCGACACCTTCCGGCAGAGCCGGGAGCTGCTACCTCGGCTGGCCGAGCTGCGCACCGAGCTGGCCGACCTCGACCACGTCGTGCTCGCCGGCATGGGCGGCTCTTCGCTGGCACCCGAGGTGATCACCCGAACCCTGGGTGTCGAGCTGACCGTGCTCGACACCACCGACCCGGGCCAGATCCGGGCCGCGCTGGCCGACCGGCTGGAGCGCACGCTGCTGGTGGTGTCCAGCAAGTCCGGCGGCACGGTCGAGACCGACAGCCACCGGCGGGCCTACTGGCAGGCGTTCCTCGACGCCGGCATGAGCGAGTCCGAGGCGGCCCGCCACTTCGTGGTGGTCACCGACCCGGGCTCGCCGCTGGAGACCACCGGCGGCGAGATGGGTGCCCAGGTCTTCCTGGCCGACTCCGAGGTCGGCGGCCGCTACTCGGCGCTGACCGCGTTCGGCGTCGTGCCCTCGGCGCTCGCCGGTGTCGACGTCGCCGAACTGCTCGACCAGGCCGAGGAACTGCTGCCGGCGCTGTCCGAGGAGAGCGGCAACCCCGGCCTCGTGCTGGGCGCCGCACTCGGTGCGGCGGTGGCCGACGGGCGCGACAAGGTGGCGCTGATCTCCGACGGCACCGGCATCGTCGGGCTCGGCGACTGGGCCGAGCAGCTGATCGCCGAGTCGACCGGCAAAGAGGGCAAGGGCATCCTGCCGGTCGTCATCGAGACGCCGGACAGCCCGGGCGCGCATGGACGCGACGTGGTCACCGTGACGGTCGGCGGCGCGCAGCCGCCGGCCGGCGTGCCCGGCGGCGGCGTGCGGCCCGACCTGGCCGTCAACGGCCCGCTCGGTGCCCAGTTCCTGGCCTGGGAGTTCGCGACCGCGATCGCGGGCCGGGCGATCGGCATCGACCCGTTCAACCAGCCCAACGTGACCGAGTCGAAGAACAACACGACCCGGATCCTGGCCGAAGGGCTGCCGGCGGAGTCGCCGGCGTTCATCGACGGCGCGATCGAGGTCTACGGGGGCAGCGGCGACAGCCTGGCCGCGGTCCTCGGCGCGCTGGTCGACGGCATCGACCCGCACGGCTACCTCGCGGTGCTGGCGTTCCTCGATCGGCTCGCCGACGCGCGTGCCGAGCAGGCGCGGGCTTTGCTGGCCACCGCGGCCGGGCGTCCGGTGACGTTCGGCTGGGGTCCGCGCTACCTGCACTCGACCGGTCAATACCACAAGGGCGGGCCGCAGGTCGGCTCGTTCCTGCAGGTCACCGGCGCCGTCGTCGACGACCTGGCGATCGCCGGCAAGCCCTACTCGTTCGCCGAGTTGCAGGCTGCCCAGGCGGCCGGCGACCGGAAGGCGATGACCGACCGCGGCCGACCCGTCGTCCGGCTGCACCTGACCGACCGCGCGGCCGGGGTCGACGAGTTGCTGCGCGCGTTGTCGGGCCTGCCCGCCCGGCGGGACCGACACTAGAGGCAGTGCGAAATCCTAGGTGGTGTGAGTGAACCCGCTGCGTGATCCCCAGGACCGCCGGTTGCCGCGGATCCCCGAGCCCTGTGCTCTGGTGATCTTCGGCGTGACCGGCGACCTATCTCGCAAGAAGCTGTTGCCGGCCATCTACGACCTGGCCAACAGGGGGCTGCTGCCACCGGGCTTCGTGGTGCTCGGCTTCGCCCGGCGCGACTGGGGCGACGGCGACTTCGAGTCCCTGGCGATGGAGGCGACACGGCGCGGGGCGCGTACCCCATGGCGGGAAGAGGTCTGGGCCCGGCTCGTCGGCAACATCAAGTTCGTGCCGGGCGCGTTCGACGACGACGAGGCGTTCGACACGCTCGCGTCGACCCTCGACGAACTGCGCGACACGCACGGCAGCACCGGCAACGCGGCGTTCTACTTCGCGATCCCGCCACCGGCGTTCCCGATAGTGCTCAAGCAACTCGCCCGCACCGGGATGGCCGACAACCGCAAGTCCGGCGGCTGGCGGCGGGTCGTGGTGGAGAAGCCGTTCGGCAACGACCTGCCCTCGGCCAAGTCGCTCAACGACCTGGTCGACGACGTGTTCACCCGCGACGACGTGTTCCGGATCGACCACTACCTGGGCAAGGAGACGGTCCAGAACATCCTGGCCCTGCGGTTCGCCAACAACCTGTTCGAGCCGCTGTGGAACAGCAAATACGTCGACTCGGTGCAGATAACCATGGCTGAGGACGTGGGCATCGGCTCCCGGGCCGGTTTCTACGACGCCGCGGGCGCGGCGAGAGACGTGTTGCAGAACCACCTTCTCCAGCTGATGACGCTGGTCGCGATGGAGGAGCCGACCAGCTTCGACGCGTCGGAGATCCGCACGGAGAAGCTCAAGGTGCTGCGGGCGATCAAGGTGCCGCACGACATCCGCGACGAGACGGTCCGCGGGCAATACCTTCCCGGCTGGGTCGGCGGGGAGCGCGCGGTCGGCTACCTCGAGGAGAAGGACGTGCCGTCCGACTCCACCACCGAGACCTACGTCGCGGCGAAGCTCGGCGTGCAGAACAGGCGCTGGGCCGGGGTGCCGTTCTACTTGCG
>Ga0193743_1002292_pt1 | contig 13663 bp, 12 predicted proteins | sample L2c2metaG_FD_143038 | JGI IMG/M metagenome (GOLD analysis project Ga0193743, IMG submission 143038) | Soil microbial communities from a riparian zone of the East river system, Colorado, United States - L2c2 | ecosystem: Environmental > Terrestrial > Soil > Riparian zone | place: USA: East River... | reverse complement strand
TCGGTCGGCGCGCCCAAATCGGGCACCGAACTCAACTCGCGCGCCATCCTTGGTGCAGCGGGATTGAGCTATAAGGATATGGGCAAGGTCGAATATCTGCCGTTCGCGGAATCGGTCGACCTGATGAAGAACCGGCAACTGAATGCGACGCTGCAATCGGCCGGTCTAGGCGTGTCCTCACTGAAGGATCTGAGCACGTCGACCGAGATCACCGTGGTGTCGGTCCCCAAGGAAGTGGTCGACAAGATCGGCCCACCATTCGTTTCCGTGAAAATTCCCGCCCATACCTACACCGGTCAGGACAAGGACGTTCCGACCGCGGCGGTGATAAATTATCTGGTGACCAGTTCCGCCGTTTCCGACGATCTCGCCTACCAGATGACCAAGTTGATTTTCGAGTCGCTGCCGGAACTGGCGAATTCTCACGCGGCCGGCAAGGAGATCAAGCTGGAGACTGCGGCGATGGGCAGTCCGGTGCCGCTGCACCCCGGTGCGATCCGCTATTACAAGGAAAAGGGTTTGATCAAGTAGGTGTTCATATTCACCGTCGTGCCCGGCTTTGTGTCGGGCATCCACGTCTTTGGATAGCGACGCATTTAAGACGTGAATGGCCGGGACATCTAGCGCGAAGACGCGCTTCGCGCTTCAGCCCGGCCATGACGCATCCGGAAGGGCGCCGGTGATACTAAGCGTCGCTTGATACAGGCGCAGGGACGATGATGCAGCAGGCTGAGGGCGCCGAGGTGCCCGCCAAGGTCGAATTCGATAATTTCGAGCACGGATTCCCGGAAGGCTTCGGCCCCGGCGGCTGGGGAAACCTGGCCTATGCCATAGGAATCGCATTCGCGGCCTTTCAACTGTACGTCGCGACATACAATTACCTGCCGACCCAGGTGGTGCGCGGCGTTCACGTCGGCTTCCTGATTCTGATGACCTTCGGCCTGATCGGCAACTTCACCGCCAAAAGTGATGCCGGTCGCGCGGCCGGCTGGCTGATCGGCAGCGCCGGGTTTCTGTGCGGGCTTTATCAGTGGATATTTTACGCCGACCTGATCGCGCGCGACGGCGATCCGACCCAGCTCGATCTTGTGGTCGGCACTTTGCTTGTGGTTTTGATCTTTGAAGGCACGCGGCGGCTGATGGGACTCGCGCTGCCGCTGATGTGCGGCGCCTGCCTTCTCTATTGGTTGTTCGGTCAGTATCTGCCCGCACCGCTCAATCATCGCGGCTATGGCTTCGATCAGATCATCACCCATCTGTCCTACGGCACCGAAGGGTTTTACGGTGTGCCGATCTATGTCTCGGCAACCTATATTTTCCTCTTCATCCTGTTCGGCTCGTTCCTGGAGCGGGCCGGCATGATCAAGTTGTTCACCGATGTCTCGCTTGGCCTGTTCGGCGGCACCCGCGGCGGTCCGGCCAAGGTCGCGGTGTTCGCGTCGGGCATGATGGGAACGATCTCGGGCTCCGGCGTCGCCAACGTTGTCACCGTCGGCCAGTTCACGATTCCGCTGATGATCAAGTTCGGCTATCGCCGTGCTTTCGCCGCCGGCGTCGAAGCCACGGCATCGATGGGCGGACAGATCATGCCGCCGGTGATGGGCGCGGTCGCCTTCATCATGGCGGAGACGCTGGGCGTCGATTACTCGGTCATCGTCAAGGCTGCGGTGATTCCCGCGACTTTGTATTTCGCCTCTGCGTTCTGGATGGTGCATCTCGAAGCCGGCAAGCACGGCCTTGTCGGCATGAAGCGCTCGGAAATTCCGAGCGCGTGGAAAGCGCTGGTGGCGCGGTGGTATCTCGTGTTGCCGCTGGCGGCGCTGGTCTACATGTTGTTCGAGGGCTTTACGCCGCTCTATGCCGGCAGCATGGGTCTGGCGTTCACGGTGGCGCTGATCCTCGGCGCCAGCATCACGCTCGGCTTTTCCTCAAACGCGTTGCGATATGTTTTCTGGATCGGGCTCGCGCTGGTGGCCGCCGCGGTGTCGCGCAACGGCCTTGAGATTATTCCGGTGGCAAGCGTGGTTGGCGCCCTGGTGCTGATCACCGCGATCACGCGCGGCGGCCGGGCGACACTCGGGGCATGCCGCGATTCGCTGGCTGACAGCGCCAAGTCGGCGCTTACCGTCGGCATGGCCTGCGCCATCGTCGGCAGCATCATCGGCATGATGACGCAGACCGGCGTCGGCACCATCTTTGGCGGCTGGATCATTGGGCTCGGCGAGAAGAGCCTGTTCCTCGCGCTGATCATGACGATGCTGCTGTCGATCCTGCTCGGCACCGGTATCCCGACCATCCCGACCTACATCATCACCGCCGCACTGGCAGCACCTGCGCTTGCGAAACTCGGTGTGCCGCTGATCGTCAGCCACATGTTCGCGTTCTACTACGGCATCATGGCTGACCTCTCGCCGCCGGTAGCGCTGGCGGCACTGGCGGCCGCGCCGATCGCGAAGGAGAGTCCCGACAAGATCGGCTGGGAAGCGATGCGCATCGCGCTCGCCGGCTATGTCATTCCGTTCATCTTCGTGTATTCGCCGGCGCTGATGCTGCAGGCCGGCGATCCGATGGCCGCTCAACTCGGTTTCTACGGGGCTGTCGCGCTTGCGACGTTCAAGGCGCTGGTCGCCATCGGCCTGTTCGGTATCGTTGCGATCGGCTTCCTGTTCACGAGGCTGACGCTGCTGGAACGGGCCGTCGCCTTCGCCGCGGCACTTTGCCTGCTCGGCGAGTTTCGTTTCAGCGACACCGCCGGCTTCGCGCTGACCATTGCCGTCGTGCTCTGGCAATGGCGGCGGCGGCCGCGCGCTGCGGTGGCGGCGGCTTGAGCCTTTGTCTCGCCTCCGCTGGTATCGTGAAGGCGCTGTCGGTCGCCGCTTTTACGCTGGCGTGGACCCATTCGATCGAAAAGATCGACTGGCAGGAAGACTGGCGCATCACGCCGCGGGGGCTTGAGCTGGTGCAGGCTCGCGTCAAGGGATCGGGCGCCGGCATGGAGCCGCCGGCGGACGCGCGTCTGGTCAACGGCTGGTTTCAATGGCAGCCGAGGCGCGCGCCGATGCCCGAGGTGGTGTTAGGCAATTCCGGCGCCGCCGGCGAATGGCGATTGTGCGGCGATGGAAATTGCCGGACGCTGTCGGAGATTTTCGGGCACCCAATCGGCGCCAATGTCACGACGATGCGTGCATGTGATGATCCGTAGCAATCCGGGCAAACTGCCGAACAAGAATCCCGGGTTGCGCTGCGCTCCACCCGGGTTACAAGAAAACGAGAACTTACAGGGAGAGAAGTCGATGGAACGGCTCAAGGGAAAGACAGCGATGGTGGTCGGCGCCGGCTCGATCGGGCCGGGCTGGGGCAATGGCAAGGCGACCGCCGTGACGTTCGCGCGCGAGGGCGCGCAGGTGTTTTGCGTCGATCGCAACGGCGCTGCCGCCGAAGAGACCGTAAAGATCATTGCCGACGAAGGCGGCAAGGCGACCGCGTTCACCGCCGATGTTTCACGGGCCAGCGATGTCGAAGCCATGGTGGCGGCATGCCTCAAAACCTATGGCCGCATCGACGTGCTCGACAATAATGTCGGCATTGCCGAGATGGGCAACGTCGTCGAAGTGTCGGAGGCGGATTGGGACCGCGTATTCGCCGTCAATCTCAAAAGCGCCTTCCTCGCCATGAAGCACGTCATCCCGGTGATGCAGCGGCAGGGCGGCGGCTCGATCATCAACATCTCGTCGATCGCCTCGATCCGCCATCTCGGCATCTCCTATGTCAGCTACGCCACCACCAAGGCTGCGATGAACCAGATGACGCGCACCACGGCCGTGCAATTTGCCTCAGACCACGTTCGCGTCAACGCCATCCTTCCCGGCCTGATGAAGACGCCGATGGTCGAACATTCCGCTGGGCTGGCGTCGAGCTATGCTGCGGGCGATGTCGAGGCGATGTGGCGCGCGCGCGACGCGCAGGTGCCGATGGGGCATATGGGGGATGCCTGGGATGTTGCAAATGCGGCGCTGTTTCTCGCTTCCGACGAATCGAAATACGTCACCGGGCTTGAGTTGATCGTCGATGGCGGGGTTACGCTGAAGGTGAGTTAAATTAATCCCACTTGTCGTCCCGGCGTTCGCCGGGACGACGTAATATGTTAGCCTGCGCGACATATCACCCCTGCGCGCTCAATTCCGCCCAGTCGAATTCTTCCTCGAGCTGATGAAACGCGTCGTCGCCGATAGTTTCGGATTGGCGCAGCGTGAGGATCGCTTGCCGCGCGGCGCTGATGGCGCGGCGCCGCAGCGGATCTGCCGGGAGTTCGCCCGAGGAAACGCCGCCATCGGGATCGCCCTCTGCGCGCATCAGCAGCGCGCGGTATTCAAGCCTGAGAATTTCGGCCTCTTCGGACGGGTCGCCGTCGATTTCATCCAGCGCCGCCCGATAGGCGACGGCGCGGGCGCGAGCGACTTCCAACGCCACCGGATTTTCGTCTTTCAGCCGCAACGCCGAGATCAGCGGCCGCAACGTCAGGCCCTGGATCACCAGCGATCCCAGCACCACCGCAAACGCCGTCAGCAGCATGAGATCGCGGTACGGAAAGCCTTCCGGCAGTGCGTAGGCCGCCGCCAGCGTGACAATGCCGCGCATTCCGCACCAGGACACCACGATGCCGCTTTCAACGGTGGGCACGGCCGTCGGCCGTTTGGGCTGAAAGATTCCTCGTGCGATCAAAAATCGCATCGTAGTGCCGTAAACAGTCACCCAGACGATGCGGGTCAGGATGACGACGCCGAGCACGGCGGCGGCGATCAGGCAATATTTCAATCGCACGGGATCGTCGAGCCGTTCCCAGATCGGGCGCAGTTGCAGGCCGATCAACACAAACGCCAGCACGTTGAGAACAAAAACCACGGTGTCCCATACCGCATAGGACGGCACGCGCAGCCGCGCCGGCGTTCGTGCCGGTGCGGTGCGCGCAATGGTGATCGCATAGGCGACGATGGTCAGAATGCCGGAGAGGCCGATATGTTCGGCGACGATCCACACCGTGAAAGTGCCGGCGAACTGCACGATGATCGCGCTCGGCGCATCGGTGATCCGCTTGGTCAACTCCATTGAAATCCTGGCGAACAAAAAGCCTGCCGCCAGGCTCCCCGCTAAAGCGAATATAATCGACGGTGCAAACTCGCTCCACGTGAAGTGCTGGACTGCAGCGGCGCCGACGGCAACGCGATAGATCAAAAGCGCGCTGGCGTCGTTGAGCAGGCTTTCGCCTTCGAGAATTTTCAGGATTCGATATGGCAGCTTGACCTGACGCAGGATCGTCGTCGCCGCGGCTGCATCCGGCGGCGCCACGATGGCGCCGAGAGCAATCGCGGCCGCCCACGGCATCTCCGGCAGCAGCCAGCGGGCGAGCACCGCCACGGCAGCGGTGGTGAGGCCCACCGCGATGAAAACCAGCGTCGAGACCGGCAGCCAATTATTCCTGAGGTCGCGCAGCGAAGTGTCGAAGGCGGCATCCAGCAGCACCGGCGCCACGAACAGCGCCAGCGCCAGATCAGGCTCCAGCGTCCAGGACGGGCCGGATGGCACGAAGGCCAGCAGCATGCCGCCGATGGCAAGAAACGTCGGATAGGGCACCTTCATCCGCCGCGCCAGCGCCGACAGCAGCACCGCGCCAAGCAGCAGGCCGATAAGCCACTGGAACGTAATCAAACCTTAAAATCCTTAGCCGACAGGTCGAGATCGATGTGCCATCAATCTAGCATTAAAATCGGCAAGTCTTCCTGGCTCGAAAAGTTTTCCTGGCTCGAAAAATCATCTCGGCTCGAAAAGTCGCGCCTCTCGCTATTGAGCGAGCGCCAGTATTCCGCCGGCGAAGGAATGCCACAGCGGTGTGACGCTGATCGGCCAGTTCAGGAGTTTCACGGCCACGAGCGCAGCACCGCCGTACACATACACCGGATGCGGACGCCCTCGGGTGCGCCAGTCGAAGATCATCGCGGCCACGAGCAAGAGATAAGCGACCAGAGCCGGAGCAATGGTGACGGGGACCGGGGGCGGGCCTAGCGCTCCGGGCGGTGCCAGAAAGGTCAGAAACCAGCGCGCGACCGCGGCATCGAGCAGCGAGATGCCAGCCAGCAGCATCAATCGCTTGTGGACCTCGGGCTGGCGCACGGCAGCGATTGCAAGCGTGAACACCACCGCGAAGAACAGAATGCCGCTGAACGGGACGATCGCAAAAGCGATACCCTCATCGGTTAGCCCGAGCGCCGCGGAGCGCTTCATCGCGTTGACTCCCACCAGGAAGCCGAAGATCGTCATCGCGGTCGCCAGCGACACGCCGATCATCCCCATCGTTCGATGTCGCGTGATCTGCCCGGAAGCGGCGAGCCAGGTCTGGAATGCAAAGAACAGCGTCCAGGCGAAAAACAGCAGGCCGTGGAAATGCACCACCGGCATCGGCGGTATCTTTCCCGAGGCCATCGGCAGCCAGTAGGTCGGTGCGAAGCCGAGGAAAGCGACGGCGATGCATGCCAGCGCCATATAGAAGTAGAAATAACGCGCGTTCGGAGTCGCAATGACGCGGACGCGCTTGTCGTCAATTAATGTTGTCATGGGAAATGAGTCTCTCCGAGCAGCGTATGGTTCAAAAGAAAATGGCTATCCGGCATAGCCGCCCTGATCGAGGAACTCCTGCTCTTCCGGCGTCATTTCTCGGCCAAGAATCGCATTGCGGTGCGGAAAGCGACCGAAGCGGCGCACGATGTCGCGATGACGCTCGGAATTCGAAGAGTCCGGGTCCCCCAATGGCCGACATAAAGCCACGGCCCGATCCTGGTCGGCGAGATCTTCGGAATGAGCAAAGGGAAGATAAAAAAATGTCCGAAGGTCGGCTGGCACCAACTGATCGCGGCCGGCGGCAATAGCCGCTGCGGCAATGTTGCGCGCCATCGCGTCGCTCGCATACATGCGCGGCGTGCCGCGGAAAGCGTTACGCGGAAACTGATCCAGCAGCAGCACCAGTGCCAGCGCGCCGGTCGGTGTTGCGAGCCAGCTGTCCAGCTCGCCGCGTGCGGCGGCTTCATGCGCGCTGAGAAACGCCTCGCGAAAGCGGCGGTCGAAATCCGCATCCTTGGCGAACCACATCGAGGGGCCGGCCTGCCGCCAGAACTCGACCACCTCGGCCGCGGTCACGGGCGTTGCCTCGACGTTGCGGGATTGCAAATCTCTGCCGGCATGAAATTCCTGTTCAACGAAGGCCTCGCGGCTTGCCGCTGCGACGCGGGTGCGGGGAGCGGAGTAATCCAGCGATGACATATCAACTCCATCTATTATTGGCGATTGTGGGCCGCCGGCTGTCGGCGGCTCGTCAGGGCGCGAAATTGCCCGTTGGATGATGATGAATCCAGTGATATGATTTCAACAATATGCTGAATGAAATTAACCTTGCCCGCGCCGACCTCAACCTGCTGACGCTGTTCGAGGTGATACTCAGGGAGCGCCACGTTGGTCGCGCGGCCGTACAACTCAACCTGTCGCCATCGGCGGTGAGTCATGGCCTCGCCCGGCTGCGGCGGCTGCTCAACGATCCCTTGTTTCTGCGCACGCCGAAAGGCGTGGTGCCGACGGCGCGCGCCATGGCATTGGCGGAACCGCTCGCCGATCTTCTGGCGCGGGTGCGTAACGTGCTGTCGAGTGCCGCGCCGTTCGACGCGGCGACTTCGAGGCGGCGCTTCATCATCGGCGCGCCGGATGGGTCGGTGCTCCTGAAGCCGCTGCTGGCGATGCTGCGCGATCGCGCTCCCGGCATCGATATCGGGCTGCGGCAGTTGCTGCCTCCGCAGGGCGGCCATTCGGTCGAGCGGGCATGGACACCGGTCTTTGCCGAACTCGATGCCGGTGCAATGGATATCGCCATCGCCCCGATCGATCGCGCCCCGCCGCGCTTTGTCGCCCGCACCATCTATGAGGAGGATTTCGTGGTGGTCGCGCGCGCGCGCCATCCTTTTACTGCGCGGCCGACCCTGGAGCGTTTCTGCCGGACGCAGCATGTGGTGGTGTCGATGACCGCCGACCCCTTTGGCTTCGTCGACGACGCGCTTGCGAAGCTGGGGCTCACCCGTCGTGTCGCGCTGACCGTGCCCGATTTCGCTTCGGCAATTGTGACGGTTGCGGAAACCGACTTGATTGCGGCAATGCCTCGGCGTTTCGTGGCGATGCATGCCGCGCGTTTCGCGGTGGTGAGCAGGGAGGTTCCGCTGCGCTTGCGGTCTTTTTCGATCAAGGCCGCGGTGCCCAAGGTTGCGCTGATGGACGCCGGCCTCGCCTGGCTGTTCGACGTCGTGGGCGAAGCGGTTGAAGGCGAGCGCGGCGCACGCGACAAGCGTCAGGCCCAGGTCCGCGCATCGCGATGATCGGACGGACCGAACGGTGCGTCACCTTGCGCCTGCCGCGCAGTTCCTCGAACGCAGGCGTTTCGAAGAACAGCGCGATGCGATGGAGGGCCACAGTCCTGGCGGCGATCGCTTTTGTTCTATGGGCAGCCCCATCGCACATCGTGTTCGCAGCCAGCCCCGAGCCGGCCACCGATCCGCCGATCGACCCCGCGCCTTGCCTCGCTGCAGCGGCATCCAACGACGCCGACAAGATCGTTGCCGTTTGCGGCGCGCTGGTTGACGACGAAAAGACCATGAAGACCGATCGCATCACGGCGCTGATCGCGCGCGCCGGTGCTTACGACCGCAAGGATCTGATCGACCGCGCCATCGGCGACTACGACACGGCGCTGCGGCTCGACCCGACGCTGACCGATATCTTCAATGCGCGGGGCGAACTCTGGCGCAGGAAGGGCGATCGGCCCCGTGCGCTGCAGGATTTCGCCGCCGCAATCAAGCTGAATCCGGATCACCAGACCGCGAAGGGCAATTACAAATCGCTGGCGCAGGAGGTGGAGCGCCTGGGCGCGATGATGGCGGTCAACAAAAAGCCGAGCTTCGATTGCGCTACCGCCAGACGCGCGGTCGAGAAGGCGATCTGCGCCAATCCGGAGCTTGCCAATCTCGATCGCGAGATCACCGCCGTGAACACCAATGTGGTCCGCGAGGCCATGAACGACAGTCGACGCGCCGGCCGCGCCTTGCAGCGCGAGCAGGATGATTTCATCGCCCGCCGCAATGCCGCATTCGGCCGGCCGGACTACGATCTGCACAAGGCAATGAAGGCGCGGCTGGATCGCTTGCTGGCGATCGAATCGAACTGAGTCGTGAGGCGACGGCAGTGCGCTCCCTCTCCACCCAACTCGGGTCCACCTGAGTTGGGCATACCAAATTGTCGAAGTCGGATATATCCGACTTCGATCGGGAGAGGGCTGGGGTGAGGGGGTACGGTCTATCGATGAAGCATAACCCCTCACCCGGCGCTACGCGCCGACCTCTCCCAATGGGAGAGGTGAGACTGCATTCGGAGCGCGCTCTGATGTCATTCACGCGCGCCGCCCACGTTCCCATCGGCCGAATGTCGCAGCGTTTTCGTCTTGAATTATCAGGTCATCCCGTGACAATGGCGGAAGAATAAGGCCGACTATCGTCCCCGGCCATGACGTAGTGGATGAATAGATCGGCTGCCGGGAGCGACGCCATGAACATCCAGGACAACAGCAGGTATCACGAGGTTCATGCCCGCTCGCTCGCCGATCCCGAGGGTTTTTGGGGCGAGGCGGCGCGCGAAATCGACTGGATCGAGCCCGCAAAAAAGATCTTCGATCCCCGAATCGGGCTTTACGGTCGCTGGTTCGCCGGCGCCGTGGTCAACACTTGCTACAACGCGCTCGACCGCCATGTCGCGGGCGGACGCGCCGATCAAGTGGCGCTGATCCACGATTCGCCGCTGGCAGGCCGCGTCACCAAATTGACCTACGCGCAGATGCTGCACGAGGTGAAAACGCTCGCCGCCATCATGCAGGAGTTCGGCGTCGCCAAGGGCGATCGTGTCATCCTCTATATGCCGATGGTGCCGGAAGCCATGGTCGCGATGCTGGCCTGCGCTCGGATCGGCGCGGTGCATTCGGTGGTGTTCGGCGGCTTTGCAGCGAAGGAGCTTGCGACCCGGATTGAGGACGCCAAGCCGAAACTGATCTTCTCGGCAAGCTGCGGGCTCGAGCCCGGCCGCATCGTGCAATACAAGCCGCTGCTCGATGAGGCGATCAAGCTTTCAACCGTCAAGCCACAGGCCTGCATCATCCTGCAGCGACCGCAGCAGGGCTGCGATCTCATTGCGGGCCGCGATCACGACTGGGCAGAGCTGCGAGCTGCGGCCATCGCTGCGAAGAAGACCGCCGACTGCGTGCCGGTTAAGGCAACCGATCCGCTCTACATTCTCTACACCTCCGGCACTACCGGCAAACCCAAGGGCGTGGTGCGCGACAATGGCGGGCACCTGGTCGCGCTGAAATGGTCGATGTTCAATCTCTACGGCGTCAAGCCAGGCGAAGTCTGGTGGTGCGGCTCCGACATCGGCTGGGTGGTCGGCCACAGCTACATCATCTACGGGCCGCTGTTTCATGGCGCGACCTCGATCATGTATGAGGGCAAGCCGATCGGCACGCCGGACGCCGGCGCGTTCTGGCGGGTGATTGCCGAGCACAAGGCGGTGGCGCTGTTCACCGCGCCGACCGCATTCCGCGCCATCAAGAAGGAAGACCCGGACGGTACATTCATCCGCCAATACGATCTGTCGAAATTTCGCACGCTGTTTCTCGCAGGCGAGCGCGCCGATCCGCCGACCGTGGACTGGGCGGAAAAGCAATTGAAGGTGCCGGTGATCGATCACTGGTGGCAGACCGAAACCGGCTGGTGCATCGCCGGCAATCCGGTCGGGCTTGGCATGCTGCCGGTGAAGCACGGCTCGCCCACGGTGCCGATGCCGGGCTATCAGGTCGACGTGGTCGATGAGGCCGCAAAGCCGCTGCCCACGGGCACCATGGGCTCGATCGTGATCAAGCTGCCGCTGCCGCCAGCCTGCCTGCCGACATTGTGGGAGCAGGACGAGCGCTGCAAGGAAGCCTACTTCAATGAGTTTCCCGGCTATTACAAAACTTCCGACGCCGGCTACAAGGACGAGGACGGCTATGTCTATGTGATGGGCCGCACCGACGACATCATCAACGTCGCCGGCCACCGGCTCTCCACCGGCGGCATGGAAGAGATTCTGGCCTCGCATCCCGACGTCGCCGAATGCGCGGTGCTCGGCATCAAGGACGCCATCAAGGGCGAGACGCCCTGCGGCTTCCTGGTGCTGAAGGCCGGCGTCACCAGAAGCCATGCCGAAATCGAGAAGGAGATCGTGGCGCTGGTGCGCGAGAAATTAGGCCCGGTGGCGGCGTTCAAGCTCGCGATCACGGTTGCGCGGCTGCCGAAGACCCGATCGGGGAAAATCCTGCGCGGCACCATCAAGAAGATCGCCGACGGCGATACCTGGGCGATGCCCGCAACAATAGAGGATCCGAAGGTGCTGGACGAAATCGGCGACGCGCTGAAGGGACGGGTGTGACTTACAATTCCCGCAATTGAGTCTAAAGTCCGGTCCATATGTTTCAACGCGGAGCGAGCCACAAACTCAGTCTCACCTCTCCCATGGGAGAGGGAGCCCACCCCGCCAGGATCATGCATGCGTTTTAAGGTGCCGAAGCATTTCATTGTATTGACACTCGCCGCATTGGTGCTCTCCGCCTGCGCGCGGCGCAGCGACATTCCGGTCTCCGACCTCGGCGATGATGATGACGCGATCTGCCACGCCAACAATGTCGTGGTCGGCTCGCCGGAATATGTCGCCTGCCGCAAGGATCGCGACGTGGTACGCAGTAACGCCGCTTCACGCGTCGATCGGCGGCAGCGCAATCTCGGCGAATACATGCTGAACAATCCGGACCGGCCGTAACATCAGGAGGCGATCATGAACGAAGACGTTTTCAACACCAGCCTGCGCGGCTTTCTCAAGAAGGTCGGCATCACCTCGCAGCGCGAAATCGAAAAGGCAGTTCGCGACGCGGTGGCGGCCGGCCGCCTCAAGGGTAATGAGAAGCTGCCCGCCAAGATGGTTCTCACCGTCGGCGGCATCAGCCTCACGCATGAAATTACGGAAGAGATTGATCTGGCGTAGGCGAACGCGCGGCGCAATTTTTCTTCCCCTCTCCCCTTGTGGGAGAGGGTGGCTTCGCGAAGCGAAGACGGGTGAGGGTTACGGCCTATCGATAGTCTGTAACCCCTCATCCGGCGCGAACTACGTCCGCGCTTCGCTCGTCTCCGGCAAGGGGAGAAGGAAGAAGAGGCTGCCGCACCATTTTTCTCACACCAAGGGCATCACCACCATGGACATCAAGGTCAGGGATTCAAACGGCGCGCTACTCGCCGAAGGCGACACCGTCACGCTGATCAAGGACCTAAAGCTGAAGGGCTCGTCCACGGTGCTGAAGCGTGGCACCGTCATCAAAAACATTCACCTCACCGACGACGCGGACGAAATCGAAGGCCGCACCGACAAGGTCAAGGGCCTGGTGCTGCGTACGGAGTTCTTGAAGAAGGCGTGAGGTGTGTAGTGCAATGAACGGTTCGGTCTGTTGATTCTAGCTGTCGAGTCCCGTTTCCAAAAATATTTCCGTTCCCACTCACCCCAAATCAACTCTATATCCCTCGCCGTCTCGTTCCCCAGAGGGGCGTATCGCGATCGTCACGGACGCGGGATGGGATGCGGTGGACGCGGCAGCGTTGGGCGCGCAACGTGATCGCAGGGCGGGTCTTAATCGACACGTGAGCGATCAAACGGCGCGCTGACGAACGATGTTGCTGCGGACGGCGAAGTCGTGTGGTCCTGACGCCCCGACGCTGGCGTCAAGTTTGCGGATGCATGTCGGCCCAACCGGGCGTAGGCACGCCATATCCGTTAGCGACGGTGACAACAAAGCCCGATCACCGGGGAGAGCACGAAGGAAACCGTAAAACCATTGCGTGCGGGAATGCCGGGTGAACCGGAGTACCTGTGGCGACGACACTCGTGTGCTTCACTACACTTTGCACACGAGGCTGCGGGTGCGGCGGGCACCCGGCATTCCCCACGCCCTCTGTTGGGCGAAACATTCATGCACAACTCGGGCGCATCGCGCCGTGGGGACGCGAAGTCGTGTTTGCAAACAACGCTGTTCGAAAATTGAAGCCCTGCAATTCATTGCGTGCGAGCGCGCCACACTCGCACCCGTCACCACCCGCGAAAGCGAGTGGTCCAGTATTCCCGGGCATCAATGATCGATCGAGAGTTCACGGCGTACTGGATCCCCGCATCCGCGGGGATGACAGCCACCATCGGAGCGGTGCGCTATCGTTAACGCCCCCTTACTCCTCGTCTGGCTTCTTGCCGCCGATGGTCTTCAGCTTCGCGAACACCGCGTCGACATTGAGATCGTCACGCTGCTTTTCGCTAGGCTCGAATTCCGGCTCCTTGCGGGTGGTCTCGGAAGCCGGCAGCAGGGTCGCGCCGCCGTAGGCGGTATCGGTCGGCTTTTCCTTGGCCGCGCGCTGCACCTCGAAATCGAGCTCGATCTGCGAGCACAGGCCGAGCGTCACCGGGTCCATCGGGGTCAAAGTCGAGGCATTCCAGTGGGTGCGGTCGCGCACGCTGG
>Ga0193743_1002291_pt1 | contig 13673 bp, 11 predicted proteins | sample L2c2metaG_FD_143038 | JGI IMG/M metagenome (GOLD analysis project Ga0193743, IMG submission 143038) | Soil microbial communities from a riparian zone of the East river system, Colorado, United States - L2c2 | ecosystem: Environmental > Terrestrial > Soil > Riparian zone | place: USA: East River... | reverse complement strand
CATTCATGCGGGCGGAGGACCTGTTCAAGTTGAGAGAGGATTGACGTGCATTATCTACTATTTGGTCAACAGAGCCGGCAAGCTTCTGGTCTTTGAGAAGTTTCCCGATCGTTCCCTGGCCCTGTCCAACCTGTGCGACTATCGCATTCAGGTCTGCTGAAGTCTTTCTTGCGGATGCCAGTATCGCCTGCAAATCGGGACGCAGCGCGATGATGGTCTGATCGGTGTGACGTGCAGCCGAGTTCACCGACTGGAGCGTAGCGTCCGCCCTGACTCGCAGATCATTGATGCTGGCCTGGGCTGTTTTCAGCAAATCGCTGCCCTGCTGCATCAGATCCGCGATCTCGAATGGCTCCCGGCTGGGGATGGCGCTTCCGGAAGCTGATTCAGGAGCGCGTGGCGTTCCCTTTTGAATATCAAGAAAACTGTTTCCCGCTAAGCCCATCGTCTTGATGGTTGCCACCGAATCCGCGCGCACAAAAGCATGTAGGTTTTGCTGGATGCGCAACTTAAGACGAAACCGGCCGTCCGCGCGGTTCGGAACTTGCGTCTCCAACACTTCGCCCGCCTCCATTCCCGATACGCGGACTTTCGCTCCTTTCCGCACGCCGCTCAGACGATCGAATTCTGTGTAAATCTCGAAATTGCGGTTAAACAATTTTTGCCGGTTGCCTATTAAGAACAGTCCCACACCGAATAGAGCTAATCCTCCAACAACAAAGGTGCGCGTCGCAAGGTTATGAGAGGTCCGCATCATAAGCCCTCCGGCGAGACAAACTGCCTCACAATCAGGTTGTCGCAGCCAGCCACTTCGTCTGGTGAACCGCACGCGATCATATGTCCTCCTTCCAGAATCGCGACTTGATCGGAGATGGGCCGCACTTCAGTCATTTTGTTATCGATAATCAACAACGTCGTGCGACGGCGTTGTTTCAGATCAAGTAGCAGTTTGCTAATGAGGGCGGCTGTTATGGAATCTACGCCGTTCCACGGATCGTCGACCAGAAGAATGGCGGGATAGCAGGCGAGTGCCCTCGCGAAGCCGAGAAGCTTGCGCATGCCGACAGAGAGATCAACCGGCATTTTGTCACCATCGCGTTCGAGGCCCACTTCAAGAAGTTGCTGACGGACTCTTTCCTGGATTTCACGCTCCGGTCTCTCGCTGTTGTACCGCAAAGGGAATGCAATGTTTTCAGCCACTGAGATGGAATCGAAAACGGCAGAATTCTGAAACACAAATCCAGTCGATTTCCGCACTCGCAAGAGTTCCGGAGCGTCTAACGTGGTGATGTCTTCCTGGTTGATAAATATTCTGCCCCGATCCGGCTTGACCAGGCCGACGGCCAATTTGAGAGCTATTGTTTTGCCGGTGCCGCGGCGCCCCAGGATCGAGAACGCCGTGCCGCGCGGGATGGTAAAGCTGATGTCTTCCAGAATGTGCGTCGAGCCGATAGATTTCGCTACCCGATCAAAGCGAATCGCCACATCCGTATCAAAGTTCATTCCGCGATCCCCGGAAACCAGAAAGACATCATCTGATTGAGAAAGAGATTCAACGTGATTACGAACAAGGAGGAGACCACTACGCTGTGCATGGAAGCACGCCGTACTCCGGCAGTATTCTCTTCGACTGTATACCCGAGATAAGAGGCGACCGTACCGATCGCGAATCCTAAGACCGCCGTCATTAGCGTGGGCAGGATGTAATCGCCCCATCCAACGTTGTCGAATACGCGCCCGGTATAAAGCCGGACAGACATTTCTGAATGGACCGCTTCCCACAGGAATCCGCCTCCAATTTCAGCAAAACTCATGAGCGTTGTCAGAATTGGCAACGCGATGATACAGGCTATTACGCGGGTGACGACCAGATATCTAAACGAGTTGATAGCAAGCGATTCGAGAGCATCGATCTGCTCTGTGATGCGGAGGACGGCAAGCTCGGCTCCAATGGCCGCACCCGCACGTCCGGAAACCAGGATGCCCGTCATCAGAGGCCCCATCTGCCGGAACATGGTACGGGACAACTCGGCGGGAATGACCGAATCCACGGCGCCATAATTTACGAGCGCTGTCCAGATCAGTTCAGCCATAACAATGCCCACGACAGCTCCGGCAACGAGGATCAGGGGTGTGGAGCGCCAGCCTATCTCATAAACTTGGCGCGAAATCTCTTCGATATCCCACGGTGGATGAACGAGTTCGCGGGACGTGCGAAAGGCAAACCGGATGAAGCCAGTTGATGCTGCCCACAACCGGTTGATGGAAGAGGGGCCGCTCAGCGCCTGGCTGTTGCTGATTGAGGTGCTTAACGTCCGCAACATATCAGGTCCTCCAAATTGTGATAATCACACGCCCTAAAGACGCTAGCAACGTCCCTGACGATACAGATTACCGCTTGCCGCCCATGCGGTGTGTACGTAGAAAATCTGCATGTCCCAAGATGTAACTTTCCCCAGTTGTAAACCCTCCAATCAATTATTGTAGGGAGCCTAGTCTCCCATTAATCGGAGAACTCGGGCTCCCGATCGACAAGCAGCCCCAGGGCCTGTCTCTCGAACAAGCTTTTGTATGTGCCTCCCCGTTTCCGCACCAGGGTGTCGTGCGTTCCTTCTTCGGCGATGCGGCCGCTGTCGAATACCAGAATCCGGTCCAACATCCGCACTGTCGACAAGCGGTGTGCGATCACAATCGCCGTCCGGCCCGCCATCAGCCGTTCCATAGCCTCCTGAATCAGCGCTTCCGATTCTGAGTCCAGGCTCGACGTTGCCTCATCCAGCACCAGAATGGGCGTGTTTGCAAGGAAGGCGCGAGCAAGCGCGACCCTCTGGCGCTCGCCGCCCGAGAGTTTCACGCCGCGCTCACCGACCAGCGTCGCGTAGCCTTTGGGCTGACGGCTGATGAAGTCATGCGCATTTGCAAGCTGTGCTGCGTCCTCAATCTCGCGCAACGTAGCCTCAGGACGGGCGTACGCGATGTTCTCCGCCAGCGAGCGGTGAAACAGAATGGGTTCCTGCGGCACTAGGGCGAGCTCGGAGCGCAGGGAGTCCTGCGTGACGTGTGCGATTTCCTGCCCGTCAATCAGAATACTTCCGCCCGACACATCGTAGAGACGGTGCAGGAGCTTCACGAATGTTGTCTTGCCGGACCCAGAGTGCCCAACTAATCCAACCCGCTCTCCTGCCTCGATCCGCAGCGAGAAGTCGTGGAACAGCGGGGTAGTATGCATGCCATACCGGAATGTAACGCGATCGAAGACGATCTCTCCGCTGCGGACGCGGATCGGCCTGGCGCCGGCACGATTGTCCACGCCGAGTGGCTGGGCGTGCAACTGCACCATCTCCTCCATTTCGTTGACGCCTCTCTGCAGGTTGGCAACATGTTGCCCGATATCGCGAAGGTAACCGTGCACGATAAAGTAGCTGGTCAACACAAATGTGACGTCGCCTGGCGTCGCGTCGCCATGCCACCACAACAGCGCGGCATACAAGGTGACGACCGTGCGCAGGACCAGCAATACGGTGAGTTGCAGACTGCCGCTGCGCGTGCCGAAGATCCAAGTGCGAAACGTGCGCCGTCTCCATTTGTCCAATACGCGCGCCAGACGAACGTCTTCACGCGATTCGCCGCCAAAAGATTTCACGGCGGCGTTGCAGGTGATCGCGTCGGCCATGGCGCCGCCGGTTCTCGTATCCTGCGCATTCGATAGGCGCGCGGCGGGGGCCACATAGCCAATTGACAGCGCGACCGAGATGGCGACATAGATCGTCGCGCCGGCAGCCACTATCAAACCCATACTCGGCCAGCGCAGTCCCAGCAGTAACGAAGAACCGGCGAGCACCAACAACGCGGGCAGCAGCGCCAGCAGCAAGGTATCGTCCATCATGTCGACCGCCCACATGCCGCGTGTAACGCGCCGGACGATGGAACCCGCAAAATTATTCGCGTGCCAGTCCGTGGAGAAACGCTGGACGCGCCAGAAGGCATCGCTTGCGAAACGCGACATGAGCCGCAGGGTCAAGCGTATGATGCCGAGCATCGCCAGATGACGCCCAGCCATCAGAATGACGCCCAGTACGGCCATCGCGACGATCGCTTGGAGGGCTGCGTGGAACGCTTGGGCACGCACGGCATTGTGGGACGCGATCGCATCCACCAGACGGCCCGAAAAGACCGGCAGCAGCAGATCCGCAACCGTGGCCACAGCCATACTGAGAGCAGTTCCGGTAACGACCACCGCCTCACGCCGCCATTGGCGAAAGAGGAACGCGAGCACATCACGCACCGCGTTTTTCCCGAGGAATTTATACATAAGTCACTGGTCCGAAAAAATCGGTAAAGGCTAAGGCGTTTCCGCCCGGCGAACAAAGTCAATTTCACTAAGATGAGAAAGCGCAGGAACTTCTAGGGATGCGCACGGGCTGAAAGGCTTTGAGGCGAGCCCCAAAACCTACCTGTCGAGACTAACGAAGGTTGCTTAGGTGCGCTTTGTGCCTGGAAGGACCATACGCGGCTGCGTTCTTGAGTCGCGGAGCATGATGGGAAGTATCTTCATGTTTGTGGTGCCTTCCTTTCGGCGAGATGAGCCTTTCCAGTGTAGCAAAGCACTCTGGATGCTTGCTCGAACAGCCATGCCTGGGCACGATGTCGTTTTACTTAGGCGTTCGTGAGTTATGGAACATTGGGGGCGCTAACGCTTCCGGCTCCGATTCTGTATCCGCCCGCGAGCTGCTACGCTTTGACGGCGGCCGGCAGCGCCGCATTGAGCGAACCCTGCCGGTAGCCTTCTAAATCGAGCGTTACGTACAAAAAGCCCAGTTGTTTGAAGATGGCCGAGAAGGCCTGCGCATTTTCCGGGGTGAGCGCACGGGAAAGCTCGTCTTTGGCGATTTCAATGCGCACCAGTTCGCCGTGGAACCGCACCCGGAATTGTTTAAAGCCAAGCGCGCGAATTGCTTCTTCGCCGTGTTCTATGGTCGAGATCGTTTGCGGCGTAACCGGAGTGCCATAAGGGACGCGCGAACTCAAACAAGCGGCGGCGGGCCGGTCCCAGGTGGAAAGGCCGGCGCGGCGTGACAGTTCCCGAATTTCCGCCTTGGTCAGGCCGGCTTCGACGAGGGGCGCTTGCACGGCATGCAACTTGGCGGCGCGCTGGCCGGGCCGGTAATCGCCCAGATCGTCTTTGTTGACGCCGTAAATGATATAGGCAAAGCCGCGTTCGGCGGCGAAAGACTGCAGGCGCGTGAACAACTCGTCTTTGCAATGAAAGCAGCGGTTCTGGTCGTTCTTAATGTAATCGGGATTTTCGAATTCGTAGGTTTGGATGTACTCGTGACGGAAACCGCACTCCCGGGCGAACGCTTCGGCGTCGCGCTTATGCGAAGACGGGATGGAGGCGGAATCGGCGGTGATGGCCACGGCGGCATCGCCCAGCACTCGATGAGCGGCCCAGGCGAGGTAAGCAGAATCGGTCCCGCCGGAATAGGCGATAATCACGCGGGTCAGACCGCGCAAAGCGGCAAAGAGCGCTTGCTCCTTCGCGTCTAGCGCAAGGGGGTCGAGAGCCGGCGGATTCGCCTGGAGGCTTACGAGGGCGGCCATATTTGAAGTATAGACCTCTGCGTTAGTATAAAGCCCCTGGCGCGCGCGTGCCGCAAATTATTGACGGGAGACGGGAAAAGCTAGGGTACGCCCGCGCAAATGCGCTTTAGGATGCCCGTAGAGATAATGATCGTGCTCGCTGGCCCCGTTCCGACACTCCCGGCGGTTTAGGCATGGCGGCCAGAGACACCCCTCGCTTGCGCCGCAGCAATGAGCTTGGCTTCTTGCCGAGGCTGAAGCGGCAGAATAACAGTCATTTGGGGACCTTACGCTATTATGCCCTGAAGTCCCCCCTTGTTTACTGCAGCGGCAATTCGCCGTTCTTGATCTCTTTTTCGGTCTCCGTGATGACCGACGCCGCTGCCACCTGGTCGCCTTCGTCCATGCGGACCAAGCGGACTCCTTGCGTCGAACGCCCGGCTTGGCGAATTTCGCCGGATTCGAGCCGGATCATCTTGCCATCCTTGGTGATGATCATAAGGTCGGTATTTTCGCTGACCGACAGCACCGCGACCACTTTGCCAACCTTGGGGGTGGTCTTCATGTTGATGACGCCCTTGCGGCCGCGCGCAGTCAGACGGTAATCGGTCAGGTTCGTGCGCTTGCCGAAGCCGTTTTCGGAGATCGACAGGATCAACCCTTGTTCCTTGACGACTTCGAGACCGACCAGCGAATCATCTTTTTCGAGATCCATGGCGCGAACGCCGCGAGCCTGCCGGCCCATAGGCCGAACCTCTTCTTCATTGAAGCGGATCGCCATGCCTTTGCGGCTGCCCAGGAAGATGAAGTTATCGCCGTTGGTAATGGTGGCGCCGAGCAACTCATCGCCATCGTCAAGCGCCAGCGCGATGATGCCGCGTGAGAGCGGATTGTCGAACTCGGTGAGCTCGCACTTTTTGATTACGCCGTGGCGCGTGACCATCACGATAAACTTACCCGCGACGAATTCTTTCACCGGCAGGAACGCCTTGACGGCTTCGTCCGGCTGCAGGCTGATGAGACCCGAAACGTGCTTGCCCTTGCCGGTGGTTCCAGCATCGGGAATTTCGTAAATCTTCAACCAGTAGACACGGCCCTTATTGGTAAAGATGAGCAGGTACGCGTGAGTGGAAGCGATTTGCAGATGCTCCACCACGTCCTCCGAGCGCGTGCCCATGCCGATCCGGCCCTTGCCGCCGCGCAACTGCCGTTGGTAGGTATCCACGGAAGTACGCTTCAGATAGCCGCCGCGCGATACGGTCACCGCGACGTCTTCCATCTGCACCAGATCTTCCAGGCGAATCTCGCCGGTGTCTTCGATGATCTGGGTGCGGCGCTCGTCACCGAACTCTTTCTGCACTTCTTTCAGTTCTTTAGTGATGAGCGCTTTCAGAACCTTTTCAGAACCCAGAATTTCGAGATATTCGCCGATCATGCGTTGGATTTCCGCGAGTTCGTCCAGGATCTTCTGGCGCTCCATGCCGGTCAAGCGCTGTAATTGCAGTTCGATGATGGCCTGCGCCTGGCGTTCGCTGAACTCGAAGGTGGTGACCAAACCCTGGCGGGCTTCACGAGGGCTGGCAGCGGCACGGATGAGCGAAATCACTTCATCCAGGAGGTCCAGCGCTTTCTGGAATCCAAGCAGCAAATGCTCCCGCTCGCGCGCTTTGCGCAGCAGGTAGTCGGTGCGGCGCCGCACCACGTCGGTGCGATGCTCCAGAAACCGCTTGATGACGTCGATAATGCCAAGCTCGCGCGGCTGGCCGTTGACGATGGAGAGCATGATGACGCCGAAGCTGATCTGCATCTGCGTCTGCTTGTAGAGGTTGTTCAACACAACCTCGGCCTGCTCGCCGCGCTTCAACTCGAACACGATGCGCATGCCGTCGCGGTCGCTCTCATCGCGCGCGTCCGAGATGCCTTCGAGCTTCTTTTCGCCAACCAGCGCGGCCACATGCTCCAGCAGGCGAGCCTTGTTTACTTGAAACGGAATTTCCGTAACCACAATGGCCTCGCGGTCTTTGCCGAAAGCCTCGGTGGCGGCCTTGGCGCGCAGCTTGAGGCTGCCCCGGCCACGCGAATAGTAATCGAGAATGCCCGAACGGCCCAGGATAAAACCACCGGTGGGAAAGTCCGGACCGGGCACCATTTCGAGGATCTTGGCGAGCGGCGTATGCGGATCGTGCAGCAGCGCGAGGCAGGCGTCCACAATCTCGCGCAGGTTATGCGGAGGAATATTCGTGGCCATGCCGACAGCGATACCGGACGAGCCGTTGATCAGCAGATTCGGCGTGCGCGTAGGGAGAACTTCCGGCTCCACTTCGCTGTCGTCATAGTTCGGACGGAAATCGACCGTTTCCTTGTCGATGTCTTCGAGCAGCGAGCCGGCAATCCTCGATAGACGGGCTTCCGTATACCGCATGGCCGCCGGCGGATCGCCGTCCACCGAGCCAAAGTTGCCCTGCCCGTCAATCAGCGGATAGCGCAACGAAAAATGCTGCGCCATGCGCACCAACGAGTCGTACACCGGCGCGTCGCCGTGCGGGTGAAATTTACCGAGCACTTCGCCGACGATTTTGGCGCATTTGCGCGTAGGCCGGTTGAAATGCAGACCCATTTCATGCAGCCCGTAAAGAATGCGCCGGTGGACAGGCTTCAACCCGTCGCGGACGTCGGGCAGCGCCCGCCCCACGATCACGCTCATGGAGTAATCGAGGTACGAGCGTTTCATCTCGTCTTCGATATTGATATGAATTATGTTTTTGCTATCGCCGCCGGGCGGAAAAAGTCCACCGCCGCCGGACGCGTCTTTATCGGCCAAAAGGAGCTCCTACGTGACTGGGTGAGAAATGGGGCAAGTTATTGCAAACGCGACAACTTAACCAGGGGATATCTCACTTCTATATTCTACCAGTTCGGGCCGATAGAAATGCTAGCTTTTATACCTTAGCTGCTCCGCTACACTAGGGTAATTCCTCATGCTATCCATTGTCATCCCCATTCACAATGAGGAGCGTGTCATTCTCTCGCTATATGACCGTCTGACTGCGGTGCTGGAGAAACTGGACCGGACTTACGAAATCATCTTTGTGGACGATGCTTCCACGGACCAAGGCTTCGATTTGCTGGCAAACCTGGTGGAAACCGATAGCCACCTCAAAGTTCTCCGGTTGCGGAGAAAGTTCGGTCAAACTACGGCATTAGCGGCAGGCTTCGATGCAGCGAAGGGCGAGACGGTGGTGTCGCTGGACGGCGACCTGCAGCAGGACATGGGCGACATTCCACTGCTGCTGAAAAAGATTGAAGAAGGCTATGACATCGCGAGCGGCTGGCGCAAAAACGAGATCAATGCGCGAGGCGCTAGGGGAATTGCGCCGCACTTTGCGAATTGGCTGATGAAGCGGGTGGCAGGCGTCAGCATGCACGATTTCGGCGCGACATGGAGAGCCTATCGCGCCGAGATTTTGAAGGACGTGAATCTGTACGGTGAGTTGCACCGCTTCATTCCGGTGCTCGCCAATTTTTACGGCGCGCGCATCGCGGAAGTGCGAATCCAGGATAGGAAGCGGCCCCAAAGCGCGGCGCGTTACCACCCGGGCAAGATGTTGGGCGCGTTCTTCGATATTGTCACCAGCAAGTTCCTGCTGCGCTATCTGGCCCGTCCCATGCACTCCGTGGGGAAATGGGGCGTGCCGCTTGTGGTGTTGGGGAGTCTTTTGTTCGCGGCGCTTTCGATTGAGACGTTACTCTCAGGCCAGGACATCCTCGCCCAGCACATGCTATCGCTTTTCGCGGGCGCTATGCTTTGGTTTGCGGGTTTGATGCTTTTTTGCGTAGGACTGATTGGTGAGGTATTGATGCGCGCTTATTTTGAAAGCCAGGGCCGCCGCATTTACACAGTGCGGGAAATACGAGCGAGGCGTGAACGGGTGGCAGATGGCGCTCGTTGATTCATACGACGGTTTTATTTTTGATTACGGCGGAGTGTTGGTTCATCATCAGACGGACGCAGAGCAGCGGCAGATGGCCGAAATCGCTGACATTCCAGCCGAGACTTTTTCGGAGTTGTATTGGGGTACACGCCTCGATTACGACGAGGGGCTAGTGACCGGCAGCGAATACTGGCAACGCATTGCCCAGAGCGCGGGTATATTGTTCCAGCCCGATACCATCGAACGCCTGATTGAGATCGATAACGTGAGTTGGATGCAGTACGACGAGACGATGTGGGAGTGGATCGTGCAGCTGCGCGGGATGGGCAAACGGGTAGCGGTGCTCTCGAATATGCCGGCGGAGTTGGGCGAGGCGCTCAAAACCCGCACCGACCGATTTACCCGCTTCGATCATGTGACGCTGTCATACGAAGTCCGTTCGATCAAACCGCAGCCGGCTATTTATGAACACTGCCTGGAAGGCCTGGGCGTGACCGCGGATCGCGCGATATTCTTTGACGACCGCATTGCCAATTGCCAGGGCGCGGAGATGTTGGGGCTGCGCGCGGTTGAGTTTCTGGATCGGGATAAAGTGCTGCTTCAGGTGCGCGGATAGCTCGCTTTCATACGTTGCGAAGCGAGCAGTGGATACCACGTCCCATCGGCGAGGTGTTCGCGTTCTTTTCCGACGCTCGCAATCTACAGGAAATCACTCCGCCCTGGTTGAAGTTCGAGATTCTCTCACCCAATGCAGATCCGATTGGGGAGGGCTCCGAGATTCGCTATCGCTTGCGCTGGCACGGCGTGCCGATCCGTTGGACCACCGAGATCCGGCGGTGGGACGCTCCCCATTGCTTCATTGATGTGCAGCGCTCCGGACCGTACCAACTGTGGCACCACACACATCGCTTCAAATCACACCAAGACGGCACGAACATCATCGATATCGTTCGATACAGGCTGCCTTTCGGCATTCTGGGGCGCATCGCTCATGCTGTTAAGGTCCGGAGTGACGTCCAGGGCATTTTCGCTTACAGGCGTCAACGAATTCAAGAACTGTTTGCCTGATGGTTGTGTTCTGGCGGCGTTTTCATTAAGCGCTGTATAGATCGCCGCTCAGATACTTGAGACCGGTGTCACACGCCACAGTGACGACAGTGGACTCGGGCCCTAGCTTCGAGGCAAGCTGGACAGCCGCAGCCACGTTGAGTCCCGTTGATGTGCCCGCAAGGATGCCCTCTTTCCGAGCGATGCGGCGGGCCATCTCTCGCGCGGCGCTTTCTTCGATGGCCATCACCTCGTCATAATCGCTATCCAGGATGTGCGGAGGCCGGAAACCTAGCCGATCCCTTCTACGCGATGGGGTCCGCCTGTGCCGGTGGTTAGGGTGGGCGACGCGGCAGGCTCCAGCGCTACCACGCGAGCAGGACACTGGGCAGCCTTCAACGCTCGAGAGACACCGACCACGCCGGACACGCCCGCGCCGGCATCGGCGTCATCCTGGTCCCCAGCGACGGCGGCCAGATTACTCCCGGCCTCTTCAGAACGCTCGCGCTTCAATCGTTGCCTTGCACGCGGCACCAGTAGCTTTCGAACAAGCCGGCCATGGCTTCGGCGAATCCGTCGTGTTCGAAGATAACCGCTGTCCAGGACGGCCGGGTCAGCACGGGATCGAGCAATGCGACCAGGCCGCATTTTCCATCAAACAGAGCCAGCTTCAAAGGCAGGCTGTTTGAGAAACGAATCTCGATCCCGACTTCGCGGTATTCGTCAAGACGGCTGCGATGGGTTTGATCCATCGGAGCGGCTTCAATGAGCAGCCTGCATTTGATGCCGCGCGCAGCAGCGTCTTTGACCAGTTGCTCATCCAGCGGATCGACAGCAAACGGCGGCTGCGAAAACTCGGCGTAACTGTGAGTGACAGTGGTGAGCATGCGCCGGTAATGCACGGCAATCTGCGTGGGGTCATTCACCAGGCTGAGAAAGTCGAGAGTTCCCCGCCCGTCCTGCCCCTCCATGAAGGCATTGCGCAGGTCTTCGATCAGTCCACTGGCAAGGCGGGCTTGTTCCGTCAGTTCGTTTTGCCATACCTTGGTCCGGCGGGCCAGATAGCCGGGGATGGCAAGCGTGGGGTCAACGGCCGAGAAAAGTTTTGTGCGCTCCTGCACAACCTGGGCAAAGCCCTTTTCCACCAGGCTGTCGAGAACTTCATACACCTTTTGACGGGGCACGTGGGCCCGCGCGGCCAGTTCAAGCGCCTTAAAGCGGGGGTGCCCCATCAAGACAAGATAGGAGCGCGCTTCATAGGCGTTGAGACCGACCTGTTGCAACTTGCGCCAGTTGAGCTGGTAGTCGACGGGAGTGGCGTCTTGGCTGCTCACGAACCGAAAACATATCACAATCGTGTTTGCTACGCATGGGGGAACTATTTAACGGAGCGCCTTGGGGTAAATCAGGCGCGCGGCCGCCACATCTTCCACAGCCACACCCAGGCCTTTATAGACTGTATTTCCAGATTGCGGCCTAGTCTTGGTTCCCGCCAGCAATTCCCCCAGCGCGATCGCTCTCCCTCGATGGCAATGAGAGCCAAGTGCGCTGCCCGTTCCATCAGCTCAAGGTCGGCAGCAGCCGGGCGGCAGGGAGCAGCATGGTAGATGCAGAAAGTGCCGAGGACCTCGTTGTCTTTCGAAATGAGCGGCTGCGGCCACGCGGCTCTCAGTCCGTTGTCCAAGGCGACATCTCTAAAGCCATCATCAGGCGGCATCCGGCCCCAGGGTCCGGGCCGCAGCCGCTTTCCATCCGGGTCCATCAGCAGCACCGCTGAAATAAGACCGGACCCTTGTGCATCAATTGTGCTGCATAAATCTTCCAAAATGGAAGCGAAGCTCGCGCCGCCGGCGATCCTCTCCAGCGTCCGCTTCTCCGCCACCCACAGGGATTCCGCCCTTCCGATCGAGGAATTCGGCGGTTCCCATCCGGCCGACAGGACCGCGCCAGCGCGGGGGTCTCGTCGATCATAGTTCATAGTCTTACACTAGAGCGTATTCAAGGATGTCTGCGTAGCTTAGGCGGGCGCCTCGTTTGCGTCGGGCTCAGCCTCCGGCATGTACCCCATGAAATTCCCGGTCGGATGATAGCCGAGGCGCAGATATACCGGGTAGCCGGCCTCGGTGGCATGCAGCACGGTCCGTCTGATTCCGGTCGCCTCGTAGGCTGTATTCAGCGCATGCCGTATCACCGCCTCCGCATATCCTTTGCGCCGGGCTTCGGGCATCGTGGCCACCAGGAATAGAAAGAGGCAGTCTTCATTGACGATCGCGGTTGCAGTCGCCACCGGCTGATCGCCTTCGTAGGCCACAAATCCATATGCATGCTCGTTCCAGAGCGTGTGCTCCTTCACAATGGAGCGGCCGGCCTCGATCGGGATGTTGTACGCGACGCAGTTGATATCCACGAAATCCGTGATCGTGGCGTCATCGGAGATTCGCACGAAGCGAAGCCCGGTATGCGCGGGTGTTTCGAGAGGAAGGATGTCGCCAGCCATGCCGGTCATCGGTACAAACGGCGCGAGCTTTTCGCGCGCCATGATCGCGGCAAGCTCTTCCCTTGCCGTCCCGCTTAAATGATCCAGGCAGACGACCATCCACCCCGGGTGCGAGCGGGCGCGCATGTAGGCAGCCGCTCGCCGCACTCTGTCCTCTAGCACGCGAGAATCCGACATTTCGTCGGTTAAGAAGAGCGTGTTGTAGAACGGGAACAGAATGTTTGCCCAGCTCACCGCCAGACCGGGCGTGCCCGATGAGTCGACCTGTGGAAATGGCCGCGCGATTAGTTTCCAGGTTGTTATGAACTGATGGATGGACTCGGCCAGTTCGGTCTTTGTTTGCTCCATAGGCATGATTGAAGAGTTCTCGACTGAATAACCCTCGGCTCGAAGATCTATTCCGAGCCAGCGATGAGGGTGTTGCGCGGGCGCCGCAATCGGCCCGCTCGAAATTCACTGCTAGACTTGAAGCTTAATCGAACGCAGCCAGCCAGACATGCCTAATTTCGACCTGCCTAAGACGCTGGCGGAACTTCGCGCCAGCCATTATTTCGATCAGCTACAGCCTGAACGCACGCTTAAAGAGGAGTTGCGCTCTAACTTGATTCGCAAGTTGG
>Ga0193743_1002290_pt1 | contig 13673 bp, 10 predicted proteins | sample L2c2metaG_FD_143038 | JGI IMG/M metagenome (GOLD analysis project Ga0193743, IMG submission 143038) | Soil microbial communities from a riparian zone of the East river system, Colorado, United States - L2c2 | ecosystem: Environmental > Terrestrial > Soil > Riparian zone | place: USA: East River... | reverse complement strand
CGACCGCCAGGGCGATGTGGTCTCTCAGCACTTCACGCGCGGCATCATTCGCAGCGTGGAGCGCATGACCTATACCGCTGTTTTCGGCGTGCTGGAAGGGGACCCGGAACTGCGCGAGCGCTACACGAAGCTCATCGCCCGGTTTGAACTCATGCAGGAGCTGGCGCTGCTACTCAACCGCAAGCGCGCCAAGCGCGGCTCCATCGACTTCGATATGCCCGAAGCCAATATCACGCTGGATACGGCCGGGCAAATGACAGGCGTCACGCGCGCTGGACGCAACATCGCGCACCGCATTATTGAAGAGTTCATGCTGGCGGCGAATGAAGCCGTGGCGGCGCATCTCGAAGCCGCCCTGATTCCCAGTCTCTACCGCATTCACGAACGTCCCGAAGGTAAACGTGTCCTGGAGTTTGAAGAGATCGCCGCGCACTTCGGCTATTCGCTCGGGGTGGGCGCTATTCCGGTCAGGCGTTTTCCGATTGCGGAGAAACGCCGCGACGGGCGCAAAGTGCGGAAGGACATCGTGATGGCGCGCGAAGACTTCGATATTTCCTCACGCAACTATCAGCGCTTGATTGCTAAAATCGCGGGCAAGCCGGAAGAGCGCATTCTTAGCTACTTAATGCTGCGTTCGCTCAAACAGGCGCGCTACAGCAACGTGAACGAGGGCCATTTCGCGTTGGCCGCTCCGGCCTATACACATTTCACGTCTCCCATCCGCCGCTACCCGGACCTGGTGGTGCATCGCGTTCTAGCGCATTATCTGGACACCAAGGGTCCGTTTCTCGAAGAGCAGACGCTGCATGAGATCGGTAACGATACTTCCTTCACCGAACGGCGCGCCGCCGAAGCCGAGCGCGAGCTGATCGAATCGAAGAAAGTCAAATTCATGGAAGACCGGGTCGGAGAGGAATTTGATGCGCTCATCATCAGCACCACTAAGTTTGGCTTTTTCGTCGAATTGGCTGATCTCTTTGTGGAGGGGTTGGTGCCGATCGAGACACTGCCCGGCGACCGTTATCGCTATCACGAGAACGGCCGCCAAGTCATCGGAGAACGTACCCGCAAAACCTATGCTATTGGCGATGCGGTGCGCGTGCGGCTAGACCGCGCCGACACCGTCGAGCGCAAACTCAACTTTGCCGTAGTCGAACCAAGCTCGCGCTCGAACAGGAAGAAGAAACGCTAATTACTTGATGCGGCGATCCAGCTCGGACCAAATTGAAGAGTCATCGGCCACTCGCTTCTTCCTTCATCGTGGCATCTACCGGCCTTGCACGGCCTTGCGGGCTTCCGCGTCATCGTAGCTCTCGCCGTACATCGAAGGAACCCTGGCGCCCATTGGCCGCAAATAGACTGATAACTGCCCCCGGTGATGGATGGAGTGGTGCATCGTAACCATGAGAAAAGTCACGGCGGGCGCCTTGAATATGCCGGCGAAGTCCAGGGTCTGGGCCAATTGTTCCGGGGTTCGAGTTTTAATCAGTGCCAAGTTCTCCCCAAAGGCATCCGAGTACCAGCACGCCACATCTGCGGTAGTCTTCATCGACTCCGGCCGCTTCATTGCGAAATCGAACACTCCGGTGGCCACTCCGCTGAGGAATCGGCACTCGGCGATAGCCACATGTGCCGCAAGGTCCATGGCGGTCTTGGCAATGGGATCTGGACGGAAGTCGCCCTTATCCGCCGGCAAAGCTTCTAAGATTTTCTTCGTCAATCCGTGCTCGAACTCGAGGCTCGGCAGCAATGTCTGCAGCAGAATGGAGGCTTGTTCAGGTTGAAGAGGTTCCATAAATTCAATAGTGCGCCCTTGTGAGTATACAGGGCGGAACCCGTGCCCTTGCGCTATTCCAGAACGCGGATAAATTCCGCTATTACCTGATATTTTTCATCGTCCTGATCCAGATCCCAGGAAGGATAGTCCGGATTCAGGCTCTCCATGCGAATGCGGGTTTGGACGAAGCTGTCGGTGGTAGCAAGTTTTTCGCTGCGATAGCGCTTCACTGTGTATTGATTGTCGTCGGCGAGTTCGGAATTGCGAACTAACACCAACCGCCCATTGCGCGAGCCCACGACGTTGCGGCGAAAGACACACAGACTGCCGTCCGGGATCCTGGGTTCCATGGAATGGCCCGCTATTCTTGCGAGGAACATGTTTTCGTCCAGTTTTAGATCGGGCGGCGTTTCTATCCATTCGTCGATCCGGACGTCTTCCGGATTAGTCAAGAATGGCCCAGCCGCTACCGCCAGTGAGTAACACGGCAAATGGGTCCGAAATTGCAACACGCCCGACGGAACGTGTTTGCGGTAAAGCTCACTCAGGGTTTTGTCGAAGTCGCCGACCGCGACAGCTTCCCGGTCGGTGACCCGGATCGTCTGTGAAGCGCCGCTTTCCAGGCGCTCTAAAACTGCTTTCCCACCCTCGCCTTGCGCCTGCACGTGCAGATCGTCTTCGAGTTCAGCCAGCACTTCGGCGTCTTCGTCGCTGGCCAGTGATTCCCAGTCACGCCGTAACCGCACGTGCAACCGGTCCGTGGCTGGATCCAGCAGCAAGACACCCAAAGTCTCCATGCCCCGGCCAGGTAACTCAGATAGCAGCAGCGAGTATTGTCCCTGATGCTTGGGGGCAACGCTTCGAATACTGATGACTGACGCTAACATGACGTAAGCTCTTCCACAAGCTTATCGTCCTTTCCTCAGTTCACTCCGGGTTTTCTTACACCATACGGGCGTCACAAAAAGAACTTAAGGCGTAGGCGCGCCCGCGTAATACCCCTTGCGCGCGCGTACTTTGACGTTGCCGAGACCCACCACCACCTTGACGTTGCGGTAAGTCTTGTCGCTGGGATTGGCCGAAACGTAACGAATGATGTATTGCGTAGTGACTTCGCCCGCTATATCAGCCACGGCATGGTACATGCGGCCGTCCACCACCGACCGGTAGGCGCCGACGCCGACCGTCAGAGCATAGTTGCCGTCGTCAGAGGGGTGCGATAGATAGCCATCCGTGTCCTTGTAAACGTCACCCAGGGGATACACGACGCGCCCGCCCGTCTCGGTTGCAAGTTTTACAAGATTATCGTCCGTTTCGGTGGTAAAACCGAACGCCTGCGTACTGATGCAATAAATGGTCACCAGGTTGCGTTGCGCCAGTTCCACGACCTGTTGCAGCGAATGCTTGCTGGCATTATCGTGTCCATCGCCGACAATCACAATAATGCGCCGCGGCTCAATCGGTTCCCCTTTTACCAGTTTGCGGCTGGTGCAAGCCAGGTAAACGGCGTCGTATAGCGCCGAGCCGCCGCCGGGCTTCAGCTTACGAATTTTTTCCACCATCGGCTCCGGGTCGCTGGTGGTATTCACCGCAATTTCGGCATCCTGCGCAAAATCGATCAAGTACCCTGCGTATTTCGGATCACCGGTCAACAGATTTTGAATCAGCTCGATGGTAGCGTTCTGAAAGTTTGGCCAGTGAATACGGCTAGCCGTGCTCATATCCAGCAGAAACCCAATTACCACCGGCTGGCTGCGCTCAGCCGTGAAGAACGTCATCTTCTGCGGTTTGTTCTCTTCGAACACCTGAAAATCAGCCTCTTTCAAGTTCGAAACAAACCGGCCCTTTTCATCGGTCACCGTCACCGGCACAATGACTTCATTCACGGAGACCCGGATCGCATCGTCGTTGGAAGCCCCCGTAGGTTTGGGAGGCTCCGCGGCTGGAACCGAAAGGGTCGTCTCGCTCTTACCGCCCGGTTCCGGTGCTTTCGTTTGGTCCGGCTTGGGTTGCTCTGGTTTGGCTTGATCCGGCTTCGCGGGCTGCGGTTGCGCCGGAGCCTGTTGCGCCGCCTGTGCAGCGAAAGGAAGAAAACAGAAACGGAGCGCGAGCATAGCCGCGAGCAATGTCGGCTTAAAAGACTGCATGAGGGAGGGTGCCTGCATGAATTATAGCCGCCATCAGCGCTGTACGCGTCCGGACCCGCCGCCATCGAGCAAGGCGTACACCTCGTCGGCCGTCAAGCGGTTGAAATCGCCGGGTATGGAATGCTTTAGGCAGGAGGCGGCGACCGCGAATTCCAACGCGTCGGCGGATCCCTTAAAGCGGCCCGTTCCCAAAGAAGACAATCCGTAGATCAAGCCGGCCGCGAAACTATCGCCGCCGCCCACCCGGTCCACAATATGCGTAATGTCATATTTGCGGCTCAGCAAAAACTCCTTCCCGTCGTATAAGCAGGCCGACCAGCCATTGTGCGAGGCGCTCTTGGATTCCCGCAAAGTGATCGCCAGCGTTTTGATATTGGGATAGGTGGCCAGCACGCGCTCACATAGCTCCTGGTATTTCTCGCGCTCCAGGCTGCCCGATTCGACATCTATATCGACATGCACGCCGATGCACTTCTGGCAATCCTCTTCGTTGGCGATGCAAACATCCACCAGCTTGGCTAGTTCCGGCATGACTTCGTGCGCGGGCTTGCCCCATTTCCACAGGTTCTTTCGGTAATTCAAATCGCAGGAAATCTGGATGCCCTTGGCGCGGGCGGCGCGCAATGCCTCGAGCGACAATTCAGCCGCGGAGGCGCTGATGGCCGGCATAATGCCCGTAATGTGAAACCAAGTGACGTCTTTCAGCGCTTTGTCCCAATCAATGGATCCTGGTTTTGCCAGGGCAATCGCGCTATTCTCGCGGTCATATAGCACCTTCGACGCGCGCTGGTTCGCGCCGGATTCGACGAAATAGATGCCCATCCGTCCGGGTCCGCGCACAATCTGTCCGCTATCCACTCCAAAGCGGCGCACTTCGCCGATGAAGGCGTCAGCCACCGCATTGGCCGGCGGCAGCACGGTAATGAAGCGGCTGCGCGCGTTGAACGTCGCCAGGGAAACGGCCACATTGGCCTCGCCCCCACCGAAAGTAGCCGAAAACAGCGGCGATTGAAGCAGGCGCTCAAAACCGGGCGGCGTCAGCCGCAGCATCACTTCGCCAAAGGTTGCAATCAAAGGTGTCATCCCTCGGAATTGTAACGCTTGTTATGGAATGGGTTATGGAACGGTAACCGGATCCGGCACATTTGGCGCCAGGACGGCCTCAATACCGGAGGAAGCGTCCATGGCGGGCAAACCCTCCACGGTTTGAACGGTGAACGTGCTTTGCGGGTAGGAAGTGGTTTTGCTGATCGCCGACCCGGCGTGGGCATTCAAAGAAAATGCGTTGACTTGCACCGGCGCTTGCACGGACTGGATCGCCGAGGCAGCTTTGCGCAATCGTTGAAACGCTTCCTGCGCATCGTCGAGAAAGCTACCGAAGGTCAATTGCATCCCCGTGAAGATCAGTTGGCGCGACCGGACCTGCGTCGCCCGTGCTCCGCTCAGCCAGACCACCTGACCGGGTGTTGCGGGAGCTTGCGGCGAAAGCCGCCCGACTCCCTGGCACATGCTTACGTCGTTTAATGGATCACGCAACGCTTGCACCACGTTGATAAGCGCATTAGGAAAAAGTCCCTGTATACTGGCCCGCGTGGCGTCGTAGTTTTCGATGCGCGATGTGAAACAGGTTGCGATTAGGATCTGATCCGGGGCTGCCGACGCCGCACTCGCGCTGCGCTGCATTTTGGATAGCGCTTCTGGCAGGGACGATCCGATTTGTCCGGCTATGAACGCCAGCCCGTCGGGATTTTCCGTCCGGTGGGTCGCTACTACCGCCTCAATCACGACCTTCGACGGCTCGTAACCCAGGGCGCCCACTTGGACAATGCTCAACACCGGCAGAGGCAGCTTACGCTCGGTGAAAATGTCCGTGGTCTGCGCCTGGACCCGCCGGGCGTCGCCGACCCCCGCCACAAATGCTCGCAGTTTGATAATGGTCTCGCCGCGCGTATCGCGAACTAAATCATTTAGGCTTTGCCGGATTTGCGCTGAGAGGCCGCCGGTCTTCAGCAGCGTGGAAACATGAAAGTCGAGACTGCCGGTATCGGCTGCCAGCGCCATCGGCAGCTCGCGGGGAAGCGGTAGAATTTGCGGCTTCGGTTCCTCGTACTTCTTCTTTTGCGCGCCAATGTCCCGAACGCCCATGGACAGCAAAACTCCCAATCCTATGCCAACCGAAAAAGTCCGTCGCCGCATGCCGCTCAAAGATCTAGACTACTTTAAGGCGCTGGACAGTCCGCGAATGGACTTGGATGCCAGTCCAATTGGGCCTGCCAATCTGTTATCTTGAGAGTTGGCTGATTTGTCGCAGATAGACCTTGATCCGAACTCCGACGTGCCTCTCTATAAGCAGTTGGCGGAGTCCGTGCGTACGTTGGTCGATCGCGGCGCTATCGAACGCGGCGAGCGTCTGCCGGCCACGCGGGAATTGGCTGGCCTGCTTGGACTGAACCGGACTACCGTTTCGGCCGCCTACGCCATGCTCGAACAGAGTGGACTGCTCGAAGGGCACGTGGGCCGCGGCAGTTTCATTGCGAAGTCCGATCGCCCGCTCGCGTTGACATCCCTTGCGGCCAGATCGATCGATTGGGAACACCTGCTGCCGCCGCTCGAATCTTTATCGGTTCCGGCACGCAAAATATCCATCAGTTTCGCTAGTTCCTGCCCGGCTGGCGAAGCGTTTCCTTTGGCCGAGTTCCGCCGCCTGTCCAAAGAAGTCATCGACAGTCCGGAAGCGGCGCAAATTCTGCAGCTTGGTTCTCCGCACGGGTACCCGCCCTTACGCCGTTACCTGCTCGAAAACGCGCTTGCGGCCGGCATGGTCCTCCCCGGAGACGATCTCATCGTCACCAACGGTTGTCAGCAAGCTCTCGATCTGATCGCGCGGTTGTTCTTCAATGGGAACGGCCGCGGCGTGGTGATTGAAGATCCCGTGTATCGAGGTGTGGTCCGAGTCTTCGCGCGCGCTGGCGCCACGGTTCTTTCTGTTCCGTTGGACGAATCGGGAATCGATTTAAACGCCCTGCAGGAACTCATTCACCAGCACCGTCCACGCCTGCTCGTTGTGACGCCCAGCTTTCAAAATCCGACCGGCGCCACACTTCCATTGGAACGGCGCAAACGGCTGGTGGACTTGGCGCAGCGTCATGGCCTGGTATTGGTGGAGAACGACATTTGTAGCGAACTGCGGTATGAAGGCAAGTCCCTTCCCACCCTAAAGCAACTTGACGAATCGGGCAGCACCATCTTGCTGCGCAGCTATTCAAAGATTTCTTTCCCGGGTTTGCGCGTGGGCTGGGCGATCGCGCCGCGGCCCGTCATCGCCCGCATGGCTGAGGCCAAGCAGACCAGTGACCTGCACTCCGATCAGCTCTCGCAGGCCGTATTGTTGCGCTTTGCCGAATCGGGCGAACTTGCGCGGCATCTGGACTTAACCCGCCGCGTCGGCGCCGAGCGTTTGAGTTCCATTTTGCGCTGCTGCGCGCGTTACCTTCCCGCTGGCTCCCGCTTTACGCGCCCCGAAGGCGGCATGAGCCTATGGGTGGATCTGCCCGCGCCCTTCACCGCCGAAACACTGCTGAGCCGGGTGGAGCAGCGCGGCGTCGATTTTCTTCCGGGAAACTTTTTTTCCGTCCAGCGAAGTCATCCGCGCGCGCTGCGGCTGAGCTTTGGCGGCCTGTCTCCCGATCAGATTTCTCGCGGCATGCAAATTTTGGGCGAAGCCGCCGCCTCCGAACCCGCCGCGGCGCTTGAACCCGTCGCCGCTTCAGTCTAAGAAATGCCATTGAAGGACACCTGACATGAACTTTTTGACCGATCAATTCCGATTAAAAGTCGGCCTAGCCGAGATGCTGAAAGGCGGCGTCATCATGGATGTCGTCAATGCCGAACAAGCCTTGATTGCCGAACGCGCCGGGGCTTGCGCTGTCATGGCGCTTGAACGCGTCCCCTCCGATATCCGCAAAGACGGCGGAGTGGCACGCATGTCACAGATCAAGATCATCCGCGACATCATGGCCGCGGTCACCATCCCTGTGATGGCCAAAGTGCGCATCGGTCACTTTACCGAGGCCCGCATTCTGGAAGTGCTCGGCGTCGATTACATCGATGAGAGCGAAGTGCTGACGCCCGCCGACGAAGAGCACCACGTCGATAAGCTCGGCTTTAAAGTGCCGTTTGTGTGCGGCGCTCGTAATCTAGGGGAAGCGCTCCGCCGCATTGCGGAGGGCGCGGCCATGATCCGTACCAAAGGCGAAGCGGGTTCGGGCAACATTGTCGAAGCCGTTCGCCACATCCGCACCATTGTGAAGGAAATGAAGCAGCTCACCGTGCTCGGCAAGGAAGAGTTGTTTCACGCGGCGAAAAATCTTCAGGCGCCTTTGGAACTGGTCCAGTACGTGGCGGAGCACGGCAAATTGCCTGTGCCGAATTTTTCCGCTGGCGGCATTGCCACGCCGGCCGATGCGGCGCTGGTTATGCAGCTCGGAGCGGAGGCCGTTTTCGTCGGCTCCGGCATCTTCAAGTCTTCTGATCCGGAAGCGCGAGCCAAGGCCATCGTCAAGGCGGCTACCTACTACCAGGATCCGGTCAAGCTGCTCGAAGCCAGCGAAGAACTTGGCGAAGCCATGGCCGGTCTTGAGATTTCCAAACTTCCGGAGTCGGAGCTGATGCAGACGCGCGGCTGGTAGGGGCCGTGATTGCAAAAAGTGATGCAAAAGAAAGTTGGCGTTCTGGCTCTGCAGGGTGACTTTGAAAGACACCGGAATGCGTTGACGCGCGCCGGGGCTGCAGCCAGCGAAGTCCGCACTGCAGCCGATTTGGCCGCTGTGGATGGGTTAATCATCCCGGGCGGCGAAAGCACCACCATGCTCAAGCTGCTCGACATGGAGGGGCTGTTCGAACCGCTGATCGAGTTCGGGCGGACGAAGCCCATTTTCGGAACTTGCGCGGGCGTCATCCTGCTTGCGACCGAAGTGCTGAATCCCGCTCAACACTCGCTCGGATTATTGGATTTGACGGTAGAGCGCAACGCCTACGGCCGCCAGATTGACAGCCGCATCGCTCGTATCGACGTAGCCGGCGAAAGCTCCGAAGCCGTTTTCATTCGCGCTCCGATCATCCGCCGGGCCGGTCCGCAAACCAAAGTGCTGGCGGAATACGCAGGCACGCCGGTGCTGGTGGAGCAGGGAAGACACTTGGCCGCAACCTTTCATCCCGAGCTCAGTTCCAGTGACCGCGTCCACCGGTATTTTATTGATAAGCTGTCCTCGTAAGAGAACGAGGAGGCCGGCGAATGGGACGCGAAGCGATTTGCCAGTGTCGATGGGCGAGTGACGCAGCCGTTTGCAAGGTACTGCTTGAATCGCGCGAGCTTATCGTGCGCGGAGCCATTCGCCGCCGCGTTCCCCTCTCCGCCCTAGGGGACGTATCGGTAAAGGCTGACCAGCTCACCTTTCGCGTGGGCCGGGAGAATATCGCTTTAACTCTGGGCTCTGCTGTAGCGCAACGATGGGCAGAGGCGATAGCAACTCCGCCGCCGAGCCTCGCGAAAAAACTCGGAATTTCTCGAACCTCGAACGTTTTGCTGATCGGTGACGCGGACGGCGAACTGAAAGCTGCGCTCGCCGAGGCGGGCGCCGTGGATGGGAACAAGGTGAACCTGATTCTAGCCTGCGTAGAGACGCCTGCCGAGTTGGATCGTGCCTTGGAACAATGCGCCGCCGACGCTGCTAACTCTCCCTTGTGGATTATTTATCCCAAAGGAACCGGTCACAAACTCGGTGAGCCCGCAGTGCTCGAAACTCTTCGTAGTCACGGCTTCATGGATACTAAGGTTGCATCCGTCTCCACGAAATTGACGGCGCTCCGCTTCGTAAAGCGCGCGCGTTAGTTTTTCCGCAACGCGTCCAGCAGATCCACTCATCGCACTTCAATAATCCGTTCTCCCGCTTTCAATCCCACCTCGATCTTCGGCCAAAGCATCTCCATCACAGCAAGTAGCGCCTTCGTACGGCAATTTCCGAATCGAATCCAAATAAACTGCCGGCAGTCCACGCCTCGGGACGCTAAAAAGGGGCGAGAGCTGCAGGTAGCTGGTTATCAACCAGAAATCTCACGATACTCGAAGAACCGTGTGATCCGCTTGATGCGCCGCGTATTCGATGGCGGCGTAAATAGCCTCTTTTTCTCCGGTCAGATATTTCTATCTCCTGTTGGCCTGCGGGCGTATGGACCAAAACAACTTTCCTGCAACTTCTTAATTTCGATATGTATCAACATGTCATACTGCCAATTTTCTATTAGACGTGCAGTTCCGAAAACAGGAGAATCCAAAAAGCTTCTATGTGGGTAGTCAGGTTAGCTCTCGATCGGCCTTACACGTTTATCGTACTCGCGGTCGTGATTCTTCTTCTGGGTGTCGGCGCCGTCGCCACGACCCCGACTGATATCTTTCCCAGGATCGACATCCCCGTGGTCAGCATCATTTGGACCTACGACGGCCTTCCGACCACGGAAATGGAGAAGCGAATCACGACTTTTAGCGAGTTTGTGATGGCGGTCGTGAATGATGTCAAAAGCATCGAATCCCAAACGCTCAGCGGCGTCTCAGTCATAAAAGTCTATTTCCATCCCCAGGTGCGCATTGATGCCGCCATGGCGCAGGTCACTTCCGCCGTGCAGGGCATCCGGTTTCGCATGCCACCGGGGATTAATCCGCCTTGGATCTTGCGCTTCGGCGCGGACACTGTCCCTATTATTCAGCTGGCGCTGAGCAGTAATACGCTTTCCGAGGCGGAGCTGTACGACTACGGTTTGTTCCGCGTTCGCCAGCAATTGTCCACCGTGCCCGGTACGCTGTTGCCGGCGCCTTATGGAGGGAAAGTCCGCCAGGTCATGGTCGATCTGGATCCGAATGCGCTTCTTTCCAAAGGGTTAACTCCTATTGATGTCAGCAATGCCATCAATGCGCAGAACGTCACTCTGCCGACCGGAACGGTAAAAGTGGGTGATCGCGATTACGCCATCACGACCAGCAGCAGCCCCGTGGAGCCTGGCGATCTGAACCGCGCGCCCATCAAAGCGGCCAATGGCAGCGTCATATATATCCGCGACGTGGCTCATGTCCACGATGGCTACGCAGTGCAACAGGCTGGAGTCCGCCGCGATGGTCAACCGGCGGTCCTGCTCTCCATCATGAAGACTGGCAGCGTCTCCACCCTCGACATTGTGGATCAGATCAAGAATGACATTCTGCCCACCAGTCGCGCCGCGGCGCCTCCGGGATTGAAAATCACGGAGTTGTTTGACCAATCGATTTTTGTCAGAGCTTCGGTGGAGGGCGTGATTCGCGAAGGCATCATTGCTGCGTGTCTTACTGCCGCCATGATCCTGCTCTTCCTGGGGAGTTGGCGCAGCACCTTGATTATCGCGGTCTCCATTCCGCTTTCGATTCTGTGTTCCATCATTACGCTCAGCGCGTTGGGAAATACTCTCAACGTGATGACGTTGGGCGGCCTTGCGCTGGCGATCGGAATTCTGGTGGATGATGCGACCGTAACTATCGAAAATATCCACCGGCATATGGATGGCAAGTCCCTGCGCGATGCCATTCTGGAAGGCGCATCGGAAATTGCGGGTCCCACTTTCGTTTCCACGCTCACCATCTGTATCGTCTTCGTTTCGGTGGTGTTCTTAACGGGACCAGCGAAGTATCTGTTTACACCGATGGCCATGGCGGTTGTCTTCGCGATGATGGCATCGTATATCCTGTCGCGAACTTTGGTGCCTGTGTTGGTGAAGATGCTCCTTGCGTCCGAACACGCCGGCCATGCAGTCTCCGAAAACTGGTTCTCCCGCATTCACACGCGCTTCAATGCCGGATACGAAAAGCTGCAAGCCCGTTATACCGGATGGTTGCGTAATTATCTGCTGGCCCCGAAACAGGCGTTTTTGCTTTCCGGAGCCATCATGGTAACCCCTTTTCTGTTGCTGCCCTTCTTGGGCCGTGACTTTTTTCCCAGTGTGGACGCCGGCCAGTTCCGGCTGCACGTACGAGCCATTCCTGGAACGCGTCTCGAACAAACGAGGTTTGTTTTTACACAAGTGGAGCAACAGATACGCAAAGTCATCCCGGCGCATGACCTCGATCTGATATTGGATAACATCGGCCGCCCGCCGGATACCTTTAACCTGGCATTTGGAGACGGAGCCACCATCGGAACGTTCGATGGTGAGATCCAAGTCGCCCTCAACAAAGGACATCGTCCTACTGAAGGCTACGTGAAGATCTTGCGGGAAAAGCTGCCGAAACAATTTCCTGGCTTGGTGTTCTATTTCCAGCCCGCCGATATCGTTACTCAGATTCTCGATTTCGGTTTGCCGGCTCCGATTGACGTGCAAGTCGCCGGATATGGCGGCCGAGCCAACTTTGAGATCGCAAAGCAAATGCAAGCGCGGATCAGCGGTATTCCCGGAGCCGTTGACGTCCACGTACAGCAGGTACTCGATGGCCCCAGTCTGTATCTCGACATCGACCGGACCCGTTCCATGGAATTCGGTTTGACGCAACAGGATGTTTCCAATAGCCTAAACGTCTCGCTGAGTTCAAGCGCCCAGGTACAACCAAACTGGTGGCTCGATCCCAAGATGGGAATGACCTACATGGTGGCGGCCCAGACGCCTCAATATAAGCTCGCGTCGCTCAATGCCGTTGGGAATACGCCCATACCGACCAAAGATGGATCGACCCAATTACTGAGTAACATGGCCACCATCTCACACGGCGTGCAGCCGGTGAATGTCAACCACCGCAACGTGCAGCCGGTATTTGATGTCTACGCTAGCGTCCAGGATAGTGATCTGGGTGCGGTGACCGGCAAGATCGAAAAGGTGATGGCGGAATTCCGTCCGAAGCTTGCTCCCGGCAATATTATTGAAATGCGCGGAGAAGCGGCCAGCATGCAGGAAGCGTTCCAGCGCCTGGGCATTGGTTTGGTCTTTGCTGCCATGCTTGTCTACCTGCTCATGGTGGTGAATTTTCAGAGTTGGTTGGAACCGTTCATCATCATCACGGCGCTGCCTGGAGCTTTTTGCGGCATCGTCTGGGCGCTCTTCCTCACTCAGAGCACGTTTAACGTGCCCAGCTTGATGGGTGCAATCATGAGCATCGGCGTGGCCACAGCCAACAGCATTTTGCTGGTCACGTTTGCCAATGAGCGTTTTGAGATCGGCCGGACCGCTTTCGAAGCCGCGGTTGACGCCGGTTCCACCCGTCTGCGTCCGATTTGCATGACCGCCATGGCGATGATCATCGGCATGGTGCCCATGGCTCTAGGCATAGGCGAGGGCGGCGAGCAGAATGCTCCACTGGCCCGCGCCGTCATTGGCGGCTTGACGCTTGCCACTGTCGCAACCTTATTTTTCGTGCCCCTAATGTACAGCGTTCTTCGTAATAAATCAGTCACCGCTCAGGAGTTTGTTTAATGCAGATAGAAGATTCCATACTCGATGATCCGGCAATAGGTAGACCCAAAGTGGAGCGGCCTGCTCCCGGCAAGAAGAGCCGGGTGGGCTTGGTCGCAGCCGGATTGGTGGTCTTGCTTGCGCTGCTTGCCATCGGCATTGTTCCGCGCTTTGTCCGAGCGTCGGAAGCGCAGGCACTCGCCAAAGAAAGCACATCCAGCTTACCGGTTGTAGTCACAACGGCTGCTCATCTTGCTCCGCCTACCTCGGAACTGGCCCTTCCGGGA
>Ga0193743_1002289_pt1 | contig 13673 bp, 8 predicted proteins | sample L2c2metaG_FD_143038 | JGI IMG/M metagenome (GOLD analysis project Ga0193743, IMG submission 143038) | Soil microbial communities from a riparian zone of the East river system, Colorado, United States - L2c2 | ecosystem: Environmental > Terrestrial > Soil > Riparian zone | place: USA: East River... | reverse complement strand
ACCATGATCATGTCGCCAGTGGAGCTAGTCTTGTTACGCGTCACACACTTTAGTGCACAAACGCAGCAATGTGCAAGAAAAAAACTGCATTTCCATTGGTTAGAACGCTTATTGGTAAGTCCAATGCATAGGTAAGACCATCAGTCAGATTTCTCTTGCCAAAATTCATTGTTTGGGTCTATTGTTCTCTGCCATCTCGAGTATGGCCGGTGTTGCGAATGGCTAGGCCACGGATGCCGCGGGAGTAGAAAGCACTGCCTACATTCACGTGGGATCTCGGGCCAGGAATTAATGAAACGTGAGGCGATCATGGCGAACTCTCTAAGAACAATTGTAAAAATCTGTCTTATGCTTGGGATGGCTTCGTCTGTTGCGTTGAGCCAGGGCTTCGGCACTATCAGCGGCTCCGTCAACGATCCCTCGGGAGCATCAGTCGTGGGAGCGACGATCAACGTTGTGGAAGTTTCTACGGGGCAATCACGCACCACTGTTTCTGGGCAGGACGGCTACTACGTTGTCAATTCGGTCAAGCCTTCGATTTACGTCATCAGTGTGGAGCAGGCCGGTTTCAAGAAGTTCTCTCAAAGCGATGTGCTTCTTCAAGCTAGCCAGAGCTTGACTCTTAACATCGGACTTAGTGTTGGTTCCACCAGTGAGAGCGTCAACGTGAATTCGCAGACGGTTCAGGTCGACACTACCACTCCAACCTTGAAAGAGGTCATCGACTCAACCCGTATGGTTGAGATCCCTCTCAATGGGCGTAACGCCGCCTCGCTGACCACGTTGGTCGCGGGTGCCGTTATCTCTCCGTCGAACAACGCCGATCAAGGGAATGCCAAGACGTTTCCGGCGGCGGTGACGGTTTCGGTCAATGGAACGCGTGAGAACCAGACCGGTTACTATCTCGATGGCGCTCCCAATATAGACATTATCAGCAACGTGAATCAGCCGTTCCCATTTCCTGATGCACTACAGGAATTCAGCGTCCAGACCAGCAACTACAGTGCAGAATATGGTCAAAATGCAGGCGGGGTAGTCTCGATCGTCTCAAAATCTGGGGTGAATCAGTTCCACGGAAGCGCCTTCGAGTTTGTTCGTAATCGCGTCTTCAACGCCGCAAACTACTTCGGCTACGTGAACGGAGTTAAGACCGTCGACCCTCTGAAGCGCAACCAATTCGGTGGAACCTTCGGCGGGCCCATCCGTAAGGATAAGACCTTTTTCTTCGGCGGATATCAGGGAACGCGGATTCGCAACAACCAAGGCGGCCAGAGCGCGTTCGTGCCGACCGACGCCAATCGCGCTGGCAATTTCTCCAACGTTGCGACCGCGATCAGAGATCCGGACAACGGCGGCAACTTCGCTGGCAACCAGATCAGCCCCACGCGATTCGATCCCGCAGCCATGGCGCTATTGAGCTATGTTCCGCACTCCACGAGCGCAACCGGTCAAGCGTTCTATAGCACTCCCATCATCCAAAACTTCGACGAGTATATTGTGCGGGGTGATCACAGCATCACAGCTAACGACAAAGTGGTGGCGCGCTATTACTATGACCGCTTCTACAACGTAGGCAGTTACGGGGGGAATCTGCTGGCCTATCGGCAAGGCTCAACAATCAGTTCGCACAATGCAGTTATTCAGGAGACGCATATCTTTAATGCGAATCTGCTAAATGACTTTCGTTTTGCCTTCGCAAGAATTGTCTCGATCCGCGAGCCGCCTCCGGGAACCCCAAACGTAGCGGACTTTGGTGTGCCGATCTTTCAACCCTTACCTAAGCAAATTCAGAGTCTTAGTATCAGCAGCTACTTCTCCACTGGAGCCGGCCCGACTGCGAAATTCCCCCGGACTAGCTTTTCGGTATTGGACGATTTGCGCTGGGTGCATGGTAAGCATAGCTTTTCCTTCGGTGGACTGTTCGAAAAAGATCAGCTCAACATGGTCAACATCACGGGTCTGCCCGGAACTTTTAGTTTTACCGGCGATACGACGGGAAATGCACTCGCAGACTTTATGCTCGGCCGCATGCGGACCTTCGGCCAAGCCAATGGGCAGCACGTCAAAAATCGATATTGGGTTCTGAATGGCTACGTGCAGGATTCGTTCCGGCTCAACAACAGGCTGACGCTCAGCTATGGCGTCCGCTACGAACCTTCACGCGTGTGGCATGATCTCTACTCCCAAAACCAGTCGTTTCATCCGGAGAATATTGCTTCGGGAACCCGGTCGACTCGCTTTCCAACAGCTCCTGCCGGGCTTCTGTTCTCCGGCGATCCGGGTGTGCCGATCGACGGTACCACAGGGGACTATGCCAACGTCTCACCGCGCGTTGGGTTTGCGTGGAATGTGCGTGGCAATGGCAAGACGAGTGTGCGTGCAGGTTTCGGAATCTTCTATGACTCGCGCGTACCAGCCTTCTCAAACAACCGCATGCTGGGCGCCGCACCATTCAGCGCAACCGTCTCACTTACTACGCCCGCGGGGCACTTCAGCAACCCGTATCTTGGCGTGCCGAATCCATTTCCGGCTGTGTTCCCGCCTACTTCGGCAACCGCTTCGTTCGTCTCGCCGGTCCAGGTCTTCAGCTTCGATCCAAAGAATAAGTTCATTACGCCCAAGGTCTTCATGGTGAATCTAGCCGTGGAGCAGGACATTGGACACGGCTTTCTGGGACGTGCGGCATACGTTTCGTCGCGTGGCCAGAATATGACCGTGACGATCGATCAAAATCCGGCGGTCTATATCGCGGGCTGCTCCCTAACCACGGACCAGCGGCGGAGATTCAACAACCCGTCCAACGCTTGCATTGCACCCCCGTCGACCCCGTTTTCGAACGCATATCAACAGAGCAATTCCGGAAACTCGTGGTATCACTCGGGACAGTTCACGCTCTCGAAGCCTCTATCTCACGGTGTGACGGTGCTGGCGAACTACACTTTCTCCAAAAGCACAGATAGTCTTCCGTACGGCACTGACGCGGCGACCTTTGGAACGGCGGGCTACTACACTCTACCGCTGACGACACCGAACTTCCGTCAATTCGATCGCGGCCTCTCAGACTTCAACCACGCCCATGTGCTAGTTACTTCCTATGTATGGAAGACGCCCGCATTCCAGAAGATGAATTGGTTTGCGCGGCAGGTCGTCGGAAGCTGGGAGTTCTCGGGCATCTTCATTGCTGAGTCTGGCGCACCTCTGAATCTTACGGCAGGCACTGATCAATCGAAGACGGGTATCGGTCAGGATCGTGCACAGTGGTCCGGCGCCGCTGCCTACACGCAAGGGACGTGCGGTACTACAACGCCCTGCAAACTGTGGCTCAACCGCGCTTCTTTCGCAGTTCCGGCTGTCGGCACTCCGGGTAACGTGGGCAAGGGGCAGTTTATCGGTCCTGGATTCTGGAACTGGGACATGGGCATCTTCAAGAACATACCCATCACGGAGCGAGTTGCGTTTCAGTTCCGCGGTGAATTGTTCAATACCTTCAACCACACGAACTTCTCTTCGGACAACACGGGCTCGCGCGCCAAGAGCCCGGTGCAGACAAATCCTGCATCAACATCATTCGGACAAATCCAGGCTGCAAACGATCCGCGCATTATCCAACTCGCTGGTAAGGTTGTCTTCTAATGGAAATACGTCTCCAGCATCTAGTGTTTGTATTGGCCGGGGCGGTAACATGCACCGTCCTTGCGCAGGCCCCCAAAAATACTGTCGGTGCAAGCCCACAGGTTGCTGCGGAAGGGCACGCGCTTTTCAACCAGACATGCACGGCGTGCCACGGCATGGATGGCGGCGAAGGTGAGCGCGCTCCTGCGCTGGTGGGCGACCGTCGCTTTTTTCGTTTGAGCGAGGGTGCCCTTTACGACACGATCAAACATGGTATACCCGGCACTGCGATGCCTGCGATGTCTATACCAGATGACAACATTTGGAAGGTCGTCGTCTTCATCCGAGCAATGCGCAGCTCCGCCTCGGAGGTGGAGGTTCCAGGCAACGTTCAACACGGCAACGAGATCTTCGCTGGCAAGGGGGCCTGCTTAAAGTGTCATATGCTGAATGGCAAAGGTGGAACCATCGGTCCCGATCTCTCAAATATCGGAGCACAGATTACACTGAAGCGCTTGAAGGAATCGCTAACCGTAGATGGAGCGATTCCAGCTGGCTATCAGCCAATTAAGGTAGTCACGCAAAAGGGCGAAACCATCGAAGGTGTCGCCAGGAACCGCGACGGTTTCTCGATTCAGTTACTTGACGCCGAGAATCATCTGCACCTGCTCGACCGAAGCGAGCTGAAGCTGGTCGATGAGTCGAAGGTTTCTCTGATGCCGCGCAACTACGACAAGGTACTTAGCCCAGATGAATACCAAGATCTACTGGCGATGCTTGCAAAGCAAGTGACCAGAAATCTGCACAAAAAGATTGAGGGAGATGGCGAGGCGGGACGATGAAGAAAGCCGTATTGACCCTGGTTCTAGGTTTAAGTTCGTCGCTCTCGGCACAGGTTACAGACCAGCAACTGATGCAGCCTCCGGGTAAGGATTGGCTCCATTACAACGGAAGTTACACGAGTCAGCGCCATAGCGAGCTAGATCAGATCAAGCTGTCGAATGTGGCCTCGTTGGTAAGCAAGTGGGCCTTCCATGTCTCGGGCGGAGCCTCCATGCAAAGTGTGCCCATCGTGGTCAATGGCGTGATGTACTTCACCCAGCCGAATTCAATCTACGCCATCGATGGTCGCAGTGGACGCCTCATCTGGGAGTACCACCATCAGCTTGCCAAGGTGAAAGACCGCGAAGGTCCACAGCGCGGCTCCGCGGTCTACAAAGACCGCGTCTACTTCACTACGACCGATGACTACCTGTTTGCGCTCAATGCTTCAACCGGCAACTTGGTCTACCAGGTGAAGATTGCTGAAACGGATGAGGGCTACTCTGCACCTCCCGCCCCGTTTATCGCGAAGGGCAAAGTGATTGTGGGAGTCGCGCCGGGTGACCGAGGGTTGAACGGTTTTCTAGAAGCCTATGATGCGGATACTGGGAATCGGATCTGGCACTTCGATACCATCCCGAAGCCGGGCGAGCCTGGGTCGGACACATGGCCGGGAGACTCATGGAAGCACGCGGGTGGCGCCACCTGGATGACCGGGAGTTACGACCCCGAGCTGAATCTTTACTACCTCGGCCTGGGCAATCCTTCGCCTGACTTCAACGGTGACGTTCGTATGGGTGACAACCTCTACACCGAGTGTATGGTCGCACTGGATCTCGATACCGGTAAGCTGAAGTGGTATTTTCAGTTTACGCCGCATGACATGATGGATTGGGATGCGGCCGAAACTCCCGTGTTGGTTGATGCCCCGTATCAGGGCAAATCTCGCAAGCTGATGGTTCAGGCCGATCGGAATGGTTTCTATTACGTTTTAGATCGCGAGACCGGCAAGTTTCTTCATGGTGTTCCGTTCGTAAAGCACCTGAACTGGGCCTCAGGACTCACTCCGGAGGGCCGTCCCATCCGTGTGCCGGGAGTCGAACCTAGTTTGAAGGGAACTGTCGTCTGCCCGTCTTCCATCGGCGCCGCAAATTGGATGTCACCCGCATACAGCCCCCAGACCGGCCTCTTTTATTTCGTCGCGCTTGAAGGTTGCGGGCTGGCAACCAAGAATACCGAAACTTTCCGACCTGGTGGTCTGCAGTATCGCGCCGGGGGCGATGTGTTGCTGCGCGACGCTTCGTGGAAGGTTTACGTCCGCGCGCTTGAACTGACTACAGGCAAACTAATCTGGGAGCAGGAGCGAATAGGCTCTATGGGACTTGGTGGTGGAGTGCTCTCCACTCAGGGCGGCATTATCTTTTCTGCTGAGCTCAATGGAGAACTTGTCGCGCTCGATGCCAAGACCGGAAAACCCGTCTGGCACTTCAACACAGGGCAGCCTATCAACGCTCAGCCCATTACATATATGGTCGCTGGCAGGCAATACGTCGCCATCGCAACGAACACTGATATCTTTGGCTTCACGCTGTTTGAGCCAGAAAAGGTGACCGCGAAATGAAATATAGATATCCCTCCGCGATTCTTGTTCTGACCCTGTCGCTCGTTGGCAAGTGGAGTTTTGGTCAATCTCGCTACAGCATAACAGACGAAGACGCTGGCGGACCAGGTTCCCCGCGCGTGGTGGTGCTGCACGATAGCGTCAGCGGAGCGGAGGCCGCGGTCGCCCCGTCGGAGGGTGGTGAATTTAGCAGTTTCAAAGTGAAGTTCAAAGGGCAGATGGTAGAGATGCTCTATCACGCTCGGGACTATGACCACAAAACAGGCTTTCAAGGAAAGGGACCTCTGCTGTGGCCGGCGGTCGGTGCGCAATATCCAGTCAACACAGCACCGAAAGAGAGCTGCGGCGTTGGCACATACGCCGTTGCTGGCAAAAGCTATCCGATGCCCTGCCACGGCTTTGCCCGTACCGTCGCTTGGAAAGAAGTAAGCCGCGCCGCGGACAGCCATAGCGCACGGGTAACGATCGAGCTCACCGACTCAGACGCAACGCGCAAGTACTATCCTTTTGCCTTCCACCTGGACGCCCAGTATGAACTCATCGATGGCCATGTCACCGTAGACTACGTCGTCAAATCCGATGTGGCGAATACCGAGGCAATGCCTTTCTCCATCGGAAACCACATCGCCTTCAAACTTCCTTTCCTGCCCGGCACTGACCCGGAAAAGATGCTCTTCGAGACGCAGAATACCGTGCAGCTTCTGCGCAATACCGTCGGCGTTCTAAGCGGCGAAAAGAAGACTCGTTCGTTCGCCACGCCGGAGACTTTGGGCAGCTTCGACGCGCATGTAGCGCTTCCTTTAGCCGGCTACAGAAGCCAGCCCTTCTCGCGTCTGATCGATCCACAGGGAATGACGCTTCGACTTACGCAAACCTCCACCGGCACTCTGCCAGAACCGCTTATCCGAACCAACGCATTCGGCGGTCCGTCGGCCGGATATTTCTGTCCGGAGCCCTGGTTCGGTGTGCAGAACTCACTCAATACGGGCGTCGGTATCGTGAAGTTAAAGCCTGGTGAAACCTGGACATGGAGGCTCGACCTGCAGATTGAACCCCCGCCTCCGCCCGACCCAGTCGCAGGTTCCGGTGTCGAGCGCTTCGGCGGACCGTTTGCCTTCGTCGAGGGGCCGGTCTGGGTTACGCGGGGTGGCTACTTGCTCTTTAGTGACATTTACAACTCGCGCATGATGAAGATGTCGATGAAGGAACGACCCGAGGTCTACCGTGAATTCACGCATGCAGGTAACGGTAATTCTATGGACGTACAAGGCCGCGTCTATACCTGCGAGCGCGACGGGCATCGCGTCGTCCGACAGGAAAAAGATGGAACTGAGACCGTGATTGCCTCGCAGTACGAAGGCAAGCGTCTCAACTCACCCAACGATGTGGTCGTCAGAAGAGATGGACAGGTCTACTTCTCTGATCCCGCATCTGCTGCGGTTCTCGAACCCAAAGAGCTAAATTTTAATGGCCTTTACCACGTCAATCCTCAAGGCAAGATAACACTTATTGCGAAGATGACGCGGCCTAATGGAGTCGCACTCACGCAGGATGGACGTACGCTTTACGTCGCCGACTCGCAGGACAAAAAAATTCTGGCTTACGATCTAGATGCCCAGGGCAACGCCTCGCATGAGCGGACCTTCATTGCCAATATGGATGGGACGCCGGATGGCCTACGCGTTGCAGCCAACGGAAATCTCTACATCGCAGCCCGTGGGATCGCAGTCTATTCACCGACCGCCAAGCTTCTCAAGATAATCGAATTCCCGGAGACGCCAGCCAACTGCGCTTTCGGGGATGACGACCTCAAGACTTTGTATGTGACTGCTCGGACGTCGGTGTATCGCATTCGCGTTCCTGACAAAGGCTCTTCGCAGTACTAGACGCGCTGCAGATTAAAGTGGTCCTTTCGGTAAGTCGGAGCAACATTAGATGTCGCTGTGCCTTCTGTTGGCTCACATGAAGTAGTGGCCGTCGCATTATGAAGTAGGCTCAATTGCTGACTCAGTGACAGCTCTCGACCAAGACTTTCGATGCCGTCAAGAGCTGGTAAACGTCTTCTAAAAACCATATGAGGGATATCTATCACTATGACTGATTTTGGACTCGGCATTGAGTTTCGAGTTCCTCTTAGAGCGGACTACGAGCAAATCCTTACGCCTGAGGCGGTCGCCTTCGCTGTCTCACTTCAACGCACCTTCAATGGCCGGCGCAAGCAACTCCTCGAGGACCGAACTAAACGGCAGGCGCGTCTCGATGGCGGTGAGACTATATCAACGCGGAGATTGCATTGGCGGCTACCAAATTCGATTCGACTCGTATGCAGACCTACCAACAGGCGGCTACTCTTTTGCGCGAACTAGTCCAAAGTCCTGGATTTCCTGCGTTTCTTACCATTCCGGCTTACGCCAGCATCATGGCGACCGAGGGGAGAGTGGTTACCCAATAGATTTCAAACATCAATAGGTAGCTGGATCCAGTCACGTTGAACTGAATCAGAATGAGGAGAATGATTTTGAATCGCTACCTGAGCACGACGGCTCTGCTCTTTGTCGGCGCGGTTGGATTTGCACAACAGCAACTTCCCGCATTTCAACCGGTACCAGAAATTCGCTACAGCGTTCATTCCGACTTTTTTGAACTCCCACGCGGCATGAACTTTGGTGAGGCAGCTGGCGTCGCGGTTGCGGCTAACGGACATATATTCCTTTTTCAGCGCGTTCAACCAATGCTTACGGAATACACGTCGGAAGGAAAGTTCATCAGGAGTCTTGGCGAAGGTCTCTTCGTCACGCCACATGGCCTTCGAATTGACCCCGAAGGCAACATCTGGACGACCGATGTCGGAAGCCATGTCGTACTGAAACTAAGTCCTGATGGTCACGTATTAATGGTACTTGGCCATAAAAATCAGGATGCTGAGGGAACTTGGCTCTTTAACCGGCCGGCGGATGTCGGTTTCGATATCAAAGGAAATGTCTACATCGCCGATGGTTATGGCAACTCCCGAATCATAAAATTTGATAAGGCCGGTCGATACCTCACCACTTGGGGAAAGTACGGTACAGAGCCGGGAGAGTTCCGTCTTCCTCATGCCATCGTGATTGATCGCAAGGGTCAAGTTTATGTTGCTGATCGTGAAAACGCTAGAATTCAAGTCTTCAATGAAGACGGAAAGTTTATCCGGCAAGAAACGGGTGTCGGATATCCCTACGGCCTTTCCCTATTGCCGAACGGTCATTTGATAATGGCGGACGGAGGGTACGATCGGCTTGTGGAACTAGACGAACAGGGCAAGATACTGGGTGCACTAGGCGAACCTGGTCATCTCCCAGGACAGTTCGCCTGGGCGCACGCCGTCGCCGTGGGGCCGGACGGAAAACTGTATGTTGCAGACACATTGAACTGGCGCTTCCAGGTCTTCACTCCAATGTCAGAAGTCAAGCAATCGCGGGGCATGTCGCGCTACATTCCGACTGTGCGCATGTTCAACGATTTCAAGCCGAGTAACGGATGGACTCCCCACCTAACCGGCCTTGCTAAATAATTCAATTCTCTCTATTCCGTTTCACTTAAATTCGCGCCTAACCTTGGGGCAAGGGTTTCTGCTGCCGAGACACAGAAAATACCCAGACCAGAATTGCCCAAATTATGGCACCATCGGAGTCAGCGGTTGGTGTCGTGCGGAAGTGGAGAAAGTAATGTCTCAACGCGCACGATTTCAACAAGGTATGGCCTACCGCGTAAAGCGCAAGCAATAGGAGATTTATGCTGCGCATCGACCCTCTTTACTGGCTTTCACTCTTTCATTCACGGTCGCGTCCGCCTTGTCGCAAAGTCCCGATCCGAAATCAAGCACGGTCACGGGACAGTTCAAGAATTCTCGACAAGCTTTATTAGAGCGAGGGGTAGCCGTCGACGCTGAGTCTCTTAAATCGGCCTTGGCGAACCCGGACCCAGAGATACGGGGTATAGCGGCTATGACACTAGAGGCTGTTATGAACTTTGCGAACTGGCCTGCGCGTCAACCCTTGTGCCTTTTGCTGTTGACGCAGTTGTTGTCCTCTCCCCCTGAGCCCCCTCCCTGTTTTTCCTGTCAAGCCCCTGCAGCCGAAACTAAGACGCATCTCCGTACGCAAATCAAACAAAAACAAAAGGTTAGCCTCCGAAAATAATCTTCCGCAAAGTCGCCTATTAGTTTTACTCAATCGGCTATAGTTAATACAGAGTCAGAAAAAGCCCCGGCCAACACCGGGGCTTTTCTCTTTAAACCAATAAACCTTTTAGAAAGACGAATTTAGCCGTAACCACTTTAGAATGACTAGTTTGCAGCGATAGATTCGTTTAAGTCGCTGAATTCAGATGACTTGCGACCAAAGTGCCCCCCAGGGGGGTACCCCTAAGGGAAGCAGTGATCGTAGTTCATAACAGGCTCTAGCGGCCGATAGAGTCACGGGTGCAGCGCCAGAGATCAAGAGCTCGCTCACAAAGGAAACCAACCCTATCGCAAGGCTTCGAATGGCAGGTTCATTGTTCCAGCTATCTCCTTCCGCTGGTGAGTCGTTCGTGACAGGGCTGTGTCAAGACACATCCTCAGATAGAAGCATCGCCATCGGTGCAGCACGAACGCTCATCCTCTTAGATCGTCAAGGCACCACTGCATGAGTGTGGGTTCCCACACTCATGACTTTCTTGAAAGTCTCTAGAGACCCGTCAAAACAAGCTGCCGCACTGTCCACGCTAACATCCTTTCACTCGAAGCTTCCGTACGCGACAGCCAATGAGGTTCGCACCATCTCTCTCAGCCTTCTTGCAAGTCCGGATTTTGGCCTGAAGGCTTCTGCGGTTCGGGTTCTGGCGGCTGATGGATCAAAACAATCGCTAGAAGCTCTGAAATATGCGGCGCAGACAGAGACCAATCCAGGCCGTCGCGACTTCATAAACCGCTCCCTTCAGGCGGGATCAAGCCCTAGATAGGCATTCACCATCCATACCCTGCAAACGCGTACACAAAATTCCGTTTCTTTAAGTGATGCTTAGATAATCCAAAATAAAATTGATAACCGGGAGAATGTTCAAGGCTGATTGCGAGGTGTACTATTTCGCGCATCCTGTTGTTTGTCAGAATCTCTGACGCATTCCTCTCACGATAAATGTCATAGAAAGCGAGCCGAATCCCTTGGCGTGGACAGGGGGCCGCACCTCATTAGAATCTGTGTTCAGCCAAGCTCGTAGTGCGCATAATCCGCAAACAGAACGTCTGAGAAGGGCGGGGCAAAAATAGTCCACAGCACGCCGTTGGTTCGGTGTGTTGCGGCGGAATAAAAGTAGTCCGCCGGATTTGTGTCATGGACGATTGGCTTGGAGGCAGGTTCATGGGACACCGGAGGGATGTTCCGAGTGGAGCTCTATGGTCGTGTGCGGCGGGCGGTGCTGGTTGCGGGACGTAGCCAGCGTGAGGTAGTGCGGGATTTCGGGATCTCGCGCAAGACGGGGGCACTTCAATAAAGGGAAATTTATGTACGTTTAGGGTTTGCGGAGGAGCGTTGATCGCTCGGAAAGCACCACCGTTATTCAGGGCATTTTTTTTGGGACGGGTTGCGGGACAGTTCCAAGCCCAGTGAACCGAGCCATTTGGCAGTTTCTGAAGCATGTCGGGAAAACCGTCGTTTTCACGACATAATGCGGTTTGGGCAATTCTTGGGCTTGGAAGGCCTTTGGATTCTTAGCCAGAATATCGCTAGCGTTCATTGATTTCCCTTTATTGAAGTGCCCTCCCGGAGGCTAATAAAAGTTAAACGGTGTGAGAAAGAGAGACAACCTCCTTGCGGTTGATGCGTCTTAAATTGGAACGCCGGCATTGGCGAAAGCGAACGAAGAGAGTTTGCCGGTGTTAGGAGTAAATCGCTATGGCAAAAACCCAAACCCACAACCCGTCCTCTCACGAAGTGCTTGTGAAGGGCCGCCAAGTCTCCTATCGGATCAGCAACAGTCGTGGCAGCGGACACAGTCCGCCCTCTAAGGTTTAGGCCTCTCCGGTGATCCGCGCGAGGGCAGGGACCACGTTTACATAGTCCTTGCATGAAGGAGCCAGAGAGGCATTCGCCAGCGATTGCCGGGATGGAACACCGATGGATGTCGGTAGCATGTTCCCGGTACGCGGCGTGATTGGTCCCGCGCCTGAGTCCATCGCTCAGTGTTTGAGGTTGCAGTAGCTGTATCGGAAGAGACTCGTCCCTGAGGCCAAAAAAGGGGCGGGTCTTTTCTATTTATGCAGGGTGTTGTTTGTCACGTTAAATTAATTGGCACAGCGTTGATCATGCTATTTGGCGCTCTGCTAAACCGGGACGCGAGGTCAAGGCAAGTGGGAGCAGCGAAATACAAGCTTTATAGACTCGTGGGAATGGCAGGGAGAGGCTCCAAAGAGGCCAGTTTTGCCATATAATCCACACCAATGTGTGCCAATTAATGTGACGAACGACAATCGGGGTTTCACCATGCCGGAAGGCATGATATACATCTCCTCAATGAGCAGAACCGAAAGGAATTGATGCTCATTTACGGGGAAAACACAGCGCCCACAGGGTTCGCATGGACGGACCCGACGCCGGGGGGAAAGCAGCGGGTCGTTGGCCAGAAATCCAGAAGGGCTTGATCGACCGGGCCGAAAAACAAATTGTGCTCAAAGAAAGTGACGCACCTTAGGGGTATGGCAACGATTCGCGACAAAATGGGCCATTTGGGCTACACGAGTCCAGCCTGTCATTACCGAAGTGATTTCGTTAAAAATAGGGCTCATCGGAGGAGGAACGCCTTGAATAAGCGGTTCGCATTGTGGAGCGGTCTGGGCGCTGTCGCCTTCTCGCGATCAGCGGCGCTTGGATTCTCTCGCTGCCTCCGGCGTCAGCTGCCGCCGCCGCGCCGCCGATCATCGCGAAGGAAGAGGCCGAAGCCACGATCGCCGCCTTGAAGCCGGCAAACGCCAGCGCCCGCTCATCGCGATCATAGGCATCAATCCACTTACCGTAGAGACGCGACCGTTCATCTTGAGCGTTCTTCCGAGAGGTCGCCCCTCAGGCCACGCTGCCTGTGCGGCTTTCTGCGAAACGACGGCATTGTTGGGGTTGTGGCGTTCGCTCTCCGTAAACTCCGTGCCCGCAATGAGCGGTGTCTGTATCGCAGCAAAGTAACCGGGGCTGATATTGCGCAGATTCGCCGTTGGAACCTCGCTCTCAGACAGAAAATGATCAGGCCGGTACATACTTTAGACACTCGCATCGCCAGTGAGAGGCATTCTGCTTGTTACTGCAGCAAACTCAATGCCGGGATCCGCGCGCAGGCGGTCCAGCGCGATCGATAAATTCAGAGTGTGCAAAGGCACCCCCATCCTGCCCTTGCTCGTAGCGGGAATTCAGCAGGTCTACTTCGGCGACCGTAACGCGGTTTGCGTCGAAGTCGTGGCGCTCGCTCGTTAACCACCCTCAGCCACCCGCGAGAAGCTGCGCACGACTAGACCTGTCACGATGAGCAGGACGATGGTGCACGCAATCTCGAAACTCACCAGCCAGCGTCGCGCGAGCCCGGCGTTGCGCCCATATCCAATGCGCGAAGAGGC
>Ga0193743_1002288_pt1 | contig 13674 bp, 11 predicted proteins | sample L2c2metaG_FD_143038 | JGI IMG/M metagenome (GOLD analysis project Ga0193743, IMG submission 143038) | Soil microbial communities from a riparian zone of the East river system, Colorado, United States - L2c2 | ecosystem: Environmental > Terrestrial > Soil > Riparian zone | place: USA: East River... | reverse complement strand
CAGCATCCATGGTTCACCTCTGCCCGGAGAGATCGTGACTCGCCGTTTCGAGACTGGTACGTGTGGTCGGACACCGAACCCCCCGACCGCTTCGAAGGGCAAGTCTTTCCGGGAGTCGAGAACGAGACCTGGACCTACGACGATGCGGCCGGAGCGTGGTATCGCCACCGCTTCTACTCCTTCGAGCCCGATCTCAACACCGAGAACCCGCTGGTTCGTGCGGAGATCCGCAAGATCGCGGAGACCTGGTTGCGGGTCGGCGCCGCGGGCTTCCGCGTCGACGCGGCGCCGTTCTTGATCGAGTCGAAGCGCCCGGGCTCCTCTGGGGAAGAACCGGACTACACCCTCTTTCGAGAGCTGCGTGAGAGCGCGTCATGGCACCGCGGGGATGTCGCCCTGCTGGCCGAGGCCAACGTGTCCAACGAGGAGGTACTGGAGTACTTCGGCCACGCGGACGGCTCGGCCAGCCGCTTCCACATGATCTTCGCCTTCCGACTCAATCAGGCGATCATGCTTGCGCTTGCCCGTCAGGACGCCGGTCCACTCATCGCCACCGTGCGGGAGCTCCCCGAGCTGCCCAGGCACGCGCAGTGGGCGACCTTCCTGCGCAACCACGACGAGGTCGACCTGGGCCGGCTGACCCCGCAAGAACGTCACGAGGTGTTCGCGGCCTTCGGACCCGACCCGAACATGCAGCTCTACAACCGGGGGATCCGACGAAGGCTCGCGCCGATGCTCGGTGGCGACCGCCGCCGCCTAGAGATGGCCTACAGCCTGCAGTTCACCATGCCAGGCACACCGGTCATTCGGTACGGCGACGAGATCGGCATGGGAGAGAACCTGGATCTGCCCGAGCGAGAGGCGATCCGGACCCCGATGCAATGGGACGACACCATCAACTCCGGGTTTTCTCGCGCGGATCCTCAAGACCTTCCGGTCCCGGTGGTCAGTGACGGCCCTTACGGATACAAGCTGGTGAACGTGACCGACCAGCGTCGTGACCCGCACAGCCTCCTGGTCTGGTTCGAGCGGATCCTGCACACCCTGCGCGAATGCGAGGAGATCGGTTCCGGACAGCACCTCATGCTCGACGTGGGACCGCCCCACGTGCTCGTGCACCGCGCGACCGGGGAAACGGGCGCCTTGCTGTTTCTCCACAACCTCGCGGACGTGCCCTGTCAGGTCGACATCGGTGAACAGACCGACCAACCCGGCCGGCCGCTCAGCGTCGCCGCCGATGGTCCCTACGACGAGAAGATTGACCTCCGTGCCCTCGATCTCGCCGGCTATGGCTACCGCTGGATCCGGCTGCGGCGCGACCCGTAGTACCGGACTCCGCGTCCTACGCCGACCCGCCCGGAGCGCCGCGACAAGCCCAGCAAGGCGCGCGAGCCCTCATATCGGGTCGAGGTACTCCACTGCGCCGCGTCCCGGTATCCCGCGCCGGTAAACCCGTCCTTCCCACGGTCGCAGCACAAGCCGCCTCCCGCTCGACTCCAGCTCCGGCGGCGTCCCGAGCAGCAGTTCCGCACGCGCCCACTCGGCGGCGTCCGCCAAGTCCACACCGGCATGTGCCGAGGAGAAGTTTCCCAGGACGAGGAGCTCGACGTCACCCAGCCGCCTGATGAAGGCGTAGACCTGCTCGTCGTGCGGAAGCAGCATGTGGAAACTGCCATGCACGACCACGGGTTCGGTGTGCCGGAGTTCAATGAGTTTGCGATAATGATGAAAAACCGAATCCGGGTCAGCCATGGCCGCGGCGGCATTGATCTCTGAGTAATTGGGATTGACCTGGATCCAGGGCGGAGAAGTGCTGAAACCCGCCCAGGGACCGGCGTTCCACTGCATCGGCGTGCGAGCGTTATCTCGGCTCATCAACCGCAGCGCGGCGAGCGCCTCACCAGGCGTCGCTACCCCGGAGCCAGTGATCGCCGCATACTGATTAAGCGATTCGATGTCGCGGAATTCATTTACCGTCTCGAAGAGAGCGTTGGTCATGCCCAGTTCTTCACCCTGGAAGATGTACGGCGTGCCGCGATGCAAATGGAGCACGGTAGCCAGCATCTTGGCCGACGCCACCCGGTACTCCTTGTCGTTCCCGTAACGTGACACAATCCTCGGCTGATCATGGTTGCTCCAGTACAGGCTGTTCCACCCAACCTCGGCCAACCCGGCCTGCCAACGGCCGAGTGACGCCTTCAGATCTCGTAGGTCAAAGCCGACATAGTCCCACTTGCTCACGCCCTGGTCGAGCTGGACGTGCTCGAACTGAAAAACCATGTCGACCTCGGCACTGGCCGGATCGGTGAACAATCGAGCCTCGTCCACCGTCACACCGGGCATCTCACCGACGATAAGACACTTCCCCTGCCTACCAGCGAAAACATGGTGGCGCATCTCTTGCAGGAAGCTATGTATACGCGGGCCACACACGTAGTACTCAGAGCCGTCAGCGTACGGCTGATGAGGCAGATGATGCCCGTCAGGAAGACCGGGATCTTTAGAGATCAGGTTAATGACATCCATTCGGAATCCGTCAACGCCCCGGTCCAGCCACCAGCGCATCATCATGTATACGGCGTGACGGACGGCCGGGTTCTCCCAATTGAGATCGGGCTGCTTCCGCGAGAACAGGTGCAGGTAATACTCTCCTGAGCCGTGGTCGAACTCCCACGCCGAACCAGAAAATATCGATGCCCAGTTCGTCGGTTCCGCACCAGGCGCACCAGGTTCCATGCCATATCGCGGGGGCCGCCACCAGTACCAATCTCGTCGCGGGCTGGCCTTCTCCGACTGGGACTCGAGGAACCAAGGATGTTCGTCAGAAGTGTGGTTCACCACGATGTCCATAATCACGCGTATGCTTCGTTCATGTGCCGAATGCAGCAGCCTGTCAAACTCATCTAGGCTGCCGAATAGCGGGTCGATCGCCCGATAGTCGCTGATGTCGTAGCCATAGTCGGCCTGGGGCGACGGATAGACCGGCGAGAGCCACAGCACGTCTACGCCGAGCACCGCCAGGTAGTCCAGCCGGGCGGCGATTCCCCCAAGATCACCAACTCCATCGGCGTTCGAATCGGCGAAGCTGCGCGGATAGATCTGGTAAACGACGGCGCTCCTCCACCACTGATTGGTGAAGTCTTCATTCAGCACGGTGCTGTCTGTTGCCCGGCTCCGCCAGCGTGCCTCAGTCTCAGGGGCCACTATTTGCCTCCGGCTGCGTGAGCCACGGAGCGAGCGAGCAGCGGCTCCTTGGCCTGTGGTCAAGCCAGACTCCCCCACCACAACGAAAGCAGCATCGGCCTCTCGGTGCTAGATCGTGTGTTCTCGTTACCCCGCCTGTGTCGGTAGGCACGGGTCGACAGGCCCATCGTCGGGAATCGCCCGGGACCAGTGGACCGACCTCGAATTCCACCTCCGACGGCGGTCACCCGGAGACAGCAGGCCAAGTCTCAGCCCCTGGCGTCCACGAGCGCGGCAAATTCCCGACCGAGCTGGGCGAGCACGTCGTCGAACTCTCCTGGCGAGACCGCATCACGCAGGGTGTCGAGTACCGCAATGGCCCCCGCCCCCGCCTCAGCTTCATCCACCCCAGCGCGCTGGGCGACGCGGCGAGCGAACTCCTCGATGCCGAAGCCTTGCGCGTTCTCCTCAGGCGAGACCAGGTGAGCCTGCAGCTGCTTCGGTAACTGCGCGCGCAGATCCTCCGCCTCGCCGCCGCTGAGCCGTTCGCCCAGCGTCCGAAACACCGCGGCGACCACCTTCTCGGTCTTCTCGGGGGCCATGCCGACGCGCTCGGCCACATTGGTGATGAACTCTTCGTACTTCACGATTCCTCCTTGAACGATCGTCCGTTGGCCATCTGTCGGGGGAGCCGGGAGTAGAGCCGCACCGTCTCCGTGGCGACCCGCTCCCAGTTGTAGCGGGCCAGGATCCGATCCCGGCCGGCCAGCGCAAGGGCCCGGCGACGGACCGGCGCCTGCAGCAGGGGACGTACCTCCTTGGCCAGCTGACCTGGGCGTCCGGCCCGGACATGCACCCCGGTCACGCCGTCTACCACCGCGTCCGCCAACCCGCCCACGCCGGTGCAGACCACGGGCACGCCGCAGGCCATGGCGTCCAGGGCGACCTTGCCGGTGGTGTGCGACCACGGCACGCTCACCGCCAGATCCGCGCCGCGCAGCAGGGGCGGCACCTGCTCAGGTGGAATCCCACCGAGCAGGCTCACCCGGTTGGCGACGCCGAGCCGGTCAGCGAGCGCGCGGATCCGAAGTGCGTCCTGGTCACGGCCGAGGTCAGCGGGCGGCGGCCCGCCCGCCACGACCAGCTCGGTATCCGGCACGCCAGGCAGCGCTGCCACCACATCGTCCACCCCGTGCTGGGCGGAGAGCTCGTCGAGCACCACGATCCGGTACGGCATTGCATGCTCCTGGGCCGGGCCGTCCGGATTCATCCCTCGGGCGTCCACCCCGTAGGGAATGACCGAGATGCGCCCGCGGGACAAACCGAGGCGGACCAGATCGGACAGTTCGGTGGCGTTGTTCGCGATGACCGCGTCGACCCGGCCGCCGATGGTGCACTCAAACCGCACCCGCGGACCGTTCCCCGAATGCATGTTTGTCCGTGCCGACCGGTGGGGAAGCCGGTGGAAGGTCTGCACAATCGGGAGGCCGAGATGTTCACGGCCGGCCAGTAATGCGGTCAGCCCGTACAGCCAGGAGTGCGCGTGCACCACGTCCGGCGGGTCGCGCCGCCAGGTCTCCGCCAGCATCGCGGCGAACTCGCCGAGATGCTGGCGAACCTGGACGGCGTCCAGCGCCGTCGGCGGGCCGGCTGGCAGGTGCGACACCGTGAGCATCGGGCCGAGTTGAACTGTTCCGAGGTTCTCCCCGGTGCACCGGCGGGTAAAGATGTCCACCCGGTGGCCCAGGCTGCCCAGCGCCATCCCCAACTGGCGCGTCTGGACCTCCCATGCGTCCCGGTACGTTCCCGGCGAAGCCGGCGCGGTGATGCCCGGGATTAGCATGCCGATTCTCATCTGCGGCCTCCTCGAATTTCTGGATGCGAGAGCGGACGGGCCACCCGACCGCGCGGAGCCCGGCACGCGGCGCCTGCCTGTGCGGAGTGCCCCACCTGAGCGAGTCCCGCTCGGCAAGCGTCCCCGCGAAAGGCCCACACGTCCTGGCCCTGGTGGGACCAACGGCGAGGGGCAGATGCGCCCACCTGGGACGCATGGGTACCTGGACCGACTCGGCGGCGGCCGGCGCGTCGAATCGACCGGACAGCGGGCCCTTGGTCCTCCGGTGGCGAAACCGCGGCACCCGCGTCGACCTCGCGGGCCCGATCCGGCCGCGTCTGGTTTCCCGCGGCCCGGCCGCGGCCAATGGATAGACCCAGATCCGACAGGGGGTGAGGATGGCGGTCAAGGAGCCGAGTGACACGCTGGCCGCCGAGGGCGCCGCGCCGTCAGCTACCGCGCCGTCGCTGGACGGCGAGCTCGCCGAGGAGCCGTCGGACGACGAGACATCCGGTGGCGACGTAGCGGACGGTGAGGTAGCCGAGGGCCGGGGGGGCAGCACCGGGCGCCGCGATCGGACCCTGGTGATCGGCCTGCTGGCCGACCCCGGGCTCCCCACCGAACTCGCCCAATACCTTGCCGAGGAGCTGCCCGACGCGCTGGCCGACAGCCCCGTCGAGGGGACGCGATACCGGTTCGTCGTGGTCCCCGAGACGGTGCGGCGTCTCGGTGATGCCCGAGGCGAGCGGGTGATCGACCTGGCCGCCGAGCGGGCCAAACGCGAGGGCTGGGATTTCGTGCTCTGCCTGACCGACATGCCGGTGCACAAGGGCGCGCGGCCGCTAGTCGCCGAGCTGAGCCGGAGCGAGGCAGCCGCCGTGTTGGTCGTTCCCGCGCTGAACGTGCTCAGGCTGGCCGACGAGGCACGTGAGCTGGTCGCCGGAATGTTGATCGAGTGGGCCGCCCGGGAGCGACTCTCCCGCGGCAACAGACCGCTGGTCAGGCTGGCGGAGCAGACAGAGGACCTGCACCAGCTGGAACCCGACGATGACGATGTTGTGGACGTGCGGCTGACCAGGTCGGCGGGCCCGCTGAGGATGTTGGCCGGCATGGTCCGGGTGAACCGCCCGTGGCGCCTGGTGCTCGGGCTGCGCAGCGCGCTGGCCGCCGCCGTGGCCACGGCCGCGTTCGGCCTGGTGTCCAATCCGGTGTGGCAGGTCAGCGCGGCGATGAGCACGCTGCGGCTGTGGATATCCACCGTGGTGTCCCTGGTCACGATCGTTTGCTGGCTGATCATGAACCACGGTCTGTGGCAGCACGCCCGGTCCGCCGACCGGTTGGAGCGCCGGCAGATCCGCCTGTACAACGCCGCGACCGTGCTGACCCTGGCGATCGGCGTGCTGGTGTCCTATCTGGTGCTGTTCGTCGGAAACCTCCTCACCGGGTGGTTCGTAGTGGTTCCCGAGGTGTTGTCCCAGGTCATCGGCCGCCCGGCGGGTTTTACCGACTACCTACGACTCGCCTGGTTGGTGTCCTCGCTGGCGACGATCGGCGGCGCCCTCGGATCGGGGCTGGAGTCCAGCGACACGGTGCGCAGCGCGACCTGGGGCGACCGCTACCGGCAGAGCCGCGGCCGGGCAAGCAACCGGAACAACTCCCGCGGCGAACACGCGGCGGGGCATCGGGCGCACGGCGAGGAGGAACCGCACCATGAATGAGCGGCTGGCAACTTATCTGAACGATCACCTTGGTGGGGCGAACGCCGGGGTTGAGCTGGCCCGGCGGCTGGAGCAGGCCGTCCGGGACCAGCCCGACGGGGCATCGCTGGACGGACTCGCCGACGAGATAGCCGAGGACATGGAGACACTCCGGTCCGTGGTGGGCGCGATCGGCGGTTCGACCAACCCGATCAAGCAGGCGGCCGGATGGGTGGCTGAGAAGGCGCACCGGGTCGGCGTGGCCGTCGACACCGCTTCGGGAGACGGCGAGTCGGGGGACAACGACCTGACGCGATTGCTCGAGGCGGAATCCCTGTCGCTCGGGGTGGAAGGGAAGTTGTGTCTGTGGGTGGCGCTGCTGGAGGTCGCCGGTGCCTACCCGAGCTTGGCCTCGTTGGACCTGCCTCGCCTGGCCGATCGGGCCCGCGATCAGCGACGCCGGATCGAGGTAGTCCGCCTGGCGGCGGCTCGGCGGGCGTTCGCCCCCGTTGGCCAGGTGGCCGAGCTCCGGACCGGTTTCCCCGGGGAACTGGAGGCTTAAACCAGTCAGAACCGGGCACAGTGGGGCATGGCGCCACTGGATCTTGCCGCTGGGATCATCGCGGCGGTCGACCCTCCGCAGCTGCTGCCCGCGCGCCAACAGATGGCGTTCACCCTCGCGTTCCATATCATCCTGGTGCCCTTCGGCGTGGCCTTCACCTTCCTGATGCTGGTCGCCAACTACCGTGGCATCCGGCGCGGCGACTCGACCGCGCTGCTGCTCGCCCGGCGCTGGTCGAAGGTCGCCGCCGTGCTGTTCGCGGTCGGGGCGGTATCGGGCACCGTGCTGTCCTTCGAGCTCGGCCTGCTATGGCCCGGCCTGATGGGGCGATTCGGCGCGGCGTACGGCATCCCGTTCGCGATCGAGGGGATCTTCTTCTTCCTCGAAGCGATCTTCGTGGCGATCTACCTGTACGGGTGGCAGCGGATGCGCCCGTGGCCGCACTTCTGGTCCGGGGTCCCGGTCTCCCTGTCCGGTCTCGGCGGCACCGCGTCGGTGGTGTCGGCCAATGCGTGGATGAACCAGCCCGGCGGCATCACCATGCACGACGGGCAGGTGGTCGCGGTGGACACCTGGGGAGTCCTGTTCACCAGGGCGTTCTGGTACGAGGCGGTGCACATGTTCCTGGCCGCCTACATCGTCGCCGGCTTCGTGGTGGCCGGGGTGTACGCCGCCGGCATGCTCAAGGGCCGCCGGGACTACTACCACCGGCTGGGCTTTTTGATCAGCTTCACCACCGCGGCGGTGATCATGCCGGTGCAGATCATCGTGGGCGACATCGCGGCCAGGGAGGTGTTCCTGCACGAACCGGCCAAGTTCGCCACCATCGAGGCGCTGCCACGCACCTCCACGCACGTCCCAGAGGTCATCGGCGGCGTGCTGATCGACGGCGAGGTGCGCTACGGCATCGAGATCCCCTACGCCGCCTCCATCCTGGCCGGTTACCGCCCGGACACCAAGATCGCCGGGCTGGACGCGATCCCCGCTGAGTACCGGCCGGCGCCGCGCCTGGTCAACACCGTGCACCTGGCGTTCAACGTCATGGTCGGCACCGGGTTCGCCCTGCTGGGCTTGGCCGCCTGGTTCGCCTGGGCCTGGTGGCGCCGGCGCGACCTGCCCCGGAGTCGGTGGTTCCTGCGCTGCTCAGCGATCGCCGGGGTGGTGTCGATCATCTCCATGGAGTGCGGCTGGATCGTGACAGAAGTGGGCCGGCAACCCTGGACCGTGGTCGGGCTGTTGCTCACCAGGGATGCGGTGACCAGGTCGGGCAACGTCTGGTACTTCTTCGCCGGCGCGCTGGTGATCTATACCGTCATCGGCACCGCGGCGATCCTGGTACTGCGCGGCATGCACCGGCGCTGGGCGGCCGGGGCGGAGGACGAGCGAGACGTGCCGTACGGACCATCCGGGCCCGAGGAGGCCCAGCTCGGCGGGGAAAAGCTATGACGGACGTCGTTGCCGCCACGCTGCTGATCGGGGTGATCGCCTACGCCGTGTTCGGCGGGGCCGACTTCGGCGCCGGTTTCTGGGATCTCACCGCGGGCGGGGCCGAGCGCGGCCGGCGTCCGAGGGCGCGGATCGACCGGTCGCTCGGCCCAGTGTGGGAAGGGAATCACACCTGGCTCATCTTCTGCCTGGTGGTGACCTGGACCGGCTTCCCAGCCGTGTTCGCCGCCGTCACCACCACGCTCTACCTGCCACTGGGCCTGGCCGCGCTGGGCATCGTGCTGCGCGGCAGCGGGTTCGCGTTCCGCAAGGCGGTGCACCGCACGCGGAACCAGCGGCTGTGGGGCGCCGTGTTCGCCACCTCCTCGGTGATCACCCCGTTCTTCCTCGGCACAGTGGCCGGCGCCGTCGCCTCCGGCCGCGTCCCGGACGCTGGCTACGGCGACCCGCTGGGCAGCTGGGTGAACCCCAGCTCGCTGTTCACCGGTGCGCTCGCCGTCGTCATCTGCGCCTACCTGGCCGCGGTGTTCCTCAGCGCGGACGCGCACAGCGACGGTGACAGCGAACTGGTCCGGTACTTCCAACTCCGGGCCTGGGCCACAGCTGTTGTCGCCGGCGGACTCGCCCTGGCCGGGCTGTTCATCGCCTACGCGGACGCGCCCCGGCTGTTTGCCCGCCTGGTCGGCCCCGCGCTGCCGGTGGTGATGCTCTCGGTGCTGGCCGGGGCCGCCGCGCTGGTGCTGCTGCACCGAATGTCCCCTCGGCTGGTCCGTGCCCTGGCCGCGCTGGCCGCCGCGTCCCTGGTGCTCGGCTGGGGCGTGGCACAGTACCCGTACCTGCTCGGCACCCACGCGACGGTCAGCGCGGCCGCCGCCCCCCGGCAGACCCTCGTCGCGCTGACCGTGATCTTCGGCGCCGCCGCCGTGCTCGTGGTGCCGTCCTTCATGCTGCTCTACGCGCTCGCGCAGCGCGCCCGGCTCGAGGAGGAGTGAGCGCGGGGTTGCCCTCGAACCCTCGAGAGCAACCCCGCCTCAATGCCTACTGACGGCTACCGCACCTGTTGTTTCGCGGCATGACGCACCGGCTCCGTATCCAGCTCGAATCCCCACTCGCTGTTCTGCTGAGCCAGCTCGAATCCGCTGGTATCCGGACCGCCATTCTTACCGGTGTCCCCGAAATCGCCGGAGTCGGCGATATATGAATGCCCGAGCTTCTCGTCACCGGGCAAAGTCCCCGGCGGGAAGTTCTCCTCGATAGCCGCCAGCGCGGCTTCGAACATCTTTTGGTGGGCCACCTCGCGGGTCATAAGAAAGTTCAGCGTGTCCTTCGCGCCGGCATCGTCCGTACACTTGATGAGCCGCTCGTAGGTGATTTTTGCGCGCGCCTCGGCCGCGATATCCGAGCGTAGATCAGCGGCGGGCTGCCCCAAGGTGTCCACGTACGCGGCCGTCCACGGCGTGCCCATCGAGTCGGTCAGGCGGGGGCCGCCGCCGCCGAGGATGTTGGTTCCGCTGTTCAGGGACAGGTTGACGTAGTCCGGCATTTTGCCGTTCAGTAAATCGCCGAGGTAGTTGCCCTCGACCTGGTCGACCATTTCCGAGGGAGAGCCCTTGAGCAGCATGTGCAACGTCTGGGCGACCATCTCCAGATGCGAGAGCTCCTCGGTCGCAATGTCGAGCAACATACTGCGCCGCTCGTCATCGGGCTCGTTCCAGCCCTGGGTGAAGTAACGCATCGCGGCGGCCAGTTCACCATTCGGGCCGCCGAATTGCTCGAGTAACATCTTGGCGAACGCGGGGTTGGGCTGATCGACGCGCACGGTGTACATCATTCGCTTGTTGTGCAGGAACATCGATGTGTCCTCGGGTGTGGTGGGGAAGCGTGCTTCTGGCTCGCGCGGCTACCCCCCGGCGCATACCTCAAACGGGCCGAACAGCCCCGTCCTGTCGCCGCAAGCGGGGACCTCCACCTGTAGGACTGCCCGTCAGGCCAGCATCGCACCACAACCAGGGGTTGCGCAGACCCACCGGCCCCCGCGCAGACCCTGCACAATCTGCACTGCCGCTACCAGGTCTGCGCCGCCCACCGGGACGGCCGAGCACAGGGGCTCCGGTCACCCAGGGCGGTCTCCCCGTCAGTTCCCACCTCGCATATCCAGCCTGCGCGCCGCACACCGCACAGCGGGTGTGGAGTGACAACAGATAGCTGACACGCCGGTGAACAACTCCTGCGAGAACTCACCATCGACCGCACCCGCAAACGCCAACCATGGTGAACCCCTGATCCTTGTCATTCGGCGCACGTTGACCTCGGCCTTGGTGTGGTCGATGGGTGTTATAGTGCTCGACGTATTCTGATAAGACTGCAACCGCATGACGCTCGTTACAGATGAGAAGCTGGTCGGTGCATTCGGCTCGGACGGTACATACGAACCGCTCCGCATAGCAGTTCGCTCGTGGGGTGCGCGGCGGCGTCTTCACAATTGTGATGCCCTCGCCGCGGAATACGTCATCGAACGCTCGCGTGAACTTGGCGTCCCGATCCCGGATGAGGAACGGAACGAGCCGATCCGGTCGCTCAACTCCATGGCCAGGTTGCGGCCTACATGCTCTTGCCGTCCGTCTGGCCACCGAGAACCCAACCTGGGTTACCGACGGATCCATGGCGAGTAGCTCGCCGGCCTCGGCTACCAGATCGGCGCCTCCCCGGTGTGGAAGATCCTGCACAGGGCCGGCATTGATCCCTCGCCCCGCCGAGCCGGACCTTCGTGGGCTGAATTCTTGCGGACGCAGGCGCACGCGATTGTGGCCTGCGACCTGTTTCACCTCGACACCATCAACTTGCACCGGCTGTATGCGTTCTTCGTGATCGAGCACGCCAGCCGCCGCGTGCACATCCTCGGCGTCATTGCCCACCCGACCGGTGCCTGGCTCACCCAGCTGGCCCGCAACCTCACCGTAGATCTCGACGACGCCGGCAGGAAGCTCCGGTTCCTCATCCGGGACCGCTCCATCGAGACGGACTTCCCCGGTTGGTTCGGTCCCGCCACACCGTGGCACAGCCGTCGGGTCACCACCAATACCCGGCCGCGACCGGCGCCCGCCATGGTGGCGCGGTCAGAGGGAAAGGAGAAGTCCTTTGGACTTCGATTGATGGGTCACATCGACCAAGCCCTGCTGAGCTTGGCCTGCTCAGTGACCTGTCTTCGCGTGTTACTGCTAGCGGGTAGTCGGGCACTCCGGCTATCGCGCCATGGAGACGGGTGGTGGCCGCGATGGTTTGCCGATCGAGGTGAAGCTGAGAGCGTAAGGATAACGCCCGCAGCGCCGAAGGAGAAAATCGTGATTGCCTCGGTTCAGCTTAATACCGTGACCGGCGAGCGCCTTCTTACCGTGCAGGCGAACGATCTAGATCCCTATATCACTCTCACGGTCCGCCAGCACTGCGTTTACCTCACTCGCGATCAAGCCCGTCAAGCCGCTGACGCACTTCGCGCCTGCGCTTTGGCAGCCGTCGACGACGAGTTTGGGAACATGCAGGACATCCTCTGAATATCGGTGAAGACCTCCGGCTGCATGCGCGGACCGCGGAGCAGGGAGACCCGAGATCAAAACGGCGGCGCGTCGTCGCTGGGCCCGGTCGGCGCGGCCACCGAGTTCATGGCCGGCTACCAGCGCGGCGCCTGACCGCCCGCGCTCCCCCACGCTCGATCCCGGACACCTACCGCCACCCACCACCACGGGCACACGGGAGACCACCATGGACCAGCCGCGGACGTCCTCTGGCGACGACGGCGACGGCGACGGCGACGCGCTGTTCAACGCGGCCGACTACCTCCTGTGCGGCTCGACGGACCCGGACCGGGTGGCCGTGCATCACCCCGGCGGCGCGCTGAGCTACGGCCAACTGGGCGAGGAGGTACGCCGGGTGGCCGCCGGGCTGCTGGCGCTGGGCGTACGGCCCGAGGAACGGGTGCTGTACTGCATGGCCGACGACCTGGAGCTGTTCACCGCGCGACCTGCGCTTCCTGGGCGGTGAGCTCGGCGAAGGTCTGCGCGGCGGGCGGACGCACGGTCTCGCCGGTCCAGCATCTCGCGGCGGGCACGCTGGGCGAACGCCTCGGCACCGATGCGGCGGAGCGCTTCGTAGCCGGTCCGAAGCTGGTCGCGGGCGTCGCGGCGCCGGTTCTCCCGGCGCAGCCACTCGCCGTAGAGCAGATGGGCGCGTGCCGGGTGCGCGCTGCTGCGGGTGTGGGTCAGCTGCTCGATGGCCTCCCGGTATAGGGCGTCGGCCTCGGCTCCTTCGCTGAGCAGCACCTGGCACCTGGCCTGCGTGCCGAGCGCCCAGGGCGTGCCGGCGACCGAGGTGCGCTCGGTCAGTTGGCGCAGCGCGTCGGCGGCGAGGTCGGGCTGGCCACCTCGGGCGGCCGCCTCGACCAGCTTGTAGCGTGCCAAAACTCTTGCCTAGGCGGGTGACCTGGGCTTTCGGTGCGGCTCAGGCGATTCGTCGGTACTCGTTGATCACGCCGCCAAGGACGCGGTGTCGGCGAATCGGCGCGTCGAGCGGTATAACGGTCGCAGAGTCGTGGTTGGGCGGGCGTTGATCGCGGCCCTGGTGTGGGCGGTGATCGTTGAAGTGTCGGACGTACGCGTCGAGGACTGCCGCGGCGTGGCGTTCGTTGTAGATGAGGATTCTGTCGGTGCACTCGGACCGGACGCTGCGGACGAACCGTTCGGCGAAGCAGTTGGCTCGTGGTGTCCGCGGTGGGATCTTGACCGTTTGGATGCCGTCGGAGGCGAACACGGCATCGAACGATGTGCCGTACTTGGTGTCGCGATCGCGGACGAGGAATCGGAACGCGGAGATTCGGTCGTCAAGATCGGCCATGAGATTGCGGGCCGTCTGCGTGGCCCACGCCGCCGCTGGGTGCTCGGTGACGCCGAGGATGTGAA
>Ga0193743_1002287_pt1 | contig 13674 bp, 13 predicted proteins | sample L2c2metaG_FD_143038 | JGI IMG/M metagenome (GOLD analysis project Ga0193743, IMG submission 143038) | Soil microbial communities from a riparian zone of the East river system, Colorado, United States - L2c2 | ecosystem: Environmental > Terrestrial > Soil > Riparian zone | place: USA: East River... | reverse complement strand
ATTGATTATTTTCAACTAAAAAAACATTTCATTATAATTTTAGGTTCTACTTGCTATTGGCAGTCGGGTTGGATGGAGAATCTCGAATAGGTGATCACATATCACCGCCAGATGCCCGTTTTTGGCTGACAGCCGCCCCAGACAATGACATCAAGGGCCGTCACGATGGCGCTGGCCCAGATGATGACGAGGGCCCAGATGACGATGATGGCCCAGACAATGTGAATGGCAGTATCTGGGCCCTGCGGTATGTTTTTTAAATTTTGATTCATTATTATTTAGGGTCCAGCTTAGGCCCCACTATAGATATATATGTAGTTAGTATATAAGTTATATATATTATTGTATCGTAGTCAGTATATATTATTGTATCGTAGTTAGTATATAAGTAAATAAACCCTGTAGAGTAAATTTGGTTTAAGGATCAGTTCAGCTGTTCGAACCGGTTTTAGAACTGAACAGAACCGAAAGAACTGGTTCTTTTGGTTCGGTTCCGGTTCAGGTTCAGTTCGGCAAAGGGACTGTCAGTTCGGTTCTCGGTTCTTCAAAAATGGTTGAAGAACCGAACTGAACCGAACTTTGGCATCGCTACTAAGGATGCGGCTTGGACGATCAGAAGGCAGAATGTTGATCGACACGTACAGTACATGTTCTCATATATAATGCATAGTTTCATAACGCATACTTCTAATAATGCATCGCCTTTGGACCAAAACCAACTTGGTTAACGGGCGAAATGCATATTGCATAATGAATAGACTTTTTGGGCCGATTATGCATTAGTAGAATGACATGTTTATCTAATCTATGCAATATATCTATGATCTTTTGTCACGAAACCAATGCGAGAGGCTCAGATATCATGAACAATAGTCAACCGCATGCCAGAACTATCATTGCTTCTCTCAAAACCGTCTTCCCATGCCTGCCAGTCGAGAGAAAAACCACTGGCGCTGTGATTACCCGCAAACGGAAAGTTCGTACCGAACACACACCCTACAAGCCACGCGCAACTCAGCAAACGGTAAACAAGAATGCCCCAAAGACATCTGTACAGTTTTGCCAAAGCAGCGCGTCAACCTCACCAACCAGGACCGGATGACTGTCTATGGGTACATTGATGCGTGCCCAAGCATTTCCCAAGAGAAGATTGAATGTCCCTTCAAGGGATTGGTCATTTATGTGAACAGCTTGAGCATGTATGTATCAGATATGGTAGTCCAGAGGCTCCTCTCAACCTCAGTCGCCAGTTGAGAAGCTCCAGGATCCAGTCTGTCGATGCTAGGTAGGATTAAGTAGCGTAACATCACACAGTCACAATAGTCATACATCTTCTCTTGCATAAACCTAATAATGCATAGGCCTTGGGCCATAAGCGGTGTTATGCATTATGAGATCTTGAGAATGATCAAATAAAATCCAAGGGTACTATTTGATCTGATCTACTCCGGTCCAGTTATCACTACAGCATCACGCTCACCACATCAGGAAGATGTCCGTTTAGTTTTCATGTTTTCAGACATTTTCACGGGTTTTCAGGTTTCCGGAAATCTATGTAGCTGCAGTGTACTGGTACTAGAGAGTTTTCTATGATAAAATCAAGAAAAATAAGATTACATCCGCCAGATAGCATCTGTGCAGTGAGCGAAATTGGCATGAAATCCTTCACACAGTCTTGCCATCATAACCTCGCTCAGCCCAGTTTATCATCTTCGAGACGATTATAACAGCGCCTATCGAATAGACCAAAAGTCTTAATCCAGTATAGCTCTTTGTCCGAGGCTGGTGCCGGAGTCGGAGGCCCTCTTACTGTACCATATTCAAATTCTTATTCTGTAGCTATTTTCGAAGGTTTTTGAAATTTCTATAGATCTCCAGAGGTTTCCATAATAAATAAAAAATTCTGGGAGGTTTCCGTGAAAAGTGACGTGAGTTTCTAGGTCATGGAGTTTTCATGATTTTCGGAGGTTTTTGAGGTTGAGAAACCTCTGGAAACTTATTGGACGTCTTCCTGATGCAGCGCTGAGCATGATGCTGTGTTGATTCTCAGTGAACAGCGGACCGAAGTAGATTGAATCAAATAGTACCCTTCGATTTTATTTGATGTAATTCTATGGCACAACGTTACATACATACATTTATAGAATTTGTAAGCAAGTTTTGATGTTAATTCGACCTTTCTGACATAAGTACTTCGAATCAATAGGTCCGATTTTCACTGGGCATCATGGTCACCCAACAAGGGCCTCTCAACGAACTCTTGCCAGAAATTTACCCTATCATCGCCGCCCATCTCCCACTTTACGCGACCCCTTCGACCTTGCTCGCCCTCGCGTTGACCAACCGCCACATCTCTGAGTTCGCTCTTCCTCTAGTATATTCCCGGCTGGTCCTACAGAATGAAACAGATGCTACACTGGTTTTGCAGAAGCTGTTGGACAATCCGCCGTTCGGCCGCAATGTCCGCGAGTTGCACATTATGTCTGATCTCTCTGTCGACACACGGAACCAGGACCCTCCCCGGGACATAATTAGACGGGTTGAGGATGTCATATCGAAGGGTTATCTCCCGTTCATCCACACTTTGGGCCTTCACCTCATGGAGCGATGGTATTATGATGCTGATAAAAACTTCGAGCCTGTCAAAGGATTTGGTCAACTTCGGCAGGAATTCTTGGCGCAGCTCAAGGAGAAGTGCCCTCGGCTTCGTGGCCTCGTCCTCAAAGGGTTTTCGGATGACCGAGATGAGCCATGGCTTGAGAAGTCAGGTTTCCTCGAGGTTCCTGTGAGTCCTGCTGCGCTGAATGCGACCACAAGGATTGAAAGTGGATCTAGGCCATCACTAGTCTCACAATTCACTTCGTTGGATTCACACTACAGCAGTCAGGCACCAACAAACTCCTCGCCCATATGTCGTCGCTTGCGCCCTCACTACACACTCTTGACTTGATGCCAAGTTCCTCGGACTTTGCTTCTGCTTCTCCCATCTTCGGACTTGACCTGCCTTTCTTACGATCCTTATCCCTGGCGTCGTTTACAGAAGTGGATGCAGCGCAAGCTATGGCATTCTTTGAACGGCATCCATCCCTTGAGTATCTCAATCTCGCATCGAACCTCATGGGCACCAACAATCGCTGGTTTGCATCTGAACTACCCCCAAATTTTCTCCCGAACCTCCGGCACCTCCGAGTAAGTGGAGACTTGCAATCGTTATACAATAATGTAACGATATTGCCCACAGGCGCATTGGAATGACGTTCGACTCCTCGCTCCTATCCTCGATCGACTGCTCAGTCTTTCTATCCACAAAAGCATCAACGCACAAATACCTTACCTTCTCCGATTCGTTCTTTCGAATGGACTGCCGAACCTCAAGAGTTTGGATGTCGGCCAAGCGGCGTCTTCGAGCGGCAAGAATAAAAATATCGAAGGCAGTCTTTGGTACGAAAGTGAAGATGGGACCTTCCATCAAAGCAAGTCAAAGAAAGAATCGAGGACCGTGTTTGATGGCTTTATGCAGTCCATCGTTCGTGCCGCTCCAAACTTGGAGGAACTTGGGTTCCACGGTGCCCTCTTCCAACTCTCCAAATTTGTCAGTGTGGCCAATTCGACGACCTGATGAACTATCTAACGTTCTCGACCAGATGTCAATTGGAGATGATTTGAATGGCTTCCCACATCTGAAGCACCTATACTACGAAGTGTACTACGCCAACTTGGAGGCCCTTACCGAAGAAGAACGAAACGCCTTCGCTTCTCAAGCCACAGACCTGGCACAAGCTGTCCCAGGGTTGATGTCCATCACCAATGTTGATACTCAAAACCTACCGTACTTGACCGCCAGAATAAGGAGAAGGGAGAATGGTGAGGTCGCAGATGTCGAGGTAGGGAAAGGATATGGGATGAAGATCGGCTACGACGACGAGGCATTTCCTTGGGCCCCGCACGATGTTTGAGGATGATGTATTGATCTACTGCATCGTAATTGTACTGTACGTCGCTGTTACGATTTCATTGATCCTGTCCCCTCTTCCCTTTTGTAAGTCGCATTCAGCATCTCAGGCTCACTCTCACATAGGTGAAAGACGGTAAGTTGTCTGAGTTCGGGTGCTTCCGTAAGAAGGAAACGGGGCGCAAACTCCTCTTGCACGGCGGTTCGAAGGGGGGAGATTGAGTGGTTCGGTTAGTAGATAAATGTTTAGTGAATGTAATTTGTGCGATAGAAAGTGGAGACGAGAGTTGGGAGCGATCTAAAACGATGGGTGAAAAAAAAAATCCCACATTCAACTGACTACCTACAGTACATTTGAAGCGTATTTATACTACCTAGGTACGTAGAATGAGTCAGAAAATTAAAACAGGAGAACAATAGAAAGATGGGGAGTGAGTCAGGTACGAGATGAGCATGTGGAATATCAAAGGGTATTTAATACTAGAAAGAAGATGAAGATGGGAGAGCAATTACTGACCAACAATAGCACTCTAGAATGATCAATTATAGGCGCAGACAGATGGGGGACCCTCACATAGGTTTGTCTTAGCTGCTTGTAAATTGGTGTTGGCTTCCCGACCCGAGAAGCAGTCCAATTAGCTAAGACACGAGACGAGCTGCGAGGACAGGAGAGAAGATCCCAAAATTCCACAGCCGCAATAGGCTTCTCATGAGTTCTCATGAGATAGCATGTTGGATAGCCTTCGAGCCAGATTGGTGATTTATAAAGCAGCGAGAGGACGAAGAGAGGAAGGGGAGGTAACACGAGGTGGAGGGGAGGTGCGGGCAACGAGGTAGAGGGGCAAGGTGAGGTAAAAAGGCAAAACACCACCTCAACGACGCGTTGCTAGCCTCGATATTCAGCGTGTACAGAATACTGAACTTGGAACAGCAACAGGTTCCTGCCCGCACAATTGTGGTACTCTTACACACTGTGACCCTCTAACTGGGTGTTGACGGGAGTTGTACCAACTCAATCTCTGCTTTTGTCTTATTTTTATGCTTTTTTCCCGAGGTTTTTTGGCGGCGTGTCTGAGCGAGCTGGCGATGCAACCCATCTAGCAAAACTAGGTACATTCGGGCCCATGGTCGATGGTCGTCTGATGCATGGGAGTGTTAAAATACGTGATATTTGCTGGTCCGTGCTCCTTGCAGCTCGCACACGGAATCCTCATTCCAACAGGGAGGTGTATATTCGCTTTCACCCCTCCCTACTCCAAGCGCTCCTTTATCGCCGTTAACTGTTTCCCTTCTCGTACCTTCTCACATCACCTTCCAAATTCCATAAAATTAAAGGAATAAATATTCTTTAAAGCACCTACCTGTAATCGAAGTAGAATTTATTTAGGGGACTCGTTCTGGCTCCTTGCCGCTCGAGTTCTCTACCCGCTATTACCATCTCCAGCGTGAGGTTCAGGCCTGGCAAACATAGGTTTGGGGGTTTTTGGGTCAAACAAACCTTTAACCCACAATGAACTTTTTACAACGCGCGGATCGCTATCAGGAGTACCAGTAGTAAAACCAAGATGGCTGCAATAGGCTGCAATGCACACGCCCAGGGGTAGACGGGCATGGGTAGCCGCATCATACCGATACCAAAGGTGACCGTATTTATACCATATTGCTCACGCTTTTCCACAGTACTTACCTCGCAATTTTGACGGTCATGCTGAAGACCCTACGACGCAAGCTTCGCAAAAGTCGTACTCCCTCACCAGAAAATGTCCAGTTCGGCCTTTCCAAACAAGAAATGGAAAGAGAAATGGCTCTGACGGCAGAATTGCGGAAAACGCTCTCAACATTTCAGTCCTGCAAGCGAGATGCTACCTCTCGTCTTATCTGGACTATGCTGCTTCCTGTCGAGTTGATTTATCTGATCATCGATACCTACTATTCTGACGATCTCGAGACTCTCAGAGCGCTCGCAGGCACCTGCAAGGTTTTATATTTCTATTGTCGACAGTACATACATCGCACTGTGGTCGTCAGCCCGCACAACTCTATAGTCGTTAACGACCCATCTTTTCCTGAACGGTTCGCAAGGACCGTAGTTCAGGCTCCTCATATTCTGGACCACATCCAGAAATTTCGTATCACGATGCGAACTCGTAGCAGAAGAGCAAAGTTTGACCCGTTGAATCGAGAGGAAGAAAGCATTGCGTTCCTCCTCGCTCGCCGCATGAAGAATCTACGTCAGCTCAAAATTACATTGAGGGTAGATTGGATATTATTGCCAGACAGTCTCCAGGACGCCGTCGTCACTTCCTTCCAATCGCCAGCTTTAAACGATGTGACCATCGAGGGGATCCAAAGCTTTCCTCTAAATCTCTTTCTACACATCAAGAGTCTGGAATGCCTTGATTTCCGCTGCGATGCGGCTCCCCCAAGCAATCAAGACGAGCCATCCTTGACTGTACAGCCCAAGGTGATACATCTCCATAATCCACGCGCCTCTACTCTACGTTACCTTTTCGGGGAACGCTCTTCTCTCCGTACGTCACAACTTTGCAGCTTCAGTCTCTTTGGAAATGGGAGAGTTGTATCCACATTGGACGCCTACCTTCCTTCATTCTCATTATCTTTGACACATTTGGAGCTCGATCCTGGGCCTTTGGGTGGAGGTGCGCATAGCATGGACTTTTTTTTCTCTCTGAAGCCAAGGACTTATGCGGGTCATATAGTCCCAGTCGTTCCCGACTTGAGTCATTTACCTATATTGAAATATCTTACATTAACCGTCGACATGCTCGTGTCCTTGTCAGGAACGCTTACCGGCGAAGCAACACCCCGCTGGCAATGGGTCATCGACACCCTGAACACTTGCTATCAACCTAGCACCATTCGAGACATCCACATCGTCGTGCACACCAACAGCCCCAAGCAACCTCAGGTTTACGATTGGAGAGCTCTTGATTCAGTATTCGCAGTGGCTGGGAACTCGTGGACGGTTCTGGAAGCGCTAGATATCTCGATTTGCGCTGAGTTTGATTTCCACAGAGGATACTTAGGAACACATTTCTTTGATCAATTTCTGCCTGGCGAGATGGTTAATCTCGTCAGGAAGGGTGTCAGCCTGCGAGGGAGATATTGTCCTCGAAGTTTCCATGGACAACTTGCGCAACGACGGTTGTATGACTATGATCTATAATTCCCTTTCCACTTACATTTATGACTGATGGCCTCTTCTCGATTTTCGTCAAAATGTCTTTTGTGAATTCCGGGAAATGATTAATGAGCGCAATGGCAGCATGGACTCTGGAAAGTACTCCCGATCCCAAAACGCCAAATTGTACGCCATTTTTATCCTAACGACGGTTTTTGGCTGGTTTTGGGCAATTTCTATCCGATTCTCAACAACAAAGGCAGGCGGTGTGGCGTCTGGCAGAAAAAAGATCATCTCGCTACAACTAGTATAAAAGTACAAAAGCGAAAATATAAAACTAGAAAACTATTTTAATAAATAAGCCTCTACGGGACTACGAAGCTATGGGGCGTGACGATAATTCTCTTAATTCAATGGTTAGAATCGCATTCTTCTAAAGTGCTTAAAATTTAGTCTTTCTTTGTGGAAACTTACTTAAAAGTAAATCCAAGTTGTTCATGCTATTAAAACAATTTGAATAGTGGAGGCATTTCACCGCTTACCAAAACTCTTCGGAGAATTATGCAACATTCAACCGTTCGATCCATTATAATCTGGTCTTGGTAAGATCACCTGGCTAGTATTAGAACCTCCACAAACTATTATATTAAATAAAGCTAAATAATAATTATCAATGATCCATAAGCTCTTTAAGAGATGCAGGTTAGGGCTGAACGCTCGCCGTGCCATGCCTTATTGGGAGGCCTGCCAGATGGAGGGCACAAGTTGGTTTGGCACGGCAGCAGAGGGTGTAGAAGACCATCGACCACTTTGATTTTACCTCGACTGGCGGGAAGTAGTTTTGATAATGTCCTTGTTGCATTTCCCTTTCACCCCTACTAATATGTCGCCTCGAAAGCCCCTCTAAAATAATAAATATACGAATGGATAGCTCGCCACGTCTCGAAGTGCCAACTAGCGCCAATTGATGAGATCATGACAGCAGTAACCCCTGCCATCATCGCACCTCCTTTTCCTCTGCCACCCCTGCTTGTTCATTGATTCTCAACCACCAGAGAACTGTTTTACACCTGAGGCCCCGCCATGAAAAATAATTGTCCATCCATTAGTAGCATGGCATTGTTTGAATGCGCTTTCAGCGCTGTTTGAAGACTGCAGAGTCTTCTGGGGATTTGTTTGGAGAACTGGACATCTCGCATAGGAATGAGGAAGAAGCTATACTAGTAGTTGTGCATGGCTCAGCTATATCTTTATTCACCTGTGATTCGAGGAGGACCTATATTAAGGTCTACAACTTGCTTCTATCATCCAATACCGTCATATAACGATCATAACCAAGAGGCGTCACCTCCGTCAATCCCAACGCCCACGGTCCTTCCTGCTGCTTTCTCAACCAAGCCATCTTCTCACACATCTCATTCATCGTAATATAATCCCTCCCATCCTCCCGTTCCAACTCCAACATCTGGATTCGCAGCATTTCGATCTGATCTGCAATAGCTCGTTGACGATGTGTACGAGGGGAAGGTGAACGAAGCAACGGTGAGCTTGATTCAGGTGATTGACGAACAGCTGATCTGGGAGCTATAGGTAATCGAGGTAGAGGTGTATGACGAGAAGAGTCCATGTTAAGTCTGTGCAGAACTGGCCGATCTCCTCGTGGTCCTGTCATCAGTGGAGTGGGATAGGCAACAGGATCAGGTAAGCGTAGCTTGGCAGGCCATTGCAAAGGCACAGCAGGTGCAAGAGTCTGCGACCCTTGTTCAAGGTCCCGTGAATGCGAGGCGATGCTGGAAGAATCCGAGATACTCGGAGTGGTTTGAGCCATCACAGGAGGGGTCTGACGGCCTTTGATCAGCCTTTCTCGGTGGAAAGTCCATCCCTTGACTATCTGGCGACGACGTCGAATAACGAATATTATCAGCAGAGAAAGAATACAGAGAAGAATGATAGTGGCAAAGATAGACCCAACGATGATGGGAGCCTTAGGGTTTGGTCGGAATTTGGAAGTAACAGTTCTATAGATATAGGGTGAGTGACCTGCATGACAGCAAATGTTGAGACAGACTACCTATCGGCGTTGGGCGCAGGGTCGCTATACGTATAGATAAATTGGCATTCACAATTTAAGAGAGGACAGCGTACGGGTTTGGCGTTGATGTGGCACCGGCAGATGCAGAAGGAAGGACAATCGCATCGACATTGTTACTGGTACCCAATTTGTTTGGACTACTCAATAAGCCAAACGAACATGTAAGACTATATAGCATCAACTCACCCAGTGACAGCGATAAGCTCATAAGTCCTACTTGATCGATTCAGCAGCGCATTTGTCAGATATACCAACGTCTAACGCACCCTTGGGCTGGAAATACCACCTGAGCCGTTCCAAACTGCTGGGTAGACGAAGCATGTATTCCTGAGACAGCTATCCCCGCATCTTTCTTGTCCGTTCCCTGCACGAACCGAAGATCAAAGTTCAACTCGTTGTTTCCATCAGAGGGTTGTCGCGTCCAGAACAACAGAGAGGGGTGTGCAACGAATGTGTTGGCTTGGACTGTAAGACCCAAAGAAGCGACTTCTTGAAAGAAGTAAAAAAAGTTGATGAACCTGGGATAAAATGTTCCTCGAGCATGAGAATGGTTTGATAACGATTGGAATAGAAATAAGTAGGAGCATACAAGAAAAAAGCTTTCATCGTCCCTGCACCAGGCGGGAGACGATATCCAGAATCTGATGTTTTTTTTTGACCGACAACCGCGCCAGGCGTTGAAGGCAAGATACTGGTAGGTAACAGGAACAAGATAGAGTTACCCACAGTGATTTGCACTGCCGTTTGCGTGAATTTGTATATGTTGTTATCGTGACACCGTCATGCACGACCCCGCATCGCCTTGACAAGAATTGGATGAAATCAAATTAACCCAAGCCGAGTTGAATGCTATCATGTAACATGTTACCGTGCTGGAGTCAATCCTGAATACAAGAAACCAGTGCGCCTCATTTCCGTTACCTATTATCACTAACGGCCTTCCAAAGAATTAGTTTCTCTGTAATCACAAAGGCTGAACTTGAGAAGCTTGGCGTAGTTAGGAAACGCCTTGATTTTTTCTCAGAGAAAGTTACCGACTTAGCCTCGGAACTGACATCGAAGGTACAAGTTGACTTTCTACAATTGCGCACCCGAATCATTGGAGATCTACGAGCATGTGAACATGGATGCTGGTCTTGCAGTTTCTTCTGTTTATCGCTTATATTCGCTTGTTGTTTGAGTCAGGTTCACGTATGATTCTTGACGCTATAATACTGGCGTTGGCAAAGATAGGCTCAGATATACAGTCGAAGACTAACGTCGCCAATTTTTCCGGATATGGGGATCACTCCGGCAGATAGTGTCCAAATCGTCAAACCCCCTTTCAGGACACGAGCCTTGATTATGCTGTCGTCTATTTACAAGGATGTAAAAGGAAACATCCTGTTGCTCGAAGGGCTGGATATCTCCCTTGTCGGGCCGATTGCTCGGACGCGGTGGATCTAGGGACGATGCATTTGATAATGCAAATGGTCGCCTCTTACTCGTCGAAGCTGAGCGCCAGAATCCCGATTGATCTTCTTTAATTTCGTAGGTTCCGGAAGCCGTCAGTCAAACAACCGCGTTAATAAAGTCAACGAAGTACGAGCACTGATTATATTACTTTGACTTTTGATTACCATGGAATTACCAGGCCATTAGTATGGAACCTCCCCAAAATCTCCCAATTGAAGGTAATTTGGTAACAGAGGTAGCCAACAGTAATCGGGACGCCAATAAAAAATACCTGCTACTCTCACTTTCCATTTTTCCTGATGGTGCTAATGGCTGGGCACGCCCATTTGCAAAATCTAATCTTGGTTTGGTCTAAAACCCAATCAACAGCACTCTTCTTGTGCGCAACCTGCCACCCTACTTTCTGGTTCCCCTCCGTACAAAAATCCTGTGAATTACATATATTGCGATTTACTATATTTTTCTCTCAAAAAGTGTTCTATTCTATTGTTTCTTGAGACTACAATATACATGTCTCCTTATCTCAGTATACTATGTTCGTTCGTCCTCTATCCAAGTCACTGACGTCGGTCATCAATTTAGTCAAAACACGATCCACCATCCACGTTGATCGTTTGTCCTGCGTTTGTAAATGTAATGTATACTAAGTCATTTTCAGCGGTTTTTGAAGGACACTTACCCGTGATATATGAAGCATTTTCAGATACAAGGAAAGAAACAATATCTGCGACTTCTCCTGGCCTTCCAAAGCGTTTGATCTGCATAGCTGACTTGCCCTATGGAGTTGTTAAGATTCGTGTGGGTATAAGCCTGCGCCTGCACTTTTCACGTGAAGACGCACATGTTCTAGTAGGAACTCGCCCGGCTTCATGCCGAGGATCTCTTGTGCTCTTTTGTCCGCCCCATGGACTACTTCAACTCAATTGTTGTCAAATGGAGAGGTAAGATTAACATACGCATTGTAGTATCTATTGGTCCTGGAGCATAACCATTCACCCTGATTCCATACTGGGCCCACTCGCAGGCAGCAACTTGCGTCAGCGCTCGCTGAGCGAACTTACTTGCACCGTATGATCCAATAAGCGCCATACCTGTAGAAGGAAAATAATCGTTAGAATACAAATTAATATGCATTTGGTTAGAAAAATTACTCTTTTTCCCCGCTATGGAGCAAGCCCCAACAATTCGACCTTTGATTCCGCGTTCTATCATACTTTTGGCAGCCTCCCGATAACAAAGGAATACCCCCGTCGAATTGACGTCGAAGAATTTTCCCCATTCCTCGACCGATGCTGATTCCATGTGCGTAAGTTTCTCACTTACCGCTGGAACTAGTACCGTGACATACTGTCAAGAAGTGAGGTCATGACGAAAATCCCAGCATTCGCTACCATCTATTAGCAGGGAAAACAAGATATTTCATGTTGGAGCGTGGGTGTGCGAATTTATTGTGTTTATGCAACACTGACCACATCAAGTCCTCCAAGTTGCTCTACCGTAGCTTTGACAAGCTCTTTCACCTGTTCTTCCTTACTGACATCACATTCAAAGCTCATCGCTTTGCGGCCAGTTGTAGTCTTGATGTGGTCTACAACGGCATCCATGGAAAGACGCTGGCGCGGAAGGTCCGCAACCACGACATCGTATCCATCAGAAGCAAGGCGAATGGCGATGGCTTTTCCAATGCCATCCGCTGCCCCAGTGATGATAGAAACCTGTTGAACAGACATGATCGAATAGAAAAATAAACCTAGAGGTAAAGACTAAGTACTAACTTTTAAACCGATTATCGGGGGAACCGACAAGTCGAATCCTTCAACCTCTCAAACAACATTTGTGCTGGTAAGAAGTCGCCGCACATCGGTAGTTCTAAGCATCTTAAACTTGTTTAGAACTCCGAATTTAAGGATTTAAATGTCAAGTTGGACCGTAGTGAATCAGAATTTAAGATTTATCGTTTTTGAACCGTTAGGTTTATTCGAGGCCAATGAATAGCCAACTGTTGCGCGGGTTGATTGCTCCTTCAGTAGGGTCCAGGTGTGTTGCGATTTGCCCAGCGGCGCGCCTAGTAATTCATGAGTAGTAGGCTGAGACAGGGGAGAGGTATAAGCAAAGGTCCAGGAGAATTTCACTATCCTCTTTCCTTCTGCTTACCATCTCTTTCCTTCTGCTTATCTTGATTACGATCAGGTCAGTCTATATCTTTGGTGATCCCACTTCCTTCTGCTTAACGTCTCGTTAGAGACTGTCACTTATTTTGCTTACGCGAAGTCATGGCTTACGATATATTGGAAATGAGATGCTTGCTGTGAAATTATCCAAATATGAAAAAAAACTACGAATGTGACTCTCCTTTGTAGGATGATATTTATTTTGAATACAATGCTTTGGAAATAATGTTCCTTTAACATAATAACAGTCGCATAACATTTAAAAACATTGAAATTTTAAATCTCAATAAATTTTTAAATTGTAATCCAGAATAGTGGGGTATAAAGCACCTTGGCAGTAATCGTCCGCTCATCTGATGTGGGGGCGATGAGCGGGTGATTACTGTCAATGCTTTGCCTTCTAACCATACGTCACTGTTCTGGGTATAATTTAAAAATTCATTTATATTCTAAATCTCATATATTTTTAAATGTTACTTCAAGTTATGTTACATAACCTTAAAAGAACACTTTGAGTATTGTAATATACGTGTACGGTACAATTTTAGTACATGCGTAACATACCATCGTTCCAGACTCCCGACTAGCAGGGGTCTAGAGTCCGCCTAAAGTCCACCTGTGCGTGTAATTTTTTGAACGTAGGCCTAACGATATGAAGACAGCGGTAAGACAAATATTATCCTACAAAGGAGGCCTTTGCTTAAAATATCAATTTATATGTAAGTATTTTGTTTATATCTAATTAATAATTCAGGATGCGTGATGTCTAGCCCTCAGACATTGGCTACAGTTTTAACTTAAATTTAAAATATTTACAGTCATACAGGCCCGATCCCAAAACAATAAATTCACACAAGCGAAG
>Ga0193743_1002286_pt1 | contig 13675 bp, 11 predicted proteins | sample L2c2metaG_FD_143038 | JGI IMG/M metagenome (GOLD analysis project Ga0193743, IMG submission 143038) | Soil microbial communities from a riparian zone of the East river system, Colorado, United States - L2c2 | ecosystem: Environmental > Terrestrial > Soil > Riparian zone | place: USA: East River... | reverse complement strand
ACCCCGCGCTGCACCCGTACGCCGATCGCGGCGATCTTGCGCTCCGGGCGTCGCTGGTCGGCCGCCAGCCACACGCCGCTGCGGCCGGCCACCCGCCCGCCGGGCACGCCGAGCTGGGTGCACACCGCGATCAGCGCCTCCTCCAGCCGGCGGACGTAGTCGACCACGTCGATCGGGTCGGTCAGGCCGATGATGGGGTAGCCGACAAGTTGGCCCGGCCCGTGCCAGGTGATCTTGCCGCCTCGGTCCACATCCACCACCGGGGTGCCGTCGAGGGGCTTTTCGTGGTCCCGGGTTCGCCGGCCGGCGGTGTACACCGAGGGGTGCTCCAGCAGCATCAGCACGTCCGGGCCGGTGCCGTCCGAGCGGGCGGCGGCGTGGGCGCGCTGCTCGTCCCAGGCGATCCGGTAGTCCACCAGGCCCCGGTACACCGGGGTGAGCGGTGCGGTGCTGGCGCGGCAGGACAGGGCGTCGGTCACCCGCTCACGGTACGCCCGGAGCCGCCGCCGTTGCGACCTCGCACAGCCGTCGGCAGGCGTCCGGCCAGCGGCTAGGTTGTGGCGGACAGCGCCTCGGTCACCGTGGTGTGCTGGAACCGGTAACCGGTGCGTTGCAGCACGGCCGGCACCGCGCGCGGCCCGGTCAGCACCAGCTCCTCGGCGGCCTCACCCAGCACCGCCTTGAGCGCCACCGCCGGCACCGGGAGCGGCGTGGGCCGGCCCAGCGTCCGGCCCAACGCCTCGGTGAACTGGGCGTTGGTGATCGGCTCCGGCCCGACCAGGTTCACCGGCCCGGACACCTCCGGGTGCTCCAGCAGGAACGCGATCGCGCCCACCTCGTCGTCCAGCGAGATCCACGGCAGGTACTGGCGGCCGGTGCCGATCCGCCCACCGAGCATCAGCCGGAACACCGGGCGCAGCCGGCCGAGCAGCCCGCCGGAGGCGGAGAGCACCGCGCCGCTGCGCAACCGCACCACCCGGCTGGTCGGCTGGGCGGCGGTGGTGGCGGCCTCCCAGTCCTCGCACAGCTCGGCGAGGAAGCCGCGGCCCCGGGGCGCGCTCTCGTCCACCTCCCGTTCGCCGGTGTCGCCGTAATAGTTGATGCCGGAGGCGTTGATCAGCGCGGGCACCTGGTGGGCGGCCACGGCGGCGGCCAGCACCTCGGTCGGCTCCACCCGGCTGTCCTTGAGCGCCTGCTTGCGGGCCCCACTCCAGCGGCGGTCACCGATGCCCACACCGCACAGGTTGATCACCGCGTCCACCCCGTCCAGCGCGCCGTCCTGCAGCCGTCCGGCGGGCGGGTCCCAGCCGCGCTCGTCGGGGGCCCGGGGCGCGCGGCGGACCAACCGGAGCACCTCGTGCCCGCTGTGCCGCAGGTGCGGAACCAGGCTGGTGCCGATGAGGCCCGAGGACCCGGCGATCATGACGCGCATGCGGTGATGGTGGCGTACCCCGGGTGTCGGCGCGACCGCAGGGTGGCCGAGCGCCGGCGGCGGCCGGTCAGCCCGCTACGCTGGGCGATCATGACCAGCGAGCTGGCCGATCAGGCGGATCTGGTGCGCTCGGCGCGCGACCGGATCGACTTCGACAGCGCGCGGGTGTACGCGATTCCGCTGCGCACCAAGTTCCGGGGCATCCTGCTGCGCGAAGGCGTGGTGCTGCGCGGCCCGGCCGGGTGGGGCGAGTTCTGCCCGTTCCCGGAGTACGACGACGCCGAGGCGGCGGGCTGGCTGGCCACCGCCGTTGAGCAGGCCGCGCTGGGCTGGCCGACGCCGGTGCGGGACCGGATCCCGGTGAACGTCACGGTGCCGGCGGTCGACGCGGAGCGGGCGTACCAGATCGTCGCCGGCTCCGGCTGCGCCACCGCGAAGGTCAAGGTGGCCGACCACCCGGGCTCGCTGGATGAAGATCGGGCCCGGGTGGCCGCGGTGCGGGAGGCGCTCGGCCCGGCCGGCGCGATCCGGGTGGACGCGAACGCGGTGTGGGACGTGGCCACGGCGGTGCGCCACATCGAGGCGCTGGACACCGCGGCCGGCGGCCTGCAGTACGTCGAGCAGCCCTGCGCTTCCGTCGGTGAGTTGGCCGCCGTGCGCCGGGCGGTCCGGGTGCCGATCGCCGCCGACGAGTCCATCCGCCGCGCTGAGGACCCCATGCGGGTCGCGCTGGCCGGCGCGGCGGACATTGCGGTGATCAAGTGCACGCCGCTGGGCGGGGTCCGCCGCGCGCTGCGGGTGGCCGCCGAGGCCGGGCTGCCGTGCGTGGTGTCCTCGGCGCTGGAGACCGGCATCGGGCTGGCCGCCGAGCTGGCGCTGGCCGGGGCGCTGCCGGAGCTCGAGCTGGCCTGCGGGCTGGGCACCCTGTCGCTGCTCACCGGCGACCTGCTCGCCGAGTCACCCCAGGTCGTCGGCGGCTACCTGCCGGTGCCCCGGCGCCCGCCGGAGCCCGATCCGGAGCTGCTCGAGCGCTTCGCCCACCCCGACCCGGACCGCACCCGCTGGTGGCTCAACCGCCTGCACCGCGTCCGCGCCCTGCTCTAAAAGCCCAGCTCAGAACCTGTGAGTGGTATTGGTCGCGATAGCGACCAATACCACTCACAGGGTTATAGGCCGAGGTCGGACTCGAAGGAGGCGGTTTCGATCCGGGCCTTGATCGCGGACAGGAAGCGGGCCGCGTCGGCGCCGTCCACCAGCCGGTGGTCGTAGGTCAGCACCAGGGCGGCGATGGACCGGATCGCGATGGAGTCCTGCCCGAGCGAGTCGGTGATCACCACCGGGCGTTTCACTACCGCGCCGGTGCCCAGGATGCCCACCTGCGGCTGGTTGATGATCGGGGTGTCGGTGAGGGCGCCCCGGGAGCCGATGTTGCTGATGGTGAACGTCCCGCCGGACAGCTCGTCCGGCTTGATCTTGTTGGTGCGGGTGCGCTCGGCCAGATCGGCGATGCCCCGGGACAGTCCGGCCAGGTTCAGGTCGCCGGCGTTGTGCAACACCGGGACGATCAGGCCCTTGTCGGTGTCCACCGCGACGCCGATGTGCTCGGCATCGTGGTAGGTGACCGTCTTCCCCTCGATGTCGATGGACGCGTTGAGCTGCGGGAACAGCTTCAGAGTGTCCACCGTGGCCTTCACGAAGAACGGCAGGAAGGACAGCTTCACGCCCTCCCGCGCCTCGAACGCGGCCTTGGCCCGCTGACGCAGCTGGGCCACCCGGGTGACGTCCACCTCGACCACCGCGGTCAGCTGCGCGGAGACCTGCAGCGACTCCACCATCCGCTGCGCGATGACCCCGCGCAGCCGGGACAGCTTCTGCGTGGTGCCGCGCAGCTCGGCGGCCTGGGCAGCCTGGGCCGCGGACGGCTCAGCCGCACTGGGCGTGCTGGCGGCGGCGGGGGCCGGGGCGGCCGTCGGCGCGGCGGCGGGGGCACTGGCCGGTGCGGCCGGCTTCGCCGCGGCCAGGACGTCCTGCTTGCGGATCCGACCGCCGACGCCGGTGCCGTGCACCGAGGAGAGGTCGACGCCGTGCTCGGCGGCCAGCTTGCGCACCAGCGGGGTGACGTACGGGCTGCCGTTGGCGTCCAGATCCGGGCTGGCCCCGTTGGTGTCGGCGGCCTGCCCCTGGGCGGAAGGGGCACTGGCGGCGGGCTGGCGCTGCTCGGGCTCCCGCCACGGAGAGTCGCCATCCTGCTTGGGGGCCTCCTGCTTCGGGGCTTCCTGCTTCGGGGCTTCCGGCTGCTTCGGCGCCTCTTCCTTCGGTGCGGCCGGCGCCTGGCTGGGCGCCGAGCCGCCGCTCCCGCTGGACCCGCCGCCGATCAGTGCGAGCTGCCCGCCCACCTCGACGGTCTCGTCCTCGCCCGCGGTGATTTCCAGCAGGGTGCCGGCCACCGGTGAGGGGATCTCCGTGTCGACCTTGTCGGTGGATACCTCGAGCAGCGGTTCGTCCACGTCCACGTGGTCGCCCACCTGCTTGAGCCAGCGGGTCACCACGCCCTCGGTGACGCTCTCGCCGAGCGCCGGCATGGTCACCGGCGTCCCGGAGCCGTCCCCGGAGCCGCCGCCGCCGCCGTCGCTGGCGGCCGCCGGCTCCGGTTCGCGCGCCGGTTCGGACTGCTCAGCGGGCGCTTCGGCGGAGGCTGGCTCCTCGGCAGGGCTCGCCTCCTCGGCGGGCGCCTCGGTGCGCTGCTGCGCTGGGGCCGCGCCGTCGCCCGAGCTGTCCCCGGAGGCGCCGTCGCCGATCACCGCCAGCTCCGCGCCCACCTCGACGGTCTCGTCCTCGGCCACCACGATCCGCTCGAGCGTGCCGGCGGCAGGAGAGGGGATCTCCGTGTCCACCTTGTCGGTGGACACCTCCAGCAGCGGCTCGTCGACCTCGACGTGGTCGCCCTCCTGCTTCAGCCAGCGGGTCACGGTGCCCTCGGTCACGCTCTCGCCGAGCGCGGGCATCTGGACGGAGAAGGCCATGATCGCTTCTGACTCCTCGTTGGTCTGGCCCCCTGTGCACGGGAGCCGGGTTCGGCTGGGTGCCGGGTGGGGCTCCTAGCCGTGGGTGTGCAGCGGCTTCCCGGCGAGCGCCAGGTGTGCTTCGCCGAGTGCCTCGGTCTGGGTCGGGTGGGCGTGGATCAGCGGCGCCACGTCCTCGGCGTAGGCGTCCCAGTTGTAGATCAGCTGCGCCTCGCCGATCAGCTCGCCGACCCTGGCGCCCACCATGTGTACTCCGACCACCGGCCCGGGGGTGCCGTCGGCGCCCGCCTTGACCAGCTTGACCGCGCCGGAGGTACGCAGGATCTGGCTCTTGCCGTTGCCGGCCAGGTCGTAGGTCAGGGTCTGTACCTCGCCGTAGCGCTCCCTGGCCTGCGCCTCGGTGAGCCCCACCGAGGCCACCTCGGGCTCGCAGTAGGTGACCCGGGGGATGCCGGCGTCGTCGAACACCGCCGGGTTCAGCCCGGCGATGTCCTCGGCGACGAAGATGCCCTGTTGGAAGCCGCGGTGGGCCAGCTGCAGCCCAGGCACGATGTCGCCGACCGCGTACACCCCGGGCAGGTTGGTGCGCCACCGCTCGTCGGTGATCACGAACCCCCGGTCCATGGTCACCCCGGCCTCCTCGTAACCGTGGCCGGCGGTGTTCGGGCCGCGCCCGACGGCGACCAGCAGCAGGTCGGCCTCGACTGACTCGCCGGACTCCAGGGTCACCGTGACCGAGTCGTCGGTCTCCTTGGCCCCGGTGAACTTGACGCCGGTCTTCGCGGTGATCTTGCGGCGGCGGAAGGCCCGCTCCAGTTGCTTGGAGGCGAACTCGTCCTCGTTGGGCACCAGCCGGGGCAGCGCCTCCACCACGGTGACCTGCGCACCGAAGCTGCGCCACACGCTGGCGAACTCCACCCCGATCACCCCGCCGCCGAGCACCACGACCCGCTCCGGCACGTGGTCCAGGGTGAGCGCCTGGTCGCTGGTGATGATCCGGCCGCCGATCTCGAGGCCGGGCAGGCTCTTCGCGTAGCTGCCGGTGGCCAGCACCACGTGCCGACCGGTGTAGCGCTGTCCGTTCACCTCGACCGCGTTCGGGCCGACGAACGTGCCGCTGCCCTCCACGTAGGTGATGCCACGGGAGCTGACCAGCCCCTGCAGGCCCTTGTAGAGCCGGCCGATCACGCCGTCCTTGTAGCTGTTCACCCCGGCCATGTCGATCCCGGCCAGCGAGCTCTTCACGCCGATCTGGTCACCGTCGCGGGCGGCATCGGCGACCTCGGCGGCATGCAGCAGCGCCTTGGTGGGGATGCAGCCGCGGTGCAGGCAGGTGCCCCCCAGCTTGTCCTTCTCCACCAGGACCACGGCCATGCCGAGTTCGGCGGCGCGCAACGCGCAGGCGTACCCGCCCGATCCGCCTCCGAGGATCACCAGGTCGGCGGTGCTGTCGGCCACTTCGCACTCCCTATTCGCGGGCAGGTTCTCGGCCATCTTGTCACCAATGCCGCGTCGGGAGAAAACGGCGCGTCCGGAACGTTGCATGGACATCAGCTCTATCGCTCAAGATCGCGGACGGTGCGCGGATGGGTCTGTGGGATCGAGTGCGGCCACGGCCTGGTGCCGGCCCGCGGCGAGCCAGCGCGGAGGACACGGAGTATCTCCGGGCGTGGACCGCCGCGCGGGTCGGCGTCGAGGCGTACGTGGAGCCGCGCACCATGGTGACCGAGACGACCGTGGTGCTGGTGGCGCAGGACGGGGAGTGGACCCGGCGCCGGGTGAACGGCCCGGCCGCGGCCCGCAAGCTGGCTCACTCGCTGCGCATTCCGGTGTACGACGTGCAGGTGCTCGGCTACCCCCGGCGGATGCGCGACTATGACGCCCGGCAGCGCGTGCTGCGCGACCGCGACCGCCGCCGGGATCTAGGAGGGCCCTGAACTCAGCCCGTGCTGACCGCGGCGGCGGTGGTGCTCGGCTGGTGGTGCACCGGGAAGTTCACCGACCGGGCGATGAAGCACAGCGCGTGCGCCTGCTCGTGCAGGCCCTCGGCACCGGCCAGCATGCCGGGCTCGGCCACCGTCACCTCGGGGCGCAGCAGTACCTCGGTGAACTCGCCGCCGCCGCCGCGCCCCTCGGCCATGGTGCCCTCCGGGTGGTCGGTGTAGCCGGTCACCACCACCCCGTTGGCCGAGGCAAGGTGCAGGAACCACAGCATGTGGCACTGGGACAGCGCGGCGACCAGCAGCTCCTCCGGGTTGTACCGGCTCGGGTCGCCGCGGAACGCCGGGTCCGATGAGCCGGGCAGCACCGGCTTGCCCGGTCCGGAGACCTCGTGGTCGCGGGAGAACTCCCGGTAGCCAGACGTGCCGGTGCCCAGGTTGCCGGTCCAGCTGACGTCGACGGTGTAGCGGTGGGTGCGCGCCATAGCCGCACGCTACGACCCGGCCCCGACAACCCGTGAGTGGCTAGCGTTGTTATGGCAACGCTAACCACTCACGGGTGCTGATCAGCCGTTCTCGGCGATGTCGGTGAGCAGGGCGGCCAGCGTGCGCACCGGCACACCCGTGCCGCCCTTGGGGGTGTAGCCCCACGGGCCGCCGGTGTTGAAGGACGGGCCGGCGATGTCGATGTGCACCCAGGGCAGCCCATCGGCGACGAACTCCCGCAGGAACAGCCCGGCGGAGAGCATGCCGCCCCAGCGGTGCCCGGTGACGTTGGCCAGGTCGGCCAGTCGGGAGTCCAGGTCGCCGCGCAGCTCCTCGGGCAGCGGCATCGCCCAGCCGCCCTCGCCGGTGGCCTTGGCCACCGCGGCCACCCGGTCACGGAACTCGTCGGTGCCCATCACCCCGGCGGTGCGGGTGCCCAGCGCGACCAGCTGCGCGCCGGTCAGGGTGGAGGTCTCGATCAGGTAGTCGGGGGAGTCCTCGGCGGCCCGGACCATCGCGTCGGCCAGGACCAGCCGGCCTTCCGCGTCGGTGTTGAGCACCTCGACGGTCTTGCCGCCGTACATGGTGAGCACGTCGCCTGGCCGGTACGAGGTACCGGAGGGCATGTTCTCCGCCATCGGCACCGTGGCGGTGACGGTGACCGGCAGCTTCAGCTCGGCGGCCAACGCGACCGTGGCGATCACCGCGGCGGCCCCGGACATGTCCGAGGTCATGTGATCCATGTTGGCCGCCGGCTTGATGGAGATGCCGCCGGTGTCGAAGGTGATCCCCTTGCCGACCAGAGCTACCGAGGCGCGCGGGGAGTCGCCACCGGACCAGCGCAGCCGGACCAACCGGGGCGGACGGGACGAACCGCTGCCCACCCCGAGCACCCCGCCATAGCCGGCATCGGCCAGCTGGCGCTCGTCGAGCACCTCGACCTCCAGGCCCGCGCCGGCGCCGATGTCCGCCGCGCGGTCGGCGAAGCTGGCCGGGAACAGGTCGTTGGGCGGCGTGTTGATCAGGTTCCGGGCGGTGCGCACCGCGCCGGCCACGGCCACCGCCCGGGCCAGCGCCGCCGTGGTGTCGTCGTCGGACTTGTCCACCAGCAGGTCGAACTGGGCCACCGGCTCCTTGCCGGCGCCGTTGGTCTTGTACGTGGTGAACGCGTACGCGCCGAGCAGGCTGCCTTCGGTGGCGGCCGCGAGGTCCAGCCGGGACAGCGTGCTCGCCACCCGCCCGGTGCCGGCCAGCGCCCGTGCGGCAGCCCCGGAGGCCCGTCGCACCTGCTCCGCCTCGGCACCCGCCGGCGCGTCGGCCTGCGCTCGACCGAGCCCGACGCCGACCAGCAGCGGAGCGCTCACCGCGCCCCGGGTGGGGAACTTGACCACGTCATCGGCCTTGCCGGAGGCGCCGGCCAGGGTCAGCAGCTCGAGCAGTGTTCCGTCGAAAGCGGCGTCGACGTCCTCGGCGCCGCCGGCCAGTACCGGTCCATCTTCGCCGGTGCGCAGCCCGACGATCAGCGCGTCGGCTTCGGCGGTCGCGGCGGATCCGGTGACCAGGCTGAATTCGGGGGCGCTCACGGGACTCCTCGTGGATTGTGGCTCAGCCGTCGGCGGCTCGGATGCGGCAGGATCCGTCCACTCGGGCGGATCGACTCCGGTTCGAAATGCTAATGACACCGGCGTGCGTCCGAACGGGCGATATCCAATGCGAGGCTAAAACAATGCCCGAGACATTCCCACCACGGCGCCGGTCGGTGGACGCCGTCGTGCTCGGGCTCGCGCCGATGCTGGGCACCGGAGTGTTCCTGGTGTTCGCCCCGGCGGCGTGGCTGGCCGGGGGCTGGCTGCCGCTGGCTATCGTGCTGGCCGGCCTCGCCGCGGCCTGCGCCGCGTTCGCCGACGCCGACCTGGCCGCGCGCTACCCCGGATCCGGCGCGGGCTACCGATACGCCCGCGAGCAGCTGGCCCCGTGTGTCGGCCGGCTCGCCGGAATGGCGGCCCTGATCGGCCGGATCACCTCGGCGGCCGCGTCCGCCCTGGTGTTCGGCAACTACGTCCTGCCCGGCCACCCCCTCGGCGTGGCGGTACCGCTGATCGTCGTGGTCGGAGCGTTGAGCCTGACCGGGATGCGCTGGACGGTGCGTGGCGCCTGGGTGCTGGTGGTGGGCGTGCTCGCGGTGCTGGCGGCGGTCACGGTGATCGGACTGACCTGGCACTCGCCGGTGGACTGGGCAGTGGCCCCGATGCCGGAGAACGGGATCGGCGCGGTGGCGCAGCCGGGTGGGGCGCCCACCGGCGGCGGGCTGCCGATGCCCACCGCCGGCGGGCTGCCGATGCCGGCCGAGGATGCCGGGCTCGCGGCGCACCCGGTCACCCCGCTCGGCGTGCTGACCGCGGCGGGGCTGGTGTTCTTCGCCTTCCTCGGGTTCTCCTCGATGTCCCGCGACGCCTCCGCCCCGGCGGGCTCGGCGGCCGGCGAGGAGCGTGGCCCGGCGGCGTCCCGCCTGGCGGTCTCGCTGGTGCTGTTGATTCCGGTGGTCAGCTACCTGCTGGTGGCGGCCGCGCTGATGCACACCCTGGACCTGCCCCGGCTGGCCATGGAGTCGGCGCCGCTGGTCGCCGGGGTGGGCGGCGCCGATGCTCCGGCGCTCGGTGTGCTGGTCCGGGTTGCCGCCGCGGCCGCCACCGCATGTGCCCTGTTCGCCGCGTTGGGCGGAGTCGGCCGGACGGCGGCGGACATGGCCGCGCACCGGGACCTGCCGAGCTGGTTGGGCGCCCCCGGGGCGCGCGGTGGCCGCTGGTCCGCCGGGCTGCTCGGTGTGGCCGGCGCGGTGCTGGTTGTGGTGCTCGCCGACCCGGTTGCCGCGGTGGCCCTGTCCGCGTGCTGTGGGCTGATCTATTACGCGGTGGTCATCCTGGCCGCGCTGCGGCTGCCGGCCGCGCAGCGGCGGTGGCCGAAATGGACCTCCGCGCTCGGGCTTCCGCTGTGCCTCGGGCTCGCGGTGCTGCTGCCGCGCACCCAGGTGGTGATCGTCGGGCTGCTGCTGGTGGCGGGCTGCCTGACCAGCACGCTGCTGTCCCGGCGGCGGGCCGTCGACGCCGGCAGCCCGGGGGCCGCTCAGCCACCTCGGCGGGAGGTCGGCCGGGTGGCTGGAGGTGATCTCCGGCCGGCAGCTCCGAGAGAGCGGGGGGACAGCGGCGCTGAGGTGATCGATGACGGCTGTCGCCGAGGCCCCGGCCAACCCCGGGAACGGCCACTCGAGGGCAGCGCCGGAGTCTCGCCGGACGGCGGGAACGGCTGCTAGGAGGGTCAGCGACCGGTGTCCAGATCGGCGTCCGAGTCGGCGGACCCGCCTGAGCGTCGGCTCCGCGCCGCCCGGACCTGGGAGACCGTCCCGTAGGCCGCGTGCAGATCCGCGGTGAACGCCTGAGGCTGGTCGGCGGTGAGTTTCTCGTGCAATGTCACCGCCTCCTCGGCGGCGGCCAGCGCCTCACCCAGGTCCCGGCCAGAGGCGGCGCGGATCCTGGCGAACGCGGACAGCGCCCGGCCCAGGTCCTGACGGTGGCCGGCGGAGTCCGTGGACACCAGGGTGCGGTGCAGGTACACCGACTCCTGGCTGGCCGCCAGGGCGGTATCCACCTGGCCGGCCTCGGCGGCGGCCAGCCCCAGGTTGTGCAGCGCGCGTGCCAGCTCTGACTCGAACAGCACCGGGGCAAGGCCAGCCAGCCGGCGATAGCTTTCGGTGGTCTGCACGGCCAGCTCGCAGGCCCGTTCCCGGTGGCCCCGCGCGGCCAGCACCAGGCCGAGGTTGTTCAGCGCGGCGGCGAGGCAGTGTTCGAACCCGACCGGGTTCCCCCTGGCCAGCATCCGGTACAGCGGGTTGTGCGCGCGAAGCCGGTGCAGGATGACGATGGATTCCTCGGCCGCCGCGGTGGCTGCCTCGTGCTCGCCCAGCTCGGAGCGGGCCAGCCCGAGGTTGCTCAGCGCAACGGCCAGCCCCACGTGCAGCCGGATCCGGTACATCATCCGCGGCCGACCGGCGCGGGCGAGCAGCTCGCGGTACAGCTCGGTCGCGTCGGTCAGCGCGGCGGCGGCATGCTCACGCCGGGACAGCCGGGACGACCACAGGCCCCAAGCGGTCAGCGTGAGGGCGAGTTCTGGCTGGTAGCGGGCCGGCTCCGGGCGGGCCAGCCGGCGGTAGATCAGGGCCACACCCTCGACGGTCTGGCAGGCTTCCTCGAGCTGGCCGGCCCGGGCCTGTCGCACGGCGAGCGACTGCTTCATCCGGGCGGCCCTGGCCAGATCGGACGGGGATCCCGCCCACCCCTTCGGCGCATGGTCCGCGCCGAGGTCTTCCACCAGCGCGGCCATGCCGATGCTGAACCCCCGAACGGGAACGTCCTCCGGCACTGCGCCTCCACCAACTAAAGTTGCTCTTGACAACTTGTATTCTCCGTGACGCGGGGCAGTTGGCACAGGTCCATGTCGTGGAAATCGCTCCCCCATCTGGCCTTACCCGCAGGTAGGGGGCGGTACCCGGGCCGTTCTGGTGCCTTTGACCAGGAAATACCACCAAAGTGTCCATGTGGTGGGAGGTCCGACCATCGGAGTTGCGAGCCCGAATACCCTGCATCTTATGAGTGCGAGCAGGCTGCCTTCCTTCATCCGTACGTTGAATCCCGCGCCGGCCTCAGCGCAGCGCCGCGCGGAGGTTCTGGCCGACCCCGGTTTCGGCCGGTACTTCACCGATCACATGGTGACCATTCGGTGGAGCGAGGAGCAGGGCTGGCACGACGCACAGGTACTGCCGTACGGGCCGCTGTCCCTGGATCCGGCGGCGATGGTCTTCCACTACGGGCAGGAGATCTTCGAGGGGCTCAAGGCCTACCGGCAGCCGGACGGCTCGGTGGCGAGCTTCCGGGCGGACGCCAACGCGGCCCGGTTCCAGGTGTCGGCGACCCGGCTGGCCATGCCGCCGCTGCCCGAGGAACTCTTCCTGGACTCGCTGTCCGAGCTGGTCAGGTTGGACGAGCCGTGGGTGCCGGCGGCCGGCGGCGAGGAATCGCTGTACCTCCGCCCGTTCCTGATCTCCACCGAGGTGGGGCTGGGGGTGCGGCCAGCCGCGGAATACCTGTACCTGCTGATCGCCTCGCCGGCCGGACCGTACTTCCCCGGCGGTATCAAGCCGGTGGACGTGTGGCTGGCCACCGATTACACGCGGGCCTCGCCGGGGGGCACCGGCGCCGCCAAGGCCGGCGGGAACTACGCCGCGTCGCTGCTGCCGCAGAAGCAGGCCGCCGACAACGGCTGTGCCCAGGTGGCTTACATGGACGCCGCCGAGCGCCGGTGGATCGAGGAGATGGGCAGCAACAACCTGTTCTTCGTGTTCGGCTCGGGTGAGGACGCCGAGCTGGTCACCCCGGAGCTGTCCGGCAGCATCCTGGCCGGCATCACCCGCGATTCGCTGCTGGTGTTGGCCAAGGACCTGGGCTACCGGGTCACCGAGCGGCGGGTGTCCGGCGAGGAGTGGCTCCAGGGCGCGGCGGACGGGCGGATCACCGAGGTGTTCGGCTCCGGTACCGCCGTCGTGGTCAGCCCGATCAGCGGGGTCAAGCACAGCGGGGGAGCGGTGCGCATCGGGGACGGCCAGCCAGGTCCGATCACCACCCGGCTGCGCAAGGTGCTCACCGACATCCAGCTCGGCGTGGGCCCGGACCCGCATCGGTGGATGCACCAGCTCACCCCGGCGTCGGTGAGCGCCTGAGCGCCTGACGGTCAGGGCGGGCCGCAGGCGGTGACCACCAGCACGGCGGTGCCGGCCAGCTCGGCCGCGGCGCCCAGCACGTCGCCGGTGACCCCGCCGAAGCGGCGTCGCGTGTGCGCGGACAGCAGGAGCACCAGGGCGGCGGCCACCGCCACCGCGAGTGGTCCCTGCCAGGGCCGGGCCGGCACCGCGACCACCGCGGCGGCACCCAGCAGGACCGCGCCGAGCACACCGACGAGCCAGGACTGGGTGCCGGCGACCAGCGCGCCCAGCCCGTCCGGCCGCGCCGCCGGTACTCCGCGCCGGCAGCACCAGGTGAACGCCCAGCGGCCGGCCAGCGCCGCGATCAGCACCGCCGGCCACCGCTCCGGCTGGGTGGCCAGCTGGGCAAGCGCCCCGGCCTGCAACCCGAGCACCAGCAGCAGCGTGACCACGGCGAACGGCCCGGCAGCGCCGTCCCGCATCACCGCCAGCGCGCGCTCCGGCGGCCCGTAGCAGCCCAGCCCGTCCGCGGTATCAGCCAGTCCGTCCAGATGCATGCCTCTGGTGGCCATCGCCGTGGCCGCCAGCACCAGCAGTGCGGCGACCAGCGGCGGCGCCCCGACCCAGGTCAGGCCATGGAGCACGCCGGCCGCCAGCCCGCCGAGGAGCAGGCCCGGCACCGGCGCCCAGCGGATCGCCGCGCCGGCCGTCCGGCGGTCCACCGTGGCGGGCCCGGATACCGGCAGCACGGTGAGCCAACTCAGCGCCAGCCGCAAACCCTCCACAGGTCAGCCGGATACCGGCTCGGTGCTGTTCGAGTCAGGTGGCTGAAGGCCCGAGGTGCTCGCGTGGACTGTGTCCGGCCCGGCGCTGTCCGGCTCGGCGCTGTTCGGCTGGTCGGCTTCGGACTGGGCGCCGCTGACTCCGGCGTCGGCGAAGGTGGCCATCTCGGACAGCAGCCGGCCGGCCATCAGCACCAGCGGCAGCGCGGCGACCGCGCCGGAGCCCTCCCCGAGCCGCATGTCCAGGTCCAGCAGCGGAA
>Ga0193743_1002285_pt1 | contig 13680 bp, 8 predicted proteins | sample L2c2metaG_FD_143038 | JGI IMG/M metagenome (GOLD analysis project Ga0193743, IMG submission 143038) | Soil microbial communities from a riparian zone of the East river system, Colorado, United States - L2c2 | ecosystem: Environmental > Terrestrial > Soil > Riparian zone | place: USA: East River... | reverse complement strand
TTTTGACATTGCAAGTACAAATACTATCAGCATTGAAATTGGACTTGACAACATCATTGGCTGCCCTAAATCCTAATATCCAATTACAACTTATCTTATTTACTGTATATCACCATACACATATCCATGTACAGGCAGAGCTCTTATCATATTATGTAGATCACTGTTTCAAACCACAATTTATAAGAAACCCATGTGTAAATCCCATAGGTTGCCATTTTTCAAAACTTGAAAAACCTGTACCCTCAGTGATTAGTGTTGCCGTCACTATAGCCAACTATATCATGCTGAGTGCAGTTCTTATCCAACATGAATTTGAAATGTGTGCATCCTTTAGTGCTATCCAACAGAAAAAGGCCACACAGAAAGATATTCAAGTTATTTAAATTTAGCTGTTTTCAAGGTGTTATTACCTATATTTTCATCAAAATCAGTCAAAAGCCCATATACTGAGAGACACGGGTAGATAAAATCATCAATATCTCAGCCAATTTTCATCATGTGACATTAGAACCTTCAGAATATGATTTCCCAGCCCTATTTTCACCCTATTTCAAAATATAGTCTTTTTTGGTTCCCCCTTTGCCTATTTTTCAGTCCATAACACACACAACAGAAGCCCTTTTTTCTTTGGATGGGCAGCTTTAAATTATAAAGCTACAAATTCCTATAGCTTTATTTTGAAACAAAGGCAACTGGAGAATCCAGAAATCACTGGAATTTTTCTGCCAAATAAAAGGGCTTCTTACACAGTAGATTGCTTCATGAGGGTTATCCAGCCAGGACTTGAGAGCCTTGCTCAATTACTCTGGAACTACCTTCCCTCCATTTTCTTTTTTTTATGTAAAGAAGATCATCTAAATTCTCTTCAAGGTCTTGCTCCAACACAATTGATTGAGATATTCCTGATTTTCATGTTCAGGCAGAGAACCATGGCAACATTAGGAAGGAATTTCATCAGAAGCTCTTTTTCTCAAGATGTACATGGACAGCCAGCAATTTTATCCATTAGCAAACTTCTCCAAGACAGTGAGTCTCAAAGGATTGAAAATTGTTCACTGGGTGGAAGTGTAAAAAAAATGCAGGGAGATGTCTATTCATATATATCTACCTGTCTGTCTACTTCAATCCATCCCTCTACAGCAGAGAAGCAGCCCAAAATTGATAAAAGGGCAAAAAAAAGCGAAATTAAAAGAGGTACTATAATAGGCCAAAAAAGCGAAATTAGCTAATGCTGTCACCGTTATAATGGGAGGATGTGAGGCTGACTAAGATTACGTAATAATGACTAATATTTCCGGGATCATTTGTAATAAATCTGGGCAGCTTATGCAACCTTGATGATCATCCCACACCACATCCCATTCTTCTTAGATAATTTTTTTTGTTTTTTTTTTTTGTTTTGTTTTTTTTTGTTTTTTGATACTAACCAATGTTTTATAGTTGTAATCTATGAAATATGCTATAGGGAGTTGGGTGGAAGGCGGCAATGATGAAAATGGGCCCAAACAACACCAGGTGCATTGTTTATGCTATTAGTAAGTGTTTTTTTTTTCCTTCTTTTTTTCTTTTTATTTTTCTACTAACTAATGCTTTTTTTAGCTGTAATCTATGAAATACACTACAGGGAGTTGGATGGAAGGCAGTGGTGATGAAAATGGGCTATTTGTAAGTGTTTTTTGTCCTTTTTTTGTTTCATTTTGATACTAACTAATGTTTGATAGTATATATCAGTTGTAACCTACAAAATATGCTACGGGGTTAGATGAACAATGGTGATGAAAATGGGCTATTGGTGAGTGTTTTTTTATATTTTCCTTCATTTTTTTTTGATACTAACTAATGTCCTATATTACTAAGTATATAGAAGTTGTGGTCAATGAAACATGCTACAGGAAGGCAGCAGAGATGAAAATGGGCCTAAACAATAGGGGTGCGCACCGTACTGTAATGGTGTTTGGCTGTAAGATTATGGTGGACTTATGGCTATGGCATAGCCATAGCCATATCATATCTGAGGTGTTCAACCTTGCCACAGTATGGTCAGCAGTAAATATGGTGGCAAACAGCTGTATACAGCCAATTTGGATATGAAAGGAAATATCTTTAGTAGTAATAAAAAATACACTACTGTAGTAATCCTTAGTGGAGAGCTATATATCACTAAATTCATATCATATTTCTGTCTGAAAACAAGAAATTGGCCCTCTGATGGGTGGAATTTCACTTATGTAAGAGGTCAGCTTGGACTTGAAACACTTTATGTCAAGTTTGATCAACCTGCAAAAAATATTAATATTGAAGGCCTCCCTGAAAATGTAGTACCCTTAATGAAAATAAAAAGATCTGTCAAGTGCACATTTCCAAATGGTGTTTCAATTCCTATTTGTTGATCACAAGTTCAAGTTTTACCAAATTTTGCAATGACTGTGTATTCATCCCAAGGCAAAACTCATCCAGACAATGTGGTGATGCTAAACAGCTGTCATGATCACCTTACATACTATACTGCTTTATCAAGAGGTTCAACTGCTGAGAGAACAGACTTCAATTTGAAGACAAGATTTTACCTTCTATCAATGGTCATTTGAGAAATCCCCTTATAAGACAATATCAGTTGTTCAAAGGTGAATTTTATGTACATACCAGATGCAGTACTGGGTACATTAAGATGGACAAATCTGATCCAATGAATATTTTACAAGTTCAAACAGACACACAATGGCAACTAATTGAAAAATTTAAAGAAAAAACTACCAAGTATACACCTGCTTCAGGCACCATTGCCATTGATAATAACAAATCAATTAAACACAAAGCAGATACAATATCTTCTGCCACAATAATTTCAAATAATAGGCCAAAAACCAATTTAGATTTACAAAATCAAGATGAACCAACAGATGAAATATCTTCCATCACAATAATTTCAAATAAAAGTCCAAAAACTAATTTAGATTTACAAAATCAAGATGCACCAATTGGATTGATATGGGATTCACATGATCATGGCTGTGCTTATGATGCAGTATTTACAATATTAAGTGATATCTGGGGTTATAATCCAATCATGTGGTCCCATGAATCTGGATTAATGTCATCATTTGCTAATAAACTTGACTTGGCTTTTCAACAAATGTCATTGAAGCAAAAAAGTTTTGAGAATGCAAGTAGTTCTGTTCAAAATTTATTGAGTAATAAATATCCTGTTGCCTTTTCATATGGTACATCTGAAGTTGATAGAACAGATCTCTTTGTTTATATGTTTACTGGAAAATCAATTGGAAAAGTAAAATATAATTGCACAGAATGTGGTACTGCTTCAACTTCTGCCACTAAAGTTACAAGTTTGTTCACAATCACACATAAAAGGTACAATTCAATTCAGGAACATATAGATACTGTCATGCTCCATGCTCGGTCATGTTCTTTCCACAAGAACAATTATAGGATGGCTCTGATGGAGTCTCTGATGATGGCCACCTCATCCATTGTTCAGTACAACCCTTACCACCAGCCAGCCTTGTTGGACTTATATCAGACCTCTATCAGAATTCATCCCCTACTCTATTACCACCAAAAAACCATCATTCTTATCATTGCCATTGCCAATCAGCACCATGTGCTATCCATTGTAGCACACCTAGAGCCCCACAAGCTCCACATATGTTCCATGTTGCAGGCATATCACACCATGCACACACCAGTTCTTGAGGTCATGAGCTTTGGTCACCACAAGGTTTTCTGAGGATTTGAGTCAGCATCCTTCGGCATGCATCGGAGTACAATCTGTTTTGTAACATGTTCATTTCACCACCATATGCTCTCCTAAATAACTCCTTTCATGTTTATGTCTTTTTCTATATAAATATTTGAGCTGTATGTAGTATGTACTTTTGCCAGTTCAAATATCAACTTAGCAAACTCATTCTCCTGCTTTGTCCTCTTCTGCCCTAAGCTTCTTCTTGGCCTAGCTCCAGAATCTTCCTACTCCTCTGGAACTCCAAATTTGAGACAACCCATCAAGAGAGCAGTGCAACCTATAAGTTGAAGCCAACACCTTGCCCAACTTTGGACCTGATGTTCTCCATCTGAAACCTGAGCTTAACAGATGCCGACAAAAAATGTAGTCACTGTGGTAAAGACAATTCTAGAACATATAAATACAATTCACCACAACATTTTTGAATGATTGGATTTACACAAAATTCACAAGATATTGAAATCTCAAAAACAATCACATTAAAATCAGATGCTGATCCTGTAATGGGACATCATGAGTGAGTTGATAAGCAATTGACCCTGCAGCTGTAGGAAGCCCCTGTGCATGATATATATCTTTCAATCCAAAACGTATACCGGCAAGGGGAAAGTGAGGTGTGGGAAGGCTGTTGAGATGAGAGGGAACTGGGATGAGTTGTAACGCGATCCCGTCGTCAGAATCAGTGGGAATGGTGAAATTTGTGAGAATCCATCCCCATGGATCAAGTCGGGTATGGCGCCAAAGAGAAAGCTCTTATATTTGTCAAGGTAAAGTCTATATACATTGTGAAAGAGTACTTTACTCTCCCCCACACATTCTGAGCGGATCCGAGCAAATTTGGGTGTATTCCGAGCGGAATTTAATAGGAATTTCGGACTGGTAGGAATGTGCTAGGAATGGAACCTTAAAAACTCAAAAATTTCAATTTTTTAAATATGCCCCCTAAGCCTAACTGAACCCTAACTGAACCCTAACTAGACCCTAGCCCTAACTCTAACCCTAACCTATCCTAAATTAGTGATTTCCTGCTCAGAATTTGGTTGGAATTTGGTTGGAATGGTCGGAATTTGATCAGAATGGTCGGAATCTGGTCGGACTGGTCGGATCCGCTCGGAATGTGTGGGGGAGGGTAAAGTACTGGTTGGGAAATGCCAAATGTGTTCCTTCTCCAAAATTTTGACAGGAAATGATGAATGGACCTACGTCTACTTTGTGCGGGAGCTTGTACATCGGAACCACCTCATGAGCTGGCCATTCGATTGAACCTTACCCATTTGTGGGGCAATATCTTACACTGGTAATCATTTTGTATCTAGAATAATATCAACAGGAGAAGTATGGTATCATGATGGGATTGAAACAAAATGTCAATGCATATGTAAAGGACATTTAATTGATTTCAGTGAATGTAGTCTAAAATATCATGGGAGTAAGAGATGTGTTGGTGTAGTATATTTAGTTTAGATATATGGAATTATATAAAAAATAAAAATGTTGATAAAATATTTAGACTTGTAACTGCCATGCATCACAATGGCTCACTAAGACAAGTGCTGGATAATTTTTTTGTGTTTCTGTGAGGAAAACTGTTTGGAAATCACAAACCTGTCTAAAAATAGGTTTTTCCAAGGGAAACATCACCTGGTGCCAGCAGTGATTGCAGCTTGGGGTAGGGCTGGCATGACAGCATCTGACTAGGCCTTTGCTTTGTAAATATTACATGATAAAAGCTTGTGGACAGCTTCAGACAGAAAGGCTACCTTTGGAGACTGCACAATGAGGTCTGGAAAATAGATAAGATTTGAGAAATGAAGTAGCTGTGTCAGATGCACCTCTTGTAGATCTGTCAGTAAAAATTATCATATAGTCAACCACACCACCATAAGTGTACCCAGTTGGTTCCAATTGTGTATTATCAATACAGAACTCTGGCACAATGGCAACACCATTTTCAGCGCTGTTGAGGTTTGAAGCAATGTGAAGTAGCATGGCATTGATCATCATCTGACAACTAGCTTCCATCTGAAGGATAGTGTGAGGACATCCAGTGTCAACATTTCAGCATGACTGACCTACATACATTGACACAATTTTATGAATATTCCACAGGCTTTTCTTCATCTCTTCCATGGTTACATCCCTATCAATTGAGTTATTCCTAAGTTCCATAGCATCCTCCTGACCCCTGCTTTTCCATCTCAGTAGGCAAAGCATGATTTGAATGTTGATGAGGGAGTTTCATGTGAGATCAGAGAAGGAAAGATGCTATGGACACTGCTGGCACTGGGTGGTGTTTCCCTGGGAAAGCCCATTTCTAGACAGGTTTTGTGTTTCCAAAAGGGTTCTTCCCATGGGAACACAAAAAGTATTTGAGAAAGAAAAATTAAAGAAATATGTAATGTGTTTCTCAGATTTTCCTATAGATAAATTATTGGTTTTTCCTCAGTGTCTCAAACAAAGGCAGAAACACTTATCATGTTTCCTGTAAATAAATCTTGAGAAAAACCAATAATTTATCTATAGGAAACATCTGAGAAACACATTACATATTTCTTTAATTTTTCTTTCTCAAATACTTTTTGTGTTCCCATGGGAAAAACCTTTTTGGAAACACAAAACCTGTCTAGAAATGGGCTTTCCCAGGAAAACACCACCCAGTGCCAGCAGTGGGAGAGAACCATCAACAAACAATATGACAATGAGCAGAACTAAAACACACCCACTGCTGGCACTAGGTAGTGTTTCCCTTGGAGAAACCTATTTTTAGACATGTGTTGTAATTTCCAAACAGTTTTTCTCATGGAAACACAAAATTTTTATCCAGCACTTCAAGTTTTTATCAAGGAAACACTCAAAGTGCTGGATAATTTTTTTGTGTAACTATGAGAAAAACTGTTTGGAAATCAAAAAACCTGTCTAAAAATAGGTTTTCCCAAGGGAAACACCACCTGGTGCCAGCAGTGACCGTGTCTTGCAACAACTTTTGAATGACATTTCTGACCAATTTGATGACTATCTGCCCATCTTCATCTTCTTCATCAAGATCAGCTGCAAGATTTTTCAGCAAGGACACCACATTAGAAACTTCCTTGGTGGTGGTCAGATCAGATGGTTTGCATTTTTTCCACTTCTTTGATTTGGGCTTGTATGGTGGCATTGTAGTCTATATGTTGTTGCATCAATAGTTAGTAACATGTGCAATGCAAACAAACCTGCAGACAGACATAATTAACATGTCTCCCCAATGTCTCCCTATTGCTATTGACATGATGTACAAAAATTTCATCATTATCCACTCTTACAGGGCTTCCTGAGAAGTTTGAGAATGTGTGGAAAAAAAAAGATTCACATCATGCTTTTTGCCTTGGGCTCAATTTTCACCAAATCAGGTAATTTTTTGTGCTGTCTTTTCCAAACTGTTGTCAATTGGTCTTCACACCTGCTCAGACCCTCTGAATTCATACAAGGGGTTCTCAAATGAAATTTTGGGTAGATTCTAAGGGCCACTATGTATTAGGGAACATTTGTATGGCACAATATGTTCAGGGTTGCTGAAGTTCAGTTCAGAGCCATCTCACTAAACCTGAACTGCCTGAACTGACCCAACAGTTCAGTTCAGTCCAGTTCTTGTTTGGGCAGCCAGTTGGTTCAGTTCTTGGTTCAGGCTTTTTCAAAACTTTGAGAACTGAGTTCAAACTGATTTGAACCAAACTTTCTGTACATATTTTAAAATTCTTTTATGTGAAAACTGGCTGAGATTTGTCAAAAACAAGTTGTTTTGCCATTTCAGCCAGCTGTTTTGGTCAGAGTTTCAACATTTCATCCATTTATGACTACTTGCTGACTCAAAATTGATCTCACCACCACAAACAATAATGAGTCAACAGCTACCTGTCACTGCTGGCACAGTGGTGTTTACCTTGGGAAAACCTATTTTCAGACAGGTTTTGTGATTTCCAAACAGTTTTTCTTATAGAAACACAAAAACTTTATCCAGCACTTTACAGCTATTTTCAGAGTTATATGGAATCACAAAAAAAAAGAAGTTATATTGGTCATGTTTGTCATGCACATGAGGGGACCCCGAAACTGCCAGGCCTGCGCTCTCCTTACAATGCCCCACTGCCACATTTCTCAGGATCTCAAAAATTGTATTCCGCATCTTCGGGTCTTATCGCCACTGAAGAGCACCTGTGCATCCAAAAAGATTGAGGAAATTGTTTGAAGAACAGTGTCACTGGTATTGCCTGAAGATGTCTTTGGTGTTTGGAAAGGAGACCTCAAGTGTGTCTTCGGATCAAAGGATAGGGTGTTTGGAGGGTGATGAGTGGTGGCATTGCTGTCATACTGTAAATAATACTTGTGAGGATTTTCTGTATACTAAAAGACAAACAAAAGATGCATACAATAGCCCTTGCCCACTCGGACATCATAGATGGTGTGAGTGGAATCTTATCACCATCATTTGGAACATAAGTATGGCCGCTGTCAGCTGGGTTGGTGTATTTCTTCTCCAGAATGCCTCAAAAGCGACCCAGCTCCCATTCAATCCCACCCTTTGCTTCCTGAAAATAAAGTTAGAAATGACATGAAGAACCAACATAAGCATCATAGTCGCACATCACCACTATCCTTCTCAGAATTCTCATTGTCGCTGCTCGAGTCTGTGCCCCCTCCACGTCGCTGTTGGATTCCAAGTGAATATTTGACAGTTTATAACTTACAAATGTGGCATACCTTTGTGCTGTTTTTCACATCATTGAGACTGAGGTACACCGTGAGTTTCGAGGGCTCTTCTTCGAGGATTTTCTCAACAATTTTCTTGTATTCGCCAAACTTGTCAATGTCAACGGCATCCTTCTTGCTATAGATGAATCAGCCAAATGTCGACCCAAACTAGAACATAGGAGAGGAGTCCGAACATACGCTTTCTTGGTGTTAAGCTCAGAATTTGGACGGAGATGTCGGGTCCGAAGTCGTGCGAGGTGTTGGCTTCAACTTGTGGGTTGCACCGCTCTCTTGATGGATGCCTCAAATTTCAGAGGCTGGACGGAGTAGGAGAGTCCAGAGTCGAGCCGAGAAGAAGCTTAAGAAAGATGAGAGCAAATTAAAGAGAAGTAGGTTGCTAAGTTGATATTTGAATTAGCAAAATACATACGACAAACTAGAGTATTTATACAGAAGCAAAACATAAACATATAAGGAGTTATTGTGAAGAGCATGTGGTAGTTGAATGAACATATAATGAGGAGACTTGTATTCTGGATGGTGCTGAAGGATGCCAACGTAAAACCTCGCAAGTCCTTGTGGTGACCGCAACTCATGACCTCGAGAACTGGTGCATGCGCAATGTGATTGGCCTGGAACATGGAACGTGTGTGGAGCATGGTGGGGCTCTGGTTGTGCTGCGGTAGAAAGCACATGGTGCTGGTTGGTAGTGACAATGATAAGAATGCAGGTTTTGTTGGTGGTATTGGAGTAGAGGAAGTATTCCGACGGAGCTCCAATATAAGTCCGACAAGGGTGGCCGGTGGTACTGGTGGCACTGAACAATGGTGAGTCGGCCATCATCAGAGACTCCGTCAGAGCCATCCTTTGATTGTTCTTTGGAAAGAACGTGACCGAGCACAGACCATCACACTTTGCTCCAATGCCAACCTTTAATCCAAACCCATGCTGCTTTTTGACAGGTGTATACTTTCCAAAGCCATGTTCTTTGAGGAGAGCCAAAAGAAATGAGAGATAGTTAGCTTCAGTGAGCTCAAATGTGAAGGCAAGTTCCTTATTCTTCGTTTTAAGTTTGCCTTTTGCCACAGTTTTTTTTTTGGAGTTTGTGTCTTTTGAAGTCTGGACACGGAGTTGTAGTTGAACAAGTATTGTTTCAACCTCATGGGAGGTTTTTGGTGTGGGAGGTGGGCTGGGCATGACGAGCTAAGAGAAAGAAGAGTTGGATCATGGTCGCTGTTCTTAACAGTGAGGAAAGGGACTTCTAGTTGTGTCCACGTCCGATTGTATGTTGACAGGAGTTTTGGGGTCCCCTCACGTGCATGACTTTTTTTTCGCGATTCTGTATAACTCTGAAAATAGCTATAAGTGTTTCCTTGATAAAAACTTAAAGTGCTGGATAAATTTTCTATGTTTCCATAAGAAAAACTGTTTGGAAATTACAAAACATGTCTAAAAATAGGTTTCTCCAAGAAAAAAACCACCTAGTGCCAGCAGTGTGTTGCAACCTGCTGATATTCCACTTCAACAGGCAACTTGTCAGTATATTTGTATCTTAGTTGCCTTAAAATAACAAAATGTGTGGTTCACAGATTTATTTCAAGGGGTAGCAAATTTACTACTGCTTTTTGAGTCAAAAAGATATGTTAATAGTTATTGTTCACAGAAATAATTACAACATCACTTAGATGGGTCAGCCACCTTAAAATGTGGTGAAAATGTGTGATCTGACATTCTATAGCAGTGTACATATATTTATCCTGCAGTCTTTGGGAGGGTTTAAATTATTAGAGATGCTGACAGAACTGAGTAAATGCTTCTATTGATGCTGATCATGAGGCTTTAGCAATTATAGAAATCAAATAGTTAGGTACTTAGTGTCAATATAGAATTGATAAATGTCTATTTTACATATGGTTCAGTGGTTTGGACTGGTTCTTGAACTGAACTGAACTGAATTGAACTTTGGCAACCTTAAATGTGTTGAAGTTTTCACAGCTAGAACAATATGTAACTATAGGGTATTTATCAGTAATGATAAGTACATGTTATTGAGTAGCACCCATAAAATAATGAGTGAATGGAAATGGACCATGCTTATGTAATGATGATAATGATAAGATAAAATGATAAGGAAAAACAAATGAAAGAAATAAACAGGGTATACTGTACTTGTATATCCAACACAATACCTTTGTATGCCTACCACCAGCACTGGACCACCAGTCACTGAAAGGGGTCCAGAATGCCAGACCAGGGGTCAGTTAGCTAGTCTGGCAATAGCCTCACAGGCCACAAAAAAAATTAGACCCCCCCAAACCTCTTCAAAACAGCTTCTGGGAATTGAATTAATACTTCAAGGTGTTAGGTGGTAATAGAACACTAATCATTGCAAGAAAAGAGCAAATTTATCTTAAATGATAAGGAATTGGACAACATCAGCAAATCCTGGGCCACCTACACTTTGGGAGGCTCAAGATTAAAAGAAGTTTCTAACTTAAGTCCTTTAGCAAATTGAATATTTAAAATAGAAAGGTTGTATAAAAGTAATTACAATTTATACTATCAGACAACCTGCAGGAAAAAAAAATATTTAAAATATTTGATGACCTACTTTCTAGCAAAATGAAATTATAACTGAAGAGGTGTCCTATGTAAAATGCTGGACTCACAGTAAAAAAGATTAATATTTAAAATCCAGGAAATTTGTATATGGAGATCAACATATAAAATATATAATAAGATATTGGAGAAATATACATTTTAAATTTAGGAAACCCCTATAGGCAGGGTAACATATAAAATATGTTACAAGCTCTAGGGGAAAAAAATATTTAAATATAAAACTGTCCTAAATCAATTGCCCACTCATTGCCTGATCATCACCCACTGAAAAAACAGCCTTTTTTAGTTGCTTTGTCAGTGGGCAACAATCAAGCAATGATCAGGCAAATGAGTGGGCAATTGATTTAGGACAGTTTTATATTTAAAATATTTTTTTCCCCTAGAGCTTGTAACATATTTTATATGTTACCCTGCCTATAGGGGTTTCCTAAATTTAAAATGTATATTTCTCCAATATCTTATTATATATTTTATATGTTGATCTCCATATACAAATTTCCTGGATTTTAAATATTAACCTTTTTTACTGTGAGTCCAGCATTTTACATAGGACACCTCTTCAGTTATAATTTCATTTTGCTAGAAAGTAGGTCATCAAATATTTTAAGTATATTTTTTTCCTGCAGGTTGTCTGATGGTATAAATCAAAATTACTTTTATACAAACCTTTTTATTTAAAATATTCAATTTGCTAAAGGACTTAAGTTAAAAGCTTCTTTTAATCTTGAGCCTCCCAAAGTGCTACAATAACACTACAGTGTTGGAATATTCTGGAATGTTTTGAGCTTATTGTGTCATATTGCACCTAGTTAGCAAGATGGATACTGACCAAAAGTAGATAACCTTTTGAGGATAGATTCCCTTGTCGTTTTAAACCAATACTATTATATCCACTGCTCTCTCTATTGACCACTATGTTAAGTCACCTCTGAGAGTTTAATTCTCTACACTGACATCTTATATTTCCAACATAAATACATGATAACTACACTATGCCACCCTCCATGCTTGTCAATAGCAATTGTGAAGTTGTTGAAACAGCCTACAAGATCCACTCAACTTCATTCTGAATCAACCTCCAGCGCTAGTCCTGGCTTTCTATCATTGGGTTATCAATCTCATCTCAGCACTGCTCTGTTACATCACATTTCATGGGTTCTAACTCAGATTAGATCCAATCTCTTCAAGAGTAGATCAAAGAACTCAAGTCAAACCTATCTGCTGGTTCAACTGTCAGACCATCAACAACTACCCTGCAACAACCTCTGCATCACTCAAGTGGATCCAGATGCAAGTGTTGTTATGTGCTTGGGCATGAGACCAATAGCTGTCACATCGAAGACCAGGTTGCCATCAAGAAACACATATCCAACAATCAGAAAGCAAGAAGGGAAATTGAGAGGGTGTGCAACAGGTTATGAATTTATATTGCTTTCAGCTGAGTTTCAAATATTCTGGCATTGCCCTGCACTGCTGCCGCTGGGTGGTGTTTCTGCTGGAAAAACCCATTTCATGACACATTTTGTGATTTCCAAAGGGTGTTTCCCTTGGAAGAATCTATTTTTAGACATGTTTTGTAAATTCCAAACAGTTTTTCTCATGGAAACACCAAAAAATTATCCAGGTAAAATTAATAATGGGGTTATAACTGGTAATTTAGACTTATGAGAATTTAAATAAGATTCTTTTTGAGTACTATAATAACCTACAGTGTTAGGTCCTACTCTTCTTTGATGTGTGGCCAATTGTTTTCATTCAATAATTGTCATTAGTCTTTATTTTAACATTAGATATTTTTTTTTTTTTAAAATTTAGATGTTTCTAAAAAATGCAGTATTTTTAAGTCAATGGCTCAATAGGAGCTACAACAGGGAGCAGGCTACAATGTAATAAGTATCGTGGAATGCTATATCTAATGTTATTATTTTTACTTTTGCTCTCCACTCCTTGGTCAACCTGTAATTGGACAAGCCAATTAGATTTAAAAATTAAACTTATATAAATAATGGGTAATTCCAAATAAAGTAGCAGAGGTAAAATAAGAATAAAAATGGTTGCCACTTACCTATGTTTATTTTTTGCTGTTATTACTTACTTCCTTTATGTACAGTGATGTTTCATTTAAATGAGGAGGGTGTAGTGTACCTTAATTTTTAATAATTATTTATACTTCTTCCTCTGCATAGCAAGTAGCAAGTAGCAAGTTTTTTACTTTTTTACTTAGCTTGTTTTTGTTTGTTTTGATTTGTCTTAAAAAAGGAGCAATTTTTTTGTCATATTTAATTTTTAATTTTTACTTTTTTTTTTTTTTTTTTTTTTTTTTTTTTTTTTTTTTTATGTTTTTTTTTTTTTTTTTTTTTTTTTTTTTTTTTTTTTTTTTTTTTTTTTTTTTTTTTTTTCTGTTTGTTTTTTTTTTGTTTTTTTTTTTTTTTTTGTTGTTTTTTTTTTTTTTTTTTTTTTTTAGTTTTTAATTATGTTTTTTATTCTATTTACTTTTACAAGTTTTATTACTTTTATTCTTCTTTTTATTTTTACTACTTTTTCGTCTATCCTTTCGGATTTTGACT
>Ga0193743_1002284_pt1 | contig 13683 bp, 8 predicted proteins | sample L2c2metaG_FD_143038 | JGI IMG/M metagenome (GOLD analysis project Ga0193743, IMG submission 143038) | Soil microbial communities from a riparian zone of the East river system, Colorado, United States - L2c2 | ecosystem: Environmental > Terrestrial > Soil > Riparian zone | place: USA: East River... | reverse complement strand
CTGTTGAGATATTTCGCAGCTAGAATAAACAAGTAAGTCTCAACTTCGATACGAAGATGAAGATTATTGACTATGTACCTAGAATAAACAAGTAACTAGGTACTATTAGTATAATGAGTAAATGTATAGTATATGTACTCACGTCTCAACTTCGATACGAAGATGAGACGTCTAAAAACGACACGAAACAAAATAAATGTACGAGATTACATAATAAAGGAGCGCAATAAATGAATGATAGACTTAGCAAAAGATAAGTCATACTCGATATATTTCAACACAAACTACTTACATGTTTAAGTTATGCACTGGCAGGTTGGTAGCCCTACTACGATACTCTACATAACCCTAGGTACTAGTTGAATGGAGAATATTTAATACATCTTTCAAAACGAGACCTCTTTTTAGCACCAATTGCTCTCTTGGCTTCCGTATTTCCGTCGATTATGTTCAAAAAATATTTCGAGATGGGGAAGCAAGTAGGTTACCTAAAACTTTTGCATCACATGAATCATTTACACTAAACGGCCTCTGATAACAACGACAATAACAATACAAATTTTTCTTTTTTAAAATAAACATACATCGCTCGACACATCTGGCGATTTTTCCTCTCTCTATCCTGTTTTATATCCTCTCAAAGAAATAGAGGTAAGCCAACCGCTTTAAATCCTTCACACTCTCCGCATTAGCTTTCACGACCTTCTCATCATTGAATAAGACCCATTCGTCTTGAACTCCCTTGCGGATATGAGCAACATAATGCCCGGAATGTACCGAAGGTCCTTTGTGCGAAATAAATGCCATGAGCTTGTATTTGGCCGGAACACCCTTAAGGCCAGGGACACCAGTGGGTGTCGTTGTCGTCGTCGCAATTTCACCTCCAGAGGTAGCGGGGGTGGTATCCTCGCCGGAATCATCTGGGTGGTTGAAGAGCCACTCCACGGCACGTTCCGCGTTCCCGGACTAAGCGTACCAATGCATAAGAAGTGAGGAAAAGACCCAAAAAGATTTCACATACAGTTTCGCGGAGGGCTTTCCGAGTCTGAGCACTCGTGAAACCCATATCGGCAAGCATAGCGATTTGTTCTGGGTCAGGTTCAGGTCCGCTGTTAGGGCCTGAAGGAGATGACACTTGAATAGGATCATCGATGTCTACAGACACGAACCAGTCAACCAAATTGCAGAAATGACGGAAGTAAAAAGGACGCTAGAAACATACCGGGATCTTCCATATGTCCGAATAACCATTCCATGGCCGCTTCAGGGTCATCATTACCTGTTGCTAGCAATGCTTTTTGACAACGAATGGTCGGGAATCCCATCGCCTCCAGTTGAGCCATAGCAGCTTCGTTAAATTGAGGAAGGGACGGGCTTGCTAAAAACGAAAGATAAGTTCTCTTGAGAAGGAATAAATATCGGTTCTGTTTCACCTGCGCTTTCGTTGGGCAACTCCGTTTCGCTAGCTTGTAATCCTTGACCAAGATGCTTCTCCATGAAGTCAAGCTCATCCTCGGGAGGTAAGATAACAGGAACATCTTTCAAGATTACAGGTAATTAAGGCGGCTAATAAAGGTAAGGAGCAAAAGCGTACGCACCCAGTTTTGCTGGAACCCAATTAACGAGTTGGAATTTCTTAGCGTGGACGACTAAAACTTCTGGCAACGACGCGAATTTGGTTTGCCTGATGAGACCCATTATGTAAATATCAGGACAAGTAAGTTTTACAGAAGAAATATGTAACGTACCTCAGCGCTTGGACATTCTTAGAACACGACGGACATGCATACTCCAATGCTTCCATACCCAGGAGAGAATCCAAACAATCGGTCAACTGAACTTCCTGGTAGATAGATTTTCCATCCTCATCTTTACCCTTTTCCTTGGCTGGCACAGTTACGCTGACGACGTCCGTGTTATCCACCCTGTACCTCACTTTTTTACAATCACAACATTGAAGTCGTTGTTCCATCGCATAAGAGAAGACCGTGGTAGGATCTGGACATTGATGAAGGTGGTGGTGGTAAGAGATTCAATTGGTGGAGATGACCAAGAGCCACGTACCTTGATCTGAGCGATCCTTATATTTTTGCATATCCCTCCTCAACACTGTGATCAGATGGGTGAAAAACTCCTCTGAATCTTGTTGCTTCATCGTGGAGAACTCCTCATGGCCTTTTCCAATCAATGATTTGAATCCAGTCGGCTTAATTCCCTGTTGGAATACAGGCGTTGGAGACGGATGCTGTAAGTGATCTATTGCTATGGGCGGCCCCGAAGGAAACTGAGTTGGATGCGAATATCGCCCACTCAACAAGCCATCGGCAACTTTGTGCATTTGACATTCGACACACTCAGCAGGTAGGGATACTGTGCAAACCTCAGCATGATTCTTGGCGTTCTCATTATACCTTGTTTCGAAGCTCGGAAGAGTGAAAATGGTTTGAAGCACCGAAGCCATATAACAACTGTCAGGTAACGATAGTAAGGATTAAGTCGTGCATTCCTTAGGGGGAGGACTTATCGACTTGCCTGTTTCCGAGGTTCGCCAATCCCGTTAGTCCTGGCCCAAAAACGGGCTCCAAGGCCTTTCCGTCGTCACTAGTAAGAGAAAAGTCATATTTTAAATTTTGTTCGATTTGCTTTTGTTGCGATTGGTGTCAGCAGCAGAATTTTGATAAGAAGGCGAGCACACACCAACTCTGTCATGCTCTTCTCTGTTTTAGAAAGGGTTTGGACATTGATGCCAAACGACGCTAAGTGAACCGGCAATTCTGGGTCTTGCTTTGGATCATTGCAGACGTAGCAATAAATATCTACATAGATATATTAGGTCAGAGAGGGGTAAATCGAGAAGACACGAGCCTGCATCTCCTTCGGGAGTGATTGTGCCAAGTTTCACGCTAATTGCATGACCCGAAACTTCGAAATGAGCTAACCCATGTCCATTCCCACCCACACCACCGAATTGTTGTCTACCACATCCCAGTGAACCGCAAGAAAGACAAAGCCACAGGTTTTCTTTGAGATCGCAAGAACTACAATGCGCCAGCCCTATTTGATGAGTAAGTACATGGATGAAGTCGAGTTGAAGGGAAAGAGAAGGTTCAGACCAGACGCTTGTATAGGACCTGATACGAACTGCTCTAGGGTGAGAGTATGTTCGCATGGATTTATCTCTTCCTCCCATGCTTTGACTTCCGACTGGCGTGCGGACGACATGGATTGCATTACGCCTTCTACGAGGGATTTGATCTATGGAGTGAGTTTTTTTTTTGTCATCGATGACGATCTGACGGTATAACAATGGTACGCACCTTGGGATCCTTCTGCGCATCTGGTAGTTCTGCTCCGCTTCGTGGATCGCATGTCCAACATTTCACCGAGGTGAGATGGTCGTACTTGTCCTCTTCGCGTTCTTCGACAATGGCGAGTTTTTTCATCTTCGCAGGCGGTTCTTCGTCTTCAGCCTAACGTAAATGATCAAAGATGAATGAAAAGAAAGTAGATGGTAGCAGCACATACCCGCTTTGTGGAAGGTTTAAATTTCCGCTTGACATTCAAGGAGAAAGTATGACCCAATTTGTAGACGTGGGTACGTGCATGATGTCTTTCTGAATCTAAACATCCGCCATTGAAGCAACTCAAGCACACTTCCACGCCTAAAGGGTTGTCCTAACAAACCGCGATCCGATCTTATTCGTTAATATCGAATCAGATATAAAAGTACGAACCTGATCATCAAAGCATTGGGTACACTCTTCCCTGTGAACAGACTGGGATAGCCTAGGTGGACTTAGCCGTGTCAACTGTACAAGATGGCTGCAAGCCATGGTTTATGGAGGTCAATGATTGCGATCAATTTAAATCACCGACTTCTTTCAGACAATCCACGTGATCGTAATCCAATTTAAATTTTTTTTTTTTCACTTCATCATCAGCTACCTCTTCGCTCAATAAATATCTCGGGCGATGACCACAAAAGCTGTTCCAAATGGCAGCGCTGAAGTACCCATAGTTGTCTCGAAATTACCGCCAGTCGTAGGAATCAACTTTGGCAATTCATTCGCTTCAATCGCCGTCTTTACAAAGGTGAAGAATACTGTTACTTGGCCCTTCTTTAAAGATGATTTTGATGATTCATAGGAAGGATTGGCAGAGTGTATTGCTAATGAAGATGGAGAGCGCCAGATAGCTTGCGCTGTAGCGTTCCAGGGCGAGGAAATGGTGATTGAAATCTTACGATATCTCCTCAATTTTTGACATGGTATTGATGAACATTAAAAAAGTATATTGGAAGCCAAGCCATGCAGCAGCTCGTCAAAAACTCAAACAACACTATCACGGGCTTCCGGAATCTCCTTGGTAAAAAGTATGCCTCTTCTTATTCCAGTCAAACTTTGTGTTGATAAAATTCAAGATTCTCCGAAATACCCCAATCGCAGTCCACTACTTCCGCACCTGTGATTCAGCATCCTCATATCTTGGACGAACCAGCCTACAAAGTACAGATCTTACAACCCGCACCAAAGCCTCTGCCAAATAGCCATGCCACGTCGGCTCTGACCACTCCCGCCGCTTCACATGCACCCACACCTCGCTCAGAACCCATACCCGCTGAGCGCATTCTTTCTGTTTCAGATGTTACCACCATTTTCATCAAATCCCTCATCCAATCCGCCGAGGACTTTCTCGGCAAGAAAATTCAAGGAACCGTTATCACCGTCCCTGCTACCTTCACCGATGCCCAACGTACAGCTCTCGAAAAGGCAGCTACTGATGCCGGCGTTAACGTCCTTCAATTATTAGATGAAGCGGGTGCAGCGGCAGCAACCACTACTACCGATCTTTGGAGCACCAATCTCCAAGCCGATCGTACGCAGCTCGTCGTGGATCTCGGTTCTTCCTCTCTCTCCCTCTCTCTACTTTCTGTACGAGAAGGATTGACTTACGTCCTTGCATCTTCGCATTCGTCCAATATTGGAGGAAACCAAATTGACGACAAGCTCATCAAGTTCTTCGCTGCCGATTTCACCAAAAAGTCCAAAACGCCGTTGACAGTCTGTCCTTCTACCAACATCTCTGACAAACGTGCCGAAGCAAAACTCCGCCTAGCCATCGAACACACCAAAAGAACGATCAGTGCTTCGCCAGGAGCAGCTAGCTGTTCCATTGAATCATTGAAAGACGGCGTGGATTACACAGGCTCTATTAATCGCATGAGGTTTGATATGGTGGTCAATACTGTCTACATAGCCGTTGCCTCTGCTGTGAGCGCTCTTCTTGCCGATGCAGGTGTAGACGCTCACAATGTAGACGAAATCGTGTATGTGGGTGGAACCACTTGTTTACCTGGTCTCGACGAACGTGTTTCTTTGGGTGGCGGGTTCAATGAGGACACCGAGACACCATTTTCACGCGGGACGGTTGTAGGTGGAGGCGTTGGTGATCCAACGACAATTTTGGCTCGTGGATGTGCTTTCCAAGCCGCGCTCATCTCATCTATCAACGATAGCGAGGCTGAGCTGCAAGAGGCCTTCTCTCGTGAGACGAAGATGAACGAAGTAAAAGCTACGACGCGCACGTTAGGACTTTTGTTCCCTAATGACTCGGAGGAAGGCAAGGAAGTGGGAGGAACCTGGATACCGGTTATTCAGAAGGAAACGGCTCTCCCTGCTCGCAGAATCGTTTCTTTCGATGTAGAGCTTGCCGATAACTCCAAACGGATTGCATTTGAGGTGTGGGAGGTCAAGGAAGGTATCCGAGTGGAGAAGATTATACCACCGAAATCTGACGAAGATGAGGATGATGAAGACGAAGAGGAGGTAGAAGTGAAGCATCGGACGTTGAGTAAAGAAGTATTGTTGGGTGCGGTTGAAACCAATGCCGATCTTGGCATTCAAATCAAAGGGAAAGGCAAGGATAAAGGCAAGTGGTTTACTAGAGTGGAAGTTCAGTTCATCGTTGGGATCGATGGAAACCTGGAAGTCGACCTGAAGGAAGTGGGAGCAGGGCTAGACGGGGCAACAGCTCAGTTGAGAGTTCCAGCGCCTTAATAGAGGTTTATTACTAGTCCTTTAGATACCTCGTTGGAGTCTTTGCTTTGTTTTTCGTATTCTCTTCTTGTTCTCTACTGTCGCTAAAGGGGAAGAGCCGATACTGAGGGTTCTGGTCAAAATCGTTATTCATTTCCAGAACTAACTACACAAGAGGCAGTAATGTGTTTGATAGATTCATCGCGTCTACTATGAAGTTGTCGAATATGAATGCTAACATTCGAAGCAGGGTCCAGGAAAGTCAATAGCGGATGGCGGCAAACCCCATGGTTGCCAATCCAGTGGAGAGGAGACTATTAGGGTTGTGTGGAATAGTGGGGTTACCGGTTATATCACAGGCTCGCCTAAAGCTATGGGACAAACAACCACGGGGTAGCCTGGGCTCCCAGAGGTGTCGCCGAATAAGCCACCTAAACATATTGATATTCAAGTTCGACAAATAGTTTGATTCTGGGAGGTACAAACCGCCGTAGATCCATTGGAACGACCATTAGCTTCAGTGGTAGAAATCAATGTTTAGGATCCTAAAAAAAGTACTGACAGTGTTTTTCCTGCGGGAATCTTGGCTGGTTTAACGACGTTGATAAAAAGACCTCAAGATGACATCATGCTAGTTGGGTAGTAGAGTAGGTATAGGTGGTAGACCTACAATCTTCAGAGCTCACAGAGGCACCGGCGCCTAGGCCGAGCCCTGCAATAGAGGGAATATTTTTACTGCTTGCTGAGGGCAAGCTGCTCCAAAACTAGTAGCTTGGCGGACTCCAGAAAATTTCAGAGGTGGTTTCGGCGGAGCAAATTGGAGATTCCCAACGCTTTTCAAGAAGACTACCACTTCTTTGTCCAAGCCAATTAACTCACCGCCAACGCCTTTATGTGGGTCGGAGGCAAAACGGACAAAATCAGGCCTTGAGTGAGGCAGGACAGAATGAAGGAATAGACAGGACGCAGCGTTGTCTTGACCCCTGTCAATAAAGTCATGAAGGAGGTCAGACAGTTGTCAGGTGGCAAAAAAACGCGGAGAATTGGAAATCAATATACATGCATGAACGACAATGCCAGTACCATCGGAGAAATGCAATTCTGTATCCTCCATTGCAATTGTACTCAACATTGGCAAAATTCAAAATCTCTCCTTTGGGAGCATTTTCATACCGTCTCCAGCTGTACACCGTGTACATCAGACGTCCAGCCGGAAAATGACGGCGTAGAGTTCCTGGATTATGTGCGCGAACTGATTGGAGGACACTTCCAACAAGTAATTGAGAAAGCCTTGACAAACTAGATGATTCAGATCCATATTGCCTCCACCATACCTACCTCTGTGTCACTTTCAGCCAATACAACGGTTTCCTCAAGTGTGACTGCAAGTTCAAAGACAACCCAGAAGAGCCGCTCAAAAATATGTATCACTTCTTGAACTTTGAATCTTGAAGCCAAATTAATTTAATAGCAAGAAGTGTACGCCCGGAGCGCGACCTTGGCAGACTAAGCGAGAGGGAATGAAGCTGTCTAAGCTAAGGTAGAGCTTATCCAGAAACATCACATGCATGTGACAGCCCGTGACACACTCGCCTAGGCATCAAGTGCAGTCGAAACGCGATTGTAAAAATATGGAAAATATATTATTGAATGTTTGCATTATCAAGATCTTTCCAGACAGATTCCTGGATAACTTGGTGACCATGGAAATTTTTATTGGCATGGGCTGGCTGCCTACCATTTAATCCTTGATGAGGTATAAACCAAAGAAAACGGCGGAAAAATCTACATAGGAGAAATGGAAAGGTGTCCCCAGTATTGACTAGGTACAAGCGGCGACGATGGTGGGAAGTGTGTCCGTATTTGGTATGGGACGGTGATGGCAGGACGTCCATCAACGCCGCCGACGCGCTACCGGTGTTCCAATCAGTGACCAGGTCTAATTAGAACCGTGACGTTGGGAGCCGTAGGTGAGCTGATGACCCCCGATAGTAGCAGAAAAGGCCGTATCCAGGAATTGGGGTTTCTGTCCGGACGGTAGGTACCCATTTCTGTCCGGATTGGACACGGCCTCACCCAGAATTTTGAAATTTTGTCTGGACGCCGGATGTGAGCTGCCGAACTATATTTAAAATATAAGGTTCCTCGGCAGCTTTATATTTTAAATATAGTTCAACATTCTGGGAACTCCGTCCATCGTCTCTGGAGACGCTATATATGTCATCTCGGGAGCAGGGTTGGGCATATGCCATCGCACCGCCACCGGAGCGCTGCAGAGTTTGGAGACGGCACACGCTCGGTTCTGGTTCTGAGTGTTTCACGGTCAGAACCAGCGCAGAACCACCGACTGTGACTCCTGACTCCCCCTTATCCATTTCCAGGACGTTCAAACACTTTCTAATTCATCTCATAAGCTACATAAGAGGCCAGCTACAATGAGACGTCGTTTAACAGATTCATCGCGTCTACTCTGAAGTTGTCTAATGTGATGCTAACATTCGGAGCAGGGTCCGCGAAGGTCAATAGTGGATGGTCAGGCGACGAACCCCATGGTTGCCAATCCACAGTGGAGAGGAAACTGTTAGGGTTGTGTGGAATAGTAGGGTTGCCAGTATTTGCGAAGTTGACTGTGTAGTAAATAGCAGCGTCAGCAGCACATAGATGGTAACAAGGATTGAAAACATACCAAGAGCATCAGTTCCAATGAAGTCTGGAGCAGCGCCAGTACCATAGAACTCGGAAATATCAGAACTGTGGAACGCTCCAAGGTTTGGAGCAGTTTTACCACGTTTAAACACTAACACAAAAAATTATTCAGATCATTTAAAACGTTGGTGTGGGAGAGAACATACGGAATGCGAATGCAGGTTGCGTCTTTGAAGCATTTTCAAGGAGGAACCGGCGAGGGGCTTGGAACACAATGTCGCCTACAATAGCAGCCATCCTCTTGAATTGAGGACTGAGTACTCGTCAGCCGAGTCAGCTTCAAATTCTGATATAGCTCACGTTAAAGCATTCATGGTTCCAGTGTCGAAAGGAGATCCCTAAAATAAACATATCAGATAAAATATTTCCCAAAGTACGCAATAAGAAACAGAAGATACCTTTGTTATATCATCGGGATATGCCAGGCCAATCTTAGTGAGCTGCTCTGTTGTAAGCAATCCATCGGAGTAGCTAGCGCGGAATTAGGCGATCGTGCGTGATAAACATAAGCCATGTTACATACTAGGTTTGAATGTACGCCAAGAACTCTGCATTAGTGCTGTTCGTGAAGATAAATTTTGTGAGCAGAAGTGGTGCGCAGTGCTGCGGCACATAGTAGAGGTACCTACGTAATATTGGTAGAGCTGAAAGAGAACAGGCTGCCAGAAATGTCAATTCTCTGAATGTGTTGATTGTTTCGATTCACATACGTTCCCTCATCATCACAGTCGCCGGTAACAAACGGAACCTATCAGAAAATGCTCTCAACCTTGTATCTGGACAGCAGGGGGGGGAAAACCCCCGAAGACGTACCTTTGCAAATAAACCTTTTCCAACAGATGCATGAGGATCGCGAGCAATGAAATGACCGTCCACACTAGGTTGCCACCCAAGTCGAGCACCCGAGAATGAGAAAATGTTAGGGGACTTATTAATGGCCGTCATCAGAGTATCGAACGGGACAGCGCGCAAGCAGGCGATCAGGTCAAGAGATCCAGTGCATCCTGTGTTAGCCACAAGTTGATCGAACAAGGGTTGTTGAGCTCTTATGTCTCGCAGGGGGATGGGGGAACCAGATTCCTGTAGGAAAAAAAGAAACTTTTCTCTTCTTGTTTTCTCAAGATGAGTTTGCAGACAACAACCGCACCATGAACGCTCCGTGGAAGAGACCCTCAGCATGTCCGTCATTGACGACGAGGTGTAAACCCGCGGAGATAGCACCTGCACTCTCGCCCCAACTAGAAACAAAGAAAGGTGTTCAAGAATACCCATACTCTCGAACAGGTTTCGTACATTGTAACTCGGTTGGGGTCACCTCCGAAGGCAGAAATGTGACTCTGGACCCATCTTAATGCAAAACGCTCTGCATCTGATTAGCATAGTGCAATAATGTGACTGTAAGCGAGACGCATACGATCTCTGAGACCTGCATTTGCGATTCCTGCAGCTTGTGCTTCCTTTCCTCCGAGGAATCCAAGAGCTAGATCACAGTCCCCAATGAAAATAAGTCATCATCATCATCTTCATCATCATACAAGAAGAAACCGTACCGTTGAGTCGATAATTGGCAGATACATATATCACAGGCTCGCCTAAGGCTATGGAACGAGCAACCACTGGGTCGCCTGGGTTCAAAGAGGTATCCCCGAATTGGAACCCGCCTAAGCAGAATGATATTCAAGTTCGACAAATAGTTTGAAGCTGCGGGGTACAAACCGCCGTAAAGCCACTAGAACGAATATTAGTTTCAGTGGTAGAAATAATCAGTGTTTAGGATCCTACAAAAAGTACTGGAAGTTTCTTTCCTGCGGGAATCTTGGCTGGTTTAACGATATTGATGAAAAGACCTCAAGATGACAGTCATGCTAGTCAGAATATATCGAGGTAGTAGGTATAGGTGGTAGACCTACAGTCTTCAGAGCTCCCAAGTGCACCGCTGACTGGACCGAGGCCTGGAATACTTACCGCTTGCTGGGGGCAAGCTGCTCCAAAACTAGTAGCTTGGCGGACTCCGGCAACTTTAAGAGGTGGCTTCGGGGGAGCAAATCGCAGGTTCCCAACGCTTTTAAGAGATCTTTGTTCAATGTGGGGCAACAGCAAAAAATTGAGTAGGATGCATACGGTGGGGCAGCAAACGGTATTCCTAGGAATTCCACTAGATTGCCAGTTGCGTTTCCTTGGAATGATCCATAACTTAATTTAACCACAGGTCCTGTTTTTGGTGCAGGTAGAGCAGCTCCAACACAATTTGAAGACAGCAGGAGCATAACGGAAAGGAAACTTGTGAGAGAGGACATTCAATGTTACTTGTTGTCAGTCGTAAAAAAAATAGGTGGGTTCCGCATTCTAAGTATTGAGAACGAGGTTTTATCAGCTTGAGCTATTGCTATTAATGATCGTTGCGATGTTCGCCGATGAATGATTCATCTTGCTGTGCTTTGTGCAATGATTGACGCATCTGACTATCCCTCTTGCTTTTGACATATCGGGCCGACCAGCTCGGACTCTGCCCTATTATTAGATCTGAATGTTTGGATATTGTGTAATAGCTCCCGTTAGACCTGTGACTGCTCTCTCCATGAGGTGACGGCTCTGCAGGAGTTGTGAAGACCTAGAACAGTTATGTTGACAGTACTAGTTGTTTCAGAAGGCATTTCAAGGAGAGAGTTGAGCAACGACGTGACATACACGCTTTATTTTCAGGAATTACTTCGATTAGTATCATACTATATAAGGAGCTTCTTTCGAACGATTCCTGACAGCTGTCCGATCATACCTAGTTTAAACTCGGCTGTGCCAGGGGTAGACGGGTACCCACAGTTCTTGACAGGGAAATTGTCAAAAGAAGCTGATCCGCTCTGGCAAGGAGGTAGGCACAAATTTTGAATAGAATAACAATGTTAAATTAGATGTTTCTACACCGCTATTTGGCTCCAGATGGTCACATTATTTTTCCATGTAGGGCCAGGTAGATAACAGCTGGTATCATGGTGAAACAGAACTAATAGCAGACTGGGGCCAGGTATCATAGAGCTGATATGTGCAAAAACATGGTGAACAGGAGGGTTTCAGCTTTGTCCCATCTATGTACCTCATAATAGACTCATGTAGAAGAGCTGGTTGTCAGATTGTTTACTGTGTTTTATTCATACCAAGGACATATTGAGGGTGTATGGAGGAGAAACCAGTTGAAGCTGCATATGGGCATGTACAGCATGTAGCCTCTGCATTGTCATAATGTCAGAGTTCCAGTGGGAATAGATTGTGTGACAGCTTTCTCTCATCTGTTGTCTGACCTGTTAGGGGATGCTCTGCTTCGTCCAATGTTTCCTCCAATATTTCTCCGTCACCTCTGTACATCCCTCCTCATCATCACTAGCCCAAGACAGAATGCACTTGTGGCTCTGATAGTGGAGTCTGACGGAAACATGACATAGCTACTTTTGCATTCCTATCACTTTTTCACCATTCTTCATTTTTTTCATCATTCTATTATTTCAACTCCAATTTCTGGTATATAGACACGCACTCCACCTTAGCAGGGCTTTATCCTTTTCTTTTAGAATCCCCTGCTAGGTGCACTTTCCTGTCATATTTTATATGTTTATATATGTTTAGGATCCCCTGCTAGATCTCGACTAAGTCGCAGCCGCAGTTGCCCTAACATGACCAGACAGAGCATCTCTGTCAGCTTGCATCTAACATAATGTTTGCTGCTCCATTTATGGCAGGTAGCCATGTAACAGCCCACCACATTCCAGCCACAGGCTCACAACAGCTCATTTGCAGACTCAATCACAACCTAGCAACAGCATGAAAATCACGATATTTTTATTGCTGGTAAATGAAATTATATAATGATTAAAGTCATATTATGGCATCAATAATCTACTTTAAATGGCATAAGAAAGGTGGTCAAGAGAGTCTTCAATGTTTTTCTGAAAGTGGTTAAGATCATCAGGGATCTTGTCGGGGTCCTTGGACCCAAATGTGTCCATAACTTTCTTGATCAAATTATTGAAAACACTGGATGCCATAATGAGCAACAATACAGAATGAAAGACCGGGTGACATAAGTTGCAATCTTCACCATGTCACCATCAGCACATTGTCTAATCACTTTGAGATAATGATCAACACAATCCCAGTACTTAAAACTGGAATCTTCAAGAAAAAGCTTGTGCTGGTCACCATAAGTGTAAGGGACTCGATGTTGGAATATGTCATTCTAATCATGTCAGATCACATCGTATTGCATCATCATGGCAAATTGGATACTGACCAATAGCGGAATAAACTCGTAGCATAGCCTTTGTAGCACTGCCTCATTTTCATGTGTATAAGTACCTGAACCATTTAGAGTGGATCTCTATCAGGTTAAACCAATACATAGCGTATCCATCACCTATCCTAGTCATCTGAGCTTTTCTCCATTGATCTCGATAGTCTTGTTCTTTAATCTGACATCCGATATTTCCAACACTCGAAATCAAGCTCAAATGCACATACAAGAAGGGCAAGCTTTCCACACAAAGGAAGTGTCACACTGCACTTGGTGTCTTTGATGAGCTTGGTGGCTACATCATAGAGGCAGTGTTGCTTATCAACACCTTCTCTGATATGTAATGTATGGGTCACATTCTATGTTGTGAATAGATTTTATTGAGCTCACAGTCTTCTTAAGTTTTGAACGTGTCTGAATGAGCTCCTTGCAAATGGCAGCTTCAATTGTATTTTGTATGCTGGCAATGCCTGGCATAATCAGCATAGTTCTTTGGGAAGTGGTGCTTTTTGTTCAAGAAGAATGGTCTGTTTCATAGGTTGCTTGCACTATTGTTAACAATCTATCGGCCTTTGTCGACAGGCCATTGTGCACAGTACCGATGATTTTATTACAATGCTATTGTAATTGATTGTCAATGGCCTTTGTAATTGATTGTCA
>Ga0193743_1002283_pt1 | contig 13689 bp, 8 predicted proteins | sample L2c2metaG_FD_143038 | JGI IMG/M metagenome (GOLD analysis project Ga0193743, IMG submission 143038) | Soil microbial communities from a riparian zone of the East river system, Colorado, United States - L2c2 | ecosystem: Environmental > Terrestrial > Soil > Riparian zone | place: USA: East River... | reverse complement strand
GCGCAAGGTCACCGCCGTGCCGGCCGGACCGCTTGCCCACAGCTTGCGATAGAAGTCGGGTATGTCGTCCAGCACCTCGCCGTCCAGCGCATGCAGGACGTCGCCGCGCTGCAGGCCGGCGCGATCGGCCGGGCCGCCGTCGGCGATGCCGCCGACCACGAGCTGGCCCATATGCTCGACCGTTAAGAGGCCGAGCCAGGGCCGCGGCGGCGTCGAGAGCCGGCCGTTGGCGACAAGTTCCTGGAAGATCGGCTTCAGACGGTTGATCGGCACGTACATGTTGCCGGGGAAAGCCGGCGCGCCCGGACCGAGCGCTTCCTGCACGAGGAGCGAGCCGATACCGAGCAGCGCGCCGTCCTGGCCGATCAGGGCGGAACCACCCCACAACGGATAGGCAGGGACCGTGAAAATGGCGTTGTCGAGCAGGTACTCCCAATAGCCCGCGAACTCGCGCCGGCCGGCGACCTTGACCTTGAGCGTCGCCTTCTCACCGCCCAGCCCCGCGACATAGGCTTCGCTGCGCAGTTCGAGCGTGTCGGAATCGCCGAAGCTCATCGGCTTGAGGTCGATCGGCCGGTCGGTGCGGACCAGGCCGAAGCCGCTTTCATAGTCGTAGCCCACGATGTAGGCGGGCAATTCGTTGCCGTCGATGTCGGTGATGGTGACGCTGTCGGCCTCCATGATCAGGTAGCCGATGGTGAGGATCAGGCCGTCGTCGCCGATCAGGGCGCCATGACCCTCGCGCTCCGTGCCCAGCGTCTGCGCCGAGCGGCGGTTCTTGGGAATGGTCGTTTTCAGGCCGACCACGGCGGACAATGCCTGCGCGACCGGCTGCGACAGATTGGATACGCCGGGCAAGCGCGCTTCGACGCCTTCCCGGCCGGTCGGGCCATGGCCCGCGCCGTTCATGGAACCGTTCAACCCTCGGGCCATCGGTACACCTCCACGTCACACCGGGACGCAACCCCCTTCTGAAAGATAGGCGTCTGCCGCGCCGATTGCTATATGACGCTGCATGGCGTCCCCCGCCGATCCGTTCGAAATCACCGACGATCCCGTATCGTCCCCCGCCGAAGGGGCCGAATCCCCGCCGGCGCGGCGCACCGTTGCGTCCACGGCCCATCTGGAAGGGCTGAACGACGAGCAGCGGCAGGCGGTTATCCACCAGGGCGGCCCGCTGCTGGTGCTGGCCGGGGCCGGCACAGGCAAAACCCGTGTGCTGACGACGCGGATCGCCCATCTCCTGATCACCGGCCGCGCCCGGCCGTCACAGGTCCTGGCCGTCACCTTCACCAACAAGGCGGCGCGCGAGATGCTGGACCGCGTCGCCAGCCTGATCGGCGGCGCGGCCGACGGCATGTGGCTCGGCACCTTCCACGCCATCGGCGTGCGCGTGCTGCGCCGCCATGCCGAGCTGGTCGGGCTCAAGAGCAATTTCACCATCCTCGACACCGACGACCAGACGCGATTGATCAAGCAGCTCCTGCAGGCCGAAAGCATCGACGACAAGAAATGGCCGGCCCGCGTCCTGTCAGGGATCATCCAGCGCTGGAAGGACCGCGCGCTCACGCCCGACAAGGTATCGGGCGAGGATGCCGGCGAGTTCGCCAACGGCAAGGCGGCCGACATCTACCGCCAATACCAGGAGCGGCTCGCCGAGGTGAACGCTGTGGATTTCGGCGACCTGGTCATGCATTGCGTGACGCTGTGGCAGAAGCATCCCGACGTGCTGGCACAATATCATCGCCGCTTCCGCCACATCCTGGTCGACGAGTACCAGGACACCAACGTCGCGCAGTATTTGTGGCTCAGGCTGCTGGCCCAGGGCACCGAGGATGTCTGCTGCGTCGGCGACGACGACCAGTCGATCTACGGCTGGCGCGGCGCCGAGGTCGGCAATATCCTGCGCTTCGAAAAGGATTTCCCCGGCGCCACCATCGTGCGGCTGGAGCGCAACTACCGCTCGACCCCGCACATCCTGGCCGCGGCCTCGCACCTGATCTCCCACAACGAGGGCCGGCTGGGAAAGACGCTGTGGACAGAGATGAAGGAAGGCGAGCGCATCTCGCTGCGCGGCGTGTGGGACGGCGACGAGGAGGCGCGCACGATCGGCGAGGAGATCGAGGCGCTTCAGCGCGACAAGCATGCGCTGAGCCAGATGGCCATCCTGGTGCGCGCCGGTTTCCAGACCCGCGAATTCGAGGAACGCTTCATCACCATGGGCCTGCCCTACCGGGTGATCGGCGGGCCGCGCTTCTACGAGCGCCAGGAGATCCGCGACGCGATGGCCTACTGCCGGGTCACCGTGCAGCCCGACGACGATCTCGCTTTCGAGCGCATCTATAACACGCCGCGCCGCGGGCTGGGCGAATCGGCGCTGCGCACCCTGCGGCTGATCCAGCGCGCCCAGAAGGTGTCGCTGTTCGAGGCGACCCGCCGGGCGCTCGAGACCGACGAGCTGAAAGCGCGGGCGCGCAAGACGCTGGGCGACCTCATCAGGAGCTTCGATCGCTGGCGCGCCATGCTCGACGGCATGAACCACATCGAGGTGGTCGAGACCATTTTGGACGAATCGGGCTACACCGACATGCTGCGCGCCGATCGCTCGCCCGAGGCGCCGGGAAGGCTCGAGAACCTGAAGGAGCTCACCAACGCGCTGCAGGAGTTCGACACCCTGCCCGCCTTCCTCGAGCATGTCGCGCTCCTGACCGACAATGCCGCGCGCTCGGACGGCGACATGGTGAGCGTCATGACCCTGCATGCCGCCAAGGGCCTGGAATTCGACACCGTGTTCCTGCCGGGTTGGGAGGAAGGCCTTTTCCCCAACCAGCGCGCCCTCGACGACAAGGGCGTGGCCGGGCTCGAGGAGGAGCGGCGGCTGGCCTATGTCGGTCTGACGCGGGCGCGCAAGCGGGCTTACGTCTCCTTCGCCGCCAACCGGCGCGTGTTCAACCAGTGGCAGGCGGCCATCCCGTCGCGCTTTCTGCGCGAGCTGCCGACCGAGCAGCTGGCCGAGAGCAGCGACGCCGGCCTCTACGCAACCTATTCGGCCGGCCATCACGGCGGGCTGCGCGAGCAGGCCAGCGGCTTCGACTATGAGAGCCTGGGCGTCCCGTCCGGCCGGCGCACGCGCTGGCGCGACGAGACGTTCGACGACCGCCGCGCCGTCGAAGGCGACAAGGTCGATCTCAGCGTCGGCCAGCGGGTCTTCCACCAGAAGTTCGGTTACGGCCGCATCCTGGCGGTCGACGGCAACAAGCTCGACATCGAGTTCGAGAAAGCCGGCCCGAAGAAAGTTTTGGACAGCTTCATCGAGGCGGCGTGAGCAGCTGGAAGGCGTCGTTTGTGGTCCCGGCGATCGAGCGTCTCCCTTGGGAAGAGGCGCTGGAACATCTGAACGAGGACGGATTTGTCGTGACCAGCCGCGAGGTCTCGCGCGATGGGCCGTGGCGCATCGAGATCTTCGGCGAGGGTGCAAGACAGAAGGTCGAGGCCGCGCTCGGCGATGCACCGGACCCGTATTGGGAGGAGCTGCCCGACACCGACTGGGTGGCGGAAAATCAGCGCTCCTTCCGGCCCTTCGAAGTGGGACCATTCTGGGTCCATCCCTCGCATGTAGCCGACGGCATGCCGGCCGGCCTGTTGCCACTCAGGATTGACGCCGGTCTCGCCTTCGGCACTGGCACGCATGCAACGACACGCGGCTGCCTCAAGATGCTGGCGACGCTCGATCCGCGCGAGACGGCCAACGCGGTCGACGTCGGCAGCGGCAGCGGCATCCTCGCCATCGCCATGGCCAAGCTATGGCAGCGCCCGGTGCTGGGCGGCGACAACGACGCCGAAACGGTCGCCGTCGCGCGGGAAAACGCCGAATCGAATGGCGTCGGCGATCTCTGCCGCTTCGTGCACGCTGCCGGCTTGCTCGCGGCCGAACTCGAGGAACGCGCGCCCTTCGACCTCGTCGTGGCCAACATCCTGGCCGGGCCGCTCACCGACTTGTCGGACTCGTTCGCGGCAGCAGCGGTGCGGCCAGGAGGCCGCGTACTGTTGAGCGGTCTTTTAGTCGAGCAGGCGGCGCACATTCTCACCACCTACGCCTGGCGCGGCTTCACCTTCGAGCGCCGCATCGACCTCGAAACCGGCGGCGCCTGGTGGCGCACGCTGCTGCTGCGCCGCGAATAACCCAACGAAAAAGGGCCGGCTTTCGCCGGCCCCTACGCTTACGCTTACGCTACGCTAAAGGCAGTTTACGCCGCACGGCGCATGTTCTGGTTGGCCGCGCTGACGGAACGCATCTCGCCGTCGATCTCGGGGGCCACGCCGTGCGCGACCTCGCGAATCGCAAACGTGATGTCGCCACGGCACAGGCCGATATCGGCTAGTTCGCGGTCGCTCATGCGGAACAGCTGGGCCTCGGCGGCGCGCAGCTTGAAGTCCGCCTTGATGCCGGCAACCAGACGGCGCCATTGGCGGCCTAGCCAAAGGGCCGCGTCCCCGAGGGCGTTGGCCATCAGCTCGGCGCGCGCGTAACGGGCGTTCTGCTCGAGCAACCGACGGTCCCGGTAGGACAGGTTGTGCTTGGTAAGATCGTTTCCCCCCGCCGGCGCAGTTTCGCTGGTCAGATCTTTAAAGGTCCGAATCGGCTGGGTCATCATGGTCTACTCCTTACTTTGTGCAGCGCGACAGACAATGCTGCAGTGCACTGAGCTAATATAGACCCTTGAGTTACAACAATAAGTGAGCTCCTTGATCTTCTGGTATGCACGGGTCGCATGGGGCCCAATAAATTGGCATTTCGCAGCTGCGAAAGAACAAATATTGCTCAGTTTGCCTCTCCAGGACGCCACGCGTAGGGTCCGCCCGAACCATGACTTTCGCTCCCGACGATGTTCTAGAACTCCTGCGGCAACGCGGCCGCCACCCCGACCCGTCTGCCCTCGACGCCCTGATGCGCGGGGTGGCCGCCGCTCCCGAGGGCTTGGCCGGCCCCGAATGGGTCGAACTGATCGATCCCCAGGCCGATGCGGAGCTGACCAAGGCCTTGACGGCGTGGCGGGCCGAGCTCGCCTCGGCCGATGACGGCCTCGACGCCGCGCCGGCACCGGCATCGCGCCTGGCGGCGCTACGCGCCGAGCTGAAGCGTCGCGACCTCGCTGGCTTCGTCGTGCCGCGCGCCGACGAACATCAGGGCGAATACGTGCCGCGCCGCTCGCAACGGCTGGCCTGGCTCACCGGATTCAGCGGCTCGGCCGGCCTCGCCATCGTGCTGGCCGACCGCGCGGCGATCTTCATCGACGGGCGCTACACGCTCGCCGTGCGCGGCCAGGTCGACACCGACGCCTTCGTGCCGCACCAGATCCCGGAGCAGTCGCCGGAAACGTGGATCGCCGAAAACCTGCCGAAGGGCGGCAAGCTCGGCTTCGATCCCTGGCTGCAGACGGTCGACGGCCACGAGCGCTTCGCGCGCGCCTGCCAGCGCGCCGGCGGCGAATTCGTACCGGTCGATTCCAATCCCGTCGACGCAGTGTGGCCCGACCGGCCGCCGGCGCCGCTCGCGCCCGTGCTGCCGCATCCCGACGAATTCGCCGGCGAGAGCAGCGCGGCCAAGCGCACGCGCATCGCCGGCACCGTCAAGGCCAAAGGCGCCGACGTGGCGCTGATCACCGCACCCGACTCGATCGCCTGGCTGCTGAACGTGCGCGGCGGCGACGTGCCGCGCACGCCCTTCGCGCTAGGCTTCGCGCTGCTGCATGGCGACGGCCATGTCGACCTCTTCATGGACCGCCGCAAGTTGCCCGATCGCACCCTGGCGTGGCTCGGCAACGCCGTGACCCTGGCGCCGCCCGACGAGCTCGGCGCCGCGCTCGACATGCTGGGCAAGGTGGGCAAGCGCGTGCTGATCGAGAGTGCGACCGCGCCGGTGTGGGCCGCGACCCGCCTGCAGGCGGCCGGCGTGGCGCTGGTCCGCGACGCCGACCCGGTGGCGCTGCCCAAGGCGTGCAAGAACGCGGTCGAGCTGGAGGGCATCCGCCGTGCGCATCGCCGCGACGGCGCCGCGGTCAGCGGCTTCCTGGGCTGGCTCGGCCGCGAATCCAAGGGCGGGAAACTGCGCGAGATCGAGGCGTCCGACCGGCTGCAGGCGCTGCGCCAGCAAACCGGCAAGCTGCGGGATCTGAGCTTCGACACCATTTCCGGCGCTGGTCCCAACGGCGCCATCGTGCATTACCGCGCTTCCGAGGCAAGCCAGCGCACGCTCGAGCCCGGCAGCCTCTATCTGGTGGATTCAGGCGGGCAATATCGCGATGGCACGACCGACATCACCCGCACCGTGGCGATCGGCACGCCCAGCCCCGAGATGCGCGACCGCTTCACCCGCGTGCTCAAGGGCCACATCGCGCTCGCCATGGCGCGCTTCCCGGCCGGCACCACCGGTTCGCAGCTCGACGCCCTGGCGCGTTACGCCCTGTGGCAAGCGGGGCTGGACTACGACCACGGCACCGGCCATGGCGTCGGCGCCTATCTCTCGGTCCACGAGGGGCCGCACCGCATTTCCAAGATGCCCAACAACGTCGCCCTGCAGCCCGGCATGATCGTCAGCAACGAGCCGGGCTACTACAAGACCGACGCCTACGGCATCCGCATCGAGAACCTGGTGGCGGTGCGCGAGGCGAAGATCGAAGGCGCCGACCGCCGCTACCTGGAGTTCGAGACGCTGACCCTGGCGCCGATCGACCTGGCCTGCATCGAGCCCGGCCTGTTGACCGATGCCGAACGGCAGTGGCTCAACGACTATCACCGCCGCGTGCGCGAAACGGTGGGGCCGGAGGTCGACGAGGCGACACGGGCGTGGCTCGCCGAGGCGACACGCGCCGTGGCTCTGCGCTAATCCTTCAAGACAGTTCGGCCAAGCACGACGTCTTCGTAGACATGGAGCGAAGGCAGTCCGCCTGTATGCATGAAGAGCACCTTGGCGTTGGGCTTGAAGTGGCCTTGGCGCGCGAGGCCGATCAGGCCTGCCATGATCTTTCCCGTATAGACCGGATCGAGCAGGACGCCTTCGGTCCGCGCCAGCATCTGCACAGCTTCCACCATCTTTGCGTTGGGCACGGAGTATTTCGGCTGCCAGTAGCCGCCGAAGCTCTTTACCGCTTCGCGCGGCACCTTGCCGATCCCGAGCAGGTCGGCGACCGCCTGCGCCTCCTTATAGACCAGCGGCTCCTGGTCGGAGGGTTCACGGCTGACACCGATGCCGATCAGCGGGATCTTGATGTTGTTGCCAAGGAAACCCGCCACCATGCCGCCATGGGTTCCCGAGCTGCCCGAGCCGACCACGACAGCATCGAGCGCCAGCCCCATGTCGAACCATTGCTGCTGCATTTCCTGCACGCACGCGACATAGCCCAGTCCGCCAATCGCGTTCGAACCGCCACCCGGGATGGTGTAGCCCTTGCGACCGAGCGAGGCGACTTCCTGCGCAACCTTCGACATTGCCGCGCCCATATCCGAACCGCCGGGCACCACGGTGATGGCTTCGACGCCCATCAACTCGAACATGAAATTGTTGCCGCCAGCCTCCTTCCGGTAGCTGCCGGGTACGCGCTCCTCGATCACGAAACGGCACTTGAGCCCTTCCTTGACCGCGGCAGAGAGGGTGATCCGGCAATGATTGGATTGCGGCGCGCCGCAGGTGATCAGCGTATCGGCACCCTGCGCCAGCGCATCCGCCGCCAGGAACTCGAGCTTGCGGGTCTTGTTGCCGCCGGGAAAGAGGCCCAGCAGATCGTCACGCTTGATCCAAATCTCCGGACCGACGCCGCCCGGGCAACTCGCCGCCAGTGCTTTGGTAAAGTGCGGAAGCAGCTCAATCGGCGTGGGGGCATGAGTGTAGCAGCGACGCGGAAAACGAGACAAATCCATTCGATCAACTCCAGCGAGAGACTTCAATTGCGCGCTGTCGCAAGCGCACGCGACAGACGAGCCAGAAAACGACTATTCCGTGTTGATGGCGCAGCGATTCGACCGCCGGCATCGCCGGTCGGGTCAGTTTTATCCGACATTCACTCGATGAACCCTGGGAACGGCGCAAGCTCTAGCATTCTGCCGGGTTCCGAGGAAGGCATCGGCGGGCGACACGGCTTCCCCCACACGCTCGCGGTCACCGTCATCTACAACGAGTAGATCGAAAACACTGCTGACCTCGATGCTGGACGATGCCGGTTTGCGCCTCGCCGTCGAGCAGGCGATGGCGCGGCCAAAGACGGCGGCGCTTTTGCCAGCGCACCAACAGCCATCACTTCGACGCGGCGACGTGGCACGTCGAGCCGGTCGGCGCCCAGGAAGGCAAGCCGATCCCGCTCGGCTGTGCACTCGACAGGGAGGGCCATCCGACCACGGATCCCAAGGCCGGGCTCGAGGACTCAATGCTGCCGGCGGTTGAACTGCTGGTCACGGCGTTCACCAGCGCCCGAATGGGCTTCGAGGCCAGCTCCTTGTTGTCGATGAAGAGGATAATAAGCCCGGGCTCGGCCAGGCTTTTCGGTCATCGATGGGAGGCGCCAGCGGGTAGCAGCGAGGTCTTCGATGTCCGCATTGAAACCCGCTTTCGCCCATGCTGCAGGACGAAAATGTCCGCTTACCCGGGGCTACCGCCGCCGTGATCTTGCCCACAAGTTGGGCGGGAAGGACTGAAAGTTTCTGAAGCATCGATGCAAAAACTGATAAAAATCGTCTTCAAAGGCTGAATTTCAGGGCTCGGGCTGGGGGACTGTTACATCAGGACCACACTTGGGCAGCAATGCGTCGAAGCAAGCTCCATTTGGTGGCGAGTGCAATAATCTCCGCGTAGAATTCGCCTGCTTACGCATTTGATCAGCCCTACGCGAAGCACCTCTCTGAAATTCTTCGACGAGGAGATACTGTATGAAGAAGGTCCTACTAGCGGCGGCGGCGGTGATCGCACTGCCAGCCATCGCCGAGGCCCAAGATGTTCAGACACCCGGCGTCTACTTCGGCGTCGAAGGCGGTCTGAACTGGATGTTCAACACCACCATTCTCGGCCAGAACGTCTCGCCGCAGACCGGCTGGGCACTGGGCGGCAAGCTCGGCTACGACTTCCTCGGCCCGCGTATCGAAGTTGAAGGCCTGTACCGGCAGAACGTCAACAGCAACTTCTTCGGCAACCGCGCCATCACCGGGCAGATCAGCCAGGTAACGGCGATGGCCAACTTCCTGTACGACTTCAACGCCTTTGGCAACTTCGTGCCCTATATCGGCGCTGGCGCTGGCGTCGGCTTCGTCGATTCCGATCAGAACCTTGGAAGCGTAACGTTTGCATACCAGGGCATCCTCGGCGTCGGCTATAATTGGAGCCCCAACCTTCGCTTCAACCTCGAAGGCCGCTATATCGGCACGACCAATCCGTCGGTCGCCGGCCAGACGTGGAACAACAACGACATCGCCCTGCTCGCCAGCGTCCAGCTGAAGTTCGGCTCGGCTCCGCCGCCGCCGCCGCCGCCGCCGCCGGTCGTGACGCCGCCGTCCTTCATGGTGTTCTTCGACTGGGATCGCTCGAACCTGTCGGCCCAGGCCCTGGCGACGATCCAGCAGGCGGCCAACGCCTTCAAGGCGAAGGGTAACGCCCGCATCACGGCGACCGGCCACACCGACACGACGGGTCCGGAAGCCTACAACATGGCGCTGTCGCTGCGTCGTGCCAACGCGGTCAAGGACGCTCTGGTGCGCGACGGCGTGCCGGCCCAGGCGATCACGGTCATCGGCAAGGGCGAGAGCCAGCTGCTGGTGCCGACGGGCGACAACGTCCGCGAGCCGCAGAATCGCCGCGTCGAGATCGTCATCCAGTAAGACGATCCAAGTACCTGGACTTCGGGAACGGCCGGGCTCAGCCCGGTCGTTTCTTTTTGCCCGGAGGATCAGCCAGCGAACTTCAGCCACTCCGCTTCGGTCATGATCTCGATGCCGAGCTCGGCCGCCTTGCGCGCCTTGGAGCCGGCATTCTCGCCCACCACCACGAGGCTGGTCTTCTTCGATACCGAGTCGGTGACCTTGGCGCCCAGCTCCTCGGCGCGCGCCTTGGCGGCGTCGCGGGTCATCGCCGAAAGCTCGCCGGTGAAGACCACGATCTTGTCGCGGAGCTTGGCGTCCGCCGCCACGACGCGGCGCGTGACGGACTCGACGGTGATCTGCTTGCGCAGATCGCGGATGATTTCGACATTGTGGCCTTCGCTGAAGAAGGTGCACATCGCGTCGGCGGTGGTGACGCCGATCTGCTCGACGTTGCACAGCCTGCCATAGCTCGGCCCGACTTCCGCCGCGGCCTTTTCCTTCTTCACGTCGTCGGACTTCTTCTCGCGTTCCCAGGTCGCCGCCAGCATCTCGTCAAGCCAGGCATCCACGTCGCCATATTCCTGCGCCAGGATCTTGGCGGTGGCCTCGCCGATCAGCGGAATGCCAATGGCGTTGATGAAGCGGTCGAGGGAGATCGTCTGGCGCGCCTCGATCGCAGCCACGAGGTTGCGCACCGAGAGATCTCGTCGATCTTCTTGGGCAGCCGGAAGATGTCGCCCGGCACCTTCAAGAGGCCGTCGCGGTGAAAATTCTCGATGTGCGTACCGCCTAGCCCCTCGATGTCGAAGCAATTGCGCGACACGAAGTAGCGTAACCTCTCGACCTGCTGAAACGGGCATTCCAACCCACCCGAGCAGCGGCGCACCACGCCGCCCTCCTCGCTCGCCACCTTGGTCTTGAGCGGACAGGGGCAGTGCGTGGGAAAGCGGAACTTCTCGGCCTTCTTCGGCCGCTCCTCGGGCACGTAGCCCAGAATCTGCGGGATGACGTCGCCGGCGCGCTGCACCAGCACCATGTCGCCCTTGCGCACATCCAGCCGTTCGATCTCGTCGGCATTGTGCAGCGAGGCGCGCGACACCATCACGCCGCCGACATTGACGGGCTCGAGGTCGGCGACCGGCGTCAGCGCACCGGTGCGGCCGACCTGGATCAGGATGTCGTTCAGCCGCGTGCGCGCCTGCTCGGCCGGGAATTTGTGGGCCATCGCCCAGCGCGGGGCGCGGCTCACGAAACCGAGGCGCTCCTGCCAATCGATACGGTCGACCTTGTAGACGACGCCGTCGATGTCGTAGGGCAGCGTCGGCCGCTCGATGCTCATCTTGCGATAGAACTCGCCCACCTCGGCAGGCGTGCGGCAGAGCTTGGACAGCGGATTGACCTTGAAGCCCCACTCCTTCAGCAGCTTGAGATACTCGGTGTGCGTCTTCCACGAGCGCGGCTCGGCCTCGCCCCAGGCATAGGCGAAGAAGCGCAACGGCCGGCTGGCGGTGATGTCGGAATCGAGCTGGCGCAGCGATCCCGCGGCCGCGTTGCGCGGATTGGCGAAGACCTTTTCGCCGGCCGCCTCCTGCCGCTGGTTCATTTGCCGAAACGCCTTCCGCTCCATGTAGATTTCGCCGCGCACGTCGATCGTCTTGGGGACCTTGCCCTTCAGCTTGTGCGGGATGTCCTTCACCGTCCGCAGATTGGCGGTGACGTCCTCGCCCGTCGTGCCGTCGCCGCGCGTGGCGCCGACCACGAAGGCGCCGTCCTCATAGCGCAGGCTTATGGACAGGCCGTCGATCTTGGGCTCGCAGGCCAGTGCGATTTCGGCATCAGGCTTGAGGTCGGTCTCGCGTTCAAGCGCCCGGCGCAGGCGGTCGAAGAAAGCCTGCAGATCCTCGTCGGAAAAGGCATTGTCGAGCGACAGCATGGGCCTGGCGTGCCGCACCTTGGCGAAGGCCGTGGTCGGCGTCGGCGCCACCCGCTGCGAGGGGCTGAACATGTCGACGAGCTGCGGAAAGCGCGCCTCGATCGCCTTCAGGCGCTGGCGCAACTTGTCGTAGTCGGCGTCGGAGATCTCGGGCGAATCCTGCTCGTGATAGAGCTTGTCGTGATGCGCGATCTCTTCGCTCAGGCGCTTGTGCTCGGCACGGCCCTGACGCTCGGTCATCTCGTCGACCGACAGGGCGGCTACGACCTTGGCGGCACGTGACATCGGCTCCTCCTACCTTGCCGCCAACAGCCGGTCGGCGGCGGCGCGCGCCTCGGCCGTCACCTCGGCGCCCGACAGCATGCGGGCGATCTCCTCGCGGCGGCCCTTGGCGTCGAGCGCCAGCACGTCGGTGCTGGCGGCGCTGCGGGTCGTCGTCTTGCGGATCAGCCAGTGCCGGTCGGCCACGGCCGCGACCTGCGGCGAATGCGTGACCACCAGCACCTGGACGTCCCTGGCCAGCCGCTTCAACCGCTCGCCGACAGCCGCCGCGGTGGCGCCGCCGATGCCCGAATCGACTTCGTCGAAGACGATCGTGCCGGCGTCGCCCATCTTGGCCAGGCAGACCTTCAGCGCCAGCAGGAAGCGCGAGAGTTCACCGCCCGAGGCGATGCGCGCGATCGGTGCGGGTGGCGTGCCGGGGTTGGTCGCGACCGTGAACTGCACGCGATCGGTACCCGCCTTGGACCACTCGGCCTCGGGCAATGCGGCAAGGTCGGTGACGAACTTGGCCTTCTCGAGCTTGAGCGGCCCGAGTTCGGCCGCGACCGCCTTGTCGAGCCGTGCCGCACCCTTGCGGCGGGCCGCCGCCTGCACCTCGGCAGCGGCGACATAGGCGGCGCGGGCCGCCTTCGCCTCGCCCGCCAGACGCTTCAACCCGGCCGCGCCGTCGTCCAGGGCCGCCAGCTGCGCGGCGAACTTGTCGGCCAGGGCGGCGAGCTCGGGTACGGCGACACCGTGCTTGCGAGCGGCGGCGCGCAACGCGAACAGGCGCTCCTCGATCTTCTCCAGCCGCGCCGGGTCGAATTCCAGCGCATCCCGAGCGGCCTCGAGCTGGGCCTGCGCCTCCGTCGCCTCGCTGAGCGCGCGCTCGAGCGCCGCCAGCGCGTTGTCGAGGCGGCCCATGGCCTTGTCGACATTGCGTTCGATCAGGCGGTGTGCCGTGCGCAGGGCCGTGACGACGCCGCGGCCCTGCTCCAGTTCGGCCAGCGACTGGGTCACCGCCTCGCCCAACGCGCTGCCGGCGCGCAGGAGCTGCCGTTCGCCGGCCAGCGTTTCCTCGTCATCCGGCTTGGGCGAGAGCGCCGCGAGCTCCTTCACCGCGTGGCGCAGGAAATCCTCGTCGCGCCGCGCGGCGGCTGCGGCCGCTTCGGCGTCGGCGTGCGCCTGCTCGGCGCCGCGCCAGACATGCCAGGCAGCGCGCACCGCTTCGCCCTGCTTCTCCAGGCCCGCAAAGGCATCGAGGGACGCGCGATGCGTTGCCATGTCCAAGAGGCCGTGCTGTTCCATCTGGCCCTGGATCTCGACCAGCGTGTCGCCCAGCCGGCGCAGCAGCGCCACCGACACAGGCTGGTCGTTGACGAAGGCGCGGCCGCGGCCGTCGGCACCGAGCAGGCGGCGCAGGGTGAGGGTGTCCTCGTCGTCGAGCGCCTGCTCGGCCAGCACGGCGCGGGCGGGATGATCCTTGGGCAGGTCGAAGGCGGCCGCCACCGATGCCTGGGCAGCGCCGCGCCGCACCGCGCCCGACTCGGCGCGGGCGCCCAAGGCGAGGCCGAGGGCATCGATCAGGATCGATTTGCCGGCGCCGGTCTCACCGGTGAGCGCACCCAGTCCGCCTGCGGCCCCGCCCGCGG
>Ga0193743_1002282_pt1 | contig 13695 bp, 12 predicted proteins | sample L2c2metaG_FD_143038 | JGI IMG/M metagenome (GOLD analysis project Ga0193743, IMG submission 143038) | Soil microbial communities from a riparian zone of the East river system, Colorado, United States - L2c2 | ecosystem: Environmental > Terrestrial > Soil > Riparian zone | place: USA: East River... | reverse complement strand
GCTGCCGCTGCTGGTGGCCGGCTGTGCCGCTCCGTCAGCCTCGCCGGCGAACGCGCGTCCCGCCGTGCCGGTCACCCCGGTCGAATCCGCCATGATCACCGGGCCAGGCGCCGGTTCAGCTACCGGACCGGCCGTTGGGCCGGGTGTCAAGCGGGGGCAAGCCCTGCCCACCGGGGTGCCTGAGCCGCCGGCCGGTAGCGACCAGCTGGTCACCGTGCTGGTGCCGGCGACGACCAGCGGCGCCGGCACGCTGCGCGCCTGGCAGCGGGCCCCCGGCGGCGGCTGGAACAGCGTGCTGGGCCCGATCCGGGTACGGGTGGGCACCGCCGGGGTGGGCAGTGCCAGTGAGGGCGTGAACCGCACACCTCGGGGAACCTTCACGTTGGACCAGGCGTTCGGGCGGCAGCCGAACCCGGGCACCGCGCTGCCCTACCGCAGGGTGGGGGACAGCGATTGGTGGGTCAGCGACGCGAAGAGCCAGGCCTACAACACCTTCCGCAGCTGCGCGCCGGGAAGTTGCGGGTTCAACGAGAGCGCGGGGGAGAACCTGGGCCAGGCCGGGCCCAGCTACGACTACGCGATGGTGATCGGCTACAACACCGGGCCGGTGCGGCCCGGGGCCGGTTCCGCGTTTTTTGTGCACGTGGACGCGGGCGTGCCGTCGGCGGGCTGCGTGGAGGTGCCGCGTGCTTCGGTGCTTGCGCTGCTGCGCTGGCTGACTCCCGCGCAGCACCCTCGGATCACCATCGGGCTCGGCTAGATCTAGTCTCGCTTCTCAGGTTGCTCTTTGCCACCGTGGGTAACCTCGAGCAGCATGCCGTCCACCGACCTGTTCCTCGCCTTGTCGCTGATCCTGCTCGCCTGTGTGCTGCCGGCCAGCCTGCTCACGCTGCTCGCCCGCCGGGCCGGATGGGGTAACAGCGCGGTTCGGCGGACCGTGTGGACCGGTGCGGTGACCGCGTTCGTGCTGCTGATCGGGCAGGCGGCGGTGGTCATCTGGGCGGAGGTCGGTGCGTCCAGGGCCAGCGTCGATCAGGCGGCCCTGGACTGGTTCGTGGCCAACCGCGACGGCTGGGCGACCGGGTTCGCCATCGTGCTGGCCGCGATCGGCGGCACCGCCGCGCTGACCGTGCTGACCTGCGCCGCCGTGCTGGTGCTGGTGTATTTCGGGCACTGGCAGCGCGCCCTGCTGGTCGCCGGCGCATCGGCGGGCAGTGGCCTGCTGGTGATCGGGTTCAAGAATCTGTACGACCGGAACCGGCCGCCGAGGGTGGACCAGTTGATCCACTACGGCGGGTACTCGCTGCCCTCGGGGCACGCGCTGGGCAGCATCGTGGTGTTCGGCGTGCTGGCCGCCGCGGCGCTGCCGGTGCTGCGTCGGACGGCCCAGGTCTGGGTGGTGGCCGGCGCGGCGGCGCTGGTGCTGCTGGTCGGGTGGTGCCGGGTGTACCTGGGCGCGCACTGGGTGACCGACGTGCTCACCGGCTGGCTGCTCGGGGGCGCCTGGCTGACCTTCGCGGTGACCGCGCTGGCCCTGATGTCCATGGCGCCGGACCCGAACGTGCCGGCCGAGTCAGACCCGCCGGCCGGCTCGCACCGGTCCGGGGCGGACACCGCCGAGGCCAGCCGGTAGGCGAGCCGTTGGGCCTGCCCAGTCTGGCCGGGCCTATCGGGCGCGGCCGCGCAGGTCCCACACCAGCACGTCGTCACGTCGCTCTCCGGGCCCGAGCAGGGCGACCAGCGCCGCGTGTGGCGCCGGCTGGTCGGCCGGGTTCGGCAGCACCACCGCGTCGGCCCGCCAGTGCCGCAGGTCGTCCAGCGCCCTGGCGCGTTCCGTCGGCCCGATCGGCGGCACCGTGCCGCTCACCGCCGCGCTGGCCAGCAACAGCGAGGTGGGTGGCCGATCCGCGCCGTAGATGCCCGTCCGGTTCGCCCCAGCCGGCCCGACGAAGTAGCCCTCCACCAGTGGGAACCCGAACCCGGCCACCACCTGCCAGTGCAGGGCGTCCGCGCCACCCGCGTCCGGCGGCGGCACGGTGAGCAGCGACCGCCCCGGCCGCACGTAGTCCCGCCAGTCGCCGGAGCTGAAGAACACCGGGGTGGCCGCCCTCGGCTCGGTGGCGAACCGCACCGGCAGGATCGGCGCCACCGCGAGCGCCAGCGCGGCGAACCACAGCCGGCGCGAGGTCAACCAGCCCAACCAGCGCGGCCGACCCGGCCAGCCCAGCGAGCCCAGCCAGCCCAGCCAACTCGGCCGGACCGGCGGGACCAGCTGGCGGGGTTGCCGGGTCAGCGCCCGGTCGCTGGCCAGCGCCAGTAGCACCCCGATGGCCGGCAGGCTGGCCAGGGTCAGCCGGGACTCGATCAACGAGTCGAACAGCGGCAACCGGTCCAGCACCCACCACGGGCCCGGGATCCCGGTGTCGGCCCCACGCAGGTAGACCGGGCTGCCGACGGACAGCGCGGCCAGCCCGACCGTGGTGATCGCGGCCAGCCGGGCCGGCACCTCCCGCCACAACCAGATCGCCGCCACCAGCAGCAGGGTCAGCAACGGCCAGCCGAAGAACGCGTTCTGCTCGGTCGGGTTGCCCACCGGCTGACCCGGGTCCAGGAGCTGGCCGCCGATCGACTGACGGGGCAGCGTGCCGAAGGCGGCCAGGTCGTTGCCGTCCAACGCGTGGGCCAGCGAGTGGTAGCTGCCCGGCCCGGTGAACTGGAACCACAGCGGGTAGCCGACCAACAGCACGCTCACCCCGACCGCCACACCGAGCCCGGTCAGCAACGGGCGGGCCGCCGCGAGCAGCGTCCTCGGTCGTACCGCCGCCCAGGCCAGTCCCCAGACCGCGATTCCGGTGGCCAGGATGAGTAGCGGCTCCTCGCCGATCAGCACCTGCCAGGCGACCAGCGCGCCGAGCAACACGCCGTTGCGCAGCGCCCCCCTGGTCCCCGGTCCGCCCCGGGCCAGCCGGATCAGGCAGGCCACGATCAGCGGCAACAGGAACGCCGAGGTGAAGTTGGGGTGGGCGTGTGCGTGGGACACCATCGGCGGCGCGAAGCCGACGCACCCCCCGCCGATCGCCGCTGCCCACCGCGACCGCGTCAGGTACCGGGAGAACACCCAGTACCAGCCGATGGCGGTGCCGGCCAGCCCGCCGGAGAGCACCAGCGCAAGGGTGGTGGTCGGGCCGGCCAACAGGGTCAGCGGAGCCAGCGGCACGGCCAGCCCCGGCATCGAGGTGTTGGCCATCAGGTTGATCCCGGCCGGGTAGTTCTGCAGCGTGCTGAACAGCGAGGGCTGGCCGGCGGCGACCGCGTGGGCCTGCATGGCGAAGAACCATTCGAACAGGGTCTGGTCCTCGCCGCTGTCCACCAGGTAGCCGTCGCCCAGGTGCAGCCACAGGTCGCGGTACAGCCCGAACGCCGCGAGCAGGTAGGCCAGCACGATGACGGTATCCAGCACCCGTGGGCGAGCCAGCAGCGGAAGCTGGGTATCAGCCGAGGGCGCGACCGAATCAGCCCGGTGCGGCGCGTGGTCCTCGCCCGGGGCTGACGGAGCCGAGGCCCGGGCGGCCGCGAGGCTGTCCGGCGACATCGGCCAGCCAGCCTACCCGGTACCGGCCAGTGCCCCGGTGACCCGGCTGGCGGTGGCGGCGGCGAGCTCGCGGGCCCGGTCCAGATCGGCGAGCAGCCGGCCGGCCCGTTTCACCAGCTGGCCGCCAACCAGGACGGTGTCCACCATGCCGGGGTGGGCGGCCAGCACCACCGCGGCGGCGGCCGCCCTCAGTGGGGCGAGCCCTTCGGTGCGCAGCAGCAGCACGTCACCCGCCTTGCCCACCTCCAGCGAGCCAACCCGGTCGGCCAGCCCCGCGGCGCGCGCCCCGTACCCGGTGGCCATCCGCAGCAGCTCCATCGCCGGCAGCGGATCGTCCTCTGGCGTCTCGGCCCGGTGCGCGGCCAGCGCGAACCGCATCTGGGTGAACAGGTCCGGCGCGGCGGCGGCCTCCGAGTCGACGCTCAGCGAGGGGCGCAGGCCGGCGTCGAGCATCCGGCGCACCGCGACGTTGGCGCCCAGGCCCGGCATGGTGAGCTCGATCTGCGGGCTGATCGAGACGCTGCCGCCGTGGTCGGCCAGCCGGCGCAGGTCTTCCTCCGGCGCCCCGTTGACGTGCACCAGCGTCAGGTCCGGCCCGAGCAGCCCGGCGCGCTCCAGTGCGGCGATGCCCCTGCTGTTGGAGTCCGCGCGGCCGCCGGCCACGTGCGAGGTGATCGGAATGTCCAGCTCCCTGGCCAGCGCGAAGTCGGTGGCGGTGAGCTGGATGCCGACGAAGTCCGGGCCCTGGGCCGCCATTGCCAGGGTGACCAGGGCATCGTCGTCGGCCAACAGCTCGGCTCGGACTCGCCGGATGTCCGCCGGGTGCGGCGCCGGGTCGCGCATCCACCCGGGCTGGATCGACCAGCCGTGCCCGAACACCGCGCGGATGCCGGCGTCGCGCAGCGCGGCCACCGAGGCGTCCGAGTGCGCGGGGGAGTTCTGGATGTGCGCCCAGTCCACCAGCGTGGTGATGCCCGCGTCCAAGGCGCCGAGCGCGCCGAGCAGGGTGCCGGCGTAGACGTCCTCGGGCTGGTATCGGGCGCCGATCTGGCCCAGCAGGATTTGCAGGTAGTCGTTCAGCGACCAGGACGCGCCGAGGTGGCGCAGCGGGGTCTGCCAGGTGTGCCGGTGGGTGTCCACCAGCCCGGGCAGTACCAGCAGCCCGGCCGCGTCGATCACCTCGGCGCCGGGTGGCACGGCCAGCTCGGGCCCGACCCCGGTGATGGTCCCGTCGGTGATCAGCAGGTCGCCGACCGGCAGCTCGGTGCCCCGGTCGTCCATGGTGAGGATCCAGCCGCCCCGGATCACCGTACTGGCCGCCATCGCCACTCCTCTCAAAAGAAAGCTTTCCATAAAGCTTACTGCGAAGGTATCAGACCGTGGCCGCTACCCTCCAGCCATGAGCGCCGCTCCCTCGTCTCCGGACCCGGTGGACGAGATCGTCGCGGCCTGGCGGACCGAGCTGCCCCAGGTCGCCGGGCTTCCCCTGGAGCTGGCCAAGCGGGTCGGCCGGCTCGCCGGATTGATCGACGCCGCGACCAATGCCGAGCTGGACCGGCTGGGTCGCACCAAGGCCGAGTACGAGGTGCTGGCGCGGCTGCGCGCGGCCGGCGCGCCATACCGGCGCAAGCCACACGAGCTGGCTTCCTCGCTGCTGTTGTCCTCCGGAGGCACCACCAACGTGCTGCACCGGCTGACCGCGGCCGGCCTGGTGGTCCGCGAGGCCGATAGGTCTGACCGCCGCAGCGTGTGGGTGCGGCTCACCCCGGCCGGCGTGCGCGCGGCGGAAGAGATCGTGTTGGCCACCAACGCGGCTCAGTCGGCGCTGCTGGACCGGCTGCCCACGGACACCTCCGTCGCCCTCGCTGACCAGCTGCGGGAGGTGTTGGCCGTGCTCGAAGCGGGGGTCCTGCCGGCTCTCAGGAGATCCGGACCATGATGGCCGGATGACGGAGCTCCCCGTCCCCGGACCGCCCGCTCGACTGCCTCGGCGTGCGCTGCTGCGCGGTGGCGCCACGGCCGGCGTTTTGCTCGGGCTGGCCGCCTGCGCCGGCCCCGAGCCGCCCGCTGGGTCGTCCCCGCTGCCCGCCGGGCCGTCCCCGGCGCCCTCCTCGGTGCCCGGCGCCGGATCGGCCTCCCCGGAGGCGGCCCCGCCGGCCTCCCCACAGGGCCCGGCCACCGAGCTGGTGCGCGCGCACAGCGGCCGGCCGGAGGTGGCGCTGACCTTCCACGGCGCCGGCGCCCGGGCGTTGGACCGCAAGGTGCTCGAGGCGCTGGCCCACGGTGGCGCCCAGGTCACCGTGCTGGCCGTGGGTACCTGGCTGGCCCTGTACCCGGACGCCGCCAAGATGGTGCTCGACCTGGGCCACGAGCTGGGCAACCACACCTGGTCGCACCGGACCATGGCCCGGCTGAGCGTGGCCGACCAGCGCTCCGAGATCGAGCGCTGCCGGGACCGCATCGCCGAGCTCACCGGGGGCCCCGGGGCGTTCTTCCGGCAGTCCGCCGCGCAGCACGCCACTGCCGAGCAGCTGCGACTGGCCGGCGCCGCCGGATATCCCAGGGTGTTGTCCTACGACCTCGACTCGCTGGATTGGACCGATCCCGGCCCGGCCACCGTGTGCGCGCAGCTGCGCAAGGCCACCGCCGGCAGTGTGGTGAGCATGCACCTGGGCCACCAGGGCACGCTCACCGCGATCCCCCAGATCCTCGCCGACCTGGACAGCCGCGGCCTGCGCCCGGTAACCGCGACCCAGCTCTTCGCCTGACGGGTCGTGAGTGGCAAGTGGCCCTATAGGACCACTTGCCACTCACGAGGTCTGGTCAGGGCTTTGGTCGGCGCGCTGTCCGGCTGGGTCAGGGTTTGCGGCCCAACAGGGCCAGCAGCCGGGTGTGCGGGTCGGCGTCGACCGGCACCGGAACGGGCGGGTCGAACAGGCCGACGCCCTGCCACTGGGCGATCTGGGGGGTGAAGACGTCCAGCAGGTCGGTGGCCAGCTCGGCCGGGATGCGATAGCCGACGTCGATCCCGCTGGCCAGGTCCCAGCCGTGCACCGCCAGGTCCAGGGTCATCTGCCAGCCGTAGCTGGTCGCCCGGTCGGTGCCGTAGCTCAGGTGCACGGAGCGCTCCAGAACCCCGGTTTCGAGCCAGGCCCGCCGCGCCGCGTCGGCCGCCCCGCGCCAGGCCGCCACCGGATCCGCGCCGAGCGGATCGCCGTCGAACCGGTCACCCACCTCGGCGATGGTCTGCCCGGCCAACAGCGCCGGCACCCAGAGCTGCTCGATGACCAGGTGGGCGACCAGGGCCCGCACCGACCAGTCGGCGCACGGCGTCGGGCTGTCCCAGCGGTCGTCCGGGACGGCTCGAACCAACCGGTCGAAGTCGCCGAGGGCATGGCCATGTGCGCCCAACAGTTCCATGGTGGCCTCTCCTCACACGCTGACGGGGATCGCTGCCCGCCGCCCAGCCTGCCTGCCGGAGCCCGACGCTATACCACTCGTCCGAGTGAACCCGCACGTGTCAGGCGTGTCGGAACACGGCCGTAAGGCGGAGGCCGAATCCCCAGCAGGCCTGATGGCGTTAACCTCATCGTCAGTCCCGTACCGTCCTCGGACAGTCGGCTTCTTGACTTGAGGAGTAGACATGCGTCCAGATGGCTCCACCGCAGCGGCCGTCGGATTTGATGGGCACGCCTCCTGGGCCGGCCGGGGAATGGCGTTGTCCGAGGAGCACCGCGACCAGGTGGTCGGGGTGCTCGAAGGGGTTCAGGCGGCGCTCGCCGAGCCTGACCCGATCGATCCGTTCGACGTCGGCGACTACCCGAGCGCTCGCGGGGCCCTCGGCCAGTCGTGGGACCGGGTGTTCCACGCGCTCACGGCGGCCGTCCGGAGCGAGGCCCCGCGCACCGCCGCGGACACCTACCTGGATCTGCTGAACGAGATCAAGCGCACCGACCAGGATCTGCTCGTGTCGCGGCTGCGGCACCGTGACAGTGCCTTCGGTCGGGTACGCGAGGCGCTGGCCATGCTCCGCGAGCCCGAGTCCACCGCGGCGCTGGTCGAGCAGGCCACCATCGCGGCCTGCGTGCTCGGGTTCGACCGCAGCATCCTGTCCCGGATCGACGAGTCGGCGTGGATCCCGGAGAAGGTGTGGATCGAGCGTGACCCCAAGTGGGGTGACGAGATCCTGGAGATCGGCCGGGCCAACCCGCAGGTGCTGGACCGCACCCTGGTGGAGACCGAGATGATCCGCCGCAGGGTGGGCATCCTGGTGCACAACGTGCAGGACCGCCCCGCGGTGAACCGGCCCATCGCGGAGGCGTCGCTGTCGCGTTCCTACGCGGCGGTGCCGCTGCTGGCCAACGGGCACGTGGTCGGGTTCATCCACGCTGACTGCTACTACCAGCAGCGCAACCTGGACGACTTCGACCGGCAGCTGCTGGGCATGTTCGCCGAGGGCGTCAGCCAGGCGCTGGGGCGGACCGCGATGATGGACCGGCTGTCGTCCATCCGGGTCGGGGTCGACCAGGTGGCCGGGGCGCTGGCGGCGGCCAAGGACGACCGGGTCCAGCTGGGCGCCCAGACCGTGCGGCCGGTGGCGCAGCTGGGTGGCGGCTTCGTCAGGCAGCGCGGCCAGCAGGGTTACGACGACCTGTTCTCGGCCGGCGGCGAAGGCTCCACGCTCACCCGGCGTGAGGTGGAGGTGCTGCGGCTGATGGCCGCCGGGGACACCAACGGCCGGATCGCCCGGCGGCTGGTGATCTCCGAAGGCACCGTCAAGTCGCACGTCAAGCACATCCTGCGCAAGCTGGGCGCGGCGAACCGGGCCGAGGCGGTGTCCCGCTGGCTGGGCATGGAACATGAGCGCGGCGGCGGGCGTAACAACGGATTCGGCAACCGCCGGGATGTATGACCGAGCACGCATGTGTCGCGCCATTCGCGCTGTGCTCTGATCGCCGAGCCAGATGCGGACGGAAGGGAGTTCCACCATTTTCGGCGTTGTACTTTTTGGAGTCCTGGGGATCGGACTGATCGCCCTCGGATGGTGGGGCGCACGCCGTGGGGACAGCCTGAGTGTGGTGCCGACCTGGGACGAGAATTCCGCCGACCGCCGGCGACGGACACTGCGCCGGGGCGCGTTCACCTGCCTGGGCATAGGTGTGCTGTTCGTTATCGCCGCCGCGCTCTCCACCCTCGGTCCGCCGCCGAGATGATCCGGCAACGCTTCCTGTCATATCATCAATGGCCTTATCGGTCGCCACGGCGGCAATCACCAGGGAGATGAGCATGCCACTTGAGCCGATTCGGCCCCGGCCTGGCCTGCTCGCGCCCGATGTCTCGCTGGAAGACGTCACCACGATCATCGACGACTCGGCGGTCCTGCACCGGCTTCGGCTCTATGTACCGGCCGGCAAGGTCACCGTGCTGATGGGCCCTTCCGGCGTCGGCAAGACCACGTTGATCAAACATGTGGTGGGTCTGCTGGAGCCGGACGGCGGCACCGTGCGGATCGGCGGGCAGGACATCTGGGATTCCTCGCCGGAGGAGTGGCAGCTCATCCGCAAGGGCCTTGGCGCCATGCTCGGCGGCCACAACCTGTACAGCACCTCGGTGTTCAGCTCGATGACCGTGCTGGAGAACTTGACCTACAGCCTGCAGGCACTGGGTGTGCCCGAGGACGAGCGGCACGAGCGGGCGATGGCCCGGCTGCGCGAACTGCGCCTGGACGACCTGTCCGACCAACTGCCCGAGCGGCTGCCGGCGCACGCGAGTAAGCGGCTCGCGCTGGCCAGGGCGCTGGTCGCGGACGCCCCGCTGACCGTGCTGGACGAGATCGACGTGGGGCTGGACCGCGAGCACACCGCCGAGATGCTCACGGCGGTGCGCGACCTGCGGGACCGCACCGGCTGCACCCTCCTGGTCACCACGCACACCCTGGAGCTGGCCCGCTCCATCGCGGACAATCTGGCGATCCTGGTGAACGGGCGGATCGTCGCCGCCGGTCCGCCCACCGAGGTGTTGGACGGCGTGGAGAGCACCGAGGACTTCGACCGCCGGTTCGAGTTCTCCGACTTCACCGGGCCGCCCCGGCTGGAGGACGCGGAAGCCGACGCCGATCGGCAGCGGCCACCGGCCGGGCGTAGCTACCAGCTCCCGGTGGACCCGCAGATGGTGTGGATCGCGCTGGCCGCGGTGGTGCTGATCGCGGTGCTGTTCATCACCGTCAAGCTGCTCTCCGGCGGCTGGCCTTCGCCGTTCTAGACACGCTCTGGCCGCGCCAACCGTATGCTCATCCGGTGGGCACCGAGCAGGCCGGCGACGCCCGCCAGGGCATCCAGTCAGTCGAGAACGCCATGACGGTGTTGCTCGCCCTTGAGCGTGGCGCCGGTCCGATGACGCTCACCCAGATTGCCGAGGGCAGCGGCATGCAGTTGAGCAAGGCGCACCGCTACCTGGTGAGCTTGAGCCGAGTTCGGCTGGTCTCGCAGTCTCCGAGCTCCGGGCTGTACGACCTCGGCCCGGCAATGCGCCGCCTCGGTGCCGAGGCGCTGCGTCGGATGGACGAGGGCAGCCTGGCGTCGGAATACCTCCCGGGCTTGCGTGACCGCACCAAGCACTCGGTCGGTCTGTGCGTGTGGGGCCAGCACGGCCCGGTGCTGATTCGGATGGAATACGGTGGGCACCTGCTGCCGATGACGGTGCGGATCGGGACCACGCTCCCGCTGGTGACCACCTCAGCCGGTCAGGTATTCCTCGCCTACCTGCCGGAATCGCTGACCGAGCCGGTCCTGCGGGCCGACCAGCCGGACGGTCGGCAGGAGATCAGCGGCGAGGAGCTTGAGCGGATCAAGGACGAGGTGCGCCGTGACGGGTTCGCGGTGACCACGGACGCGGTGCTGCCCGGCGTGACCGTGGTGTCCGCCCCCGTTTTCACCACCGTGGGATCGCTCCCGCTGGCGGTGGTGATCGCTATGCCCAAGCGGCAGGCGACCCCCTCGGTCCTGCGCACGGTCTGCGCGGAGCTGCTCAAGACCACCGAGGCGATCTCTGCCGAGGTCGGCTACGCGCCCAAGCCCTGAACGGGCCTGCCAGGCTGCCCAGAACCGTGATTTCCCTCCCGATGATCCACGTTCTGGCGCGGAGAAGGACGTATTTCGTCTCTTGGCACACCGAATCACGGATCACCCCTTGTCTCCAGGTCGTAGCCCTCCAGCGCGGCTAACGCGGCAACCAGGACGAGCATCGCGGGCGCGGAAAGGGGCGACTTGGCGACCGGCTCCTGGATCGACACGGGATGCTCCTGCTCACCGGCTCCGTACGAGGCGCTCGGCCGTGGACGTGTCGACGCAGAGGGCGCTGACCAGCTCGGCCGCGAGCGCCTGGGCGGCGGTGGTGTCGACGGCGGTGCCGTACACGTAGAAGTCCGGGCGGACCGCCACGGCAACCCAGCCATGCTCGGCGAACCACTGCCGGTAGGTGCCGTCCAGGTCGACCACGGTGCCCTCGGCGTCGGGTTCGCTGGCCAGGCCGACCACGGCGACCCCGGCCGCCCGCAGCACGGCCGCCGTCCCCGAGCGCTCCAGCTCCGGCAACAGCGCGGCGGTCGTCAACAGATGGAACCCGTAGCCGGCGATGGAGTCGAGCCGCGCGCGTCCGGCCCCGCCGTCGACGAAGCCCTGCACAGACAGCTCGCCGACGCCCGGCCCGGTCTTGCCCGCGAGGAAACCGCCGGTCAGCCCGGGCAGCCGGATCTTTGCCGGCTTCTGCCGCGCCGCCCGCTGGGCGAACATCCGCCGATCCCGTTCGGCCGCGGCGCCCGGATCGCGCATCGTCTGCACCCGGCCGAGTTCGATTCCGCGCTCGGTCACCGCGCGCACGTGCGGCTCGCGTTCGACCTGGTAGGTGTCCAGCAGCTCGGGCCGGGCCCGCTCGCGCAACACGAGATCGAGTTTGAAGGCGAGGTTCTGCGCGTCCCGAACGCCGGAGCACATGCCCTGACCGAGGAACGGCGGCATCTGATGTACGGCGTCCCCGGCCAGCAGGACCCGCCCGACCCGCCAGGACCGGGCGACCAGCGAGCGGAAGGTATAGGTGCCGACCCGGATAAGGTCGGCGTCGTCGCGGTCGAGGAAGCGGGCCGCCTTCCGCCAGACGCGTTCGGGCTGGCTCTCCACCTCGAAGTCCCGCTCCGAGTCGAGCATGAAGCTGAACCGGTGATACGCCGGCCCCAGGGAGATGACCGCGATGGGCTGCCGAGGGTCGCAGACCTGGCGAGCCGCCGGGAGGTCGACCTGGCGGCGCAACCGGAAGTCGCAGACCATCCAGGCCTCGCCGAACCCGTAGTCGTCCTGCTCGATGCCCAGATGCTGGCGCACGAAGCTGTTCCCGCCGTCGCATGCCACCACGTACCGCGCGCTGACCGTGCCCGGGCCGTCCGGACCGGCAACGGTCAGCGTCACTCCGGTGCTGGTCTGTGCTAGCCCGGTCACCGGTGCGGAGTGGCGGATCTGGACCTGAGGGCACCGGCGGCAGACGCGGTCCAGGGCGTCCTCGAGGTCCGGCTGGTACATGCCGTAGAACTCCGACCACCCGCTGCGCCCGATCTCGGCGACATCGAACTCCGCGAGCACTTCGCCCGCGCCGTTCTGAAAGTCGTAGCGCGGCGCCGCCCGAAGCGTCGGCTCCAGCTCCTCGGCGATGCCGAGCGCGGCCCAGCTGCGCATGGTCTCGTCGTCGAAGACCCCGGCCCTGGGCAGGTTGTACAGCCCCGAGTACCGCTCGAGCACCACCACCCGGTGGCCGTAGCGGCCCAGCAGCGCGGCGATCACCATGCCGACCGGCCCGTACCCCACCACGGCCACGTCCGCGTCGACAGACTCGTCCTCCCGGCTAAACGTGATGTGAGACACGCCGGAAACCGTACGATCCATAAATAGTGAAGTCAATGTCTTAATAGTGAATCGAATCCGACGGTATTCTCCGCGACGAGATCAACAGCGTCGAGGGGACCGGATGGCGAGCGCCGAGCTACTGGGCCTCCCACCATCGACTCATGCGCTCGGTCACCGTCACCCACCCCAAGCTGTTGCGGCACACGATGCCGTTGCTGCTGGTGGTGGCCGCCATGCCGTTCCCGACCAGCCTTCTCGGGCGGTACGGGTCGGTCCCGATTGCGCTCGCCCTGTACGGCGCGGTGAACGTCCTGGCGGTGCTGCTCCTGCTCTGGCTGCGCCACGACGTCGAGTCATTCGAGCTGGCCGCCGAACCTGCTGACCCAGACGAATGGCGCTGGTCCGGGTGGGAGCTGCGGGGCAACCTCGTCGTCTTCCTGCTGTGCATCCCGGCCGGCTACGTCCTTGGTGACAAGGGGCCCTATGTCCTGGTCCTGCTGGTCTTCAGCAGCAGGGCCGCACCGGCACGGCAGCGCTGGCGGCGCCGAGGGTCGAAGCGTGTCCCGGTCAGCCGGTGAGCTGGGCAGGACCGTTGGCACTTACCGGGGCTTGACGCTGCTCGTACCATCGGCGAGGCCGGTAGGCTGGGCTGGAACGCGGATCGCTCTGCGAGGTGAGAATATGGAGACCACCGCGCAATCCACGCAGTTCAGCGCGAGCACTTTTGGTCAGCATCGTCATATTTGTGCTTTCTTCAATAGCATCGACGAGCAGCATCGCGTGCTTCGCCCGTTCGTGACCGACGGTTTCGACCGAGGCGACAAGGTCTACCACTACGTTGACCCCGAGCGATGGGACGAACAGCTCAGGTGGTTGGCCGAGGCGGGTATCAACGTGCGGGACGCGATGGGCACCGGCCAACTAGAGTTGCGGCAGTGGCAGGACAGCACGCTCCGCGGCGGCCTCTTCGACCTGGAGGCCTGGCTGGCGTCGTTCGAGCAGGTGCTCCAGTCCGGGCCCGCCGCCGGGTACGCGAAGACAAGAGTCCTCGGCCACATGGAATGGGCGCTCGTCGATCTACCGGGTGTCGACGACCTGATCGAGTACGAGACGCGGGTCAACTACGTGATTCCCAAGTACGAGGATGTAGTGATCTGCACGTATGATCTGACGAAGTTTGGCGCGAGCGTGGTGATGGACGCCTTGCGAACG
>Ga0193743_1002281_pt1 | contig 13697 bp, 12 predicted proteins | sample L2c2metaG_FD_143038 | JGI IMG/M metagenome (GOLD analysis project Ga0193743, IMG submission 143038) | Soil microbial communities from a riparian zone of the East river system, Colorado, United States - L2c2 | ecosystem: Environmental > Terrestrial > Soil > Riparian zone | place: USA: East River... | reverse complement strand
GAGGTGACGATGCCGATGCATTTGGGGAAGGCGGGCAGGGGGCGCTTGCGGTCGGCGTCGAAGAGGCCTTCGCTGAGGAGGCGAGCCTTGAGCTGTTCGAAGGCCAGCTGGAGGGCACCGGCTCCGCGGGGCTCCATGGTCTCGGCGATGAGCTGGAGCTGGCCGCGGCTCTCGTAGACGGAGATGCGGCCACGGACGAGGACGGCGAGGCCGTCGGCCGGACGGAAGCGGAGGAGCTGGGCCTGACGGCGGAAGAGGACTACGGGGAGCTGGGCTTCGCCGTCCTTGAGGGTGAGATAGATGTGGCCGGAGGGGGCGGGGCGACAGTTGGATATCTCGCCCTCGACCCAGATGTCGGTGTAGCCGGTCTCGACCTGCTGACGAATGTCGGTGACGAGGGCGCGGACGGTCCAGATGCGGCGCTCGGCCGATACTGCTGACGCGGACCGGGGCTGATGCGGGGGTTTTGCCGGGCTGGCAGATCTTTTAGCGGAGATGGAGGTATCGGGCGGACGGGGAGGCGGGACGGACTGAGTGAAGAGTAGTCCCGCCTGGGAGGGCTCGGCCGATGGGGCGGGAGGAGATGGCTGCCGCTTCGAAGAGCGCACGTTTGCGCGGCTCGCTCGCAGGCTGGCCAGGGTCGGCGGATTCTCCTCTTTCTCGGGCATACCGCCTGAGTCTAGCATCGGACCCCGACATTTCAGAGCTAGGTTGTATCGACATATTAAGACGACGTGGATTGGGTTGAGATGCACGGGAACTAGGCTGAACAGGTTGGCTCTCCGAGTAAACCGCAGGTCCTTCGACTGCGCTTCTCGCGAAAAAACCGCGAGAAGCTCCGCTCAGGATGACACTTCTAACTTCGCTCTGGATGACAGATTTTATATAAATCAGTTGTTTACAAGCAGCCTATATTTACAAGCAGCTATGTTGATACGCCCTAGCGACGGAAGCGGCTGATCGCCCAGAGGAGGAGGCTGAGGATTACGCTGAGCAGGACCGAAGTGGCGAGGGGAAAGGAGACCGACCATCCGCGCCCACGCCAGGAGAAGTCGCCGGGAAGACGACCGAGGGGCATATGGAGGCGTGTGAGGGCGATGACAACCAGACCGGCTGCGAGGAGGACAAGACCGAGGAAGACGAGGATGCGGCCAAGATCGAGCATGGGTGGATGAAGAGCTAGGCGCTGGTCAGGATGGCGTTCGCCTGGCGCAGGAGCTCGGATGGCTGGCAGGGCTTGGTGAGGATACCTACGGGCCGGGAGAGTTTGCTGGATTGTTCGCGAACGCTCTTCACGTTGGAGTAGAAGCCTGTGAGGACGATGATGCGGCAGGAGGGAAGCTCGCGGGTCATGTCGTGTACAAGAGCCAGGCCATCTCGACCGGGCATGGTGATATCGCATAGAAGCAGATGCGGGACAAACTTACGGGCACACTGCAATGCCTGATCCGCCGAGTAGGCGACCTTTGCAACGAAGCCACTCTTCTCGAAGATGAGCTTAAGTGTGTCGGCGACCAAATGATCATCGTCAACGATCAGCACTCGCTGCATAGTGATCCCCCTTTTGGCTAAGCAAGCCTAGTACCAACTCACATGAGGTCTAGATTAGGCCCGAAATAAGTATATTTGTCGAGTGAAAATCAATCTAATTTGGTTATGGACCTCGAAGTGCAACGTATCGCAACCGGGGTCGCGGTGTACTCCAAATGACGGGGCGCATGGCGGAAGGTTAGCTCTGGTAAGGTTTACGGAAGCCACTGTCAATATGTCCTGAAGGAGTTTTACCTTGCATATCGCTGCTCTAATCGCCGGAATCATCTGCTGCGCGGGAGTCGCACTGGACGCGTTCCAGACGATCATCCTGCCGCGGAGGCCGACGGGGCGGCTTCGCATTACTAACTTCTTCTTTCTCTTTACGTGGGGGCCGTGGGCCGCGATGGCCCAGAGAACGAGCAACACGAGGGTACGGGAGCAGATCTATAGCGTGTACGGACCGCTATCCCTGCTGCTCCTGTTGTTGTTGTGGGCGATATTGCTCATCTTCGGGTTCAGCCTCTTCTTCTATGCACTGGGATCGCCGTTCACGGACGTAATGGGCGTGCAGACGGCGGCTGGGCTGTCGCGGTACCGGACGGACCTGTATGTCAGTGGAACGACGCTGTTTACGCTTGGTTTGGGCGATGTGGTGCCGCACAGCCTGGCAACCCGAGCGCTGATTATCTTCGAGTCGGGGGTGGGGCTGGGGTTCGTGGCATTGGTGATCGGCTATGTGCCGGTGCTCTACCAGTCGTTCTCACGGCGGGAGGTCAGCATTGCTCTGCTGGACGCGAGGGCGGGGTCCCCGCCGACGGCTGCCGAACTGCTGCGGCGTCATGGGTTCGAGGGCGGCGAAGAGGCTCTGGTGGCGTTGCTGGCGGAGTGGGAGCGGTGGTCGGCGGAGATTCTAGAGTCGCACATCTCCTACCCGATTCTCTGCTACTACCGGTCGCAGCATGACAACCAGAGCTGGCTCTCTGCGCTGGTGGCGATTCTGGACACGTGCGCGCTGCTGATCTCGGTGATCCAGGGGACGCCTTCGCGGCAGGCGCAGCTTACGTTTATGATGGCCCGCCATGCGCTGGTCGACCTGGGGCACGTCTTCCATCTTGAAGAGAAAGAGGACAGTGTGCGGCGAGCGAAGGTGGACCGGCTGCCATCGGCGGAGTTCGACCGGCTGTGCGAGGCGCTTGGGGATGTGCATCTGCGGCTGTGCGCCGACCCCGCTTCGGCGGAGCGGCTCCACACCATCCGAACGCTATATGAGCCGGAGGCTATCGCGCTCTCCGACTACCTGAGGATGCCGTTGCCGCAGTGGAGCTCGGAGCCGCGCAAGAAGGACCAGTGGCGGCTATTGACGAAGCTACATAGCGAAGCGGAGGCGGGGAGCATCGCCAGCCATCTGAGCGGCCGCGCCCGCACGGCGTATCTGCACGAGGATGAGCACGGCCACTAGAAGGCTTCTTTTCCGACGTACGTTCCTCGTGCTATTTTCGCCACGCAGCAAGATTGCTATGGGGGGTCTTATGAGACAGGCCGCCGTTGGCTTTCGCGCCCATTCCGGCTGGACCGCTCTCGTCGCGATATCGCTTGAAGAGGGCTCTCCGCTGGTGGTTTTGCGTCAGCGTCCTCACCTGGTCAAAACCTTCACGTATGAGTTTCGTCAGCCTTATCACAGTGCGGAAAAAAGACCGCCAGCCGAAGGCCGCAGCTTCATCCTGCACGTCCGCAGCGAAGCGAGGCGCCTTGCGTATCAAGCCATTCACTCGGTCCAGACCAGCCTTCGGAGGCAGGACTACGAACTCAAGCACTGCGGTCTACTTCTTGCTTCGGGAAGACCGCTTCCAGCCCTCCCTCAGATTCTGGCGTCTCATGCACTGATTCACAGTGCCGACGGAGAGCTTTTCCGCGAAGCCCTGCTTCATGCAAGTCGGCGCTGCGGCTTCGAGATATTCACAGCTAAAGAGAGCGAACTGCTGGCAAGGGCCTCGTGCGCCCTGCATCTACAGCCTGATGAGCTTGTTCGTCGCGTCGCCAATCTCGGCTCCGCACTCGGCCCCCCGTGGTCGCAAGACGAAAAGTGCGCCGCGCTTGTCGCCTGGCTCTCTCTCTTGTAGCCACAGGAAGCCGGAGTCATCGCTACGATGATTGGTCAGCTACTACTTGAGGTTACTGGGCGGCTGGGCCGGCGGCTGCAGCTGCGGGGTTGAGCTTCTGCGCGGCCAGCATTCCGGCTGGGCCCTTGGCGTCCTTGTCCTTCAGCTGCGCGTAGATCTTCTTCGCTGCATCGGGCTTGCCCTGGTTCTCGTAGAGCTCGGCGAGCTGGAGCTGCGCGAGGCCTGCCGGCACGGTGGTGGCGGGCTTCGCGGTGAGCTCGTTGTAGAGATCGATGGCCTGGGGGTCGCGGCCGGTCTGGCGGTAGAGCTGAGAGAGAGAGAACTTGGCGAGCGCGGCGAGGTCCCCGTTCCAGCCGCTGGCAACCTGTTTGAAGGTGCTCTCGGCGGAGGCGTTATTGCCCGCTTCCATGTAGGTGAGACCGGCGAAGTAGCGCGAGATCCTGCCGTCGGGGGTCATGCCGTACTTGTCGGCGACTGCGGTGAAGAGAGCGTTGGAAGCCTTGGCGCGGTCGGTGACCGAGGGGAAGGTCTTGATGCCGGGGGGCACGGGCTGGCCGGACTGGGCGAGCGGCGTCTGGTAGGCCTGCATGGCCTCACCGAAGGCGACGGAAGCCTGCTGGGAGCGGTGGTTGTAGAAGATCACACCGCCTATGATGACCACGATCAATGCGAGCAGAATGGCGCCGGTGGTGAGGAGGGAGCGGCGGTTTTCCGTGGCCCACTCGAGGCCGTGCTTGGTGGTATCGACGAACTGATCGTGCTTGAGAGCTTGTTTGGTTTGCTGGTGTCCACGTGGTTGAGTCTTCCTTTTAGGTCGCTGCGGTGATCCGCTTTGAGGGTATCTGGTTGCGCGAGTACTCGACGCAGAAGTTTAAGTCTATCAGTGGTGAAAAGGACTCGTCTGTCTTTGACGCGAGCAGCTTGCCTCTCTTCTGCCCTCGTTTAGCCCTTGCACAGGGTATTTTTAGAATCAGTGGCTTTGAAATGAATAGTTTGCCTGACTTTCATGTTCGTCCATTTTTGTCTGACTCGTCTTGCAGGCCGTAGCCGTCAAGTGTGGAGTGCTGATATGTTCGGTGGGTCTAAATAAAGGAGACGAAGGATGCGCCGGAGAGATTTTCTTGGTTTAGCGGCGGCGGCCACGCTGGCGCACACGTCGGGGGTAGCAGGAGCCATGGCGCTCTCTGGAGCCGAGCCAGCGATGGGCGGAGCGCCCCGAACTGCCAAGCCGATGGAGCTGGGCTTGCTCATTGCTCCGTTTCACGGGCCGGAGGAGACCATTCGGCGGGTGCATGAGATGGGGTTCGCGAACTGCTTCTTCTCGCTCGACGGATACATCGGCAAATTCACGCCGGAGCTGGCCAAGCAGATGCGCGGCCTTCTGGATCGGTATGGCGTGACCGTGACGACGGTAGAGGTCGTAGGGCCGCAGCCGCTTGAATGGAACTTCCTCAAAGGCCCGTCGACCATCGGGCTGGTCCCTCGGACGACTCGTGCGGCAAGAATCGATGCGCTGAAGCAGGTCTCGGACTTTGCGAAGCTGCTGGGGGTCGGCCAGGTGCAGACGCACTGCGGCTTTATGCCGGAAGACCCGGCCGATCCGCTCTATGCGGAGACCGTGCTTGCGGTCCGCGAGGTAGCCAGGCACTGCGAGGGCAATGGTCAGGACTTTCTGATGGAGACGGGGCAGGAGACGCCGACGACGATGTCGCGGATGTTGCGCGATGTGGGCCAGCCGAACCTCGGCGTGGGACTCGATACGGCCAACCTGATTCTGTATGGGAAGGCGAACCCAGTGGATGCGGTGGATATTCTGGGGCCGCATGTGAAGAGCATTCACGCGAAGGACGGACGATGGCCGACCGATCCCAGCAATCTGGGCGAGGAGGTACTGATCGGCAAGGGGATCGTCGACTTCCATCAGGTATTCGCCAAGCTGCACCGGGTGGGGTACACCGGCGTCGTGACGATCGAGCGCGAGACTTCGGGGCCGCAACAGATTGAGGATGTGCGCCAGGAGAAGGTGTACCTGGAGAAGATTCTGCGGCAGGTTCTTGGCTAAGGTTATTGCTATATGGAGTGACCACACCGCAAGGGGGACAGGCATGGGAGAGATGGGGAAGATCGGGACTATAGACCGGCGACAGTTTGTGAAGACAGGCGCGGCGGCGTCGGGACTGCTGCTCCTGCGCGCGAAGACGGCTTTTGGGTACGAGGCCAACTCGGCGGTACGCCTGGGATTGCTGGGCTGCGGCGGTCGCGGAACGGCGGTGGCGAGCTCGTTTGCAAAGAATACGAGCGCTCGCGTGGTAGCGCTGGCGGACCTCTTTCCAGACCAGCTGGCGGCGGCGAAGGCGCACTTCGATACGCTGAACGGGAGCCTGGGAAAAGCGGCGGTCGAGGACAGGCTGATGTTCCACGGGCATCAGGCGTTTGAAGAGATTGCGCACTCGAAGGACGTGGACATGGTGCAGATTTCGACGCCTCCGTTCTTCCATGTGCAGCATCTGGAGGCGGTGGTGGGCGCGGGGAAGCATGCCTACTGCGAGAAGCCGGTGGGTGTGGATGTGGCGCAGGCGCGAAGGGCGATGGAGATTGCGCGGCGGGTGGAAGGGAAAGTCAGCGTCGACGTTGGCTTTCAGGTGCGAAATGCGCCGCCGATCGCCGCCGTGGTCGAGAGGGTGAAGGGCGGAGCGCTGGGCAAGATCGGGGCGATCTCGGCGAGCTACAACGCTCCTGCTGCAAAAGAAAAACTGGCTTCAGGCGCTTCGGCTGACGAGCAGCGGCTGCGGAACTGGCTATGGTATCGAGCGCTCTCGGGGGACATTCTGGTTGAGCAGAATATTCACATCATCGACCTCTGCAACTGGATAATGGGGGCGCATCCGCTGAAGGCGGTGGCGACCGGCGGACGCAATATCGTTACTCATGCGGGCGACTGCTGGGACAACTATCAGGTGGACTATACGTATCCCGGCGATGTGCGCGTGAGCTTCTCGTCGACACAGTTCGGCGACTACGGCTCGTTTGACGCCGGCCTGCGCGTCTTCGGATCGAAGGGCAGCGCGGAGGCTCCGTATGCCGGCCCAGTTCGCATCCTGGGCGAATCTGCATGGGCCTGGCAGGAGACGTCGAATGCGGGAACGCCAGCCGCCTCGGGTGGGTTCGCGGCGAATGGAGACTTCGCGGACAACCTCGCCCTAGCAGATCGCGAGAAGGACCGCAGCTTTATCGAGAGCATTACATCGGGCCGGTTCCACAACCAGATCGCCGATGGCGTGACTACTGCTCAGAGCTGCATGTTGGGCCGCATGGCAGGGTACAAAGGGCGCGAGGTGACTTGGGAGGACCTGCTGGCTCACGGAGAGACGTATGAGTTGGGCATGGATATGAAACAGTTCGCTTAGCCACACGCTGCGTGATTCCCTTACCGCTATTTGATGTCACGCCAGTTGTGGCCTATGCCTACCTCGGCGACGATGGGGATGGAGAACTCGGCTACGTGCTCCATCTCGTGTTTGACCAGTTGCTGCAGCTCTTCCGCCTCTTCGGGGACTACGTCGAAGAGGAGTTCGTCGTGGACCTGCAGGGTCATCTGCGATTTGAGTTTGCGGTCGCGGATGAGCTGGTCGATCTTCAGCATGGCTAGTTTGATGAGGTCGGCGGCGGTGCCTTGTAGTGGAGTGTTTACTGCAGTGCGCTCAGCAAAGCCTCGCATGTTGGGGTTGCGGGACTGGATGTCGGGGATGGGGCGAACGCGGCCAAATTGGGTTCGGACGGCCTGATCGCGGCGAACGGTTTCGAGAGTCTCCTCGATGAAGCGCTGGACGCCCTTGTAGCGGTCGAAGTAGGTCTCGATGTATTGCTTGGCGGTTCTCTGGTCGATGCCTAGCTGAGCGGACAGACCAAAGGGGCTGATGCCGTAGACGATGCCGAAGTTGACGGCCTTGGCTCGGTTGCGGGTCTCCTTGTCCATTGTTGCGGCATCGACGCCGAAGACCTCCGACGCGGTGAGGGTGTGGATGTCCTTGCCGGTGCGGTAGGCGTCGAGGAGCAGAGGGTCCTGCGAGAAGTGGGCCATGAGGCGGAGCTCGATCTGCGAGTAGTCGGCCGACATGAGGACGTTGCCGGGGGCGGCGATGAAGGCGGCGCGGATCTCGCGACCTACAGCGGTGCGGACGGGAATGTTCTGGAGATTGGGATTGGTGCTGGAGAGGCGACCGGTGGCGGTGCCTACCTGGTTGAAGGTGGTGTGGACTCTTCCCTGCTCGTCCGCGAGGTTCGGTAGCTGATCGAGGTAGGTGGATTTTAATTTGGAGAGTTGACGATACTCGAGGACGAGAGCGGGGACGGTGTGGTGTTCGGCTAGCTCTTCCAATACATCTTGTGCAGTCGAGACTACCTTGCCCTTGCCGTACTTCATGGGCTTGGGCAGGAGCATTTTGTTGAAGAGGACGTCGCCAAGCTGCTTGGGAGAGTTGATGTTGAAGCGGTGGCCGGATTCGGTCCCCATTGCGGCGCCAGCCTGCATATAGATGCGCTCGGCGAGGTTGTCGATCTCTACGGCGAGACGGTTGGACATGTCGTTGAGGACGGTGGAGTCGATGCGGACTCCGGCCTGCTCCATGCGTAGGAGGACGGGGACAAGAGGGAGGTCGATGGTCTCGTAGACATCTGTAACCTTGGAGGTTTCAATCTCCGCGTGGAGGATGGGAGCGATGCGATGGACTGCATTGGCAGCCTCCGGAAGGAGGTCTCCGGAGACGACACCCTTCGTCACTGCAGCGAGGGCACGGTTGGTGAAGCGGGCCGTGACATCCGCCAGAGTATGCGACCCGTGGGTCGGGTTGACGAGATAGCTGAGAAGCATCACATCGTCGCGGACTCCTGCCAGCGTGACGCCGTGCGGCTCGAGGGCGCGGTGGATGGCTTTGAGGTCGTGGACGTCCTTGGGGAGGCTGGGATCGAGGAGGGCTTCCTTTATGCTCGCGTGATCGAGCGAGACCTCGATGGCGGTGGTGTTGTTTGCGGCGAGGCCCAGCTTGCAGGCAGGGTCTGTGGGCGAGGATACGGGAGATGGAACGCTCGGAGGTGGAGTGGAGGTTCCGAAGAGGGTGAGGTTTTCGGCGGGAGGAGGTTCGGGCTCGCCGGATTCTTCGCTGGGTTCGGCGGCGATCTCTTCGGCTATGGCGCGGGCGTCCTCGAAGATGGCGACGGCGAGGCCCTTGGGCTTGCCGGTGGACTCGTCGCTGGTGCGGGCTTCGGCCAGGAGTGCGGCTACCTCTTCGGGCTTCGGTTTGGTGTTGAAGGTGATGGGTGTGTTGTCGACCGAGGGTGCCAGCTCTTTGAGGAGCGTGGTGAACTCCAGTTCGGAGAAGAGCTCGCGGCTGGCGGCGTTATCGATGGGCTGGGTTCGCATGTCATCGATGCTGAAGTCGATGGGGACACCGGTGTGGATAGTGACGAGCTCCTTCGAGAGGAGGATGTTGTCGCGATTATTTTGTAACGATTCGCGATACGTTTTGCGCTTGACCTCTTCCGCGCGATCGAGAGCAGCCTCGACGGTGCCGAACTGCTGGATGAGTTCGACAGAGCCCTTGTCGCCGATGCCGGGGGCTCCGGGGATGTTGTCGATGGCGTCGCCGCGAAGGGCCATGACGTCGATGACGCGCTCGGGTGGGACGCCGAGTGTTTGCTCGACTCCAGCGTTGTCGAGGATGAGATTATCCTTCGTCGGGTTGAGGATGACTACGCTGTCGTTGACGAGCTGCATCATGTCCTTGTCGGAGGAGACGACGAAGACCTTGTGACCGAGGGCGGAGAGCTTGCAGGAGAGGGTACCGATGACGTCATCGGCCTCGAAGCCTTCATAGCTGAGGATGGGGATGCGGAAGGCCTCGAGGGCTCGACGGATGAAGGGGAGCTGCTGGGTGAGGTCGGCGGGCATCTCGGTGCGGTTGGCCTTGTAGCCGGCGTAGTCGACCTCTTCGAACTGCTGGGTCTTGATGTTGAACTTGCGGAGGGGCTTCATCTCCTTGGCGCGCTCGTCGCGGAAGACAGGGCCGGAGAGGTCGTAGACGGCGGCGAGGAACTGCGGGGAGAAGTCCTTGCGCAGTTTGTTAATCATGTTGACGAAGACATAGGTCGCTGCCGTGGGGATGCCGGTGCGCGTGGACATGGGGCGCTGACGCTGCATGGCGTGATAGGCGCGGAAGATAAAAGCCATGCTGTCGAGGAGATAGATGGGGGGCTTTGCTTCGGGTGCGGTGTCTGCGGGCTTCGTAGGGGTCTGGGTTTGTGTCTTCGCCATAGCTGTTTGATGGTAGCGCGTTGGCGGTCGGTGGAGATTTTAGAGGAACAACATGCAGTCGCCATAGGAGAAGAAGCGGTAGCGCTCGCGGACGGCGTGGGCGTAGGCGGCTAAGACTGCTTCCCTTCCGGCGAAGGCGCTTACCAACATCAATAGCGTGGATTGGGGGAGGTGGAAGTTGGTGAGGAGGCCTTTGACTACGCGGAATTGGTGGCCGGGGCTGATGAAGATGCTGGTGGAGCCGGAGTGCGGGTGGAGGCGGAGGCCGGTGTGGGGCTCGAAGGAATCGGTGTTGGCCAGGTGGGCGCAGTGCTCGAGGGTGCGTGTGGTGGTCGTGCCGGCGGCTATGATGCGACGGCCTTCTTTCAGGGCGCTGTTGATGGCTTCGGCGGTGGTTGCGGAGAGGGTGTAGTGCTCGGAGTGGAGGTGGATGTCTTCGAGTTTTTCGGCGCGGACGGGCTGGAAGGTTCCAAGGCCTACGTGGAGGGTGATGGTCTCTACCTGGATGCCGTTTCGCTTGAGTTCTTTGAGGATTTCGGGGGTGAAGTGGAGACCGGCTGTAGGGGCAGCGGCTGATCCGGGTTCGTGGGACTGCGTCTCTCGGGCATAGACAGTCTGGTAGCGGTCTCGATCCTGTTCGGTGTCATCGCGGTGGATGTAGGGAGGGAGAGGCATATGGCCTATTTTGTTGAGGATGGAGAGGAAGTCGGGCGTGGGGGTGAAGCGGAGGGTGCGCTCGCCGAACTCGGCGGCGGCTGTGACTTCGGCTTCGAGGACGGGATTATCTTCGTGGTGGAAGAGGAGGCGTTCGCCGGGCTGAATCTTGCGGCTGGGGCGAACGAGGGCGGTCCACTCGTCAGGGGCAAGTTGCTGGGTTAGAAGGACTTCGATGCGGCCGGTGGGGTCGGGGGAGCTTTGCTGCGTGTGGGAGCTGCGGGCTCGGGTGGCGTAGAGGCGGGCGGGGATGACGCGGCTGTCGTTGAGGATGAGTAAGTCGCCTGGTTTCAGGAGGCTGGGGAGATTACGGAAAAAATCGTCGCGGTACTCGCCTGTGGCGCGATTGAGGGTGAGCATGCGGCTGGTTCCACGAACCGGGGGTGGAGATTGGGCGATGAGCTCTTCGGGGAGGTCGAAATGGAAGTCGGTTACGAGCACTTCTTTGATTTTAGAGGTGCAAGGCCCGGTGGAATGTGTGGGTGGTCTGGTTTTGTCGTGGAGATTTGCGGGCTGCTTATCTGGATTTGGCGAGCGTTATGGAGTGATCGAGGGCTGCCTGAACGGCGACCTGATCGGCGTGGACCTGAGTGGTCCAGGCTACCGTGACGCGTGAGAAGGGCTTGGGGATGAGGAAGCGGTCCCAGGAGCGGAGCTCCCAGGCGCGCTCGGGGTGGACGTAGAAGGCTCCAACGGTGCTGTTGACGAGTTTGGCCAGCTGGACGACGCCGGGTTTGGCGACATAGACGGGGCCGCGGGGGCCGTCGGCGGTGATGGCGCAGTAGTGGCCGTCGAGGTAGGCACGCTGGAGGTTGCGGAGGCCGGCGGCTCCATCGCGTGAGCTGGAGCCACGGATGACGACGAAGCCGAGGCGCTCGACGGTGCGGGCGATGAGCTCGCCGTCGAAGCTGCGGCTGATGAGGATGGTGACGCCGTTGTTGCGGAAGCGCCAGGCGCAGGCGAGGAGGCAGCGGTGCCAGAAGGCGTAGACGGCGGGGGGCGGAGTGTCGTAGCCGGGATGGGCTCCGGGGTCGCAGACGTCTCGGTAACGGAGGGTCATGCCGAGGCAGCAGATGAGCGTACTCGCGAGGCGTGGAATGATGGCGAGGGCTATGCGCTGCTTGAGGGTGTAGGTGGATGCCACGAAGATGAGTTTACCTTCGCGGCGGGGTGACCGCGGATCTGCGCGGAGATCGCAGAGCCTCGGCGGAGCTATTCTCAAAGCTGATGTTGAGTCTGCCTGTCCATGCCTCGGTGGTCGTTGCGGCGCTGCTCACGCTTTTGCCGTTTTTCTTCGCTGCGTTCTGGCCGCGTAGCATTCTGGCAACGCAGAGGCTGCCGTTGCCTGCTCGCCTGGTGGCGCCGGCGTTACTGTGCGTTCCTTACGCGATGGTTGCCAGTTCCTACGGCATATTCCGTTGGAGCTGGTTTGCGGTTTATGTGCTGTTGCCTGTCCTGATAAGCCTTCTGCTCTACCGCTCCAGTCTTACTGACCCCGAGCAGCGTGGAGGCTGGAGAGACTTTCTTATCCTTGCCGTGCTTGGACTTGCGGTGGACCTGCGCTGGTTCGAGCCTGCCTGGCCGCTTCGCTTTGGGGTCTTCAACAAGATGTTGCTGCTGGATGCGGGTATCTATGGGTTTCTTGCGATACGCAGACTGCAGGGTGTCGGATTCGATCTTCGCCTTCGTCTGGCCGACCTGCGGATTGGCGGGCGCGAGCTTGCCATCTATGCGCCTATCGCAGTCGTGCTTGGACTGGCGCTTGGCTTCCTCCACGTCCATGCCTACCTCCCTCCGGTGTCTCATGTTGTGCTGGGATGGATCTTTACGTTTCTCTTTATCGCTGTTCCCGAGGAGCTCTTCTTTCGCGGCTGGATGCAGAATCTTCTGGAGCGGCGCATCGGGGCGCGGTGGGCATTAGCGGTTACGGCGGTGCTCTTCGGACTCTCGCACTTCAACAAGCGGGCGCTGCACTTCAACTGGCGCTACGTGCTGCTGGCGGCTCTGGCGGGAGTTTTTTACGGACGGGCGTGGCGTCAGCAGCGGCGGGTTGGCGCTTCGGCCGTTACGCACGCCTCCGTGGATACGCTGTGGTCTATCTGGCTGCGATGATGACCGAGGAGACGGTCGCGACGCTCACTATCCCTCGGGTGATACCTGAGATAGCCGAGGCCGACCCGCATGTGGTGATGCAGCGAGTTTGGCACGGTGACAGCCACGCATAGGCCGAGGATGCCGTGGGCCAGCCCGAGCGTGTAGATGTTGCGATAGCGCAGGAAGAGCAGGCATGCCGCGATCCCCCATACCAAAGTGATGGGCGTGAGGACGGGATTGGGCAGGTGCGCCAGCGAGAACATGCCAGCGGCAGCGATTGCCGGCAGGGCTTTCCCGGGGAGAAGACGCAGGAGCCGGATGAGGAAGTAGCTCTGCATCAGAAACTGCTGCATGACTGCCCAGATGAGGTATCCCCAGGCGTGCGAGAGGATTGGCGTGGGACCGTGCAGGCGGTGCAGCATATGCATCCGGGAAGCCGCGGCGACCGCAAGATAGAAGCAGAGCAGCGCTGCTCCTACGACCCATAGAGAGCGGAGGAGGCCTGTCTTCGTGAGGCCCAGGGCTGTCCAGCCTTCATGGCTCGCCCAGGTTGTTGCGATGATCCAGAGGACGGCAAGCCAGTAGAGAAGCCTTTGTGTGGGATTTGGGGTCCAGACGGTGGCCAGGATCAGGGCGTAGCCGACTCCGAGTTCGACCAGATCGCGCTGGGCAGAGCGGGAGTGGGTTGTTCCGGAGATTCCTGCCGTCGTCAATGCTGCTTCCGGCGCCACGGCTGCATCCTCGCTCTGCGCCACGGCTGCATCCTCGCTCTGGCCGAGCAATTGATCCAGTAGGTATACACCAATGCTGGTGCGAGTGGCGTTCCTATAAATAAGCGATAGTAGTCAGTTTTGCGATAGGGGTGCGAAGTTGCCGTAAAGGTGACTTTCGGGAATTAGAATGCTGAACATGCTCCGACCTTCTAG